>Ga0326760_1000054_pt1 | contig 66140 bp, 86 predicted proteins | sample GCREP_S_FD_207668 | JGI IMG/M metagenome (GOLD analysis project Ga0326760, IMG submission 207668) | Hot spring sediment microbial communities from Geyser Creek Basin, Yellowstone National Park, WY, United States - GCR.EP_S | ecosystem: Environmental > Aquatic > Thermal springs > Near-boiling... | reverse complement strand
TAGTTGCTTTTTTAAACTTAACTCAAGTCTTCTGCTAAAATAGTCAATTTTTGCAGCCTTAGATAATTGAGATGCCAGCGCTCTAGAAATTTTTCCTCTTAATTTTTTCGGTGCTTGATTTACTAATGGATGAAGAAAAATATATCCATGCTTTGGAGGCTTACCTTTTCCTCTTAAAAACCTAAACAATGCCTTTTCTGCACCCAATAGTTGAATTGCAGAAGATGCCATTTTTGCAAGCTTTTCCAAACTTCCGGCACCCCTTATTAACTTAGCTGCAAGCTTATATCCAGCAATTTCATATAAGTTAGGAGCTATTTCTTTTACAATTTCTTCTAGTCTTTTTTCAAATCTCTTATTTAATTCTATCAAGTTTTTTATTATATTTGCATATTCTTTACAAAAATTAAATTCCTCTTCACTAAACTCAATCCCAAAACTTTTCCCCTCTCTTTTTGGATTTTCCAAAATTTTGGCTAAAATTTTTTCATTACTTTCTTTTACAACAAATTCAGGAAAATATAATGAATAAAAATTTCTCAATCTCTCAAACATCAGATTTATTATCTTTTCATTTTCTTCAATTAAACTTATTAGCCCTATTATCAATCTATCCTTCTCTTTTCTTGTTTTTAAAATATTAAAAGAATTGGAAAATTCTATTAAAAAATTTTTCATTTTTTCTTCTCCAATCTTTTCTTTTAAAAATTGAAGAACTATTTCAGAAAAATCTCTATCTTCAAACTTAAAATTTTTCTTATAATATGTAAATATTACTTCTTTTAAATCTTTTATAAATTCTTTTTCCTTTTCACTTAGTTCATCCTTACTTTTAGCTTCAAATACAATTCTTGCAGCTTCTTCAGGATCTTTAAAAATTTCATATTTTACTATTTTTCCATTTTCTATTGCAAAAATTCCAAATGCATTTAAAAATATGTAAACCATAAAATTGTTTGAATTCTAAATAAAATATGGAAATAGGTTTCTTATTAATTACAATCGGAATAGTTTTGATAATTATTGGTACTTTCTTTTTGGTTTTAAAAAGTTTTCAAAAGAAGGAATATGCAATTTCAATATTTGTAGGACCTTTTCCGATAGTAATTGGAACTGAAAAGGCAATATTAATTTCAATATTAATTTTGATATCAATTCTTTTGATGATTATAATTTTAATAAAATGAAAGTATTACTCTCCAAAAATTCGAAATATGTAATTGAAGAAAATGTAAATGAAATTCATACAAAAGATGGAATAATAAGAATTGAAAAAGATAAAGCAATTTCTCATTTAGGAATTGAATTTTCTGTTGTTGAACCAAACTTATTAGATATATTAAAGAAACTAAAAAGGGGTCCTCAAGTAATTCTGCCAAAAGATGCTTCTATGATTCTAGCATACACAGGAATAAAACAAAATTCGAGAATTTTAGAAGGCGGTACTGGGAATGCATTTTTAACAATTTTCCTTTGTTGGTATTTAAAACCTTGTAAGATTTTTACTTATGAAAATGATGAAAGATTTTATAAAATTGCAAAAGAAAATATAGAGAAAGCTGGATTAAGCGAATTTATTGAACTAAAATTTGAAGATTTTGGAAATTTTGAAGAAAAAGATATTGATCTGGCTGTTTTGGATTTGAAAAATTCAGAAAAATATATAAAAAAGGTTTATAAAGCATTAAAAAATGGAGCTTGGCTAGTAATATATACTCCTAATGTTGAAGGATTGCTAAAAAATGTTGAAGAAGTAAAAAAATATAATTTTACTGAAATAAAGGTAATAGAAAATATTGTAAGAGAGTGGAACTTAGAAAAATTAAGACCGAAATCGAAAGGATTAATGCATACAGGCTTTTTAATTTTTGCAAGAAAAGTTTGCTAGCAAATTATTTTTATGATAGCAATTTTATGGACAAAAGAAAATAAAAAAATTAAATGTAAACTCTGCTTACATAAATGCATTTTAAAAGAAAAAGAAGAAGGAATTTGTAAAGTAAGAGTTGTAAAGGGTGGAAATTTGATAGTTAAAAATTATATGAAAATAGATTATGAAGAAAAAGATATTGAAGATGTTAACATTTTTCACTTTTTTCCCTTTTCAAAGACATTAGAAATATTTGGAAAGGGAAATAATATTCAAGCAAATTTTTTTAAAGTTGAAAAAGTAAAAAAGATTGAAGTTGAAAAATTTGTTTCATCAATACCAGAAGAAATAAAAATCATAACATTTTCTTTTGAAGAAGCATTAATGTATATAGAAACTGCATATAGACTTGCAAAAATATTTTATAGAAAGGGATTTAAGAACGTTTTTACAACAAATGCATACTTTCCTTCAAATTTATCAAAAGCAATCTCAAAATATTTTGAAATTGGAAGGATTATAGTTTACAATTCTCTTGACAAAAATTTTTATTCCTCTTTAAATGCAAACAAAATAGAGGAAATTAGAAAAACTATCACGTATCTTTTTAGGCAATTGAAACATATAGAAGTTATAAATTTTGTTGATAGAGAAAACGATATAAAATCTTTTGCAGAGTTTTTAGTATCTTTATCTCCAGAAATTCCTTTACACATAGTTTCAAAAAATTTAGATTTTACAGAAGTAAATAAAACTGTTGAAGATGCTGAAAAAAGCGGATTGAGATATGTTTATTCAAAAGATATAATGAAAATTGATACAAAATGCTATAATTGCAACTTTCTTCTGATTGATAGAACTAACAAGATCATTAACTTAAAAAGCAATAGATGTCCGAATTGCGGAGTAAGATTAAACGTAATAATTTAAAAAATCTAAAACATCTTTTTCACTTTTAATATTTGGAATTGGAGATGTGTCCAAAAGATTTATTGCTGCTGTAGAAGTTGCAAATTTTAAAGATTCGTCTAATTTTCTTGTTTTTCCATACCAATAAACAAAACCAGCAGTAAAACTATCTCCAGCCCCTAGAGTAGATACCAAATTTACTTTAAATGCTTTTTGGAAAATTTTTAAATTATCTTTAAATAAAATACTTCCCTTTTCTCCTAAAGTAATTATTACTATTTCAAAATTCTTTAAAAGTTTTTTTCCTGCATTTTTTATACTTTTTTCTTTTGTTAAACATTTTGCCTCTTCTTCATTTAGTATTATTATTTTTCCAAAAACATTTTCCAAATCAAACTTTCTCAAAACAGTTATACTTGGATTAAAAACAAAGTTTATTTTATTTTTTTCACAAACTTCAGAAATTTTCATATAAATTTCTTTTGCTTCATTCGAGAATATACTTGTTGAAATTACAAAATCAAAATTTTTTAAAATTTTTTCTTTTATGTCATTTTTTGAAAACTTCTTTGAAGCAGTATGACTAACTAAAATTGTTCTTTCTCCTCTTTGCATTAAAACAATAGAGAAATCTGTCAAAGTTTTTTCTTTTTTTATATATTTTGTTTTTACATTTTCTTTTTTCAAAAAGTTTAAGATTTTTTTCGAAAATTGATCGTTTCCAACTTTTGAAAGAACATAAGAGCTACATCCAAGCCTAGATAAAGTTGAAGCAACATTTACAGCAGATCCACCTATTTCAAATCTAAAAACATTCAAATTATACTTACTTCCAATTAAAAATTTTAAAAAATTTTTTTCTTGAACATTTTCTTCAATGTTTGCAACTATATCAATAACAGCAGAACCAATTACTAATACTTTCATATTTTGAGCAATTCTTCCAAAAATTCTTTTTTATTTTGACTTTTTGCAAATGCAGAAGCAATTAATACACCTTTTACTCCTAGTTCTTTTGCAGCAATAACATCTTCTTTATTCGAAATTCCCGCACCACAAATTGGAATAGATTTTACACTTTCAGCAAATTTTTTTACATTTTCAGATCTAAATTTTGAAATTGGAACTCCAGTACCTATTAATTCTGGATCTTCATATGCAATGTAAGTTGGAGAGAATTTATCTATAATTTTTGCTTCTCTCAAACTTTTTACACAAACAATAGTTTCCAAATTTAATTCTTTAGAATATTCAACAAATTTTTTTATTTCATTCCTTTTTATTCTATTCTCAGAATGATTTATTAGTATTCCATCTAAATTTTCTTCTTTTAAAAATTCTAGAGGAATTTTACCCGTAAAAGCTCCAAAGCTTTTAATTGCAAAAGTTAAAGATGAGAAAATTTTAAATTTTCTGTTTTTAAATTCTTCAGAAATAAGTGAAATATCGCAAGGATTTATTATAAAAATTGTTCTTTCGTTTGCAACACCTTCTAATTCTCTTATTACATTCAAAGCATTTTTACCTATAGTTTCTTTGAATGCTTTAAAATTGAGAGCAATAATCATAATATGTTAAAGGAAGTTTTAAAAAATATCATTCCAAAAGAACTTCATGAAAAAATTCCGAGAAGTTTTGACATTGTTGGTTCTAGAGAAAAGGCAGTTGCAATAATTGAAATTCCGAAAGAGTTGAAAGATTACAAAGAAGAAATTGCAAAAGCGATACAAAAATTAAATAAAAATGTTGTAACAGTTTTGGAAAAAGTTGGAAAAAGAGAAGGGATTTATAGAATTTATAAGTTTGAAAAAATTTTAGGAAATGAAACTGAAGTAATTCATAAGGAATATGGATATAAGTTAAAAGTTGATGTAACAAAAGTATACTTTTCTCCTAGAGAAGCTACTGAAAGACAAAGAATTGCAAAAGAGGTAAAAGATAATGAAAAAATACTAATACTTTTTAGTGGAATTGCACCATTTGCAATTGCAATTGCAAAACAGAAAAATGTAAAAATTTTTTGTGTTGAGATAAATCCTTACGCAATAAAATATGCAAAAGAAAATGTAAAAATTAATAAATTAGAAGGAAAGATTTTTAATATTTTGGGTGATGCAAGAGATGTAAGGTTTAAAATCTTTTTTGATAGAATAATAATGCCACTACCATTAGGTGCTGAAGATTTTTTAGACGTTGCAATCAGACATATAGAAAAAGGATATATACATCTTTATAGTTGGGGAAAAAATGAAGAGGAAATAAGAAAAAGAATTGAAAAAAGAGTAAAAGAATTAAAAATTAATGCAAAAGTTGAAGAAATAAGAAAAGTTTTGCCATATGCTCCTAGAATCTATAAATTTCAAGTCAAAATACTGATAAATAAAAAAAAGCTTCAACTGGTTTGAAGCCTTAAAGTTTATTCCTCTTCTTCCCCTTCCTCTTCTTCCCAATCTTCAAATTCTTCCCATTCTTCCTCCTCCAACTCTTCTTCTTCCTCTTCCTCTTCTTCCTCCTCTTCTTCTTTTGACAAGTATAAGCTCATGTCTATAACTTAAGTAGTATATCTTAAATATATGCTTTTCGGTTTATCTTTTTAAAAAACAAACTTTAATTAGGCGGGGGCCTCCGGCGGGGGGCTGGGCCTCCCCTCTGGCAAAAAGCCAGGGCAAATGGTCCATAATGGCCGCCGTAGCTTGGGGGCGTAGTAACGCTTGACAAGCTCCAGAGACTTACTATGAAAAGCTCCAAACTCATGGGGTTTGTGGTGCAACGAACGGGTGAGGCCCGAAAGGGAGCAGCCATAAGTTGCACTACAAACGTTCATGAGTTTGGAGCTTGAGTAAGTCCTCTGGGTAAAAGCTTGTTGGGCGTTACTGCCACCCCAAGCGCGCCCCCGCCTAATTAAAGATAAAAAAATATTATGAAAAGAAAAAAAGAAAAGAAAAATAAAATTATAATATCTTTAGCAATTCTTATAATTTTAATAAATTCTCTATTAATATTTTTTCTTCCTTCAATTTTTAAAGAAAAGTTAAAAGAAAAGAAAGTCGAAATTTTTCAAATAATTTATCAAAATATAACAAGAATAAATACAACAAAAGTTTTTATTCCACTTCTAGCTGTTGATGAAAATGGTAATGGAAAAATAGTAAATTTGTTTGTAGAAGCGAAAAAAGGAGAGGGAAGTATTTTAGTAAACATTGATAATATACTTTTCTGGATAGATACACAAGAATCTATACGAACTGCAAAAAATGTTGCAGAAAAAATATTGAATAAAAAATTTAATGATACTGATTTAGTATATAAAATTGAAACTGATGCGAAAATTGTTGGAGGTCCTTCTGCTGGAGCAGCAATAACAATAGCAACAATTGCAGCACTAACTAATAAAACTATAAATCCATATGTAGCAATTACCGGAACTATAGATGAGGATGGAAAAATAGGTCAAGTTGGAGGAATATTGGAAAAAGCAAAAGCTGCAAAAGATTTTGGAATAAAAATTCTCTTAGTTCCAAAAGGTCAATCTAAATACTATGAACCTACTCAAAGAAAAGAGTGTAAAAAAATAGATATTATTGAATATTGCATAATTAGAACAGAATTAAAAGAGATTGAAGTAGAGAAAGAAGTTGGAATAAAAGTTATTGAAGTAGAAGATATAAGAGATGCAATGAAATATTTCTTTGGAAATGTTTGAAAAAAACATTCTTTTAATTTCTTTATTATCCATATACTCTTCAATTTCTTTTTCTTACGCTTTTTCTTTCAATCTTATCGAATGCTTAATAATTTCATTTTTTATTTTACTTTTTTCTTTTTTATTAACAGAATATATTGCTAATAAAAGAGGAATATTTTTTAAAATAAATTTTTGGAGTTTTGGAATTCTTATTTCATTTATTTTTTCATTATTTAAAATTCCTATTTTTCCATTCCTTTCTGTTGAAGAAATTTACTATAAAAAATTTAAAAGAATTAAAAAACCAAAAGTTGATGAAGTAAGAAGTTATTTTGTAATGTTTGGATTTTTTATGTTCTTATTTTCTCTTTTTGGAATAATAATAAATCCAAAAATTTCTCTTTTTTCTTCCATTTTCCTCTTTTCCTTTCTCTTACCTTATAAAAATTCTATTGGCTCTCAAATTTTCTTTTTTAATCCTCTAATTTATGGAATATTTTTCATTTTTTCAATAATTCTTTCAATAACTTCTTTAATGCTTTTATGAAAAATGAAATAATTCATATTATTTTTCATTTTTCTGCTCCTTTAATAGTTACCTTATTTTATATTTTATTTTTTGAAGTTGATGTTAAAAACATTTTTTTAATTTTTATTGGTGCATTTTTTCCAGATATCGATCATCTTGTTTATTTAAAATATAAAAAGAATTTAAAAGAGTTTATAAAGTTTAATATTTTTTCAGATAGATTTAGAAAAGAATTTTTAATTTTTCATAATGTTTTTTCTATGTTTTTTCTAATGTTTCTTACTGCAATTTTTTCATTTTTTTCAATTAAACTATTCTTATTCTCTCTTTCTTTTTTACTACACTTGATTATTGACTTTATAGATGATAAATTTACAATAGGAACTATATCTCATTGGAAGCTGGGCCGGTAGTCTAGCGGTAGGACGCTGCCCTCACGCGGCAGAGATCCCGGTTCAACTCCGGGCCGGCCCAAAAATCAATTTTATATCTTCCAATTCATACATTCCTCCCCCAATAATTTCAAAAACAAGCAAATTCTTGTTTTCTAAATAAACTTCATATGTTTTATTAAAACTTCCAAAAGGCTTTCCAAAAAATAAAACATTTTCTTTTCCATTTTTTAAAGAAATCTTTAAATCTGCAGTATGGATTCCTCTTTTTACTCTAAATGATAAGGTAACATTGTATTTTTGAGGAAATGAGTAAAAATCGAAAGATTTTGAAAGTACTGCAGAATAAATTACATCAATTTTTAAATGAATTTTATCTTCTAATTTTTTTGTTCCAAAATAGATTATTAAAGCTAATAGAATGAAAATAAAAGAAATTGCAAAAATTTCGATCTCAAAAACCTTTTCTGGAAACTTTCTATAAAAGGTATAAGAAAGAATTATCGTTAAAAAAATTAGCAAAATTAAATAATAGATCTTGTTTTCTTTTTCAGTGATTTTAGCTATAATTTCTCCATTTAATAAATTTTTATCAATTTCATTGTATATTTTTATTTCATTTTTATCTTTTACAAAAAATATTTCAGAAATTCCTTTTTCACTTTTAAACTCTACTTTAATTTTCTCTATTCTTTCGATCTCATCTCTTGAAAATCTTAAAGGATAAACAAAATCTTTTTTAAAAAATTCTGAGCGAAAAATTTTTTCTTCAACATCTAAAATTGTTATTGTTCTGTTAGTGGTATCAAGCCTTAAATAAGGGATATTTATTTCAGTAACATTTTTTCTTATTTCTGTTGGTTGGGTAGAAATAAAATAGGCAAGGCCACAAAAAAATACTATTACACCAATTAAAATGAAACCAAATTCATCAATTTCCCTTATTCTGGCTTGGGCTAACATAATAATATGCTAAGAATCGAAAAAAATAGAATAATTGCAAAAATAGAAAGCGAAGAGGAATTATTTTTAATTGGATTGTTGATCGAGCCAAAGGATTTTGTAGAGATGAAGATTGTAAGAAATGTCTTTAGTTTTTCAAATGGAAAAAAGAAAAAAATAGATAGAATAGAAACTTTTGCAAAAATTTTTGTAGAAAAAATAAAATATTTGAAAGAAATAAATTGCTTGAGATTAAAAGGAAAAATAATTGAAACAGAAAAAGAAGTTACAAAAGGATATCATGGAGAAAATATAAAAGTTGGAAGTGAGATTATAATAGAAAAGGAAAAAATTGAAGAAATATTTATTGAAAGAAAAAATCTTTTAAAAGTTAAAAATATTGGAAAAGAAATTTTAAAAAATGAAAAAATAGTTTTGGAAAATGTTGAAGAAAGCATTGAATATGGATTAATAGAATTTTTAATAATTTGCTATGAATTATTTTTTGAAAAAAAAGAGTTAATAAAAAAATGCTTTGAAAAAAGAACAAAAGTTATAATAACAAAAGATAAAGAATTTTGTGAAAAAATAAAGATTGTTGGATTAAGAAGATTTTAAAAGCTTTACTATTTTAGTTATATAGCCAGCAACTTTATTCCTTATTTTTTTAGATTTTACTTTTAAAATCTCTTTTAAAATTTCTTTATTTTTTTCAAAATCATCACTAAATTTTTCTTTATTTTCCTCAAATATCCTCATAGCAATCTTTTTAATAAGCATTGTTCTTACTCTTCCCATAATAATATTATGATGGGGCGGTAGCTCAGTTGGGAGAGCGTCCGGCTGAAGACCGGAAGGTCGTGGGTTCAAATCCCACCCGCCCCATTTTTGTCATTAAAAAAACTAATATCTTTTTGCTCACAACGTTATTTCTAGATAAGCATTTTCTGCTCCTTTTGCTTTTATATGTATCTCATCGAAACAAGAATTGATATTATCACTTATAAAATCATTTTTCTACTGAATTTTTTCGTCTAGCTTTTCTCTTATTTCTCTCAAAGTAGAAACAACATCTTCTATTTCGCTTTTTAATTTCTCAACTTCTTCTCTCTTCTCTTCAAGAGAAAAAACTCTTAGAAGTTCATCTATTTTTTTCAAAATCTCACTCAATGTTTTATCATTTTTCTCTATTATTTTTTCCTCTATTTCCCTAATTTTCTTAAGCAATTCTACTTGATTTTTCAATCTTAAGAAATCTATTTTTAAAGAAGAAATGAGATCTAAAATTTTTTTATATTTATCAACTCTTATATAAAAATCCTTTTCCATAATATTCTATTTTATGAACCTAAAAGAGATTCCAGCAGGACCAAAAGTTCCAGAAGAATTGTATGTAGTGATAGAAGTAAGTAGAGGAAGTCAAAATAAGTATGAGTATGATGAAAAGTTAGGAGCATTGGTATTGGATAGGGTATTATACACAAGCATGCACTATCCATTTGACTATGGATTTGTTCCAAGCACTTTATGCGAAGATGGAGATCCTTTAGATTGTTTAGTAATTTCAACTTTTCCAATATTGCCAGGAAGCATAGTAAAAGTAAGACCAATTGGAATTTTAGAAATGGAGGATGAAAAAGGAAGGGATGAAAAATTAATAGCAGTACCAGTTGAAAAAATAGATCCAAGACTTTCTTGGATAAAGGATGTAAAGGATTTGCCAGAAGCAATAAAAAATGAAATAAAACACTTTTTCGAACATTATAAAGAATTAGAACCAGGAAAATGGGTAAAAGTAAAGGAATGGAAAGATAGAAATTTTGCACTAGAGTATGTAAAAAAAGTTGTAAAAAAATAACTCTTTTTTAATTTTTATAAAGTTAAAAAATTAAGAAAGTGTTATTTTTAAAAATCCATTCTTTATTGCTAGTGGACCTATTAGTAAATACGTTCCTGGAAGTTCCAAATAGAAGGTTCCTTTTCCTACTACTAACTCTTTCCCAACAGGTATACTACCTATTTTATTACCATTTTTATCATAAATATTTATTACTTGACCTGGAAATCTTCCAACATTTCTAATTGCTACTGCATACATTTTTTTTTCCAGATACTACTTCTTTTTCGATCAAAGAAATTTCTAACTGATATCTACTCATTCCATCATGTATTTCTTCATCAGGAACGTCCCACCTTCCCATCATATTTAATCTTAATAGAGGAAATAGAGGAACTTCTGGAGTTCTTTTATTACCCATTCTTATGTATACATAGTCAAGAGATACTTTTTTCCCTTCTTTTGTTGGTATCCCTTCTTCTGTTGTTGGACCTCTTGGATATAGCTTCTCATAATAATCTCCTCTGCTTCTTCCTACTGAGAAATATTGAGTTTTAGTCAACACCCCTATTATTCCTTCTTTCTCTATAGGTACAAAATTACCTCTATCATCTCTTCTTACTTCCTGAAATTCTATTATAACTCTATCACTTTCAAAAAGATTTTCCTCCAAATCTCTTTTTGTTGTTTCTATTGCTTCTTTTTTATTGATTCCTGCTGTCATAAATTAACTTTTTTTAAAAGTTATTAAATAGTTTTTAATGATAAACAAGAAGGGTAAAAAATTGATAGCAGTTCCTGTTGAAAAAATAGATCTAAGCTCTTTTTGCTCTAGAACGGTCATATTAAATTAAATCTGCGAAAAATCCTACGACATATATTTTCAAAAATGCTCTCCTCTTTGCCTTAGGAGAATTTGGATACCCCATAAGAAAATATGCTCCTGGAAATTGTAAATATAAGATATCTTCATCTACTATAATTTCTTCTCTGTAATCTATGCTACCTATTTTTCTACCACCTTTATCATAAACTTCTATTCTTCCACCTCCAACATTTTCAATTACTATTTCTACTCTTTTTTCTTTTCCTTTCCTTAAGTAAATTTCTACTTGATTCGTACTCATCTTTCTATCCCCTACCATCTTTAACCTTTTTATTGGAAAAGAAATATATCCCCTACGACCAGATCGAAGATATACAGAAGGAAGTATTATTTCCTTCCCTGTTGTCTCTATTACTTTTATTGGATAACATTCCTCGTCATATTTTTCTCCTCTAGCCCTTCCTATTGATATATATCTTGTTGTACTTATTCCCACTGGCATTGCTCCTTCTAAAGGTAAAAACCTATTTTTATTTTTTACTACTTCTTGAAGCCATATAATAAGCTGTTTTTCTTTTCTTTCTTTAAAAAGAATACTTTCTAAACTTTTTAGTTCCTCTTCTTTCATATTATTTTTTCTGTTATAAAAAACAGAAAATGAAATTTTTATGTTATTTCTTTTCATCTTGAATTTTAGTCAAAATTAATTAATATATGCGGGGGTCGCCTAGCCTGGTCAAGGGCGCAGGGTTGAGGTCCCTGTGGCTTAGTGCCGTCGTGGGTTCAAATCCCACCCCCCGCAAGTTTTTCTAAGTTATCCTATTGAAAATGCAGATGATTTTTAGTATTTTGGGAGTATTTATACATCATGTAGTTAGAGTAATATTACTTTCTGGAAATATTTATAGAGTTGCAATTTATCTTACAAAAGATAATTATAAGCATCAATTTTACATTGCAACAAAATTAAATAGTACTTTAGCAGATAAAAAGCAATAATATGGAGGAGTAGTTATAACAATGATTATGATGAAAAGATATAGTATTAAAATTTCTTAAAAATAATGGAAGAAATTATTGGAATTTTAGTAATTTTAGCATTGATTATATTGATATTGAAAGATAAAAAAAACATAAAAAGAGAAGGAATAGTTTTCATAAGAAGATCTAAATTTTTTGTAAAAAATATTGAAAAATTTGGTACAAAACATGAAAAAATTTTAAACATTTTTGGAAATATTTCTGTTGTTATAGGCTTTCTAATAAGCCTTTTCTCCCTATACTTTTTAATAACTCTTCTTTTCATTAAAGTAAAAGCTCCAGCAATACAAATTATATTACCTTCTTTACCTGGAATTTGTGAAAGTAACATTTTTCTTTGTTTAAATCCAATTTATTGGATAGTTATAATTTTAATTGTTGCATTTTCTCACGAAATAATGCATGCATTGCTTTCTGAAGCAAATAAAGTAAAAATAAAAAGTGTTGGATATGCAATTTTCATTTTTCTTCCAGCATTTTTTGTCGAACCAAACGAAAAAGAATTTGAAAAAAGAAAGACAATACAAAAATTAAGAATTCTTTCTGTAGGATCAATTGGAAATTTATTAATTGCACTTTTTACAATTTTATTCCTCTTTCTTCTTTACTTTATCCTTTTTCCATTTTTCTCTTTTTACGGATTGGAAGTTGAGGTAATTCCAAATTCTAGCGCATATTTTGCAAACTTAACTGGAATAATATTGAAGATTGAAGGAAAAGAAGCTACGATAAAAAATTTAAGAGAAATTTTATCAAAAAAAGAGGAAAATGAAAGTATTCTAATAGAAACTACAGAAGGAATTTATAAATTCAATCTAACAAACAGAATTATCGGAATAAGAATAAAAAGAGAAATTTATAACTCTACGATTTCTTTCCTTTCTCCTCTTTTTAATTACTCAAAAAACTTTTATTATTGCTTTGCGTTAAGAGAACCAGCATATTGTAGCTTTATTTTTAACTCTTTTGCATTTTTGCTTATACTAATAAGTATTGGGGTTGCAATTTTTAATCTATTACCACTAAAGCCCTTAGATGGAGGAAAAATGTGGGAAGAACTACTTAAGTTAGTTTTTCCAAAAAAATATAGAGAAATTTCAAATACACTTTCAATTTTTGTTTTTATAATAATTCTACTATTAATTCTTAAGCCTTTGGTTTAATTCTTTCTATTTTATTTATTCCAAAAAATATAGGAACTGTAATTTTTTTGATTTCATTTCTTATTTCTTGATTTGCTTTATCTGTCAAAATAAAATTTTTAATAAAGTTTTTTAAATCCATTCTAGAAGCAATTTCTTGAGACTTCCCTTCAAAAATTTTTCTTATTTTTCTTTCTTTGCTAGATGTTAATCTCTTAAATGTTGCCACATACTTTAATCTAAACATATCATTACTTGCCAATTTCACATTAGAAAATAAATCTATTTTCTCGATTCCTACAAAAACATTTCTAGAAATATACTCTCTTAGTGTTTCTACTTTATCAAGTATGGTTTTTGCAACTCCATTTTGAATATCAACTATTCTAAAATATACTTTATAAAAAAATTTGTCGGTTTCAACCAAATCAATAAGATTTACGTAAAACCTTCTATTTATTAAATATTTTGTATCAGTGCAAAATGTTAAAGTAATTTCTTTATTGTTAAACTCTTCGCTTGCACATAAGACTACTTTTATTAAATTTTTTGAAGCCATTACTTTTTAGTGTATTTTTGAACTAAAATTTTTGCTTTTTCTGGATCATACTCCCAATCTTTTGGCAATTTTCCAACTCTTTTGTAATACTTTGCTAATGCTTTTATTCTCGATTCTATCATTATCAATCCTCTTGCAGAATGTTTATCTTTTCTATGTATCTTTAAATGCTCCCTTAACCTTACTGCCCTTTTCAACAAATTTAACAAATCTTCTGGAATTTCAGGCAAAAGATTATGTTCTTCTAAGATTTGAGAAATTTTTTTTCCAACAATTTTTTTAACGCTCGGAACTCCATACGAATCTCTAAGAATCAAACCAATCATAGAAGGAGTGCATCCTTCTTTTGCAAGTTGAACTATCAATTTTTCAATTTCTTCTTTCTTCATTCCTTAAGGAATAGTACTACTATCATAATAAATAAAAATATGAAAACTAAAAAAGAGCCACTCATAGCAAAGTATGCATCAATCTGATGAAGTTTTAAAAAATTAAATACTAATCCTAAAGAAACTAAAATAATTCCAAAAAATATCATAGCTATGCTAATGTTTTCCAATGTTTCAATTTTTTTCTTTTTTAAAAATCTTTCAAGCAATTTTTTCATTAATTAAAATAAACTTATCTAATAATATATCTTCCTCTTTTTAGAATCTCATACATTCTTTTTATTACATTTTCTCCTTCAGAATAATTTTTAATATACTCTTCTTCAAAATCTTTCCAATGTTTTTCAAATATCTCAAAGTGAACACCTTTAAGAGTATAAAATAAAACTAATAAATCTTCTGCCTTATCTTCTATTTTTCTAGAAAATTTAGCCAATCCAAAATCTATCAAATAAATCTTATCATCTTTCAAAATAAAATTAGAAGTAGTTAGATCCCCATGAATTATATCGTTTTTATGCAAATTTGCAACAATTTTTGCAATTTCTCTTATAATTTTTTCATTTATCTCTACATTTCTTAAAATTTTTCCTTCAATATATTCCATTTTTATATAAAACTCTCCTTCCTCAATTATTTTTGGTACATTTATTCCAATTCTTCTTGCTTCTCTAATAATTTTTGCTTCGATTTTTGTTCTTTGCCTTCTTATTTTTTCGTCCAGCTCACATATCCTATATCCTTTCTTTATTCTTTCTTTTATTATAAAATCGTTTTCCTTTTTAATTATTGCTTCCGCACCCCTTGCAATTATCATTCATTATAATCCTCTATACCTCTTTCGGTTATTTGAAATATAACTTCTCCTTCTGGTAAATTTGGAGCATCTATTAATCTTGCAATTCTTAAGTTTTGCTTCGACTTTCTTAAATAAATTCTATAAAAGCTTATATGTGCTAAAACATGCCCTCCAACTGGTTGAGTTGGGTCTCCAAAAATTATATCAGGTCTTGCCATTACTTGATTTGTAATATATACTGCAAGATTGAATGCATCTGCTAGTCTTTGCAATTGATGTAAATGCTTATTTAACTTTTGCTGCCTTTCTGCAAGCTCTCCCCTACCGCTATAATCTACTCTAAAATGAGATGTTATAGAATCTACAATTATCAGTCCTATATTTTTTTGTTGAATTATATCTGCTGCTTTTTCTACTAATAGCATTTGATGCTCGCTACTGTATGCTCTTGCATAGTGAATATTGCTTAATACTTTTTTTGGATCCAAATCCCTTGCCTCTGCTATTTGTTTTATTCTTTCAGGACTAAAAGTTCCTTCAGAATCTATAAACAGACAACCTTTATTTAATCCACCTTTATCTTCTGGTAATTGAACATTTACAGAAAGCTGAAAAGCTAGCTGAGTATTATGCAAAAACATTGGAATTTCTCCACCAATGAAATTGTGGATTTCTGGAACTACAAGATCGTAAACAAAATCGCTATAATTAACTTCCTTTATGCTTTTAATTTCATCAAAAAGTATTTTCCCATCTGAAATTTCATTTCTTATGCTAATATCTTTTGGAAATGCTATTAGATCTCCTCTTTTTAGAAAATATAAAGGTTTCCAAGAAATGGAATCTTCATCTAAAGTTAAAAGTTTGTGAATTTTTGTCGCTTCCAAAATTTTTCCGCTTTTTGTTTTTATAACGCATATTTTTTCAACGAATTCTTTGTATATTGCAATAGCATTCGCTTTTTTAAATTTACTCTTATAAAATCCAATAATTTTTACATTTTTTAATGGAACTATAAATCCATTATCAAATCTTTTTTCACCAAAAAATTTTTTATATTTTTCATATATTTTTTCTATCTTCTCATACAAAATCTTACCTTTTTCAAATAGAAGTATTGGTGTATTTTTGCTCACACACTTTCCACTTCCAAATGCACCAAAAGCTTCTGTAATTGCTTGAGTAGGAATTCCTCCACCTAATAACTCATCTAACTTTTTTGAACCTGTAGTAATTTTTTTCATTTTTAATCTTCTTTCCAGTACAACATCTGCGGTTTCAAAATGAATCAATCCTAATGCCTCTCTTGCAGCATCAATAATCTTTTTTGCTTGCTCCTCACTTATTTCAGCAATTGCAGAAAGTTCTTTAGGACTGATTGTTACCAAAACATTTACATCAGTAATTCCTGCATCCTTTAATTTTTTTAAGGTTTTTGGGCCGATTCCTTCTATATCTTCAAGATTTATTTTTTTATCCATAATTTATTTCTATCTCGTTTGCTATCATTTCGTACCTGCTCAAAATTTTATTAAACTTTACTCTTCCTCTTACTGTTACAATTTTTCCCATTATCCTTTCTTTTAAAATTTTCTTTCTTTCTTCTTCAGTTAAAAGTATTATTTCATCCAATTTTATAAATTTTTCTGCAAGATCTCTAAAAACAACAACCCTTATACTACCTGTAAAATCATCTAATTCAAAAGAAAATACTAATGCTTTTTGAGGTTGTACTTCTTGATGTACTTCACAAATAGTTCTTCCATCAACACTTCTAACTTTAAATTTACATATAGGGCAAATATCAAAAGTCCTTATTTTATATACATTTGAAATTATACCATTAATTTCATAATTTCCTGCAGATATTTTTCTTATTTCAACCTTTTCATAGCTCTTTCTTAATAAAGATGCGAGTTCATCTAAGCTTGGCAGCTCTTCATCATCTTTTATAATTTCTATTGAAGAAGTAGGAGATAAAAGTATGTCTACATCTCCAAAAATGTTTTCTTTAGTCCTTGCATTATAGATCTTTATTGCTTGTCCCTCTCTTAAATTCAATTCATCAATAATGTTTACTTGCTCATTCCAAAGAGTTAATCTTGCTACTCCAGTTTTATCACCAATTAGAATAACTCTTAAAAAACCTTTGCCATCTCTTTTTTCAAATTCTTTAAGTGGAAATATTTTAAAGATTTTAACTTTTAAATTTACATTTCTCATACCTCCTATTAATTCATCTATTTTCAGAAATTCTGCAATTTCTCTAATATCTATTCCATATTCTCTAGCAACAAGAGTTGCAGCACCTTCTTCTGTTATTATTCCGCTAAATTCCTCTATTTTCTCCTTAATTTCTTCATATATTTTTTCCTTTGGTATTTTTAATTTTTCATGAATGTAGTTCACTATTCTTTCCACCTTCATATAAAATAAATAAAAAAGAAAAGAATCAAACTACTTTCTCTTTTTCCTGGCAGATTTTTTTCTGCCAGTTTTTTTGGCTTTTTTTCTTGCCATCTTTATAATTAAATTTTATTAAAAAAATAAAAAATAAGAAAGGAAGTTTCTAAAAAATTAAAATTAAGAATTATCTTTCATTAGATTAGCTTTTCTTTTTTCTTGGCATTTCTTATATAATTAATATTATTTTAAAGTATTTAAAGATTACTCGAGTCCTAATTTTTTTATTGCAACTTTTATATCTTCTCTCATTATTGTTTTTCTCTTTGAATTTTTCGCTATTTTATTTGCTTCTATAAGTATTTTTTTAACTATTTCTTCTACATGATTTTCTAAAAATTCAGCAGCTTTTCTAGAAATTCTTTCAGCCCCAGCTTCTTTAAAAATTCTTTCAAAATAATTTATCGAAAATATATTTTTCCTTTTTGCCATCTATAATATTTCTTTATTGCATAATCGTAAATTTTTTGAAGATTTTCTAGTGAATCGCTTCCAAGATTTAATTTTTTACTTATTTTTTTAAATTTTTCTAAACTATCTAAACCTAAAAATCTATAAACTCCAAATTTATGCTGAAAAATGTAGATTAAATATTTATAATGAAAATTTTTTAGAACTTCCATTATCAAAATAAAACTATCTTTTAAAGCACTTTTCAACCTTGTTATTTTGTAAACAAATCTGAAAAAATGTAAATTAAAAATATAAAGAATTAAAAAAAGAAGAAAACCTACTTTTCCAAAATTTGAAAATAATTCATAAGTTATTTTGAGCATTTTTTTTCTTTTTTCATAAAGAGAGTTCCAAGTAATATATTTATCATCTACTATATCTAAAATTTTTGTTCCAACCTGTAAACTTTCTGTAAGAATGTATCTTTTAAATTTCTTAATTGGATCTTCTATTCTTTCATGATGAAAAATGTAAAGTTTTTCTGGAAGTAGTAAAAAATTTTTTATTTTAGATGCCCATGTGTAATGAATTAAGCCAGTAGGATAGATATATTTTTTGTTGAATAATCTGAACAAAGTTTCGTGAGAAAAACCATTTTTATATTTTCTCCTAATTTTAAAAACTTTTGCTTTTTTAATTATTTTTCTTAAATTTTTTAACAAACTTTTAGAAATAATTTCGTCATCATCAATGTGAAATATCCAATTATACTTGCATTCTTTTAAACCTATCATATAATAAAAATCTGCCATTCCTAATGGAGGAAGCCAAATATATTTTATTTTCTTATCTTTTAATTTTTCAAGCTTTTTTCTAATTTTTTCATTACTACTATCTATTATTACAATTTCGTCAAAATATTTCTTATATTTTTTAACTTTATTTGAAATATCTCTATCTTTAGAAAATATTAGAAGTGAAATTTTTTCCATATTATGAAAAAAACATTTAAAGTTTTTATTTTTCTTTCTTTAGTTTCACTTTTTGCAGATATTGTTTATGAAGGTGGGAGACCCATTTTAGGTCCTTATGCCTATATTTTAGGAGCTTCTGCAATTTTTGCAAGCTTAGCAAGTTTTGGAGAACTTATTAGTTACATTGCAAGATTTTTTAGCGGACTAATATCAACAAAAATTAGATCTAGTAAAATTTATTGGTTTTTAATTATTCTAGGTTATGCCTTAAATTTAGCAATTCCTTTTCTTGCATTTACAAAAAATTGGTTTTTAGCAATAATTCTAATTTTTATTGAAAGAATAGGTAAAGGATTAAGAGCTCCTGTAAGAGATGTAATACTTGCAGAGGTTTCAGAAAAATTTGGAAAGGGAAAAGCATTTGGATTGCATGAAACCTTGGATCAAATAGGTGCAATAATTGGGCCATTAATTGTATCTATTTCTTTATTTTTTACAAATAGCTATTCTATTGCTTTTTTTATTTTAATAATTCCAGCAATTTTTTCAATATTTTTTGTCTTAAATGCATATTTTCTTTATCCAGAAATAAAATCTATAAGAAAAGAATATAAAAAAATAAAAAGTAATGTTTTTTGGGTATATTCTTTATTAATTTTCTTTACTGCATTGGGTTTTATTCCATGGATAAATTTTTCATACATTTTAAAATCTGAAAATTTTGCAGATTATTTTGTTTCTCTTCTTTACTTTTTTGCAATGTTAGCAGATTGCCTGATTGCATTTCCAGTTGGATATCTTTATGATAAAATTGGTCCAAAAACATTAATACTTATGCCAATTTTTTCTTCACTAATAGTTCCTTTATTATTAACTAAAAATTATATTCTTTTGATAATTTCAAGCATTTTTTGGGGTTTTGTAATGAGTATTTTTGAAACTAATACAAGAGCTATAATTGCTGATATTATGAAAAGGGAAGAAAGAGCTCTTGGATATGGAATTTTTGGATTATTATTTGGAATTTCTTGGTCTATTAGCTCTATTATTTTTGGATATCTTTATGAAAACTTTAAATATGGAATTCTATTTTTTCCAATATTTTTTGAATCTATTGCATTCATTCTTTTAATATTATTTTTGAAAAAAGTTGAATAATATGGATATAATATTTCTAGGAGTTGCAGGAAGCGGAAAAACTAGTTTAGTAAAAGCATTTTCAGATTGGTTAAGAAAAAAGGAGAAAAGTGTTGCATGCATAAATTTTGATCCAGGAATTGAAACTTTGCCTTATTTTGCAGAATTTGACATCAGAAAATTTTTTACAATAGAGGAAATAATGAGAAAGGAAAAACTTGGACCAAATGGAGCATTAATAAAGGCAATAGAAAAAATTAGAGAAATGAAAGATAAAATAAAAAGTGAAATAGATAAATTAGATGTTGAATTTAGATTAATAGATTTGCCAGGACAATTAGAACCTTTTATTTTTCATGGAGGGGAAGAAATAGTTAAAATTTTTAATTTTAAAAGATGTATAGGATTATTTCTAATCCCTGCAGAAATGTTTAATCCAATAGGGATTGCTATTGCAGAATTGTTAAGTTTAATAGTTAGATTAAAGTTAGAAATTCCAACAATAAATGTATTATCTAAAATAGATCTTTCGAAAAATGTAAGTGAAGTAGAAGGATTTCTAAAAAATCCAAAAATATTAAGAAAAGTTTTGGAAAACATAAGAGGTGGTGTTGAAAAAGATTTAGCAATTTCAATAACAAAAGTAATAGAAAGAATTATAAGAGAGCAAAGAATAGTAAAAACTTCCGCAAAAACATTGGAAGGATTAGAGGATTTATATGATGTTTGCTATGAAATTTTTTGTACTTGTGGGGATTTAAGATAACTTTTCCAAAATTATTACGTTTGAGTAATTTAACAAAAGTTCTTTAAATTTTTTTGCATCTTCTTCACTACCAACAATGCTTCCATAATGCATTGGAATTGCAACTTTTGGTTTTATTATTTTTACTGCTTCAGCTGCTTCTTTATAATCCATAGTATAAGTTCCTCCAACAGGCAACAGCGCAATATCTACTTTTAAATCTTTCATTTCAGGTATTAAATCTGTATCTCCAGCATGATAAATTCTTATACCATCTATTTCAATTATATAACCAACGTAATTTGAATCTTTTGGATGAAACTTTTTGTTAACATTATATGCTGGAAAAGTTTCTATTACTATTTTCTCAAAATTTAACTTTTCATTTGGCTTTACATATATTATCTTCGAAATTTTATTTTTCAATTCTTCTAATTCTCTTTTACATTTTTCAGCTGCAACTATTATTGTTTCTTTTGAAATAATTTTTTCTATATCTTCAACACTACAATGATCAAAATGATCATGAGTAACTAAAACTATATCTGCACTATCTTTTATCTTTAATTGAAAAGGATCAATAAAAATTTTTTTATATTTTTCTATTCTAAAAGCAGCATGGCCAAGCCAGTCGAATTTTATTCCAAAAATTTCCATAATTAATTCATATTCTTCATAATTTCTGTATAAAAAGTTAAAAAATTAGCATGTAACATGAAAATATGCACAAACTCTTTTATTTTTTCCTAGTTCATTAAATTTCTTTATTGCTTCTGGTGTTGGCAAAACTATTAATTCTATTTTTCTTTCTTTTGCAAGTCTTTTAACTTCTTCTTCTACTTCCATTGCAGAATATTGACCATTTCCTATTATTATAATTTCTGGATTTTCTTTTGATAATTCTTCAAATTCATCTTTAGAAAATAAATGTCTAATTTTAGTTTTTGCCTCTTTAATTCTTCCTTTACAATCTATTATAACATCATGTTTATACTCTTTTCCATCAATAACTATTTTTCCAAAACTTGTAGAGTCAATTTTTACCATAATTAATTTATGGGACATGTTTACATAGACATTTTTATAAAAGGGGAAAAAGGAAAAGAAAAAATTGAAAAAATATTAGTAGATACTGGAGCTACTTTTACATTTTTAGAAGAAGAAATATTGAAAAAAGTTGGAGCATCGAAATTGCCAACACAAATAGAAGTTGAGCTTGGAGATGGAAAAAGAGTTTTAGCAAATTGTTATGCAGCAGTAATAGAGTTTGAAAATAAAGAAGTCCCATCTATAATTCTTACTTTTCCTGGAGTAAGAAGAGTTGTTGGAATTGAAACTTTAGAAGCATTAGGAGCAATTATTAATCCTATTACAAAAAAGTTAGAATTTATCAGAGAAAAGGGATTAGCATACTTTTATTAAACTTCTTTAAATTTTTTAATGAATTTTTTATAAATTTTCCAATCTTTTTTATTAATCAAATGAATTTCAAAAGGACTAAAAATACCTATTGAATTGTAAATTTTTTCCAAAATTTTTGCACGTTTTATTCCTTTTCTTGGTATTTTACTAGAAAGTATTAGTACATCGATATCTGAAGATAAAGTATAATCATTTTCAACAACAGATCCAAAAACTATTACCTTTAAATTTTTATCTTTTAAAATTTTTTTTGCATTTTCTTTCAAAATTTTTACATACTTCAAGTAATTTTTAAAATATCTTTCCTTTGAAATTAAATAATCAAAATATTCGTTCATACAACAATTTTCTCAATTTTTCTACTATTTCAAAAAGTTTTTTTACTTCATTTTTCGTAAAATCTCTAAAAAAATATCTTGCAGTGATATAAGAATCTATCAATAATGAAATTCCCTCAGAATTCTCTTTCAAAAATTTCTCTATTTCATCCTTTTTGAATTTTTTTGAAAGAATTAATAACAATTCTCTTATGTCATGCGTTTTTGGAAAGTCTCCAAATATTTCTAGTAATTTTGCCTTAATTAAAAATTGGGCAACCTGCTCTAGATGAAATGCTGCAACATCATACTTTTTATTTTTAAAATCAATTTTTGCATCTTCATAAAAAGCTTTTGCTCTCTCTAAAAATTTTTTTGATAAACTTTTTCTCATAATTAAGTTGAAAAGGGAAACTATAAAGATTGAAAATTTTAATGTTTTCACATCGCCCCGGCCGGGATTCGAACCCGGGTCTCGGGCGTGACAGGCCCGCATCCTAGACCACTAGACGACCGGGGCATAAATTAAGATAAGAAAATCTAAATATGAAAGGCTCATATGTTTTAATATTAAAATTAAGTAAAACAAAATACATTAGAATTGGAAAATTGGGAAAAATAAAATTTCTTGCTGGAAAATATGCATATGTTGGAAAAGCAAATGGAAAATATTTAACTATTGAGAAAAGAGTTGAAAGATATAAAAGATTAAATAAAGAAAAGAGAGGAAAAATAAGATGGCATATAGATTATTTTTTAGTTGATAAAGATGTTAAAATAATTAAAGTTTTAAAATCTAAGAAAAAAGAGTGTGAATTAGCAAAAAGTTATTTAAAAAGTAAAAAAGCAATAAAAGGTTTTGGATGCTCAGATTGTAATTGTTATTCTCATTTTTTCCATTTAGAATAATTGGGGTGGCGACGCACTCCCTTTCCCGCTGCATGTGCAGCAGTACTCGGGAGTACGCTGGCTGGTTTCACTTCCGTGTTCGGAATGGGTACGGGTGGTTCCCAGCCGCTTTGGTCGCCACCCCTAATTATTAATTGTTTTTATTTATTATATGAAAATAGAGATAAAAGATTTAGAAGCTTCTTACAGAATTTTACATCCAAGATTAGCTGTTGTTATTGGCTCTGGAAAGTTTGGAAAAGATGAAAATTTTATGGCATGTACTTGGATTACACCAATTTCTGAAAATATTTTTGGGATTTCAATTTCAAAAGAAAACTATACTTTTCAATTAATAGAAAAATATAAAGAATTTTCAGTTAATATATTACCTTTTGAAAAGAAAGATTTAATATTTAAGCTTGGGACAACAAGTGGAAGAAAAATAAATAAAGTAAAAGAATTTAATTTAAAAGTAACAAAAGGTAAAAAAACGGATCTGCCAATTTTAAATGACTCAATTGCTTTTGCAGAATGTAAAGTAATAAAAGAGTTGGATTTTGAATATGAAAAATTTTATGCTGGAGAAGTTTTGCATGCAGAGTATGAAAGTGATTTTTTTGATGAAAAATACGGATATAATTTAGATAAAATAAAGTTACCGCTACACTTAAGAAGTAATATTTTTGTATCAGTAAAGTGAAAATTCCTGAAGAAGTAAGGAAGAATTTATTTAAGGTATACAGAGTAATAAAGCTAAAGGAAAGTATTTTTGGAACTTCTCCACCAAGTATTTTTGTTTCTTCAGCTAGTTATCCAATAACAAACATTGGAATTTTAACAAATTATCAAGAAGATGAGAGATCTTTTGTTTTAGATTATCCAGAATATTGGTATAAAGAAAAATTAAGCGAAATAGAAATTTTAAAGTTGAGAATAAATTTGGTTTACTCTTATATTAAACAAAGTATATTTTCAAAAGATAAGTTACTGGAAAAAATGAGAGAACTGATAATTTCAAAAAGACCTGTAGACGTTGAACTAAAAATAAAAAAGCCTTCCTTTTCATTTAAATTTTTTAAATTTTCAAGACCAATTGGAAATCCTACAAAAATAGAGGATTTAAGAATTGTTGATAATATAAGCACTGAAAAAATTGTCGAAGAAATTATAAATGAAAACATTAGTGCAAAAGAAGCTGTAATGGAGCTTTATAAAAAAGTAGAAATATCTACTATTGAAAAATTATTTTCAGCTGGTCTGCTTGGTAAATTTAAAGAAAGAAAATTTGTACCAACAAGATGGAGTATTACTGCAGTAGATTCTATAATCTCTGAAAATTTAATAAAAGAAATAAAAGAGTTTGAAAAAATTGAAAAGCCCATGCTTTTTTACAATGAGTACTTAAAAAATAGATACTGGATATTTTTTATTCCTTCCTTTTTCATGTTTGAAATGTTTGAAGTATTTAAGGATAAAATATATTACGATTTTGAAAGTTTCTTTGGAAGAAATAAATATGCAGAAAATGTTGCGGGTGGATATTATGCAGCAAGGTTAGGGGTTGCTGAAATTTTGAAAAAAATTGAAAGACAGGCAGCAGCAATAGTTTACAGAAAAATTGATGAACCTAGTTTTTCTTTAGGAGTGTGGAAAGTTAGAGAAACTGTAAGAGATGCAAAACTGATAAAAATTTTTGAAAATTTAGAAGAAGTAAAAGAATACATTGAAAATCTTGATAAAAGAATAATTGAACTTTCACATATACTAAAAAATGTTAAAAAGCAATATACATTAAAAAATATAATGTAATTATGGAAGATGTTAGATTATTGCTTTTAATTGCATGTCTTATTATTTTAGCTGGTTTATTCGAGTTTTTTAACGTAAAAATTGAAGCATATGAGATTTATTCGCTCAATGTTGGTATTCTTTCAATAATTTTTGGAGTTGTTTTAATTTTACTCTCAGTGTATGTTATTTGGAAAAGATTTAAAAGTATTGAATTACAAAGAGAAATTTTAGAAAAGGGAAGCGAAAAAGCTTTAAAAGAAGTGTATGCAAAAATAGAAAATCTTAAAGCACTACTAGCAAAACCTTCAAAAAAGAATTTAAAAGAGATAAAGAAAGAAGTTGAAGAGTTAAAATTTTATAAAGGAATTTTATCAAAAATTCTTGCAGAAAATAGTAAAAGATTCTTCGAGATAATTGGAAAGATTGAGAAAACAAGATCAACAAACAAATTAAAGAAATTAGGTAAAGAGCTTGAAGAAATTTTAAGTTAATTAATTATTTTAATGAAAAAAATATTTGAAAAAATAAATATTGCAAATATTTTACTCTTGTTTTTTCTAGTTTCGATCTTATGGTTTGGATATCTAATTAGAACAATTACGCATACAGATATTCCTTTAGATTATGATCCTTGGTGGTTTTATAGACATGCAAAAGAAATAATAGAAAAAAAAGATTATTTTTGGGATGTAGTAAGCTATTTTCCACCAGGAAGACCATATTTTGTTGATGGATATTCATTTAGCATAGCATTTCTTTATCAAATTTTTTCAAAATTTTCAAATATTTCTTTTGAAAAGTTTTGTGTTTATTTTGTTGTATTTTATGCAATAATAGCATCTTTTCTAGCATTTCTACTTTCTTATTATTTAACAAGAAATTTTTTCCTTTCAATAGTTTCATGCGCAATAATTCTTTTTAGTCCTTCTTTCGTTTCTTCATCTATAGCAGGATATGTTGATAGTGATGTTGTTTACGTCTTCTTTACCTATTTATGTGTTCTTTCAACATTAATCTTCATCAATAAAGTTGAAAATATTAAAAATATAAAAGATATTCCAAACATTATACCACATTTTGTTTTTTTAGCTATTTCATACATACTATTTGCATGGAACTGGAACTCCGCATACTATATTTCGAACATTTTTCTACTTTCTCTTTTCCTACTTTACATTCTTACTTTAATTGTTGAATATTTTAAAAATAAAAAATTAAAAATAATAAACAAACAATTTTTTATTTTACTTTCTTTCATAGTATCGTTAGCAACAATTCAACTTTTTTCAATTTTGCTAGAAAAATTATTTTACCCATATCTCTCCTTACCAAAACCATTCGATACGCTTATTTCTCAAATTGAATTATTAATTAAAGGTGGTTTAACTTATGCTTCTTTGGTCAACATTTCTGTTGCAGAACTACAAAAAATAAACATTTTTAGCGATGAAATTATTGGAAGGGTTGGGTTTTTCCCATTTTTCATATCACTAATAGGAATGGCTATGTTAATTTTAGAAAGAATAATAAAAAGGAAAAGTATTTCCACCAATGAATTTTTCCTTATAGTTTGGTTTTTTTCATCACTTTTCTTAATTTCACAAGGTATAAGATTTTCTTTGTTATTTGCAACATCTTTAGCAATTTTCACTTCTTACTCCTTAAATTTTATTTTTAATTTCTTGATGAACCTAGCAAAAAACTTTAAAAATATTGCAATATTTTTCAATTCTTCTTTTGTTGTTGCAGTTCTATTTGCTCTATATTTTTACATTGGACAAGCAAATGAATATGCAAAAGGATTAAAAGGATTAGAAATAAATGAAAATTGGAGAAATGCACTGGACTTCTTAAAGAAGAATGGAAATGAAACCACACTAGTAGCAACATGGTGGGACCCTGGGCATATAATTGCTGGCTATACAAATTTAAAAGTTCATGCAGACGGAGCACATTGCGGTTGGAATGATTGCATTCCATACAATCACGATATAAGAATTCAAGACATGGGAAGAATACTTTCTACAACAAACGAAACAGAAGCTTATGAATTGCTTAAAAAGTATACGTACATTACAGAAGAAGATTGTAGAAAAGTAAAAAAAAGCTTTCCTTTTTTTAATGAAAGCATTTGCAACTTAAGGATTAATAAAGTTTACTTTATTGCATCTCATGACCTAATTTTTAAGTTTTATTGGCCCGTTTACTTTTCATCTTGTATAAGAGAAAAATATCCAAATACAGAAATTTGCTATACAAAAGAAGGAATAGAAGAATACTTTTTCAAACAAAAACATGCAAAAGGAAAACAATTTATACCTTTTGTTCTAAACATTGAAAAAAGTACTCAAGACAAGCTTGTATATGTTTCTTATCAAACCATTCACGATCAAACAGTAGAAATTCCTATTTATGTAATAAGAAAAAATAATACTTTTGTGGCAATTCTGAGAAACAAGCCAGTTGAAAGGTTTGTAATGGAAGGAATAGAATACTTTGCAAAGGATGCAGGATATAAGGAGTATGAAAAGTTTACAGTTTTTTCAGATCCCATCTATAAATTTGGAAACATTCCTGTCTATGTTTATTTGGTTGATGAAGAACTTTCAAATTCAATGTTTGCAAAAATGTACTTTCTAAATGGAAAGGATTTGAAATTGTTTAAGTTAGTATTTAGTAATCCAGAAATAAAAATTTATGAAATTGATTTCTAAGTTTATAATTGCTGGAATAATATTTGGAATAATTTTTTCTCTCATATATTCTGAAAAATATTTCGTAATAAATGGATTTTGTGAAAAAAGTATAGATAATGAAATTTTGAAGAAGAAAGTTGAGAATGAAAATTTAATTATTATAACAAATAAAGGAATCTATTCGTGTAAGAAAAATGAAAGTAAAGTAGAAATAAAAGAGAAAGAAAGAAAATATTACAATATTCCAATAAACTTTGAAAGATATTCTGTAGAAAGTGATGAAAGATTAAAAATATTAAAAGTTGATTATGTAAAAGAAGATAAGTATTATTTCAAAGATGAAGATGCAATAGAATTTATAGAAAGCGAAAAAAGATTAAAATTTTACTTGTTAGGAAACTTAAAAATTGAAAACAACAGTGTAGTATATAAAGAAAAAAAGTACGATATAAATGAGTTTAAAAAATTAGAAGGAATTGAAGTAATTTCACAAAATGAATCAATAACATTTAAAAAATATTTATTTGATTCTTCCTGCCTAATCTCATTTGATTATTCTCATCACCATAACATTCTTTACTACTTAAAAATAAGAATTGCTCTGAAAGATGAATGTGCAAAAATTTTAAAAGATGAGCTAAAATATTCACTTTTGAAAATAATTGAAGGTGAAAAGTATTATGAATTTCCTTTATTGATTGAAATAGAGAATAAAACACTTTTAGAAGTATATATACCTCTTTTTTCAAAAATAGATGTTATTGAAATAGAAAAATATTCAGTTAACCCCTTTAATGTAGAAAATTTAAACATAATAAAGCTTCATTCAAAAAAATCTGAAAAAGTTGAAAAAGAGAATTATTTTAAGTTATTTTTTATAGATTTACTTTCTCTTGCAATTATTATTTCATTCATCATTTTTTCGTTAATTAGGAAAATAAAACTAAACTTCTTTTTGCTTCTTTCTCCACTAATTTTTATTTTTAAATTCCTAATTCTCGGAATATTTGTTTCATTAGTTCTTTATTTCTTACTAAGGAAAAAAATTAATGTTTGGATATTTTTTATCGGTTGCTCTTTAATATCATTAATTTATAATCCTGCCTTCACAATTTTCTTTCCATTTCTTTCGATAATTTTTTCATTCACAAAAAATAATGTTTTTATAATCATTCTCTTTTTACTTTCTTTTCCACTCTTTTTCTTTTCCGAATTAATTTCCCTACTATTTCTTTCATCAGCATTTTTACTTTCTCTAAGAAATTTGATTGAAAAAGAAAGTTAAGAAGTATTGCAAGGAGCACAGAAAAAATTATATCTGTTAAAAAATGAAGAGAAAGACAAAGCAAAGAAAATATTGTTATAATTGAATAAAATTTGAAAAAAATGCCAATAAAATTCGAAGAAAAGATAAAGAGAAGGGTTGAAAAATATGCATGTGCAGATGGAAAACTGTAATCTTCCTTCTTTATGATAGCACTTTCTGGTCTCTCCCTTTTTACAGAATATTTTAATGTATAGATAATTAAAAAACCTAAAATTAGCAGTATTGAAAATCTTTTAAATTTTCTGTAATTTTTTTCGAAAAAATAAAGATAAAAAATGTAAAGCAACAAAACAAAGTAAAAGAAAAAGTAAAAATAAAAAAATATCGATACAGTTTGATAATTAGAAATAAATCTAAAAATGTTCAGTACAATTTCATCTAAATTCATTAATTAATTAATATTTTTTCAGATTTTCCTCTTTCCGAATAAAATACAATTTTTCCACTACAAAAACATTTTAATGAAAGCGGAGCTCTTCTGTATACAGTATTGCATTTTTCACACACAAATCCCCTTACTTCACTAGCATTCAAGATTTTATTTTCCTTTGAATTATTTAAAAGAGAAAAAAGAGAAAGTTGCTTAGAACCTATTAAAAATTGAGTTTTTGTATACCCTAAAACCAAAAGAATTCTTTCTAAAGGAGGTAATAATTGATGTTCTAAATAGTAATTTACATCTATTGGTAATTTATTCTTCTTTACGTACTCTATACTTTCAGCTCTTTCAACAATTTTTTGTGGTCCTGCAACTATCACGTAGCTTATTCTATCCCCAACAGTAGGAATATTTACCTCTCCTCTTTTTATCATCTTTTTTACTAATTCAACATGAGGTTGCTGACCTTTGTATTGATCTATTGGTTTTGAAAGAGTTTTTACTATTGCAAGCTTTTCAATATCAATCCCTCCTTTTTTCAATTTTTCAACTATCTCCTTTAAATAACTTATAGCCTCTTCTTCACTCCCTTTTACTAAAATTTTTTCTAAAAATGTAGATAACACCTCCTCTACTAATAAACACCAATCTCTCCTTACAGTTTCTATTCCTTTCATCACAATTTTTCCTTCATCTCTTAAAGATTCAAGAAGATATCCAGCATATTTTTTCTTTGTGACAAAAAGAATTTTTTTAAATACTCCTTCGAGCTTCATTTTAATGTTTGGTGGTGTTCTAGTGTTTATTTCTTTTTCCAATTCTTCTGCCTCCTTAAATATTTCTTCTAGATCCTCATTTTTTGCTTTTATCATCAAAGAATCAGTATCTCCATAGAGAACCTCTTTTCCAAAATCTTTTTCGATAATATTTTTTATCGATGTTATCCAATATCTTCCGTAGCTTGTTATGGAGTTTGCAATCTCGCTAACAAACAACCTTGCCCCTATAAAACCAGTATAACCGTAAAAAGCATTTGCTAAAATTTTTAGAGCCCATTGTTTTGCGTCCAGCAACCTCTTTTTGTTTTCATCCTTTTCATTTTTCATCTCCTTTTTAATTCTTTCTCTTTCCTTTATCAACTTACTTAAAATTTGAGGAAAAATTCCTTCTCTTACATTTTTTGCAACAAATTTTGAACCATAAGGAGAAAGAATAAAATCTATGTTTCTTTCATCTAAAAGAAGAGTTGTTGGACAAATATTGTATTCAATTATTATGCTTGGATATAATGATTTGAAATCTAAATAGATAACATTAGAATGCAAACCAAGCTTTGGTTCTAGGACAACTGCACCTTTCACTTCTTTTCTCTTTCTTTCTTCAATTTCTCTTTTTGTAGGTTTGTTTGGAATTACAAAATCTCTTCTATTAAATTCTCTTAAAAGTAAATTCTCTATTCTTGAAGATTCAGAACCGCTCAAAGCATCTTGCAAAAGTAATCCTGTCAATTTTGAAAGTTCCGCAAAAGAATTAAAAATATCTAATTTTACATAAATTTTGTAAGCAAGCTCTGCATCTTTCCTAGAATATTTAACTAACAATTCTAGCTCTTCTAAATTTCCATTCCAAAATCTTGGAATTTCATTTTTTTCTATGTCTATTTTTGTTTCTCCTATCAATACTTTTGCAACATCTCCCAAACCTAATCTTTTAAATTTATAAATTCCTTTTCTAGAAAGGTCTTTCAAAATTTCATACACATCAAAAACAATCCTTCCAGAAATTGAAATCCTATATCTTTCTCCAACTTTTTGTACTTTTGGCTGTTTTCTACTTCTTCCAAAAATTGGTAAAATCTGCAAATGTTGCATTCTCTTTATCAAGTAAGGTAAGTCAAAATTGTTTATATTATAACCAACAATAACATCTGGATCATATTCTTTCAAAATTTTTAAAAATTCTTCAAGCATTTCTTTTTCACTATCAAAAGAAATTGTATTTTCAAAAGGTAATTTTTTTGCAGAAAGTACTAAAGTGTTTTTTCCTTTATATTCATGAGAAAAATAAAGAGAAATTAAAATTATCTGATCGTTTTTCGGGTCTGGCATCTTACCTGAATTCAAACATTCTATATCAATTGATAAAATTTTTGGGACAAAAAACTTCTCTTCTATTTCCCTTATTGAAATTCCCTCAATTTTTATGTCTGTAAATACTGTCTGAGAATTGACTGGATTTCCTTCAACTTCATACCATTTCATTCCAGAAAGATTATAATCTGCTAAGAATCTATATTTGAAAAGTATATCAGCTTCATATATTTTTTCAACAAAACTTTGCTTATACAGCTCTTCTCTTAATTTTGGTATAAAAGATGGAGACCTCAAAACTATTTTTATTAATTTTGTTTTTTTATCCTTGTAGCCTATTGACTCATATTTTTCTACTTCACAAACATTTATTATTTCATTTTTGTATTTTTCCAAAAACTCTAAAAACTTTTCTACCGAATTTACTTTTACATAAAAATAAGGAAAAAAATTTTGAAAGAAAACTACAACAGATTTTCCGTTTTCTGTTTTTCCAAACAATCTAATTACCGGTTTTGAATTTACAATCACATAATCAACATCTAACAGAACAAATTCTATTTTCATAAACCTAATCAAATAGTATGCATATATTACTTTTTCTTCACTAGAATAGATAAAAATCAATATACAACTTTTACACTTTTATCCCTTATCATTATATTGCTCCTTTCTTTTAATTTTACTGTTAGTGGTTTTTCATCTATTATTTTTGTTTCGTCTGAATTAGCAAGAATTATCAAGCTTGGTTTATCTTTTACTAAATACATATCTCTTCCATACTTTAAAATTCTTTCTGCTTCTGTAATTATTAATCTTGTTTTTTGAAATTTTTCCCTTTCAAAATCAACCTTTGAAGAATCTATCAAAATTATGAGCTCGTTTCCAAACTTTACTTGAAAAACATCTTGAAAATCAAAATTTATTTTTAAAGTATTTTTTTCATTTAAAACTTCGTTTGAAAAAAGTATAGAAGGTATGTTTAGTTTCTTCTCATATCCAACAAACAATGTTGAAGAAAATTCTTTATAGTCAATTTCTGGATAAATTACTTCTTCAATATATTCATCACTACAAATAAATAAAAGACAACTATCTTTCCATACTTTAAAGTTTTTTTCATTTTTCAATTCTACTTCTCCTGTTAAATCTTCAACATCAATTTCTTTTTCTCTTATTTCAAAAACAAAACCTATTATTCCATACTTCTTTACATTTTTTAACTTATTAATTGAATAAATTGGGACTAAAGTTTTTTGAGAAAGAATACTAAAAAAATATTCATACCTTTCTTTTAATATTTTAGAAAATTCAAAAATAGAAAACTCACCCTTTTTTCTCAAATTTATAATTTGAAATTTTTCATTTTCAAGTAATTTTTTTATTTCTTCTACAGTTAGTTTTTTAGGAATATTTGTTTTTTCTAACTTTTCCAAAACAAAATTTAATTCATTCTCAGAAAAATTTAAAATAACGTCTTTATCAATAAAGTATCCTTTTTCCAAAAATTTAGAAATTATGTTCATTTTTTCCTCTCAAACAAAGTTATTCCTTCTTTATTTTTATCTTTTGAATGTGGTAAAACTATCTTTCTCAACTTATCTAACTTTACTAACTCCTCTAAATACTTTCTAACTGTGTTCCAACTTACATTTTCATTTAGTTCCTTTGATATAAATTCTCTTATTTTTTCCACATTTGAAGGAAAAGGATTCTTTTCAAAATATTCAAGTATTTTCTCGTAAATTACATATCTCTTTGCAGGTCTTCCTCTTTTCATAATTTTTATGAATTTTCAAACTTCCTTTTGAGTAACAATACAAAAATGTTTATGTTAAAAAATAGAGAAATTCTAATTTTTTCTTTTTTTATTTATAACAATGTTATAGTAAAAAATCAAAAAATTTTTATTTTCTTTTTTCTTTTTTAACTTTTTAAGTTTATTAATAGCTTGTTCAAACAAAAAGAAGAAAAAATTCAAAAAATTTAAGAAAATTTGCAAAAAATGTTTGAAAAATCATAAAAATGTTAAGAAAGTTCATAAAAAATGTTTGAAAAATCATAAAAATTGTTTGAAAAATTCTAAAAATTTTTTGAATTTTTTGAATGACTAAATAGATGAAAGTAGATCAGAAAGTTTTTCTAAAATTTTCTTTCCTTTTTTTGTAATACTGATGATTTTTTCTCTTCCAATTTTCTTAACTTCTATAATATCGTTTTCATAGAGTATGTTTAACATTTTAAGTGTATGGGAGTAAGTTGTTCCTGTTTTTCTTGCTAGTTGAGAGATGTTAAGAGGCTTTTCAGATAAGCTTAATAATAACTTCAATGGTTTTTCTTTAAAGAGAAAATCTTTTATACTACTCATAAAATTAAAAGGAAGTAAAGGATAAAAAATATTTTGCTATTATTCTATATTTATGCCTAAATATGTAACATTTCAAGTTCCAGAAGAAATACAGGAAAAAGTACTTCAGTTATTCGAAATAGCGAGAAATACCGGAAAAATTAAAAAAGGAACAAACGAAACAACTAAAGCTGTTGAAAGAGGGCAAGCAAAGTTAGTTGCTGTTGCTGAAAATGTGAGTCCAGAGGAAATTGTTATGCATCTACCAAAATTATGTGAAGAAAAAAAAGTTCCTTATATATTTGTTAAAACAAAGGAAGAACTAGGTAAGGCTTGTGGAATAGAAGTTTCTGCAGCAAGTGCATGCATAATTGAAGTTGGGGAGGGAAAAAAACTTTATGAAGAAATACTAGAATGGATAAAGAAAAATACAAATCAACAAATTTAATGAAGTATGGAATTACATCTTGCAGAAGTAATAGAGATAATTGGAAGAACTGGATCAAAAGGAGTAACTCAAGTTAAGTGTAAAATTATTGAAGGTCCTGAGAAGGGAAGAATTTTAATAAGAAACGTATCTGGCCCAGTTAGAATTGGAGATATTATTTGGTTAAAAGAAGTAGAGATGGAATCGCAGGGAAAAATTGAAGAGAGATGAAGTGTGAATTTTGTTCAGGAGAAATAAAGAAGGGAACAGGGAAAATGTATGTATTGAATAATGGCAAAATATTATTTTTTTGCTCTTCGAAATGTGAAAAATATTATTTCATGAATAGATCAGTTAAAAAACATAAGTGGAATGAAAATAGGAATAGAACTTGATGAAAGATTTTTTTATGAAACTCTTGAGATTGTTTCTTCCTTAGAAAATGAGAAGGATTTAGATGAAATTTTAATTGAATTATTACTAAAAAATGTATATACTTCTGATATCCTTTTTGTTCTTCTTCAAAAACTTTCGAAAGAAGGTTATATTGTTTCTGCAAACAATATAATAAAAAAAGAAAAAGAAATAAATGAAGAAAAAAAGAAGGAAATTTTATCTTTTTTAAAAAATAAATTTAAAGATTTAACAAATAAAATTTTTCTATCTTCTCTAGATATTTCAAAATATTCCCAATGTCCAAGAAGATTTTTCTTGGAAAAAGTTGTAAAATCTCAACAAAAAAAATCTTCTTCAAGTTTTGAAGGAGAAGTTTTTCACAAAGCTTCCTATTTTTTAATAAAAAATTATAATAAAATTCCGATAGAACAGCTTATTCCTCAAGTCTCTGAAAGAGTTTTGGAAGAATATAAAGGTAAAGTGAGAATTGAAAAAGAAAAGATTTACTTGTCTTTAAGTTTTCTAGATAAATTTATAAAAAAGTATAACTTCAAGTTTTTAATTCCAGAACCAAAGATAATTTCCATTAAAAATGGATTAATCGCATCTCCAGATTTAATTGCAATAAGTGAAAACGAAATTATTCCCATAGACCTAAAAATGGGAAGTATGAGAGTAAAAGAGCCTCTGAGAATACAATTACTTTCTGAAGCAGTTACTGTTGAAAGTTTTTTTAAAAAAGAAATTGATAAGGTAATGATTGTAAGTTTGTTAAAAAAGAAGATTTTTCATTTACAAATAAATCAAGAAGAAAAAGAGAAAGTTTTTATCATAAAAAAACAAATTGAAAGATCGCTACTTAGCAATAAAATATTTCCGAGAAGTACTATACCAAATTTCAGAAAGTTAGTATGTCCATTTTGCCATGTGAAAGAGATTTGTGATGAAATGGAAAAAATTAAAAAAATTTTACAAAAAAGCAATCCTAATTTTTAAAATTGCGGGGGGTGGGATTTGAACCCACGACGGCACTAAGCCAGCGGGTTTCTTATCATCTTTTCAAAGCTCGAACTTGAGCCCGCCGCCCTTGTCCAGGCTAGGCGACCCCCGCATATATTAATTTACTAGGGAAAAACAAAAAGTTTAAATTAATTATGGTTTTTGATTTTAAAGAGTTAAGAATTTCTATTACGAATAGATGCAATCTAAATTGTTTATATTGTAAAAAGGAAGGAATTCCTGAAAGCAGCTACGAAATGACAAAAGAAGAAATATTGGAATTAATCGATCAAGTAAAAAAATTTAAAGTAAAAAAAGTAAAATTTAGCGGTGGGGAGCCATTAATAAGAAAAGATTTGGTAGAAATTATGGAAAACATCCCTAAAGGAATGGTAAAGTCTATATCAACCAACGGACTTCTTTTGAATGAAGAGTTGATAAAAAAGTTTTACGATGCTGGATTGGATGAAATTGTAATTTCTTTAGATTCGTTTAAAAAAGTTCCTTTCAATATAAAATACAAAAGTGAGAAAATTGAAAAAGTAATAAAAAATTTAAAGGAATACGATTTTAGAGATATAAGACTTGATACTGTTTTATTACCTTATAATGTAGATCAAATAAAAAATTTCATAGATTTTGCAAGCTCTTATGAAGTTCATTTAAGATTTTTAGAAATTCAAACTTTTAACGATCCAGAATTAAAAAAATTGAGAGTCGATTTGAATAAGGTTGAAGAAGAAATAAGAAAATATACTGTAAAAGAGTATTTTAACAAATCAAGGCTTTTAAAAATCTTTAAAACTCCAAATGATATATGTGTTCTTCTTACATACTCTCTTTGTGATCATGAAGCGTGTGGATGTTGTGTTTATGGAAGAGGGCATGTAAGGGTAACTCCAGATGGAAAGCTTTTACCTTGTCTAATGGAACCATATACAATTGATATTTTAGAAAAAATCAGAAGAAAGGAATCAATTGATGAAGAAATAAAACTTTGCATAGAAATTATGGAAAAAAAGGCAAAGAAAGAAATTGATTTTAGTTATATTTTTAATATTTTCCATTAATTTAATGGAAGTAAAAGTTATTGAAAAAAATAAAGATGAAATAAAGATTAAAGTAAAAGGAATTTCTCCTGGAATTGCTGCAATGATAAGAAGAGCAATAATTGCTGAAATTCCTACAATGGCAATTGAATGGATAGATTTTTATAAAAATGATAGTGTCTTACCAGATGAAATAATTGCAAATAGGGTTGGGTTAATTCCATTAACTTTTGATGAAAATTTCCATACTTTACCATCAAAGTGCGATTGTAATGGTAAAGGATGTCCAAAATGTCAAGTAAAATTATATCTTTATAAAAAAGGGCCTGGATATGTTTATAGTGAAGATTTAAAAACTACAGATGAAAGGGTAAAGCCTTTGTATGATAAAATTCCAATAACGTATTTGAACAGATACTTCATTTGTCCAAATTGTAGATATATTAGTGAAAGTGAAAGTATTTGTAAAAATTGCAAAACTCAGATGAATGAATATGTAGAGGAATTAGAATTTGAAGCTATAGCACAGTTAGGTTTAGGAAAAGAACATGCCAAGTGGCAGGCTGGAAACTGTGGATATAAATATGAAAATGATGAATTCATTTTTAATATTGAAACAACAAGTGCATATAATGTTGAAAGATTATTTTCAAAGGCAATAGAAGTGATTATTGAAAAGTTAAGTGAATTGAAATCAAAAATTTAAACTCTTCTCCCCCTTCTACTTGTTCTTCTCATGTATCCATGAGGTATTGGTGTAACATCTTCAATCATCTTAACTTTTAGTCCGTATTTGATTAAAGTTCTTATTGCTGGAATTGCTCCTAATCCCGGCATTTTTGAATCTTTTCCACCTTTCCCTCTAAATCTTACATAAACTTCGGTAACCCCTTTTGATAGTGCTTCTTCTGCAGCTTTTTTTGCAGCTAAAATTGCTGGATATGGTTTTCCACCTTCTCTATCTTTATCTGTCATCATTCCGCTAGAATATCTTGCAAAAGTATACGTTCCAGTAAGATCTGTTATGTGAACTATTGTTGAATTTTTTGTTGAAAAAATATGCGCTATACCTAAAATTCCTTTTTTCTCAACCATTTATCTTTTTTAATCCAATTTTTTCAGGATTTATGAGTAGCTTGATTTTATTTTCTTTCCCTCTTTTAACTAGATATGAAGGCCAAGTAACTTTTCTTCTGTCTATTGCAATATGACCATGAACAATTAACTGTCTAGCTTGTTTTATTGTATTTGCCAATCCGAGCTCATATACAACTGTTTGTAATCTTCTTTTCAGTATATCTTCTGCAGTTAAATTTAGAACATCTTCTATTCTTTTTGCTTCCATAAATCCATACTTATTTATTTTTTCTAGAATTATTTTTTCCATTTTTTCATCTTTTTTTGCTATTACTTCTCTTGCCAATCTTCTATATTTCCTTGCTATACTTTCAGCTCTCCAAATTTCTTTTTTCCTTTTTAATCCATATTTCTTCATTAACTCTTTTTCTTTTTCTATTCTAGCTTTATCCCATCTTTTAAATGGTTTTTCATATTTTTTTCTAAATCTTTTCATTTCTTTTCTTTTTCTTGTTGAGCTTTTTGTGTTTTATCTCTTATAACTCCAACAGTCATTCCTTTTCTGAAATGACTTCTAGTTCTTTGACCTCTTACAGGCTGACCTAACTTATGTCTCCAACCTCTGTAAGTTCCAATTTCGATTTCTCTTTTTATATCCAATTGCATTTTAACTTTTACTTCTGGACCAACAAGATGATAATCTTTTCCATCATACGGATCTCTCCTTCTGTTATATAACCAAAGGGGAATGTTATATTTTTGAGGGTTCCTTATTATATCTTCTAAGATATTTAGTTGTTCATCTTTTAAATTTCCGATCAAGAAATTTCTATCTATGCCAGTAATTTCTTCGAAAACTATACAAACAGCATTTCCATAAGAAAAACTTACTCCATCAATATGCCATACTGCTCTTCTTATCGGTAAATGTCCAGGAATATCTGTATCTATCAATCTAACAACAGGCCTTTCAACCTTTGGAATTACTTTTTCTCTTTTCCTCTTTAATTCTTCAACTACCTTCTTCTCTTCTTCTACGCTAACTTTCTTCTCTTCTTTTATTCTCCTAGTTCCCATATTGAAAAATATTATCTATAGACTAATATTTTATGGCAATAAAGCAACTGTTAGGAGAGCAAAAATTTAGTGAGATAGATGAGGAGCTTAGAAAAATAGTAGAAAAGAGAAAAACAAGGATAAAAGTTGTTGGATGTGGAGGGTGTGGAAATAATACAGTTTCAAGATTGATGCAAGTAGGAATTGTTGGAGCTCAGACAATTGCAATAAATACTGATGCAATGGATCTATTATACACTGATGCTGATATAAAAATTCTAATTGGAAGAGAAATTACTGGAGGTTTGGGTGCTGGGGCTGATCCAAAAATTGGAATGGAAGCTGCAAAAGAAAGTAAAGAAGAATTAAAAAAAGTTTTAAAAGATGCAGATATGGTTTTTGTAACTGCAGGATTAGGAGGAGGTACTGGAAGTGGTGCTGCTCCTGTTGTTGCTGAAATTGCAAAAAGGCAAGGTTCATTGGTAATTGGAGTATTTACATTACCATTTTCATTAGAAGGAAAGCAGAGATGGGAAAATGCAATGTGGGCACTAGAAATGTTAGAACCAGTAACAGATACTATAATATTAATTCCAAATGATAAGCTATTGGAGCTATTTCCAGATGTTTCTATCACAACAGCATTTAAAATTGCCGATGAATTGTTAATAAATGCAATAAAAGGAATTACTGAAATGATTACAAAACCAGGACTGGTAAATAGAGATTTTGCAGATATAAGAGCAATAATGAGTGATGGAGGACTTGCTTTGATAAGTATGGGAGAAAGTGATAGTGAAAATAGAGCTGTTGAAAGTGTACAAAGGGCATTAAATAATCCGTTGCTTTCTGTAGATATTTCTGAAGCAAAGGGTGCATTGATTTGTATATTTTCTGGACCGGAAATTTCATTGAAAGAAGTTCAGCAAATTTTGGATTGTGTAAAAAGTAGATTGAGTCAAGATGCAAAAATATTGTGGGGGATTCAGATTGATAAATCCCTTGGAGATACAGTAAAGACTTTATTAATAATTACTGGAGTAAAATCCCCCCAAATCATTGGAAAAGAGGAGAAAAAATCTTTAAAGAAAAAGTTTAAGAAAGAGATTGAAAAGGAATTAGGAATAGAGTTCGTATGAATTTGATCAATTTTTTAAAAAGAGTGTTTATTATTCTCAAAAAAAGTGAAAAACCGCAAATTACTAAAGTTTATAAATTTTTTTTAGTAGTGATTTATCTTTCAATTTTGTTTGGTTTAATAGGTTTTTTGTTCTATTTTTTGCTTACATTATTTCTATAAATTATGCCAGTATATGCAATAAGAACAATTGGAGGGAAGGAAGAGATTTTGATAGATACTATAGCAAATAAAGCAATAGAAAATAACTTGCAAATTTATTCTACTTTCAAAATTGAAGAAATAAAAAATTACGTTTTTATTGAAGGAGAGGAGGAAGATGTGATAAGAGTAATAAGGGAACTACCACACGTTAAAAGTTTCTTTAAAAATCCTATTGATATAAATGAATTTAGGAAATATTTTGAAGAGAAGATAGAAGTAAAAATTTCTGTTAATGATGAAGTAGAAATTATAGGCGGGGCATTTAAAGGGCAAAAAGGAAGAGTAATAAAAGTTGATGAGGTAAAAAAGGAAGTTACAATAGAGTTGCTTGAAGCTGCAATTCCTTTAACTTTAACAATAAGCATGGATATGGTAAAAGTGATAAAAAAACATGAATGAAGACATTGAAATAATAGAATTGTTAGTAGAAGGTGGAAAAGCTACTCCAGGACCCTCTACAGCACCAAAGCTAAGTGCATTAAGGTTGAATGTTGGTGAAGTTTTTTCAAAAATAAATCAATTAACAAAACAATTTGAAGGAATGGACGTTCCAGTGAAAATTATAGTAGATAAAAAAACAAGAAAATACGAAATAGAAGTTGGTTTACCTCCAACTTCTAGCTTGTTAAAAAAAGAAGCAGGAATAGAAGTTGCAAAGATTACAAAAGAAGATAAAGAGAAAGGAAAAAAATGGGTTGGCAATATATCTTTTGAAAAAGTATTAAAAGTTGCAAAAATAAAAGAAAAAGAGTTAGAAGGAAAAAATTTAAAAGCAAAGGTTAAGCAACTTCTTGGTACATGTTTATCTTTACATTTGCTTGTTGATAATAAAGATCCAAGAGAAGTTATAAAAGAAATAGATCAGGGGGTTTATGATAAATATTTTGAAGAAAGCAAATAATTAAAAATGGAGATATTGGATTTAGAAAAAAAGATTGATGAACTTTTAAAAGAGGTAGGGAAAAGGAGATTTAAACAATCAATAGAAATGATAATAGTTCTAAAAAATGTGGATGTGAAAGAATTAAAAAATAAAATACAAGAAGTATATGTGCCGCATTGTATAGAATCAAAAGTTGTAATTTTTTCTGAAATTAAGAAAATTGAAGGAATAGAACATTACACGCCAAAAGATATAGAAGAAATTTCTCAAAGTAAAAGAAAGTCGAGAAAGTTTGCAAAAAGTTTTGATTTTGCACTAGCAGATCAAAAATTAATACCACTAATAGGTAAATTGCTTGGAAAATTTTTAGCAGTAAGGGGTAAAATGCCAAGACCAATTATTGATGAAAAATCCTTACCACAAATTGTGGAAAGATTGAAAAAAAGTGTTAAAATTAATTTAAAACAAAATCAAATTCAGTTAAAAATAGGAAAGGAAGATATGGAGAAAGAAAAGCTTATTGAAAATATAAAAGGCGTTTTAAATCAGATAATTGAAAAGCTTCCTGAAGGAGAAAAAAATATAAAAAAAATATACTTAAAACTTACAATGTCGAGCCCAATTAAAATTTATGCTCACTAGAGAAAAAAAAGCAAAAATAATCGAAGAAATAATAAATATTTTTAATAACTATAAAACTATAGGGTTTGTTGATTTTTTTAAATTACCTACAAGAGAATATAGGGAAATGAAAAAAAAGCTAAATTCAGTAAATATAAAATTTTTTAAAAAATCTTTGGTGATAAAGACACTAGAAAGATTAAATAAAAAAGAATTAATAAATTACTTACCGAATGCATGTGGAATCTTGTTTACTAATAGAGAGCCATTTGAAGTTTATAGGGAAATAAAAAGACTAGTTACTTACAGATATGCAAAAGAGAATGATATTGCAGAGGAAGATATTGTAATTAAACCGATGGTAACAAACATTCCAGCTGGTATGGCTATTGCAGAATTTCAAAGATTAAAAATAGAAGTTGGGGTAGAAGCTGGAAAAATTGCTATAAAGAAAGAAAAGGTTCTTGTGAAAAAAGGGGAAAAAATATCGAAAGAAGTAGCTTCTATACTTCAAAAGCTAAATATAAAACCAATTCCGATAAGAATAAAAGTAACTTGTTTAACAGATAAAAAAATAATTTATCCAAAGGAAATTTTAGATCTTGATGAAAACTACTATATTCAGCAAATACTTAAAATCTTTTCTTTTGTAAGTGCAATTTGTGAAAAGATTGGTTTGATAACTAGATATAATATTTCGAATTACTTAAAGAGAGCATATTTAAATGCATTAGAATTAAGTGTAAAAGCAGAATTCTTCTGTGAAAGAACAATAAGTGAAATATTAAGAAGGGCAATAATAAAGGTAAATATATTTAAATCTCTAAATAAAGATATGGAATACGTTTATGCTGCATTACTTTTGTATGAAGCAAAAAAGGAGATAACAGAAGAAAGTATAAGAAAAATTTTGGAGGCTGCTGGAATAGTTCCTGATGAAGCAAAAATAAAAAGTTTAGTAGAATCTTTAAAGAATATAAACATTGAGGAAGTATTGAAGTCTACCACTTTAATTTCTCAACCTCAAGTAATTCCTCAACAGCAAGAAATTAAGAAAGAAAAAGGAGAAGAAGAAAAAAAGAAAGAGGAGGAAAAGAAAAGAGAAGAGGAAGCTGTAGCAGGGTTAAGCGCATTGTTTGGATTATAATTTAATTGCGCGCAATAAAGTCCCGCAAAAAATAGTATATATCTAATTTACTTTTTTTCATGAAATGTATTAGGTGCGGATCTAGAAGAATAGTAAAATTTATTGATGGATTTGGTGAATTTAGAGTCTATTGTGAGGATTGTCGTTTGAATATTTCTTTTGATGTTTTTAAAAACCTTTATTTTAAGGAGAATTTGTTTAAAAATTTGGCATGGAAATGGAAATAGTACTTAAAAAAATTGTTAGGGGAAATATAGTAGCTTTTAGTGTGTTAGTTAAAAAAGGAAATATAATAAAAGGTTTTATACTACCTGTTTTCGAGCTTAAAAAAGACTAAATGTATATACATTAATGTATATACATTTAGTCTTTTTTAAACTTTTTACAAAAATAAATTAAGCCATGGCAAAGAGAAAGAAACAACAACAAGAAGAACAGAAACAACAATAGGAAGAAAAAAAGTAATTTCTCAGCTTCTTCTTTTTTTATTTTTTGAAAGTATTATAGCTAATTTTTAGTGCTTCTATTCCTGGCATTTTTTTACCTGAAAGAAAAGTTAAAAGAGCACCACCTCCAACACTTATGTGATCAAAGCCTTCAATTTTAAATTTTTTGATTGCAACACTCGTATCACCACCGCCAATCAAACTATAGACATCACTTTTTGCTATAAATTCTAATAATTCTCTTGTCCCTTTTTCAAAACCTTTTTTTTCAAACATCCCCATAGGACCTTTAACTATTATACTTCTCGCATTTCTTATTATTTCCTTATACTTTTCTATCGTTTGACTTCCAATATCTAATATTATTGCATCCTTTGGAATTCTTTCTATTTCAACTTCTTTTCTTTTTCCATTTTCTTCTATTGCAACATCTATTGGTAGCTCTATTTCTTTGTAATAATTTCTTATCAATTCCTTCGCTTTATCTATTAGCTTTATCAAACCTTTTTTTTCAAGAATTTCCTTACTTTTTTTCCCTATTTCATATCCTTTTACAAGCAAAAATAAGTTAGCTAGCAATCCTCCACAAAGAACTTTTTCTATACTTTCTGGCTTATTTTTAAACATATGCTCTAAAACTGGTATTACATCATCTATTTTTGCCCCTCCAATTAACCAAACGTTTATTCCTAAAGGTTTTAGTGCTTCTTTTGTACTCTCTATTTCTCTTTCCATTACCCTTCCAGCAATCATTGGTTTAATTCTTGCAAAACCCACAATGCTTGAATGAGATCTATGGGAAACTGAAAAAGCATCTAGAATATAATAATCTATATAGTTCTTTAAAAATGTTACTAGCTTAGATTTTTCATGCTCTTTAATACTTTTTTCTACATCTTCATCATCCAAAAATCTCACATTATCTAAAAGTAATGCTTCTCCGAAATTTAAATTTTCAATTTCTTTCTTTGCCTCCTCTCCAATAATATCATTTACAAATTTTATTTCATATCCAACTTCTTCACTTAATAGCTTTGCATGCTGTTCCAATGAAATAAAATCTGGTTCTCCTTTTCTACTTTGATGAGCAATTATTATTGTTTTCGCTCCAATTTCTATTAACTCTCTTATGCTTTTTGCATGGACTTCAAATCTTTCGTTCTTTTCAATTTTTCCATCTATTAAATCAGAATTTAAATCAACTCTTATTGCAACAGTTTTATTTTTTAGATTAAAATCATCTATTACGAAAAACTCTTTCATAAATAATTATATTTCTTTGCTACATGCTGAAACTCACTCATGAAAAGGTCAAGAAGAATATTTTTTATTTGGGAACTTGTAAGAATGCTAACCTCTAGTATTCCATTTCTATCTCTATAAGTTATTGGTGTTTTTCCTTCCTTTCTGATTCTCTCAATTATTTCTCTCATTTCTTTAGTTTGAATAATTTCTTCTTTATTCTCTGCTTTTGGGTCCACTCTTACGTAATATGAAATAAGAATTTTTCCGCCTTTTTTGAGCAATTCGTATATGTTTACTAAAGTAAGGATAGGGTTTATAGGAGGCCATTGGATTACATTCATCATTATTCCACAGTCAAATCCTCCTGAAAACTTTCCCTTAACATCTTCTGGAAGAAAAGATATTGGATAGGGTATTATCTCAATTCCATATTTTTTACATAAATCTTCTATTTCTTTTTTTGCTTCTTTACTTGGTTCAAAAATATGAGTTACTCTTATACCTTGTTGTCGGGAATAAATTACTTCATCTTTATACATTCCAACTCCGAAACATCTTGGAGGATAAGGAAATGATCGAGAAAGGAGATAAAAACTAATTCGAAGAGCATTTCTTCTACTTCTTCCTCCCTTCCAACTTTGGGAATAACTATACATTAAATAAGTATCGAAAGAACTTTTTTAATCTCTTCTAGTGCGTCGCTTGCAATTATAGATTCTTTATATTTTAGTTTTTGACCAGTCAATCCATTTAAATATGCAGCCGCGCATGCAGAAGTAAAAGTATCTATATTTCTTGCTAAATATGCTCCAGCAATTCCAGTTAAAATATCTCCGAATCCACCTTTTGTCATATATACACTACCAGTTTTATTTATTGCAACTTTTTCTCCATCACTTATAACATCTATATGACCTTTCAATAAAATTGTGCAATTGTAATCTTTTGCAACATCTTTTACTGCTTGAATTCTTTCTTTTAAATCATTAGAAACTTTTATTTCACTTAAAACAAAAAATTCATAAGAGTGTGGAGTAATTAAAAAGTTTTGGTTTAGTTTCATATCTTTTATTGCATATATTGCATCTGCATCTATTACGCAAGGTTTTTTACATTTTTTAATAAAATTTCTAATATTTTTTAAGACTTTTTTATCTCTATACATTCCATTTCCAATAGTAAATGCTGTTAGATCATTAGAATTTTTTAAAACAAATTTTAAAGCATTTTTATCAAAAAAATTGCTTTTATATGGAAAAACTATTAAATCTGGCAAATAACTTCTGATAACATTTGAAATACATTCTGGAGAAAAAATTCTTACAATATCACATCCAGCTCTCAATGCTGCTGTCGCAACAAATATTGGACTACCAGAGTAAAAATAGCTTCCAGCAATTACTCCCAATTTTCCAAAATTTCCTTTATGACACCAAGGACCCCTTTTTTTATAAATTTTTTTAAAAATATCTCTTCTAACAATCATAATATTATGCATACAAAACCAAAAGTTCTAGTAAATGGTATAGGAACTATAGGAAAGAGAGTTGCACATGCAATAAAGTTGCAAGACGATATGGAACTAATAGGGATTGCAGATAAGTTTCCAACAACAACTTTAAAAACTGTATTAGAACCAAAAGGACCACTTTATGGTACTTACTTGTATGCAAGTGATTCTGAAGGATATGAAAATTTAAAAAAGGCAGGAATGTGGGTTAATGGAACTATAGAAGATTTATTAAGAAATGGAGCAGTAGATGTAATAATAGATTGTGCTCCAGAAGGAATTGGAGCAATAAATAAAAAAAATATTTATGAAAAATATGGAGTAAAAGTAATATTTCAAGGCGGAGAAAAGGCAGATATTGCAGAAGTAACTTTTAATTCTGTTTACAATTACGAGGAAGCAATAGATAAAACTTATGTAAGAGTTCCAAGTTGCAATACTACATCTTTAATAAGAACTTTAAGTGCAATAGAGAGAAAAATTGGTATAGATTATGTTTTTGTTGCATTAGCAAGAAGAGCTGTAGATCCACATGAATATAAAAAAGGACCAATAAATGCTGTTGAATTCGATAGACATGTTCCTTCTCATCATTCCATAGATGTTAGAACTGTAATGAAAAATTTAAACATATTTAGCTTAGCAGTAAAAGTTCCAACTACTTTAGCACATACTCATATGATAGATATAGTTGCTAGTAGAGAAACAAGATATGATGAAGTTATTAATGCTTTTGAAAGTCAAACAAGAGTTATATTTTTAAATGCAAGTGAATATCCAGCAACGAGTGTAATAATAGAAAAATTTAGAGATTATTGTAGAAATAGATATGATATGTATGAAGTAGTTGTTCTTAAAGATTTAATAAGTGTTGAGAGAAAGAGAATAAGATATATTCAAGTTGTTCATCAAGAGGCTGTAGTAATTCCTGAAAACATAGATGCAATAAGAGCAATTACTGGAATTGAGAAAGATAAGTGGAAAAGCATAAAGAAAACTAATGAAAGTTTAGGAATTTTAAAATAGAATAATAGCAGGCTTTCCTGGTAAGCTTCTTTTTGCTTTTTCTTCTTTTGATTCCTCTTCAGTTTCTATTATTAATTTACATTTATAAGTTTCCTCAAAAAATTTTCTGTTTTCTTCTATTAATTTAATTTCTGTTTCTCTTTCAAAAAACAAATTTAAATACTCTGCAGAAACTTTCATTTTGAGCAATTTATTTAATTCTTTTTCCTTTTCAATATAACTCATATTACTTTCCTTTACTTTTTTGAAAATATCGTATTTTTCTTTACTTGCAAAAATTATTTTTATTTTTTCAATTTTTTCTTTTTTTGACAATTCTCTTATTTTTTCTATGTCTTCTATTATGTTTTTTATAAATTCTTCAAAAGCAATTATTTTTTCAAAGTCTTCGCCAATATCTATTTCCGGCCATTCCAATTTTTCCCTTATAATTTCGAAAATTTCTGAAATCAAATGAGGAATTATTGGATACAGTATTATACTTCTTATTTTTATATAATTATTAATGATACTTCTTGATGGAACTATGCTTCTTTTTAAATACCACTTAAAATATTTTTCTAATTCAAACCATTTCTGTATTATACTTCTATAGTTTAACTCTTCGTAATAATTTTCAACTTCTTTTAGCGTTTTTTTCAAAACAGCCTCAAACCATCTATCTATAAATCTATCATAATTACTTCCTTTGTTCCAATTTTCTTTCACAAAATTTAACCATTCAACCAACAAATTTTCTATTTTATCAATTTTTGAATATTCTACATTGATATCATCTATTCCGGAAAAACTATTTATTGCTAATATAAATCTTAAAGCATCTGCTGAATGTTTTTCTAAAGCAAAAAGTATTGGTATGAAGTTTCCTTTACTTTTGCTCATTTTTTCTCCATCAATTAGCACATATCCATTTATTGCTATTGCTTTTGGCCAAAATTCTTTTGGAAATATTGCTACATGATGAAATATCATGAAAGTTAAATGATTATAAATTAAGTCTTTTGCACTACCTCTCAAATCCATAGGATACCAATAAGTAAATTCCTTTCTCATTTCTTCTAAAATTTTTTTATTAATGTTATATTTCTTCGAAATTTCTTCTGCACTACCTTTTCCTAAAAATACAAAATCAAAAACTTCTTTATTAAGTTTTTCTGGATCTATTTTTTTAATTAAGTGTGAAATAGTGTAGTATGCCATGTAAATTGTTGAATCAGATAAACTTTCTATAAACCATTCTTTATCCCATGGCAATTGCGTCCCTAAAATATCTTTATGAGTAAATGCCCATTCTCTTATCCAATCTATTGCTCTGTGAAATTCTTCTTTCAAATTGCTAGGGATTATGTTCATATTATCTAAACATTCATGAGCCAATTTTTTCCAGTTCTCATCACTATAGTTTATAAACCATTGTTCTATCTTTTTAACTATTACTTTGTTCCCATACCTAGAAGGAAATCTTATTGGCATAGTATAGTGTTTTAGTGCAATATTCTTTGAAATTAGTTCTTTTGCAAATTCATCTTTCATTTCAAAAATTCTTTTACTAGAATATTTTCCGAAAATTTCCCTTGTTATGGCGTTGTAATATTCTTTCAAATATATTTCTTGTGTTGCCTTTTCCAATTTTTCAATTTCTTTTTGAGAGGAAATTTTTAATTTTTCAACAATATCTTTTGCAGGAAATTCTGAATAACCTTCTACTATAAACAAAGATTTCATATTTCTTAAACATTTTTCTGCAACTTCTTTATACTCAGTTTTTAGTAAATCTATCAATCCTATATAATCATAAGGGGCATGAGATGGAACACTCATAACAATTCCAGTTCCCATTTCTACATCTACAAATTCTGCAGGTAAGATTGGAACTTTTTCATTAGTTAATGGATTTCTAACTTCTTTCAATAATAAGTCTTTTGCATTTATTTCGTGTATTATTTCAACATTATATTCCAATCCCCTTAACTCTTCCAAAACAATACTTTTTGGTAAAATCCACTTTTCATTATTGACTTTTGCAACTACATATTTTCCTTTTGGATTTATCCAAATGTTTGTTACTCCTAATATTGTTTCAGGTCTTAAAGTAAAGCATGGCAAAATTTTATCATCGAATTCAAATTTAATTATATATCCTTCTATGTAAGTTATTCCAACAAAATCATCTGGTCTATCATGATCTCCAATAACTTTGTTTACTATTGGATCATATACAACTAAATGTTTACCTTTATGTATATATCCTTTTTCTTTTAATACTTCATACTGCCATTCTATGAATTTGCTGAAATGAGGATCTAAATAAGTTGTTAAAAATTCTCTTCTCCAATCTATCGAATGTCCAATTTTCTTTAATGCTTCTCTTGCTTTAGGTACGAAATATTCAATCCAATATAACTGATCTTTAAATTTTTCTATTTCTTCTTCTTTTACACCTTGCAGTATTAAATCTTGTTTAATTTTTTCATCACCAATTTTTAATCTATAAGCTGCTGCAGCTATTGGAGATCCAGTTAGGTGAAAGCCTTGAGGAAAAAGTACATTATAACCTTTTAATCTTTTATATCTTGCAATAAAATCTATTCTTGAGCTAGAAAGTGCATGACCTAAGTGAAGCAATCCATTTACATATGGAATTGGGAATGTTGCAAAAAATTTTTTCTTTGAATAATCTACATTTGCTTCAAAAACTTTATTTTCTTCCCATATTTTTTGCCATTTCTCTTCTATTTGTTTCAATATTTTCATAAAAATCAAATTATTTTTTGAAGTATTTCTAACAATTTTTTTAAATCTTCTTTTTTTATTACTACAGAGCCTATTACTCTAAGCTTATTTTTTTCTCTTATCAAGGAATCTTTTTTTAACTGACTTATTCTTATTAATTCTTTATCAAAACTTTTTATTCTATCTATTGAAATATAATTTTCATTTCCTAAATCTATTTTTGTAATTTCTTCTACCTCTCCAATATAATAAAAAATTTTTGCAGGACCTTTTTCTTCATAATTCACTTTTCCCTCTATTAAAAGTCTTTCAAGAATTCTTCTTGTAGTATGTCTGTTTAAATTTAAAATGTTTGAAATTTCTGAAATTGTTAATCCCCTTGGGCTTTTCTTTAAAAGTTCTAAAACTTTTTTCAAGTTATTCATAAATCTTATATATTACAACTCCATCACAATTACTTCTTCCAATTCCATATTGTGCAATTTTTTCTAAATTGGAAATGCATCTATCGATTTCATCTCCATTTTCAAAAACTTTCTCAAAATTTTCATTTATAATTTTTACCCAATTTAGATCATACATTTCAGAAAACTTTCTATTTAAAGGATCTATGCTAAATTTCTCTATGAAAAAATATTGAACTCCTAATTTTTTTGCAACCTCCTTTATAAAGCTTGCATTTTCGCTTAATCTTAAATCTTCATTTCCTCCAACCTTTCTCTCACAATTATATGCTACTCTATATCCCCATAAGCTCATTAATGTTGAATTCTTTGGTAAATTATTTTTTACCCAATTGCATGCATCAAAAAAATAGCTACTGAAAGATTTTACTGATTGCATTATTTTTATTTTTTCTTTTGTAGAAAAAAATAGAAGCAAAATTAAAATAATTATTGATGAAAAAATAAAAACATACATCATATAATTTTTCAATTTTTCTCCTAAAGAAGATAAAAAGAAAAATGGAGCGCTTGAAACAAATGAAAATATTGGAGTAAAAGTTAAAAATATCCTTGCAGTATCTTCTGCTCTATAAAAAAATCCTGTTGTTAATAAATTTCCTTGAATAGTTTGAATAAGTAAAACAATAAAAATGGAAAGTAAGAAAAATGGAATTAATTCATCTTTTAAATAAAAAGTTAAAATTAAGAAGCCAAATAAAAATAAAGGAACAAATAGAAAATCTAATTTTTCATTTCCCCAAAGGAAAAATCTAAGAAAGTTTAAAATTCCAAAATTTATTACATTTTCTTCGCTACCAATTTTTTCTGTTCTTCCAGAAAATGAATATGTGGAATTATAAAGTGAAACGTAGCATTTTTGATCTTTGAAGATTGAAGATAAATAATTTTCTATTACTGTTATTCCAATTGGGGTGCATGGAGAATTGAATAAAGTAATATTTCTTATTATCCAAATAAATACTAAGTAAAAGGATGAAAGAAAAACAATAAAAGAAAAGAAAAATTTCTTTCTTTCATTTTTTATTAAAAAATAAATAGAAAGTAGAAAGAGAGAAAAAGAAAAGATTAATGCATAATATTTTGTAAATACAGCTAGCAAACTAAAAATTGCAGAATAAATTATATATCTTTTATTTTCTTCTTTTATTCCTAAAAGAAAAAAGAAAAATGAAGGAATAAAGAAAAGTATCATTAACATATCAGTATAAAATGTTGTGGAATAGAGAATTACTGCTTGCAAATTTGAAAATATTAAAGAAGAAATGAGTGCAGCTTCAAAGTTTAATATTTTATAAGTTAGTACGAAAAGCGAAAAGGAGCAAAGAAAAAAGATGAAAACTAAAAGAAGTTTGCATGCAAATTCCTTTCCAATTAAATAAAAAAATCCAAAAAGGAAGTGAAAAAAAGGATTATAAGTAAAACTTGAAAAAGATAAATTTGTTCCAAAAATTTCATTTAGATATATTGGAATTTCTTTTTTTTCTGCAATGTATCTTGCAATACTCATATGATATCCTTCATCCCCAAAAACTATTGGATAATTAAAAACTGTAAAAGATATTAAATATAAACTTGGAAAAATAAAGCCGAAAAATATAGAGAAGTGAATTATTTTTCTAATTATTTTTTTAGATACTTTCATTTTACACTCTTCTACTTGCAAAAACTAGTGCTGCAATTGTTAATGATATTAAAAATGAGTACCAGATAACATTTCCAATAGCACCGCTTATAGAATATAAAACATTTGTAACATCTCTTAAAAATGGAATATCAAAAATAGATGAAGTAAGGTTTATTATTGCTACTGTATAGGAAATTAAAAATATTGTTAGTATTGCAAATGAGACAAATTCATATTTTATTCCAAATTTTGATAAAAACTCTGCCATATATTTGTCTATAACACTCTTTACAAAATTTGTGAAAATAGGTAATGCTAATAAAAGGAAAGAAAGAACTATTAATGCTGTAGCATATCTTACCTCATTAACCTTTCCAAAATATATAAATGCTGCTAATAAAATTGCTAATGAAATTATTTCTATTAAATCTCTTTCAATTCCAATAACTCCCTGAATATTTTGAGAGAATGAAATTAAAATTTCTAGTGCTATTAGAAATGCAAAGTATACTATTAAAATTGTGAATATTGGCGAAAGAATATTTTCTATACTTTTTAAAACTAATGGAATGTTATTTTTAACGTGAAGTACTTCTAATAAATCTCCTAAAGTTGGAAAAATAAGATGTACGATTAATATTATTATTGCAAGATTTATTATTTTTTCTATTTTTCCAACTCTTTTAGAATATTCCTCTATTTTTGGTTTTAATTTTTGATATATTAGAATTGCTAGGATTATTCCTATAATGTTTGGAAGGTATTGTTGAATAAATAAGATTGCTGACGATACATCCATAATATTATGAAAAGAATTTTTATTAAAGACTTATTAAAGGAGGAAAATGTTGGAAAAGAAGTTGAAATTTTAGGTTGGATATATAGGATGAGAGATATGAAAGATAAAATATTTTTTGTAATAAGGGATTCTTCTCAAATAATTCAAGCTGTAGTTAGAAAAGAAAATGTTAGTGAAGAAATATGGAAGAAAGCTTTAAAGATGCAAATTGAAGGATCTGTAAGAATAAGAGGAATATTTAAAAAAGATGAAAGAGCACCTACTGGATATGAAATAGATGTAAAAGATATAAATGTTTTTGATTTTGGTGAGGTTTTTCCATTGAAAGGAGATGAAAGCGTTGAGGCAATTCATAGATATAGACATTTATGGATAAGAACAAGATGGTTTTCTGCAGTTCAAAAAATAAGGCATAGCTTACTAAAGAATTTAAGGGAGTGGTATGAAAAGGATGGATGGATAGAAGTTTCCCCTCCAATTTTAGTTGGAAATGCTTGTGAAGAAACAACAACTCTTTTTGAAGTAAATTATTTTGGAGAAAAAGCATACTTATCACAATCAGCACAATTATACTTAGAAGCTTTAATTTTTTCTCTGGAAAAAGTTTTTTCATTAACACCAAGCTTTAGAGCAGAAAAATCAAGAACAAAAAGGCATTTACATGAATATTGGCATTTTGAAGTAGAGGCTGCATGGTATGATTTAAATGATATAATGGAAGTTGCTGAGAAATCTTTAAAATATGCTATTGAAAAAACAATAGAAGAAAGAAAGAGTGAGTTTGAGCTATTAAAGGAAAAAACTGGAAGAAATATAAATGATTTAATGGAAATTGTTGAAAAAAACTGGAAAACTATAACTTATAGAGAAGCTATAGAAATTTTGGAGAAAAATGGGGTAAAAATTAAATATGGAGAAGATTTTGGTGCAGATGAAGAAAAAATTTTAACTTTACAATTTGATGTTCCAGTTTTTGTAATAGAATATCCTAGAAGAATAAAAGCTTTTTATATGTATGATAAAAACGATGTTGTAAAAAATTTTGATTTGCTAGCTCCAGAAGGTTATGGAGAAATAATTGGTGGTTCTGAAAGGGAGTGGAGATATGAGATTTTAAGTAAAAAAATAAAAGAATGGAATTTAGATAAATTAAAAATAAAAGTTGGAAATGAGGAAATTTCAGTTTATGATTGGTATTTAGACTTAAGAAGGTTTGGCTCTGTTCCTCATTCTGGATTTGGATTAGGAATAGAAAGATTATTGATGTGGATATGTAAATTGGAACATATAAGAGATACTTTACCATTTCCAAGATTAAGAGAAGGCTGGTTATATCCTTAGTTTTTAAAATAAATACTTTATATTTTTTATGGGATTGGTAGAACAAATTTTACTAATAGAACTCTTTCTAATAATTGCATTGATAGCTTTACATCTCATAGTTTTTTCTAGAGAAGGAAAAAAAGAAAATTTAAAAAAAAAAAAGGAATAAGGGAAAAGATTAAAAAAGTTATTGATAAATTTTCTTGTTGCTCCTAAAAATGGAAGAAAGATGGAAAAAAAGTGATAAGAAGTTTTTAGATTATAATAAAAGAAATATCTTAATAAATCTTTTACAAGCAGAGGCACATGCACAAGCGATGCAAACAATAAGTTTTATAAAAGGAGAGGGTTCTTGTTTTTTAAAGCATTTGGCTTTCGTTCTTGGAGAAGTAAAAGAAGCAATAAATCATTCTGCAAATGTTGAACCAGAAAATATGAGAGTATTTGAAAAATTGGCGAATGAGATTGAAAAATTTTTTGAGAAAATAGAAAGTGGAAAGTACAATTATCATAAAAGAGATTTGTTAAATCTTGTTAGAAAATGGAGAAAAGAAGTTGAACAAACAATGCCTATGTATAAAACTTTTTATTGTAAATGTTTTCATGGAATTCCTTATTTAAAGATAGTATTTATTTTTTTATTGGGAATACTCTTTGGATATATAATTTTTAAACTTTTTGTATTTTTAGGATTATGAAAAAATTTATCATTTTTCTCTTACTTTTTAGTTTAGCTTTTTCTAGGACTTGTGTAGTTTATATTACTGGAATTGGTTGCCCTCATTGTGCAAAAGTAGATCCAATTATTTTTGAAGGATTTGAAGAGCTGAACTTAACAGTAATAGAGTATGAAATTTATAAAGAAAAGGAAAACTCTGAAATTGTAATAAACTATTGGAGAAATTATAATATTCCAGCTTTTTATTGGGGGGTGCCGTTTTTGTTTTTTGATGAAAAAAATTACATTGCTGGAGATGAGCCAATCATTCAAAATTTGGAAAATTATTCGAAAAGATTTGAGGGAAATGAATGTTTGTTATTAAATGAAAAGAAAAAATTTGAAGAAATAGATTTTAATTCTTTGCCAGGAAAGCCAAAAATTTTTTATAATAATAGAATATTGGTAAAAGGTAGTAGCTATTTGTCAAATGAAATAATAAAAGAGGCATTGAATGAAGACATTAGCATTTTTATAGAAAAATATAAAAATATAATAAAAGAAAATAGTGAAAAATGTGTTGAATATTCATTTGGAAAAAAATGTTTTTCAAAATCATTTTTAATAAATGATTGGCAACTTTTTTTTAATATAGAAGAAATAAAAGAAAGTGGAGAAGTTAAGATAAGTGAAAAGAATGATTATTTATTGATAATAATTGTAATTTTAGTAGTAATTTTTTCAATTTTAATTTATTCTAGGAAAAGAATTAAGAAAAAATGATAGAGTATTTACCAACAATAATTTCTCTTGCATTTGTAGATTCTGTAAACCCTTGCGAAATGGGAATTTTTTTGCTAATGTTATTGGCAGTTTCGAGAATTTACAAAAATAAAAAAGCCTTATTAGCATATGGAGTAGCTTTTATTCTTACAATGTATTTTGGATATTTTTTTGTTGGATATCTTCTTGTAGAAGTCTTTTCAAAATTTTCTGGATTTCTTCAATCGAGAAGTTATATTAATATGGCATTATCTATTTTTGCAATTGTTTTAGGAATTTATCAACTAACTTCATATTTTAGGGAATTAAAATTTCTAAAAGTTCCAAAATTTGCTGAAGGAAAAATAAAAGAAATTGTTGCATATTTAACTTCTCCAATAGGTGCAATATTTTTGGCAATTTTTTCTTTAATATTTTTAACTCCTTGTACTATGGGACCTTATGTTATTGCATGCGGATTGTTAAGCAATTGTAAAGTTCATGAAATAATTATTTTGCTAGCAATTTATAACGTAATATTTGTTTTACCGCTTGTTATAATATTTTTTACAATATATTTTGGTATTTTAAAAGCAGAAAAAATTTTAAAAAGTAGAAAAAAATTTGAAAAAATAATGAATTTGATTACAGGTATTTTATTGATTGTAATTGGAATATTAATACTTATTCAATTCACTTAATTAATGGAAATTTTAAAAGAAGTAGATAATATACAAATAATTTGCGATAGCGATTTGGATGGAATTTGCTCAGCATTTTTAATTTCTAGAATTTTAAAAAAGTTTGGAAAAAAATTTAAAATAAAAATAAGAGATAATGAAAAGTTGGAAAAGATTGCAAGCAAAAAATTTAACTCTTATATAATTTTGGATTTGCCTTTTAAAGATGAAGAATTAATAGAATTTTCTTTAAAAAATAAAAATAAAAAAATAATTTATATTGATCATCATAAAAGGGAAGTTCCAGAAAATTTGCCAAAAAATTTGTACTATTTTGATATAAGGGCATTAAAAGTTAAGCCATTAACTTCTGTTTGTGGGTATGTATATAAAATTGGAAAGAAATTTTTTGGAAAAGAATTTGAAAAATATTCATTAATTGCTTTTGTAGGTACTTATGCAGACTATTTTTTAGATAAAGAAATCTTGAAAGATTTGAAAAGAAATTATCCAAAGTTATTTTTAAATAATTACTTTTCTATTGCTCTTTCAATTTTTATCTCTTTTTTATATTTTGAAGAACCAAAAAACGTTTTAAAAATTTTAGAGAAAGAGAATATTTTCGAAATTTTAAGATCTTTTAAATTAAGCAGAGCAAAAAAACTTTTAAAAATTTGGAAAAGAGCTGAAATTGCATATGAAGATAAGAAATTAATTGTAATAAAAAGTAAAAAAGCAAGAGAAATTGCAACAATTTTATCTTCATTTTTAAATAAGACAGTACTAGTTTACTCTCTAAAGAAAAAAACAGTAAAAATTTCTTTAAGATCTGATAAAATTGATTGTGGGGAATTTTTACACAATTTTACAAAAAAACATGGAATTGTTGGTGGGGGTCATCCAAATGCTGCAGGTGCAACTATTTGGAAAAAAGATTTAAAAAAATTGATTAAAAAACTCGTTAAAAAGTTAAAGTTATAGTACATTGGCTAAATAAAGTTATGGTAAGAGTAACCTATAAATTAGCTTTGCTCTTTTTATTTCTAACATTTCTCAATGTTGTTTTTTCGCAAAATTATCTTTTTTATGTAAAGTTTTTTCCAGATTTAATAGCTCTTTATGGTTTAGGAGCTGAAAATATTGCTAAAATAGAGATATATATTTCTTCCAACGCGCCAAACATTTCTAAAGCTTATCTCAAAATTTCTTACAATACTTCTATTGTTAGTGTAACACGTGTAGAAAAAGGAGACTTTAAAGATATTGATACGAAAATAGATAAAGAAAGAGGTATAGTAGAAATTAATGTTTCTCAACCAACTATTAAAGGGAGATATATAAGTGTTGCTGATATTGTATTTGCAGCAAAAGTAAAGTCAGCAACAAGTGAGGTAAAATTTGAGAAAGTAGAATTATATGATGAAAGAGGAAATTTAATACCATCATCCTATATTTCAGTAAGAAATGCTACACTAACTATCTCTAAGCCTGTAGAGTTTTTATTTTCCTTCAATAATCCTGAAAGTTTTTCAACTATTATAAAGGAAGGAGAAATAGCAGAAATTCAGATAAACCTTTCTTCAGCACCAACAGGATTGGCTGGTTATATTTTTAATATTTCTTTTAATAAGGATGTAATTCGAGTTTTAGATGTAGAGTTTCCGGCTTGGGCTAAATTGACTGATAAAGAAATAAAAGACGATTTTGTTTTGTTAATGGCTGTTGATTTAGAGGATGAAATAAGAGAGAATAGTGAAAATATCAATTTAGCAACTTTAACGATAAAAGGAATAAGAGCTGGAGAAAGTGTGTTTTTAATTCAACATTATACGATAGATGATGATAAAGGAGAAAGAGTATGGTTATATGGTGTGTTCGGAAACAAAGTAATTGTTAAGGTTGAAAAGGGGAAAGAAATAAGTGAGAGAAAAGAGGAAAAAATAGTTGAGAAAAATGAAACAAAAGGATATGAAAAAACTGAAAAAACTAGTTTTGATAATTTTATAAAAAATTTACTTATATCGATTATTGGCATTGCTATCGTTATTAGTTTTATTATATTTTTAAAATTCAAAGGTTTTGAAAAAGTAAAGAGAGAAAAAAAGTAGGAAGGAAAAGGAGAAGGAAAATGTTTAGGGTTTTACAGTAAAGTATAATCTTTTTCTATTTTTCCCTTTATTTTCTACTTTTAGTAAAACTATTTCTCCAATTTCGCTTGTTCTTTTTACATGAGGACCGCCATCTGCTTGAATATCAATTCCTTCTATTTCAACAATTCTTAGTTCTTCTAATTCTGGAGGCATTTTGTTTGCAAGCTTAACTATTCCAGGAATTTTTAATGCTTCCTCTCTTTTTAACCAGTAAATTTTTACTTCTAAATCTTTTTTAACAATTTCATTAGATTTTTCCATTACTTTTTTAAAAATCTCTTTATCAAATTTTTCAATAGTATAATCAACATAGGCATATTCTTGATTTATGTTTCCTCCAGAAACTAATGCATTGTATTCATTATACATTATTGCAGAAATTATGTGTGCTGCAGTATGTAATCTCATTAACCTATATCTTCTTTCCCAATCTAAAACCATTTTTACTTTCGTTCCTTCAAATATTTTTATATTTTGAGAAATTCTATGTGCAACGTCTTGAAAATTTTTATCTATAAAAACTTCTATTATTTCAACTTTTTTATCGTTTAAAATTAGATAACCCTTATCATTTTCTACACCTCCACTCCTTGGATGAAAAATTGTTGATTCAAAGAAGATTAAATCGTTAAAAATTTTAGTTATTACGGATTCATGTTCTTTAATATAACAATTGTTTTGGTATATTAATTTTGTTTTAACATTCATAAATGATATTCTGAACTTTTTATTAAAGAAAGAAAAACAGTTATAGGAACAACTATAACATCTTCTTTTATTTCAAACGAACCTTTACTAAGAATTATGTAATTTTTATTTCTTTTATTTTATAGACATCTTTTTCTGAAACTTCTGGCTTATATTTTATTTCTATTATTTTATTTCTATCTCACTAAGGAAAAATCTTTACCTTTCAACCAAGGGTTTTGTTCTACTATTTTTGAAATTTCTACCGTATTGTTAATATAAATTTAAAAAATATGTGTTTTTGTCTGATTTATTGAACAAAAATTGAACTTTTTGTTAAATAAACTTAACAAAATATCTATATTTCAATCATTTTATCTACAAAAAATTTATAGAATTCAAATTCCTTACTATTCACTAAATGAATTTGAAAAATGTAGTTTGCTCCGCTTCTTTTCTTTATTTCCAATATTATTTCAGCTCTTTTGTTCATTTTTGTTTCAAAACTATCAGAAACTATCAAAACATCAATATCACTAAAATAAACATTATAATCTCCTCTTGCATAACTTCCAAAAACATAAACTCTTGCATCTTTTAAAATTTCTTTTGCAACATTTTTTATTTTCTTTAATATTTTTTCAGCATTTTTAAAAGTTTCTTCCCTTTCTTTTATATATTCTATTGCAATTTCAAATATTTTCTCCATAGAAATCTCTTATTTTCTTTACTAATTCAATTGCATCTTTTACATCTTCTTCCGAGAAAGAAAATGGTAAATATCTAGAAGAAATGTATGCTTGCTCTAAATTTTTTAATACTTTCTTTTCTTTTTCGCTCAACTTTATTTCTTTTTCTATTTTTGATAAAAATTCTATTAATTTTTCTATTTCATGAGTTTTTGGAAATTGAATTCCTTTTAATAAAATTTTTGCTTTTAAAAATAGTTGCAGAGATTGCTCAAGATTGAACATTGCAATATCATACTCTTTTTCTTCAAAATCTTTCAAAGCATTCACAAAAAATCTTTCACTTCTTTTTATTAGCTTTTTAACAAATTCTTCCATAAATATTAGCAGAAGAAATACTAATAATGAGAGTAATAATAGCAATAGAGTAGCTCTAGTAATACTTTTAATTTTTATATGAATCTACAACAGAATAGTAACTTTGAGCAAAAGATGTGATCAAGCTTTTGCAGACATAGATGTTCAGCTACAAAGAATAGCAGAATTGTTACCAAATTTAATAAACGTTTTTAAAGGGTTCAGCAAGCTTTGAGAAATCTACTCTAGAAAAAAAGCAAGAGCCAATGCAGAATTAGTAGAAGCATTAAAAGGAGATAGTTCTCAAAAAGTAAGGAGTGCAAACAGATTTTTTGGAGTTTTCTATCCTTTAGTATATCAATTACCACAATATCCACAACTTCAAAGTATTCAAGGATTTCAGCAAGGAATGAATGAAATAAAAGTATCCATAGATAAAATAGCATATGCAAGACAACTTTACAATCAAGCTGTTAATGATTACAATACTTTTATAGAAAGCTTTCCAGGAGTTTTGCTTGCAGGAATTATGGGAAAAAAGCAAGAGAATATTTGAAGCTTGGAGAAGAAGAAAGAAGGGAAATTCAGGTAAGTTTAAGAAGAGGAGAATTGACAAAAGGTCTTGAAGATTTGGGAAAATGAAATCAATATATCAATGGAAAGATGAACTCTATAAAATTTCACTATTTTCTATTTTTTTATCTCTTCTATTTTTATTTTTTCTTTTTTTCGTAATCTTCTTTTCTTTAGGTTATTTTTCTTCAATGTTAATTGTAGGATTTTTAATTTCTCTAGCTCTAACAATACAGGATTTCGTTCATTATAATTCCACTAGTTGTTCTTGCAATTTCATACTTTTTTCTCGATTTTTTCTATGTTGTCTTAAAAGAAGAAATTTTTAAAACTACATTTGTTTCCGCAGCAGTATTTTCTGCTTTCCACACATTTTTAGGTTTTTCCTACAATTATAATTGCTTATTATATAGACCGCATATAATTGCGGATGTAATTTTGCAAGCAAGAAGTCCAAATCCAAACAATCTATTAGATAAAAGGGCAATAGATACTGTTGAAAAAATGAGTCTTGCTTTTGGATATAAAAATTACGAATTAAAAATAATTGATTGGGATATTATAAATGCGATGGTTGTTTCTAGTAAAGATAAATCTACAATTTATGTTACAAAAGGTGCTTTGGAAAAGCTTGATGATAATGAATTAGAAAGTGTTTTTGCCCACGAATTTTTGCACATAGCTAATCAAGATTTTTTTACATGACTCTAGCCGCTATTGTTGGCGGATTGATTATAATTGTTGCATATTTTTTGATAAGAATAGCTCCTCATCTTTTGTTTTCAAGGCCTAGATCAGAAAGAATAGGAGTAAATTTGTTCGGATTAATATTTTTAATAGCTGGAATTATTATTGCAATTTTACCTCCAATAATTGTTAGAAAACTTATTTCTAAGCTTTCCCAAAGTAGAGAATTTTTAGCAGATGCAAATGCGGTTCATGTAACGAAATATCCAGAAGCAATGATAAGTGTTTTGAAAAAAGTTGAAGCTGAAAGTACAAAAGAATTTGTTAAAAGCAAAGAGTTGCCTCAAAATTTTACTGCAGTGTTTTTTGACTACGAAGATGAAACACATCCTCCAATTCATTGGAGAATTCAAAAAATAAAAGAAATTGCAGGTTTACTTTAATCTCTTTTTTATTTCTTTTATTACATCATCTATTAAAATTCCTAAACCTATTAATATTAAGTAGAGCTGATTTATCACAAATCCCAAAGCAGATAAAATATATCCAATATAAAAATGGTGAATTCTTATTTCTCTTTTTTTATTTTTTAATCTTATTACTAACCAAGCTTCTTTAACGTATTTCGAAAGAAAGTTTGTTAATATTATAGAAGATAAAAATATTGAAATGTTCAATGCTAAATCTATCATTTTAAAACTTTTTTATTAATTTTATTATGTTATTTTTTCCTCTTCTTTCAACTTCAACGATACCTCTTTGCTTAAAAGATGAAATTATTTTGCTAACTTTAGCTTTTGAAAGATTTGTTAGTTCAACAATTTTTTTCTGAACTATTTTTGGATTTTTCTTTAATATCTCTAAAACTTTTCTTTCATTTTCATCTAACAAAATTAAAAATTCTTTGTATTTTTTTAGCGAAGAAAATTTGAAGTATAGATAAATTGAAAGAGATGAAATTAAAAAAATAATTGCAACAATGATATAAGTAGATATATCTTTTGGTAAAGTTCTTTCTATTTCAAAACTAGTAGAAAAAAATTGTAGATCTTTGAACTCATATATTACATATATTCTTCTTCCATCGCTTGCAAATTTTGGCTTTGGAAGTAAGTTTTTAGAATGTTTTATAAAACTTCCTTCAGGCAAAATAATGGTTATGAATGCTTTTTTCACACTTTCACTTATCGATACTTCTAACTTATAATGATTTTTTTCTTCCTTTTCTTTCGTTACATTTAAGTAGTAAGTTTTTCTTTCTAGAGTTGGAAGATTGCAAACTATTATACCATTTTGAAGGGAACAAATATCAGATTCTATACTTTTTATATTATTTATTCTAATAGAGAAGGAGCTAATGTTTTCAGTTGTAAATACTATGAAAATTTTTGAAGAAAGATCTTGCAATATTTCCTCTTTTATTTCCAATAATATTATTTCCGCTTTTGCTACAGGTAGCAATATTACTAGTAGTATCAATAGTTTCTTCATTATTTTTCCTAAGAATTAAAAGATATTTAGAGTTAAGTGAGTTTTTTAAAAAAATCAAAACAAAATTTATTTTTTTATATTTTTTAAAAACAAAATTTATTCTATAAACAAAAATCAAAACAAAATTTGAATTTTATCTAAATTTTTCAAAAAAATTTATCTTTTATTTTTCTTTGTAAACAGTTTATGGAAATATTTAAATACTTTAAATAAATATTTAATTTAGGAATGTCCATTCCTGAGTGCTCACAATGAAGGAATGGACATTCCGAAAAAAATAAAAATGACGAGCAGTATAAAATATTTCATAATTGCAGTAGGAATACTAGTAGCAATAGTAGCATTAGCACAAACTTTAGTATTTGATTTAGGTAACTTATTGAACTTAACAAAGCAAGGATATGCAATAGTTATTGGTAAGGCAGCAAAAGTAGATGATGTTCTAGGTGCAATAGATTTAGCAACAAGATTATCTGAATCTTATGTTAAAGAACAAGCTGTTGAAGGTAGAAAAGAATATGAGGTAAGAGGTTGGGAAGCAAGATTATCATTAGATAGTAACAATTTAAAAAATGGAGCTCCTGGACTATTAGATTTGTATGATAGCAGCAGTTTACCACAATTAAGAACTTTATATGTAAGAAATGGAACACAAGCAATTAGTGATATAGCAGAAAAAGTAGAAGTTGTGAGTGTAGATTTGGGAAATCCTATTAATGCTAATCAAACATTGCAATTAGAATTAAGTAAAGATAAAGAGTATATAAGATACTATGTAGATTTGAGAGGGAATGAAGTTTATGCTAATGGAGATAAAGCAGTATTTGTAAAACTAAGGCTTGCAGGGAAGGATATAGTAATTTCAAAGATAGAAGATAAAAGCGTAACACTTTTTGAGGGTTGGGGACCAGATTGGGCAAAAGTTGGAGATGTAATAAATGTTGGAGATTATAAAGTTAGAATAGATAGAATAGTCGGATGGGGAAGTGAAGCAACAGTGTGGATATCAGTATTAGATGCTAATAATAATGTTGTTGATATGGTAGTAGTAAGTTCAGGACAAGCAGAACAAGCTCCACAAAGTTTATTAAAGATAGTAGTAACAAATGCATATGGAGAACCTTATAATGGTGCTAGACTTGCAGTTGGAAAAGAAATAAAAGTTACAGATAATACTAGAGTAGATAATTTATTCAAATGGTATATAAATACTACTTCTGTAAATGGTATTTATTATCTCAGCCAACTAGGATATTCATTAAAACCAAATGAAACCGTATATGTAAGATTAGGAGAAGAAATAGCATTTCCAAATAACTACTTTAAATTAAAGTTCTTAGGATTGACTGCAAGCGATAGAGATTATTTAGCAACATTTTCATTTAAAACAGTAAGTATAGATGTAAACAAAGTTAGTAGTGATACAAATTTGCAAAATATAAACTCAACAGCATTAGAAATTAGTGGAGTGCAATTTGTTATAGATGGAGCTAAAGTAGTAGATAAAATATATGCAGTACAGGACAATAGCGGAAACTATTACTTAATTTACTATGATAGCAAAACAGGAAACTATTCAACAGGAAGCATATTTATACCATTATTAGGAGCTAATGTAAGTAATTCTACTTATTATGTTAGTATTGTAAGTAATATTACAGGAGAAGAACTATTCCGAGTAAGATTTGACACTTCAAATGGAGTAGTAGATTATATGCATGTTTCATCAGAATATGGATTAGCAACAAGTGTGGAAAATGTAAATAATACATGGCTATATACAAACTATGGACATAAAGTATTTAAGAGCTCTGATGGAAAAGAATTGAGAGTTTCATGGATACCAATACGAGTATATGCAAGAGTTGTATTAGGAGATGTAGTAGAGAAAAGAGTTGAAGGAGGAAAGGTTGTTACATTAGAATCAGCAAAATTAAAAGTTCCAGTAGCATACTTTGATGATGATATATTGCCAGATACTCCATTAGTTGTAGTAGGAGGACCAGTAGTTAATAGAGTTGCAGCAGAGGTATTAGGGATAGAATATGGAAATTATAGTGCAGCAGAGGAATACTTTACAAAAGTTGGAGCAAAGGATAAGGCAATTGTTGTAGCAAAAGAATACAAAGGAAAACCAGCAATAGTAATTGCTGGATGGAGAGCAGAAGATACAAGATTGGCTTGCAGAGTTTTGCAGAAGTTTGATGAAATTGCAGCATTAAGAGGAAAGTCTGCAGTAATTATTGGAGGAAGTGTAGAGAGCCCAGAAATAAGAGAGCTACCTTCTTAATTTTAGCAACTTTCTTCTCTTTTTTTTATTTTTTATCCAACAAAAAATGAATAAATTATTAATCCAGAAATAAATAAGGTTATTGAATGCTTTATTCCTACAGAAAAACCTTGACCGCTTATATTACCTATGTTTAATCCTATAAAAATTGCTTGAATAATTATTAAATCTCTCATTATTTGTTTTAAATATTTCATATCAATTTTAAGCTGGGAATATGAAATTATTTGTGGAATTAAATATTTTACTATTGAAATTATTATTGCTAGAAAAATGAAGTAAATTACGTAAAGATATATAGCAAAGCTTTGAATAAAAATTTTTCTTTCTATTTTCAACCTTTCAATCTCAAAAACACTTCTTACTAAAGCATCTAAAATATCTGAAACATTTCCTCCAGCTTTTATGCTTTCTCCTATTATTAAACAATATCTAGAAATTAATGGAATGCCAGCTCTTTTAGCAAACTTTCTTATCGCAATATCAAAAGGAACACCGGTTTTTACTTCTATATATAATTTTTTTACAAGGGAGGATAATCTTCCATAATCATTTTTTGTCAAATTTTCCAGCGCATTTACAATACTTAATCCACTTCTTACATTATCGTTTAGGTCTCTCAAAAAGAACATGAAATTTCTTTCATAATCTCTTCTTATTAATGCTTCTCTACAGAAAAACCAGAAAATAGTAAATCCTGGAATTCCGAAAGCCAAAAAATAGAATATGATTAAAATAAGAAAAGATTTTATTTTTAGAATTGAAGGTAAAAATAGGAAAATCATTCCGCAAATTATTGAAGCTATTAGTATCAAATATGTGCTTAATACTTCTTTGTTCATTCTTCAACTGGAACTCCTTTAAATAGGAAGAGAAATATTAAGTTTAAAGCAGGTATAAGGAGGTAAATAGATAAAAATAGTAAATCATTAACAGTTAAACCATAAAAACCTCCTATACTAAAAGTACTCATTAAAGCTAGTAAAGTAATCAAAGATATTGGTGCCATTATAACTATTCCTAAATATATTTCAACTAATAAAGAAAATTTCCT
>Ga0326760_1000053_pt1 | contig 67096 bp, 74 predicted proteins | sample GCREP_S_FD_207668 | JGI IMG/M metagenome (GOLD analysis project Ga0326760, IMG submission 207668) | Hot spring sediment microbial communities from Geyser Creek Basin, Yellowstone National Park, WY, United States - GCR.EP_S | ecosystem: Environmental > Aquatic > Thermal springs > Near-boiling... | reverse complement strand
CGGTGATGAAGGGGTCATTAGTAGCTATCACGTCCCCGCTGCTCAGTCCAAACCCATGCTTATCAATCCATGACAAGAACTCCCTGAGCCCAACGTGGAAAGACCCTAGGTGAACAGGGATGTGCTCTGCCTGAGCAACTATTCTTCCATCTCCATCGGCTATAACACAGCTATGGTCCATTCTATCCCTAATGTTGGGGGAGAAAGCAGCTCTTTTCAAAGTAACGCCCATCTCCTCTGCGGTGAAGGCTAGCGACTTATATACGTAGCTCAGCATGGCTAATCACGCTTCATCTTTATTACTCCCAGCTCATCCCTCCAGGCTCTCCAGCCTTTATCAACGAAGCTGGTTGAGCCATAATCAATGATAACCGCTGGCCCGACGTCCTCCACGAAAGAGTACCTACAGTAAACAGGCACTTTTTCCCTCGAGCCATCAATGAAAACGCTCGTGTATCCTGAGCGGCAATCAAAAAACGACGTCCTCGCGCTTCCAGAGAGCCTGCTTATAATATCTTTTCTGAGAGGGTTTTCGGCCACAGCTATCACGTGAGCGACAACGGCCTCCACGTCCTCATCTAGAGAGTAGCCATAAGTCCTTTCATGAGCCTCATCAAATATTTTTTTGAGGGAGAAGCCATCGCTGCCTGGGAGCTCAACCATAAGCTCCCAACCCTGCCCCTTGTACCTCGCCTCAACAAACCTGTGTAGAGAAACACGACCGCTTCCAAGACCTGAGGCATGGGACAAGGCCCTGGATTCTAGAGACCTCAGCACATCAGTTAATTCTTGGGCCCCCACGAATGCGCTTACCTCAACGATGTGGTCGCTCAGAAGAATTCCCAAGCTACTGAAAAGCCCGGGGAAAGGAGGAACAACAACGCTTCTAACACCGATCTCATTGGCAACTCCCGAGGCGTGAAGGGGGCCTCCCCCGCCATACGCTATCAACGAGAAAAGCTCCGGGTCATGCCCTCTCTCCACCGTCACGAGGCGTATAGCCCTCGCCATCTCCATGTTAGCTAGGCCAATAGCCTCAGCTGCGACAAGAGAGGGATCCCCCAGCCTTGATAAACCCTTCAAGGCTAGCTCCTCGCTTAGCTTGATGCCCCCTGATATATAGCCTGGAGGGATCCTCCCCAGCGCTACGTTAGCGTCAGTGATGGTTGGCTCATCACCGCCTAGACCATAACACATGGGCCCAGGCATAGACCCAACGCTATGTGGACCCACGCGTATGGCCCCCGCCTTATCCCTCCATATAACTGTTCCTCCGCCGGCTGATACCTCAGCTAGGTCTATGAAGGAGCCCCTCACAGGGTATCCTGACCCCTTAACTAGCCTTCCGTGATGGCTCTCCCCACCAACCTCGTACTCGCTTGTCAACGATGCAACACCATTAATGATTGATGAGGCCTTCGCTGTTGTTCCTCCCATATCAAAGGCAATTGCCCTCTCAATACCAAGAAGAGACGCCATTATTGAGGCACCGACAACCCCGGCGGCCGGGCCGCTCTCAATTATTCTCGATGGGCTCCGAGCGGCGTCCTCCCATCCTAGGAGACCGCCTGAGCTGGACATGACATATAGATTAGCGAAGCCCATGTCTCGTAACTCATCCCAGAGCCTCGAGAGGTACTCGTGAATCTTCGGCATCAAGGCAGCGTTAACAACAGCTGTTGAGCCTCTCTCGTACTCTCTCGGGGAGGGGGAAGCCCTCGATGATTCGATAACGAAACGAAAGTACTTACTAGCGATACTCGCTGCAATATCCTCGTTGAGAGGATTTGCATAGGAATTAATGAAGACCACGGCGACGCTCTCAGCTCCTTTGGCTACAGCGTCCTTGAGATAAGACTCTACCTCGAGCTCGTCAACTTTTTTAACAACCTCACCACTATGCAAGGTCCTCTCATTAACCTCGTATATAAGCTCGTCTGGCACGAGCTGTCTCGGTTTCTTGAAGAAAGGGTCGTAGAGCTTAGGCCTGTTCTGCCTGGCAATGGTAAGAAGGTCCTTGAAACCGCTTGTAATAAGCAACGCTGACCTGGCTGTCTCAACCCCCTTCTGCCCAAGTAACATGTTAGTAGCAATTGTTGAGGCGTGGAAAATCACTCCTCCCCTTTCACCGCAGCTATCCATAACGCTTTTTATTCCCATGGATATGCTCTTCCAAGGGTTATCAATGCTTGTGATGACCTTTTGGAGAAATATCCTTCCATCACTGCATATCGCAACAATATCTGTGAAGGTCCCCCCGGTATCAACAGATACGTACATATGTCTTCATCCATTAGGCTAGGTAAGCACGTTAACAACTGATTCACTGTTAAGAAAAGATTAAAAAACTGTGGTTATGCACGAAACTCTAGCTTCCCTTTCCAATTAGGTCCAGGAGCCTCCTATAAGTCGGAGGCTCGTTCCTTCTAGCAACGAACTCAACAGCGAAGAACCTTACTTCCGGGACAGCTTTCTTCACTCTGTTCTCTATCTCGCGCGAGAGCTCCTCTATTTTAGCCAAGCTCAAGCTATCCTCGACTTCAACCTCCGCTATAACTATGTAGTCATTCTCAGTTAGCATAACAGCTCGGAGCTCATTTACGTCGTAGACCCCGGGAGTATTGATGATAGTGTTCAATATCCTCAGCATATCCCCCCTTGGTGGTGAGCGACCGATGAGCAAGATGAAGTACCTGTAGCCAACGCTAGCAGCTGAAACAAGGAGCACGGCCGAGATGAAGATAGAGCCAGCGCCATCAACCATATAGCTCCTAGTGACAAGCGCTAGTATAGCTACAGCGTTGCCAAGCGTATCAATAAATGAGTCCAACAGGCTACCAATAACGGAAGGATCCCTCCTATGCGTGCGGTAATAATAGAAGCTGTAAGCGGTTAGTGCTGTGTTAATGAGAAGCGATGTAGACATGGTTACCATAGATGTCCCGGTCGAGATGACCGGGTATCCTTCAAACAAGGTGGCTAAGCCGCGGAGAAAAGCAATTGTGAAAAGGACACCCCCAATAACCGAGACAGATATCAATCCAAACACGTAGACAGCTCTGCTGATGCCGAATGGATAGTAGATTTGGTTTCTGACTCTGCGACTAGCAAGGTACAAGCCTAGCACAAGTAGAAACGAGCCGATAGCGTCAGCGACATCGTTGAGTAGGTCCGAGAAAACGGCGGCGCTCGTGGAATTTAGGTAAGCAATAATCTTTAATGCCAAAGTAGCTAGGTTAGCTGAAAAAACAACATAGATGGGATTCAACTCTAGCCTCTACACCTATTAAGGTGTATTTTATTTAAAAACAGAATAAAAAATTTATGTGAAACCTAATACTTAAACCTCTCCTCGAGATGAACCCTTCCTCTCTCGTGGTAGCCAAGCTTCTCCCAATAGCCATCAACGTATTCCGTGGAAAACGTTAGTTTATAGACGTACTTCGCGCCTTTCCAGCCGTAGAGGTCTTTGAAGACAAGCCTCGCTGGGAACCCGTGCTCCGGGAGAAGCTCCCTGCCATTCATTCTTAATGCTAAAATACCGCTCTTCAATGCATCCTCGATGAGAACAACTGTGGTGTACTTATCGAGGCTCTCTACTAACAGCCAAGTAGCGTTGCTTCTCGGCTTGGCGAGCTCAGCTATGGTTTTTAGCTCAACGCCCTCCCACTCAACATCCCTAACGCTCCACCCCGTAACACAGTGGAAATCCCATTTAACCTTCACTTGCTTCAGCGATAAAAGGTCAGAGTAGCTCAGCTGAAGAGGCCTCTCAACCTCCCCATCAATAATTAGCTTGTAGCTATCCATGTTTATCGTTGGCTGACCGAGGATTCTGTAGATAATCATTGAGGGAATATACCTTTGGCCTGGCGGCAAACTCATTTATCACGGCCTCCCATCATGCTCATTGCTAGTTTATCTATAGTTATAACCAGCCGTATCGGCCGCTCATTATGTGTGACCAGTCTTATGCTAGCTAGGCTCACACCTTCCTCTATCACGTGGAACTTGTATAGCATGTAGCTATCACCGATGTTCTCGTTCTCCGTAAAAACAGGCTTGGTGCTCACGCCCAGCGCTCGTAGAGCTAGCTCGACGACCTCGTACGCGTCGCTAAGATGCCTGACAGGGGTAGATGAATCAGTTATCCTACAGTCGATTATTCCACCAACGCCTTTCTCGCTCAGCGGTCCTGGCTCCAAGCTTTTGCACTCAAGCCTCATTTTTAATCAACATATAACTGAATCGCTACGCTTATATATCTCTATTATTAAGAGTGGTAAAACTAGTAAAGACGTGGTTGAAATGAAGTTCTGTCCAAAGTGCGGCGGCCTGATGGTCCCTGTGAAGGAGAAGGACAAAACGGTTCTGAAGTGCACCAAGTGTGGCTACATAACGAAGTACGAGAAGCAAGTTGACTACAAGCTTAAGGAGGAGGTCGACAAAAAGAGCAGAGTAAAAACGACGAGCATTGTTTCATCAGAGAAGGAGAGGGTTTCCCCAAGCCTGGAAGAAAAAGAGCAAAGAGTCGAGGAGTACTACGAGATTGTGCAGGAGCTCATACAGGAGGAAATAGAGGGGAAAACGGAGGAAGAGTAACTCCTATAGCACACCTTTTTCGCTCAGAGAAAAAATTCTGTCTGGACTGTTCCTTCAAACACAAGCGCATCTCAATTAGCCTTAAGACCGTGCTTCCATAAGCAAACTATAAAAACACATAGTTGTAAAAAATAATGGTGTTCATATGAAAGCCTACTTGGATATTATTCCGGAGAAGTACCGTAAAAACGTACGTATAGTTTCGCATCCCCTCGCTCAGGCAATCCTAACCACGCTTAGGGATAGGAATACCGGTCAAATAGAGTTTAGGAAGGGGATGGTTAAGCTAGGGAGACTTATAGCTCTCAGAATCGTTGAGGACTTCGAAACAAAACCCAGGAAAGTTGTCACGCCCCTCGGCGTTGAGCACGAGGGAATAGAGATTGAAGGCATAAACGACGTGGTCATAATACAAGTGCTCAGAGCATCCATGCCCTTGGTGGAGGGGCTAATAAAGATTCTGCCATCAGCGAGAATGGGCGTTATAAGCGCTAGGAGAGTTGAGGAGAAAGGCATGAGCCAGGAAAAAGAGTTCGATATAGAGGTTAAGTACATCAAGATCCCAAAGATAACCGAGAAGGACAACCTTATAATCGCTGACCCAATGTTCGCTACCGGCTCTACTATCCTCGCGGTGCTCCACCACCTGGAGAAAGTTGACCTCAGGGCAAGGAGAAAAATCCTGGCCACGGTTATATCGACGCCAATAGCCATAGAGAGAGTGCTATCGAGATACCCAGACCTGCTTATATATACCGTTGCTATCGATCCTTACCTTAATGAGAAAGGATACATAGTCCCGGGTCTAGGCGATGCTGGGGATAGGTCGTTCGGCGAGTAGACCCCTCCCCCGGAAAGGCAAAAAATAAAAGAGTTGTTTATTAATCTTTAATTCAACTTTGAAATAAGGAAGGTGATTACGTAGTGGTCAACGCGAAAATGGCTCCTGCTGATTTACTGATAAAAAGGCTGGCGGAATACTTGAAAAGCGAGGTGCCGCAGGTAAAGCCGCCCGCTTGGGCCAGCTTCGCGAAGACTGGAACCGATAGAGAGCATCCGCCACTACAGGATGACTGGTGGTACATAAGAGCGGCCTCAATACTCAGGAAGCTCTACGTTAGAGGAGAGCCTGTGGGGATAGAGTCGCTCAGGGTAGCTTACGGTGGGAGAAAGAACTATGGCTCTTCGCCAGAGCACTTCGTTAAGGGGTCTGGAAGCGTTATTAGAACGATCCTGCAACAACTAGAGAAAGCCGGCCTCGTGGAGAAAGTTGAGAGGAAGGGGAGAAGGCTGACCCCCAAGGGAGTGAGCCTCTTGGATAAATTAGCTCTCGAGATACTTAAGGAGTTATCGAAAACCAACCCGGAGTTAGCTAAATACGTATCCTGAGAATTCCCCTTTTGTTATAAAAATAAATTATTGTTTTAACATAGTGAATTTGAAGAGTAAGGGGTGATTAACTTGGTTGAGCCATACGACGAGGATGCTGAGCTGGAGGAGATAAGGAAGAGGAAGCTAGAGGAGCTTCAGCGAAGAGCAGCTCTAGAGGAAGAGAGGAAAAGAAGGGCTGAGGCTGAGGCCTTAAAGCAAGAAATACTCAGGAGAATACTAACGCCGAAGGCAAGAGAAAGATTAGCTAATGTAAAGCTAGTTAGGCCTGAGCTAGCCGAGTTCGTTGAGAACCAGCTGGTTGCTCTTGCTCAGACCGGAAGACTTAATAGACAGATAGATGATGAAGAATTGAAAGAAATATTAGCGGATTTAGCCTCAAAGCTCACAAAGGAGTATAGATTTAGATTCCAGGAGAAAAAGTAGGTGTGAACATGGCTCGCAACAAACCCTTGGGGAAAAAGCTCAGGCTCGCGAGCGCAATGAACTCTAATCAACCCATACCCATATGGGTTGTAGCAAAGACAAAAAGAAAAGTCAGGTTTAACTATAAGAGAAGATACTGGAGAAGGCAGAAGCTGAAAGACTGAGGTGATAGTGATGAGTAGCGAGGAAAAAATTGTTGTGATAAGCTTAAGGAGAATTTATGATGGCAGAAAAGCACAAAGAGCCGCTAGAGCCATCAGGAAGCTCAGGGAGATAATAGCTAAGAGAACACACGCGGAAGTGGTGAAAATAGATGGTAGCGTTAACAAAGCTATATGGAGCAGAGGAATAGAGAAGCCGCCTAGAAAAGTAAGGCTAAAAATAACGGTGGAGGAGAAAAGGGAAGTTAAGACGAGAAAAGGCGAAACGCTCACTTTGCCAAGAGTAGTCAGGGTATCCCTGGCAAGCGAGGAGAAAAAAGAAAAAACAGAAGCAGTAGCTAAGTAACTTCTCCTGGTGCTTTTTTTGAGTTTTAAGATAGAAAAAGCATCTATTCTCGGTAGCCCACACATAGGCATATTCGCGTACGCGAACAACTTTTTCGCTATTGTTCCACAGGGAACAACGCGCACAACCCAGAAAACAATTGAGGAGGTCCTGGAAGTAGAGGTCATCGAGGCAACCATAGGTGGCTCAAGGCTTCTTGGTATATTTCTGGCTGGCAACGACAACATTCTTCTGGTCTCACCCATTGTTTACCCAGAGGAGCTAGATGAACTAAAGTCACAGCTTAGCGGAAAAATGAGGATAGAGGTCTTCGAGACCAAGAACACGGCCATAGGGAATCTACTTACAATTAACAATAAAGGGGCCCTAGCATCAACCGATTTCACCGAGGAGGAAATAGAAAAGCTAAGGAGCTTGTTAGGAGTTAAGGTAAGAAGAACCGAGCTTCTAAACTACAAAGCTATAGGAAGCCTCATAGCCTGCAACGACAAGGTAGCCCTGGCGCATCCCTTGCTAAAGGAGGAAGAAACCAAAGTCGTATCCGAAACTCTCGATGTAGCGGTAAGCGGCGCAACAATAAACGAGGGGATAGGACTAGTAAAGAGCGGTGTTCTAATCAACAACAAGGGATTACTCGTGGGATCTAACACGACTGGTCCTGAGCTAATGAATATTCAAGCGCTATTTCTTTGACCAGTAGCCAGCACGCTCTCTTTTTATTGACTCAGCTTGTTTGTCTACTCGTTCTTGGTATAGTTTATTAAACCATTAAGAGAGAGATTTATGAGGCAAAAAGAACATAGGTGAATACATGTTGCCCGAGATAAAAGTGTACAGGATTACCGGCAAGATGTTGTTATCGCATGACCACTTCCCAGAGGAGAGAGTATTCAGGATGGAGATACCTGCGGTCAGCGAGAAGGATGCTCTTGAAAAGGTCTACTCAGAGCTGGGTAGCAGGCATAAGGTGAAGAGAAGCCACATAAAGATAATCGAGGTTAAGGAAATCCCACCTGAGCAGGCTACATCGTTATATGTTAAAAAACTGCTATCGATAGGTGCTAGAAGCGTTGAGTGAAAAAGAGGCCTCAGTAGAGGAGATACTGGCTCACGCATCAGACTTAGAGGAGCAGATAAAAACGCTTCAGAAACTAATTGAGAGCTACAGCGACGCACTGCTTAATGTTAGGATAGCGAAACAGATAAATGACTTGCTGAAGCAGGGTGAACTCGCAAACCCCAACCTCATAATCAGTGGTGATAAGAGAGCTAATATTCTCCTTAAAGCAACACTTGTTGAATCGAGACCTATAGTTCACATTGGCCTTAATCTATACGTGGAGGTTGACCATGACCTAGCTTTAAAAATACTTGATTCCAAGGAGAAAATTCTTTCGGGCCAGCTGGATAGAATTAAAAAAGAATACGATCAGAGGGTTAAGGAGTATAAGAAACTACAGGACTTCCTCTACGCTGTTTCCCAGCGAACAGAATAACCAGTTTTTATCTCTAAATCTACGGTTAAAGGGATAAGGATTGTTTGGCAAGATAAAAGAAAAGCTATCAAGGCTAGCAGAGAAGCTATCAACACTTATTGAGACGAGGGAGATAAGCGAGAAGGAGTTAGCCGATATACTGGAGGAGTTCAAGCTCGACCTCATAGAAAGCGATGTTGCGTACGACGTGGCCGAGAGAATAACTGAGTTGCTAAAACAAAAACTCGTTGGCTCGAGAATACCTAGAACGGAAAATGTGCAGGTAATAGTGAGGAAAGCTTTCGCAGATATCCTTAGAAGCATGCTCATGGATCCCCCCAACATAAGCTGGGAGATAAGGAGAAAATGTGAGAAAGGAGAGCCATATATATTGATGGTAATGGGCGTGAATGGTGTCGGAAAAACGACCAGTATAGCTAAGCTAGCGAGCTACCTAAAAGAGCAAGGTATAAGTGTTCTTCTAGTAGCAGCTGATACGTTTAGAGCAGGGGCTCAGGAGCAACTGGTAAAACACGCGGAAGCCATAGGCGTACCGGTAATAGGAGCGAAGTACGGGAGCGATCCAGCAGCGGTGGCTTTCGATGCCATACAGCACGCGAAGAAAAGAAAATACTGTGTCATCATAATAGATACTGCTGGCAGAATGCACACGGACCAGGACCTCATGGCTGAGCTTAAAAAAATATCAAGGGTCGTAAAACCTGACTTCAAGCTTCTAGTTATAGATGCTTTAACAGGCAATGACGCCGCCGAGCAGGCAAGGGTTTTCAATGAACAAGTAGGCGTTGATGGCTTTTTCTTAACGAAAACGGACGCTGATGCCAAAGGTGGAAGCGGTATAAGCGTTTCTCTCACTACTGGTAGACCAATAGTTTTTGTAGGCACGGGTCAGAGGTACAGCGATATAGTTATGTTCAGCAAGGAGTGGCTGATAGAAAAAATCGTGGGAAGCAATGCGTAGGCAAAAATTAAAGAAGCCGGAAAAACTTCTCAAGGCAGAGTTGCAGTACATATATAATTATACATGCAAGTTGTACAGAGAGGGCTACATAGATGAGGCAATAAAATTATCGAAAAACCTTGTGAAGCTGGCCTTTAAGTATAAGTTGGGGGGCTACGCCTTCAAACTCGTGTGTAGGAAATGCTATGTGCCTGTGATACCAGGGCTAACTGTTACGTACCGGGTTAAAAGGAGAGGCGGCAAAAGTTATATACTCACAAGGTGTATTAATTGCGGATACACCAGGAAGAAGGTATTCAAACACAAAGGTGTGGAGAAACGAGCAAGGAAAAAATAACTGAGAAGATACATAGAAGAGCCGATGTAAATATCGGAAAAAAAGGCGTGACACAAGAAGTAATAGATGAGATTAAGAAGAGGCTTGAAAAAGAAGGGCTACTCAAAATAAAAATAAACAAGAATATCTATGTGCAAGAAGGAATAAGCATTGATGAGTTCGCGAGAATCTTGGCTCAAAAAACGGATTCCGAGATAATTGATATAAGAGGCAGAACAATCATCATTGCGAAAAGAAAATAGGGTCTACATCCGCGTTGGAAGCCCCTTTATCACGGGGTTTTCCCCGTACCTCAAGTAACCCCACGGCATAGCCTCAGTGTTGTATTCTGCGTGAACATTGCCGTATATATCCACGCCTAGCAAGCCCACGGTGTTCTCCCCGTACCTAACGTTTACCTCATTCATGACTAGGCGAAGAGCTATTTCAATTCTCTTGGTGGCTTGCCACGCCTCGGCAACCCGTCTGCTCAGGGCACCGAGCGTTATTACCTCCCCTATACCGGTAGCCACTACAGCTACATTTTCATCAGCATAGAAGCCTGCTCCGGGAATAGGCGTATCTCCCACTCTTCCCTTAAGCTTCCCAGCAAGACCTCCAGTGCTGGAGGCAGCGGCTAATCTGCACTCACTATCTATGCCGACGGCCCCCACAGTGTCTCCTATCAGCTCTTCTTTTCGAGCCCAGAATCTACTTGATAAGACAGGATCCTTCCGCTGCCTTTCTCTTATAGGCATTTTTTCAAGGCTTAGTTGCTCAGCTAGTCTCTCAGCGCCTTCGCCTACGATTAATACGTGGTTTGTGTTTTTCAACACATAATAGGCTAAAAGCACGGGGTTCTTGACATACCTCACAGCCGCGACCGCGCCAGCATCGCCCCTAGAGCCATCCATTATGCCTGCATCCATCTCTATTTCTCCATCTATGTTAGGCACGCTTCCAAGACCAGCGTTGAACTCACCGCTATCTTCTAGGACCATAACAGCTTTAAGAACGCCTTCAACAGCGTTTTTTTCCAACATACTTTCCATGCCGGCCGTTAAGCTTTCCTCAATATATTTCAAAATGCCTTCAAGGGACTTATTTGTTCTCCAGTGACCAGCTCCTCCGTGAACAGCTATGACTGGTAAACACTTCAAGGGGTAATCACCTTTTATTAATGCCTTGCTATTCTCTACGTGTTCTTTGTGTTAAATATTTATGTCTGCAAAGAACATCTATCATCGATGTGAAGCAAGGTGTACATGATTGGGCTCGTTGAGGCAGGCCTAGTAACTCTCCCAGAGCAGATTCAGCTAACAAGGAAAGCAACTCTACTATCAAAAAGGTTCGGTATCCCCCCGAAATACATATTGCTGGATGTAAGCTTGTTCTATGAGGAAATGAAAAAAATCGGTATTGACCCAAGATACGCGAGGCCCGATATTGTTCATCAGTTTCTGTTAGCATCTCAGTATAGCCCGTTAAACCTTGAGGGGAAGCTACGCGTGTTTATACACACTGCTCACAACGACCTCATCTTGATTAGGCCGGAGACAAGAATACCCAAGAACTACTACCAGTTCGTGGGATTAATGCAGAGGCTATTCATGAATGAGCAGGTCCCAGACAAGGGAGAGTGGTTAATGAAGCTTAGGAGAAACGTTAGTCTTGACAAGGCTCTCAGAGAACTGCGCGTGGAGAACCCTATTCTCATGCATGAGAACGGAGAAGCGATTACATGTAATAAGGCTAAGGAAATGACTTATCCACCTAGAGCCTTCTTGATAGGAGGTTTTCCGAGGGGCGACTTCACCCAGAATACGCTTAGATTAGTTACCGAAAAGTACTCAATTAAAAAAGGACTACGCCTAGATGCGTGGATAGTAGCTGATAGATTAATAGCTTGCTTTGAGGGAGATTTATCATAGGGAGAAAAATTATGCGTGGATACCAGTTCATTGAGCACACAGCTGACGTCATAGTTGAGGCCTGTGGACCCACGATAGAAGAGGCTTTCGAGGAAGCAGCAAAAGGCATGTACGAGGTAATGACAGATATATCACTCGTAAGTAAATCAGAAAAGCTGTGCTTAGACGTCGATGGAATAGACCTGGAAAATCTCCTCTACAGATGGCTCGAAAACCTCCTCATAGCTACTGATTCAAAAAACCTAGTATTCAGCGACTTTAAAATCGAAGCTATAGAAAAGGATAAAAACACCTATAGGCTACGCGGATGTGCTTACGGTGAGAAATTCTATAGGAATAAACACCGATCAAAAACATCAGTGAAAGCGGTGACTTACCACCAAATGAGGATATGTGAAGAGGGTGGAGAATGGAAACTAAGATATACCCTTGACATATGATGAATAATCAGATGATGAGAAGAGGGTCTCCTAGACTAGATGGATGAGGAGAGCCGGAAATACTGAAAATAAAAATTATAAGCACTATTAAATACAAAATCATAAGTTAGAGCGGCCGTCGTCTAGCCTGGAACAGGACGCCGGCCTCCCAAGCCGGCGATCCCGGGTTCAAATCCCGGCGGCCGCACCAAATCCTTATTAACTCCCAATAGCTCACGCTTCTACTTGAAAAAATTTTATATAGTTCATGCCTTTCTCTTTTTTAAATGTTATTGGTTTAGGGTTTTGAAGAATATGGGAAAAACAGATATAAACAACGACGGATCGAAAGGAGGGAGGTCAAAAAACAAGCAGGGAATCCAGCGTTATGCTCCTAAAATTGAGCCGAAATACAAGAAAGAGTCTCCGTCCAGTAAATATGTCGCTATTTTGTCGGCTGCCCTATCAGGGGTCATGTTAGTTCTTCAACCAATAAGTAACAAAAACACAATATTAGCTATACTAGCCACAATTATCGCCTTAATTCTTTTTCTTGTTAATATAAAACTGTCATCAGGTGGCAATTATATTCTGGCGGTTGAGCTTGTGAACTCTCTTGATGTTGTTAGCTGGGCCTATAACAATGGATTGGCCATACTCATGCTTCCGGAAGAGCAACTCGTGTTGTATGATACGGTGAGAGGGGAACTATACTTTCTCGTAAAAGGCTCGGTACAGGAGTTCATGACTGCTAAGGGACAAAAGAAAATATTTAAACTAAGTGTTATTGCAAGGTCCAGTTTGCCACATAACCTTGACTTAAAAAAATTTAGGATAGAGATTATTGAGGGCGTCGTCGAGGCCCCTTCAATAAATAATGAAAAGGCCGTGATGAGGTACACAGGAACAATAATTAAAGCAAGATGTTTGATTAAACTAGGCGATTGTGTAAAGAAAATCACTGATTTCTTGAGGAATACATATTATGTAAAACCGTATTAAGGGATGATTAAAGAGGTCTTAATCCCTGAACTCCCCCTCCAAGGCTTCTATTGCCTCTTCAATATTTAATCTGTAGCCTAGGTCTGCAAGTGCTCTCGCCAAAGTCGATATTGCTATGAGCAAATGTATTCTTGATGCTTGTACACCCATGTGTCCTATCCTCAATACCTTGCCCTGAAGCCTGCCCCAGCTTCCGCCTATCATGACTCCATACTTCTCCCACATCATCTTTCTTAGTTCTGCTTCGTTTATTCCTCTTGGTACCTCGAAGGCCGTGACGGTGGGCGATGAATAGTTTATTGAGGATGGGTAAGAATTAAGCCCCATAACCTCTATCGCTTTCCACGCAGCTTTCCTAGCTAAAAGGTGTCTTTTATATACATTATCAGGGCCTTCTTCCATGATTAATTTCAGTGACTCGTGCAATGCGTAGACCAGCACATCGCTCATAGTGTATGGAAAATCGCCGGCTTCATCAAGCATTTCCCTCCAGAGCTTCAGGTTTAGATAAAAACCTCTGTAGCTAACCCTATTAATCCTGTCCCAAGCATCATTGCTGATAGCCAAAATGGTTAGCCCGGCGGGCAGGTTAAGGGCTTTCTGGGACCCACCAATCAGGATATCTATGCCCAGCGAATCGAAGTTTATAGGCACACCACCAATGCTGGAAACAGCATCAACAATCAATAAAGCACCAAAGCTCTTGACAACCTTGCTTATCTCCTCAAGGTCATTCAGAATACCCGATGGAGTATCACAATGAACAAGGGTAACAATCTCTACGTCCTTATGTCTCTCAAGCTCTCGCTCGATTACCGCTGGGTCAGCGCTTCTTCTCCAGCAGTCTTCGCAGTTCTCAACCAAAACCGGCTCTCCACCGTAAAGCTTAACTAAATCAGCAAAGCCCTCGCCAAAAACACCGTTACCAACTATGAGTGTCTTTGTTTCATTAACAATTGTGTTCGCTAGCGCGGCGTCTAGGCCAAGCATGGCTTCTCCAGCCATAATGTATAGGGAGCCTTTCCTGACGCCGAGCAGTTCTCTAAGTATAAGCCTAGAATTATTGTATATTTCCAGGAACTCCGGGTCTAAATCAGGGTTTGTTGTTTCTTTCATAAGTGCTAGTCTAACTCTATAAGGAATTTCAGTTGGTCCGGGCGTGAGGATAAACCTATCGGTATATGTTCTCAAGATATTGCACCAGGAATATCTCTGTTCATGTTACGTCTAAATAACTAGTGTTTTATTGGTTACGCCGGGAGCATGAAAATATAATAACTCATGGATTTTCTCATTGTTAATGAACACCAAATGACGGATGAAGGGTTTGACGAGCATCGCGGTTATTGAGACTATAACACTCCTAATAATTGTTTTGCTGTGGGGCGTAAATCCTACTAATAATGACGCGAGGAAAGCCCTGAAAACTCTTTTCTTGTTTATATGTCTGCTAGGCGTTTTTTTACACTATTTTTACTTGTTAACCATTCCTACACAGAAAGAAATTTACCCGTTCTTCATTGTTGAAAGAGTAAACTACAGCGTTGTTTACCCAGACATTGGTCAATTATTGATTTTGCTTTTAGTATCGGATTATGCAATAAGTAAACGCAGAAGGAGGGATGCTCGAGGCGAAGCAACCATTAATCAAAATGCGCTCTCTACGGGCTCTGAGCAATCAGATGTTTCTTCGAATAAATAAATACCTTGTACAACAAATGTTATACTAATGGAAATTCAGGTGAATTAGTTATGACAGAAGTCGAAGCGAAGGTAAAGGAATCCTCGCCGAGAGATTATGGTAGGAAAATTATTAGGATATCACAGAAACTGATGAAAGACTTGGGCGTATCTACCGGCGATTTCGTGGAGGTAGAGGGATCGAAAAGTACATCTATTCTCCAAGTATGGCCTTTGATAGGCGAGGACGGCAATATTGTTTCCATTGATGGTTTGGTTAGAAGCATGATCGGCGTCTCCGTTGGAGATACGGTTAAGATTAGAAAAGTGGAGGTTCAGCCGGCACAAAAGATAGTTCTGGCTCCCGTCCTCGACACTGGTGAGAAGGTTGTTCTGAGAGGACTGGCTGAATATGCTGATGTCATAAGGGAAAACATAGTTGGTAAGCCGTTCAAGAAGGGAGAAAGCTTCATATTTCCCTTCATAAGCAGGGAGCTTCGCTTCATCGTTACCACTACTGTTCCAGCCACAAACGTTTATGTCACTCCGGAGACCGAGGTCATAATCAAGGAAGAAACAGTTGCTCCCGAGGAAGCAAGAAGCGTGCCAAGAGTCACGTGGGAGGATATAGGAGACCTTGAGGAAGCAAAGCAGAAGCTGAGGGAGATGATTGAATGGCCTCTCAAGAGGCCTGAGCTATTCAAGCATCTCGGAATAGAGCCACCTAAAGGTGTTTTGCTTTATGGCCCCCCCGGAGTTGGAAAAACTCTTTTAGCAAAGGCACTCGCAAACGAGATTGGAGCAAGCTTTTACTCTATAAACGGCCCTGAGATAATGAGCAAGTTCTATGGTGAAAGCGAGCAGAGGCTGAGAGAAATATTCGAGGAAGCAGAGAAGAATGCGCCTAGCATAATATTCATTGATGAGATAGATAGCATCGCTCCCAAGAGAGAGGAGGTCACAGGGGAGGTTGAGAAAAGGGTAGTTGCTCAACTACTAACACTCATGGATGGCATTAAGGGGAGAGGTCGAGTCATTGTTATAGGGGCCACAAACAGACCCGAAGCAGTTGATCCAGCGCTTAGGAGACCTGGCAGGTTTGATAGAGAAATTTACATACATCCGCCCGATACAAAAGCTAGAAAGGAAATACTACTTGTTCACACAAGAAGCATGCCTCTAGCAGAGGACGTGGATTTAGATAAAATCGCTGATATGACTCATGGTTACACGGGCGCTGATCTAGCGGCCTTAGCAAGAGAAGCAGCGATGGTAGCGCTCAGAAGATTCATTGAGACAAAGAAAATTGATTTGACAAGGCCTCTTCCACCAGATGTTCTGAAAGAACTGAAGGTAACCTTTAACGATTTCCTCGTGGCAATGAAAAATATACAGCCGTCGCTCATTAGGGAGATATATGTTGAGACCCCGACGGTGCGGTGGGAGGACATAGGCGGCCTAGAGCATGTTAAGCAAGCATTAAGAGAAGCTATTGAGATACCTATGAAGCATCCCGAGATATACGAGAAAATGGGTATAAACCAGCCTAAGGGAATCCTGTTGTTCGGCCCACCAGGCACAGGTAAAACCCTCGTAGCTAAGGCAGTGGCGACTGAGAGTGGAGCTAACTTCATCGCTATTAGAGGCCCGGAGGTGCTTAGCAAATGGGTTGGTGAAAGCGAGAAAGCTATAAGAGAGATATTCAAGAGAGCCAGAATGGTTGCCCCTGCAGTAATATTCTTCGATGAAATCGATAGTATAGCTACGGCGCGAGGGTTCAGAATGGACAGTAGCGGGGTAACGGACAGAATAGTTAATCAGCTTTTAACGGAAATGGACGGGATACAGCCGCTTCAAAGAGTTGTTGTTATAGCTGCCACGAACAGACCGGACCTCCTTGACCCAGCTCTCCTAAGGCCGGGCAGGTTCGATAAGATTATATATGTGCCTCCGCCTGATAAGCAGGCAAGGCTACAGATACTGAAGATTCATACAAGAAGAACTCCTCTAGCTAGCGATGTTGACCTCGAGAAGCTTGCAGAGATGACCGAGGGCTACACAGGAGCTGACCTAGAGGCGTTGGTAAGGGAGGCTGTCCTTATTGCTCTAAGAGAGAAGCTAGAGGTTAGGCCCGTGGAGATGAGGCATTTTATGGAGGCATTAAAGGTCGTTAAGCCATCATTAACGAGGGAGGACATAGAGCGGTACGAGAGAATAGCTGCACAGCTAAAAAGAATGGTGGCCTGATTACTGGTTATCTCTCGATAAGAATACTTTTTAATCTTCTTTTATTCACAATTAAAGAGGAGCCGCGGTAGTATAGCCCGGTCAAGTATGCAGGCCTTTCGAGCCTGTGACCCGGGTTCAAATCCCGGCCGCGGCATTAACAAAATAATAATATATAATGGTGTAATCGTGAGGATAAGTGTGTATTCAGAGGGATGAATAAACATGTGTGCTGAGCGTCGCGGTGGTTTAAGAGGCTTGATTGATTCGTGGAGAAGAATACTGAAGCTCGCACGCAAGCCGGATAAGGAGGAGTTTTCGGTTCTGTTAAAGCTAAACTTGCTTGGTTTCACCCTTATCGGAGCTATTTCATATCTAATTCACATAATAGCGACGGTAATTGCTCCAGCAATAGCCGGGTGAAAGCCATGAGTGAGCCTTTAGATGAGAACAAGGATGCTCACCAAGAAGTCGAGAAAGAGGAGAAAAAGAGTAAGTTCTTCGCAGTGAAGGTGACAAGGGGGCAGGAACTCAACGTGGCTATGATGATTGAAAATAGAGCTAAGAGAGAGGACATCCCACTATACTCTATTGTTGGTCCCTCTAGGCCAGGCGGTTTTCTAGTCCTCGAAACGCCCATGGCTAGCTTCGCGGACAGGCTGATAAGGGATATCAGGCATGCAAGAAGAAGGGTTAAGGGCATGTTGTCTCCAAACGAAATTGAGCTTATGATTAAGCCGAAGCCGACTATAGAGGCTTTTGCTCCTGGCATGGAGATTGAGGTTATAGCAGGGCCTCTTAAGGGGTCAAGGGGGAAAATTGTAGATGTAATTAAATCCAGAAACGAGGTAGTGTTAACTATATATGAGGCTTCTTATCCACTAAAAGTAACTGTCCCAGCTGAATACATAAAGCCAGTTTCAAGTAGTGGAGGAGGATAAAAATGAGTGTTCAAACAGATTACGCGGTTCTTACCCTAAACATAAAGGGAGGTCAAGCCAAAGCAGAGGACTTAAGCAAAGCGGCGGGATATGGATTCAGTCCAGACGAGCTATCAGCCAAGATAAACGAGAAGACACAGCTACTGAAGGGAGTGGATATTAAGGTAGTAGTGCATCTCTATCCAAAGGCCAGAAGATTCTTCATAGAAGTACAGCCTCCCAGCACAACAGTCTTGCTATTAAAGAAGGCTGGTGCAAGCGAGCCAAGCGGAGACCCTGCCCACAAAAAAGTAGGGGACATAAAGATGAAAGATGTCATAGAAGTCGCGATATCAAAGAAGCATGAGCTCAACACGACGGACTTAAAGAAAGCCGTCAAGACCATTCTAGGCTCAGCGAGAAGCATTGGATTAACGGTTGAGGGCCTAGATCCCAAGGAAGTCACGGCGAAACTCGAGAGAGGAGAATATGACTCTTTGCTCAGAGAATACGAGGATATTTGGTCCAAGTTCTAAACCAGACAGTGAAGATTATTGAACTAAACACTTTTTAACTCACTAACGATAATTAGCGTGTGAGTGATTAATAACTCCAGAAATAACGAGTGGTGCTTAAAGCCGTGTCACTCACAGTTAATGTGCAGAAACAACTTAGAGAGGCAATAAACGAGGCGTTGAACAATAGCCCGAAGAGGAAATTCGAGGAGTCAGTCGAGCTTATAGTTACCTTCCCTGGTCTGGATGTAAAGAAAGCAGATGTTAAGCTTAGAGAAGTTCTGTTCCTACCTCACGCTTCCAAAAAGAAATCCAAGATTTGCATTGTGGCTGAGGGAGACCTAGCGCTGCAAGCTAAGGGTATAGAGGGCTTCCACAGAGTTCTAAGCAAAGCTGAGCTGGAGGAACTTGGAAAAAGCAAGAAGATGGTGAAAAAGCTGGCGAAGGACTGCGACTGGGTACTCGTACAAAGCGACCTCATGGGGCTTGCCGGGAGAATATTAGGACCAGCCCTTGGCCCCAGGGGAAAAATCCCAATAGCGGTTCCACCAAGAGCTGACCTAAAGCAATTCCTAGACAGGTATAACAGAGCGGTTATCGTTAGAATAAAGGACCAGCCACAAATACAGACAAAAATAGGAACAGTTAGCAACACGATTGACGAGCTGGTCGAGAATGCTATGGCAGTTCTTAATCTAATTGATTCAAAGCTCAGAGGAGTCGTTAAAATAGGAGATATTTACATTAAAAAGACCATGGGAAAACCCGTTAAAATAAAGCTCTAAGTTAGGTGAAACCAATGAGGCTAGTTCAGAGGCAAAGAAAGATCCCCGAGGACAAGAAGCTCAAGTACGAGAGAATAAGGCAAGCCTTCCAGAAGTACAACACTGTTGTTATTGCTGATATAGAGGGCCTTGACTCCAACGTTATAAAGAAGATAAAATTCATACTGAAATCGATGTTCGGAGACCAAATAGAGTTCGCTAGCCTCAAGCTATCAATAACTAGAAAGGCACTCAAGGAGCTTGGTATACCAAGCCTAGAGGCTCTCGAGAAGTACCTGACTGGGCAGAGAATGTTTATCTTCAGTAACCTAAACCCATTCGTTCTATACAGCTTAATATCGGTGATTAAGATACCGGCTCCAGCACAGCCTGGGATGGTGGTTGACAAGGAAATAGTTATCCCAGCCGGTAACACGGGGATCCCGCCGGGCCCGATGCTAAGTGTTTTCGGAAGACTAAGGATACAGACCAAGGTTCAGGGAGGAACAATATGGATAGCCAAGGATGCCAAAGTAGCCAAGCCGGGGGACACTATAAGCCCGGAGCTCGCCTCTCTACTACAGAAGCTAGGTATAATGCCCGTTGAAAAGGGAATCAAGGTACTGGCTGCTTATCATGATGGAATAGTTATTCCGAGCGATAAACTAAAGCTGGACATCGATGAATATGCTTCTATGCTGACAGTTGCTCACAGAAACGCTGTATCCGTTGGAATTGAAGCGGCAATACCCGTACCAGAGATTATGAAACAGGCGGTATCGCTAGCATATCTAAGGGCAGTAACGGTTGCTTCGGAGGCCGGCGTGGTACTACCGGAGACGGCGGAGAGAGTGTTGTCGCTAGCTGTTAAAAGAGCTTATGCAATTATATTAGCTTTGGGAGAAAAAGCCAAGGAATTAGGCCTCGAGGCCCCAGTTATGTCTGCTCCTGCAGTAGCTCAGCCAGCCGGTGCTCAGGCTGAGGCTAAGCCGAGGGAAGAGGAGAAGGAAGAGGAGGAGAAAAAGGAGATTAGCGAGGAAGACCTCGCGGCAGGTCTCGGCTCCCTCTTTGGATAAAAATCACTAAACCTTTTAAACGCCTGAAAATCAATAATGTTGCTTGATTACCTGAAAAATAAGGAGGTGAACCGAAATAGAGTACATATATGCTTCACTCCTACTCCACTCAGCTAAGAAGGAAATCAACGAAGAAAACCTAAGGAGCGTCCTGGAAGCGGCTGGTATACAGGTGGACGAGATAAGGCTAAAAGCAACAGTGGCAGCTCTACAGCAAATCAACATTGATGAGGCGATTAAGAGCGCGGCAGCGCTCCCAGTTGCTCCTGCAGTAGCTGCTCCTGCAGTAGCTCAGCCAGCCGGTGCTCAGGCTGAGGCTAAGCCGAGGGAAGAGGAGAAGGAAGAGGAGGAGAAAAAGGAGATTAGCGAGGAAGACCTCGCGGCAGGTCTCGGCTCCCTCTTTGGATAAAAAGCTTTTGAGAAATAAACAACAATCTGCTTATGAATATCACACGAGGTTTTTCTTAGCAAAGGCCATACAGCTTAACATTCTTTAATTTAGCACTGTTTAGTTAGATATTAATTATCTTAGGCTTATATTAAACGGGTTGGCGTAAGTATGTTGTAGGGAACTGGTGATTTAAGTGAGTAGTTCAGAGGAATATAAGCTAAGATTATTTATGAAAGAAGGTTATCATAGAAAATCCTGCAAAGTCTGTGGAACGCCTTTCTGGACCCTAAATGCTGACCAGGATGTATGTATGGATTCCCCATGTGTTGATTATACTTTTGAAAAGATAAATGTAAAAAAACCATTGACCGTCGATGAAGCCAGGCAAGCTTTTCTCGGGTTCTTCGAGAGAAATGGTCACACCGTTGTCAGCCCAAGACCCGTTGTAGCTCGTTGGAGAGAGGACTTATATCTCACTATTGCGAGCATTGTTGTTTTTCAGCCACATGTTACCAGCGGTATCGTCCCGCCTCCAGCAAATCCACTTGTGATTAGTCAGCCATGTATTAGGCTGGAGGACATAGACAATGTTGGCTTGACTCTGGGTAGACATTTATCTATTTTCGAGATGGGCGGTCACCACGCCTTCAACAAAGAGAATGATTGGAAATACTGGAAGGAGGAAACAGTCTCCCTCGCCATCGATTTCTTCGAGAAGGAGATCGGGATAAAAAAAGAGGACATAACCCTGAAAGAATCGTGGTGGGAGGGTGGAGGCAACGCTGGCCCTTCCTTCGAGGTGGTCTCGGGAGGCCTGGAGCTGGCTACACTTGTGTTCATGCAGTATAAAGTAACAGAGAAGGGGTACGAGCCAATACCGCTAAAAATTGTCGATACCGGGTATGGAATCGAGAGAATCGCCTGGTTCACCCAGAAGACGCCAACAGCTTTCCACGCTATATACGGAGGGCTTCTCGATGAAACTCGTAGAAAATTAGGGCTACAAACACCTGAACCAGCTATTCTAAGAAGCTTGTTCGTAAGAGCAGGTAGACTTAAGCCTAGCGATAGAAATTCTATTTCTCAAATTATAGCTGAAGTTAGCAACGAAACTAGCATAGATAAAGAGCTTGTTACCACCACCTTTATGAATGAAGCTAGGATGTACAGCGTTGTGGATCACTCAAAAACTCTCGTGTTCATGCTGGCTGATGGTATTGTTCCATCAAATCAAGGTGAAGGATATTTAGCTAGGCTCGTGCTCAGGAGAGCTTTGAAGCAGCTATTATTGCTTGGCTCATCGACTGATGTATTGCTCTGGCTTATCGATAAACAAATAGATATGTGGTCGAGAACCTATAAGCACCTCAGGGAGAGGTATAGCTACATAATGGAGGTTGTGGACATAGAGTCACAGAGATTCCTTGAGAACATCAACACTAATATGTCAAAAGCTTTATCTGTGATCGCGACAGGCGATACTGATTCTCTAAAGAAAATCTACCAAGAGTACGGTATACCGCCGGAGATTGTGGCTAGAGAATATGAAAGGAGAACTGGCAGGAGAATAGATGTACCGGACAACTTCTACGCTCAGCTCGCGAAGGAGAGCAGCTTTAGAATTGAGAAAAAAGAAGAGGCGCCTCCGGCTCTGCTAGGTCTGCCTGAGACCAGGAGGATTTTCCACGAGAACCCCTACGCCTCTATGGTCGAGGCTAGGGTTCTGTATTCCTCCAGGGACGGAGTTGTGCTGGACCAAACGGTGTTTTACCCAACGGGTGGCGGGCAGAACAGCGACACCGGGTATATAATAAAGACTACTGGCGAGGCAGTAAAAATTAAGGAGGCGGTTAACATTAATGGCAGGATTCTTCATGTCCTCGATAATCCCAATGATTATGTCTTGCTGAAGGAAGGCGAGCCAGTAAGGGTAGCTATTGATTGGGAGAGAAGATACAGGCTCATGAAGCATCACACGGCAACCCATATCCTTCTAGGCTCTCTCAGGAGAGTGCTCGGCCCACATGTATGGCAGGCCGGAGCTGAGAAAACACCTGACAAAGCTAGGCTGGACATAACGCATTATAAACCAATATCAACGCAGGAGCTCGCAAGCATAGAGGAGCTTGCCAATAAAATAATCAACATGAGGATCCCCCTGAAATTCTACATGATGGATAAGAACATTGCCGAGGAGAGATACGGGTTCTCGATATACCAGGGAGGAGTCCCTATGTCAAAGCAAATAAGAATCGTTGAGATACCGGGCCATGACGCTCAGGCTTGCTACGGTACTCATGTGACCAACACGGGCGAGGTCGGCGCACTGAAGATAACAAGCATAAAGAAGATACAGGATGGGGTATACAGAATCGAGTTCGTGGCCGGCACTGAGGTCTCTAGGTACGCAATGAACCTTGAGGATGAGATTAGGAAAACGGCCGAGATAATAGGGGGCAGCGGCGAGCTCTCGACAAGGGCGAGAAAAATGATTGAGCTCTACGATGAGCTGAAATCAATGCTATCTCGCTACAGAAAGTATGCTTTAAGGAAGATGAAAGAGGAGCTGGTATCCAGCAGTGTTTCTGTCGGGGAAATAAAGATAGCTGTATTCAGAGATGAGCTTGGCGACGATGAGCTCTCCACCCAGCTACTAAAAGAACTAGTAACCGAGAACCAAGAGCTACTAGTGCTCAGATTAGCCTGTTCTCAGAGCGGGTGTACAATTGAGATTAGCGCTGGAGAAAAGGCTGTTAAGAGGGCTCACGCGGGTATGCTAGCAAGAGAGCTGGCAAGCAGGCTTAATGGAAAAGGAGGAGGTAAAGACGATCACGCATACCTAAAAATTCCAGGCATTATCAGTGTTGAGAAGCTAAGGGAACTAGCTATACAATTAGTAAGCGGTTCAGCATGAGCTCTCCGAGACTAATTAGGAGTATAAGGGAGTACAGGTTTTTAATAGATAGAGGATACAACCCGGAGAGCGCTCTTCGTTTAGTTGAGAATAGATATGTCTTATCCAGACTGGAGAGAGATATCTTATACAGGGGGGTTCACACCAAGCAGCACGACGAGAAAGTCAAGGCAGCGTTTATGAGAGGTATGCGCGAGCTAGAGCAAGGAAATCCAAACATTCTTATCGATTTCATTAATGTTGTAACCACGATTATCGAGATAATTGACAGGAGCGTAATTAGCATTGGGAGTGATGGTTTGCTGAGGGACCACGCCAAGGTTCTTGGGAGAAGCAAAAAAACAGCAGAGGAAATAAGGAATGCATGCAGATTAATAGGGAAGACATTGCCCGATAAGAGACTAGTGTTAGTATCTGAGAAAAACTACCCTTACAGTGAGCTTAAAGCAGGAGAATGTGCAAGGGTGATCGGCGCAAACGCTTACTACATCGTGGTTGATAAGGTGGATTCATATTTAATAAAAGCCTCAATCGAAGAAAAAATCATTGTTGCAACAAGCGATTCGGTAATCATAGAGAAGGCACCCTTAATAGTGGACCTCCCATGCATGGTTGCAAGAGACTACCTATCTCTCAATGAGAACGTTGTTGATATAGAAAACATAATATATGGTTTGGAGAACCAGTTTTACTAGTATCATAAGTAGCAGCAATAGATTGGTGGGCCCGCTGGGATTTGAACCCAGGACCCCCGCCTCGTAAGGGCGGTGTCCTAACCAGGCTAGACGACGGGCCCTCGAAAGCTTTTCCTCGTTTATATATTAGTTCTTGGTTTATTTGTTTTATCTAAAAAATGAGTCAGAGCTTTCTGAGATTCTCAACAAGCAGGTCTTCGCTTTCCACTCTTGAAACTATAAGAGGTACTCTATCAAGTTCTGCAAGCTTAATAGCGAGGGGATCAACCACTCTTGGTCCATGAAGAATAACTGCCCCCGGCTTCTGGCTAGTTACTCTCACTGCAACCATAGGGGATCTCCCTGTGCCTACCTTAGTGAATATTAATGCTCTCTCAGTCGTTAGTCCCATTATAGCGGAGAACTCAGCTCCACTCATAGATAAGATGGACTCTATGCTATCAAGGACGGTGTAACCATAGAGAATCTTGTCTAGATAATCACTGCCCCATAAAACCTCTCCTTTCAGAACTTCAACGAAGACTCTTAGTGGAACTCCCCGTGAAAGCTCCCTAATATCAATCACGGATGTCATCGGTATTCTCAGGTTACGAGCTATCTCCCTTACAACGCTCCATCCACGTGTTGAGTCAATATATAGGAGTCCCTCAACGTATTTTCTCACAAACCTGCTACCAGGGATCCTCCTTCCCTTTTCATAATCGCTTATCACGCTTGGAGCCACTCCTATTACTTGTGATATCTCAGTCTGAGTTACCTTGAAGATCTCCCTCCACTTCCTGAGCGCTTGCCCTGGGCTATCGCTCCACACAATCTCGCCGCATATCTCCTTGGCTACAAGATCGATAGCATACTTGCTCACCATTAGAGACACCGTTTAGACTCTTGTCTAACTCCATGACATATTTTGCAATCCAGCTATATTTAAGTAATTCTATAAAAGTCGATAGCGAAAACCCTTCAGCTCTACTTAATTAAAGTATATAAAACCACGAAACAAAAACTTGTGAAGAGGGCCCGTGGTCTAGCTTGGATAGGATGCGGGGTACCAGGCATCACGGCCTGGCCCGACTCGGGACCAGCGCGGAAATCCCCGTGGTCCGGGGTTCAAATCCCCGCGGGCCCACCACAATAACTATAACCATAACAAGCAGACATCGCCACCAGAAGTTTGGATTGTGAACTATTTTTTCTCCGAATCCCAACTGAAAAAGCCTCGCTTTTCAAGGCGGGAATAAACAGAAAAGCTTGCTTATTCCTCTTGTCTTAATCGTTGATAATGATGACCAAGCAATATAATACATTAAAAAGGGACGCGGTTGTCCCCTTAGCGCGCGGAGATGGGAAAAACCATTGAGCTGCTCAATAAAGGAGCTCTGCTTCTTCATGGCGGGGAGGAGGTCAGTAATTACTTAGAAGCATTTAATAATAAGGACTCATAGTATAAAGTATGATGAGAGGATGAAAATGTTGGGGGTAATAAGCCCTTTTCTTATAGTATCTGCCCAGGGAACAGATATGGCGATAGGAGATACACTTAGTGTAATTCTAAGTAACAACAAAATATTGGTTGCCACATTGCTGCAGTTTTTAATGGGCCTAGGACTCGGATACTACTTCGCGAAGGTAGTAAAGTACCTGATAGCACTAATATTAGTTATGATTGCTGGAGCCCTTCTCAACATATGGAGTTTTGGGGGATCCATTGACAATATACTCACGAAATACATTTCAAATATAGCTCAGTACAGAGATGAGGTATTAACTCTCCTAAAAATATTCGGCGCAATGCTTGTTGGACCTATACTGATAGGTTTTATCATAGGCGTGATTATAGGGCTAACGAGGAAATAGAGAAATTCTATTTGTTTTTAACTTTATCGACTAGCACTTCAACCTCTCTAAAGACCCATCCAAACGTTTTCTTTTCTCTTTGAATTTTTAGCTCCTCGAGAGCTGATACTAAGAGAGGTATAGCTATGGTTGCATCAACCCGTGCATCAGCCGAGTTCTCCTCAGCAACCTTACCCCAGCTAACGGCCTCCTCAAGCGTTGCTCCGCTAAGACCTCCCCAGTACTCACTATCCGTTGTTATTTGTACTGCATAATAGTGGGGTGTTGGCTTATCAACACCTTCCTTGTGTAGCTTAAGAAGCGATTTTGCAACAGCTGTTAACTGAACAGTGTCCTTTGGGACTCCCCCGCCAATGTAAATCACACCGGTCTTGATTGATTCTTCGACTATCCTTACTAGCTGGTCAAAATCCTTGAACTGGTCGATGATTAGTTTTTTTCCATGTAGCCTTAAGGCTTGAAGAGCAGCGATTCCATAGCCAGAGTCAACAATTGCCGGCACGAACACGGGTACTTTTTTTCTATAAGCGGAAGTAACTATGGATGGAACACCGAGGCTGTCTAGCCTTGCCCCAAGTAGGTAGAGGAACTCGGCTGAGCTGTAAATGCCCTCTGGCAAGTCTAAAATAAACTGCATTATCAGTTTCTCCATCTCTCTATACAATAACTCGTCGGCAAGCACGTCATAGAACCTGTCTATTTTCAAGTCAAGAAGAAGCGAGTCATCTATGCAAGGGTTAGTCCTAGCGTAGGGGAACCCCAAGCCCGCATATATGTCTTCCGATACATTCGCTCCAGTTGATACAAGGACATCAAGGTAGTTATTATCAATAAGCCAAGTTATACTTCTCCAAACACCAGCTGTCGCCATAGAGCCGGCTAAGCCCATAAGAATAGTCGTGTCTCTATCAGTAATCATTTTTTTAAGGATAATGAAGGCCTCGCCGAGTCTTCTTCCTTGATATCCGGTTTTACTCATTTTCTCAAGAAGCCCTGAAACACTGAAGGGCGAGGGCGTGAAGGGCTCGACAGGCTTGCTTTTCAAAAGGGAGTCTCTATCAACCATTTTTTACCACGCTCAACATGTTTACTTAACGTAAATATAAAAAACACTGTATTCATAAAGGTTATCAACAAGTAAAACCTGCGTTGCTGTTAAGGCCATGATTGATTCAAGTAAGTGCAAAGAACTAATGGCCGGTTTTAAATTAGAGTCGATAAGGAAAGCTGTATCATCTGTGTACGAGAAAAAAATTGTAGAGCTGAACCCGCACCTTAGCCTTTATGTTTTTCAGGGAGAGGATGAAGACTATCTCATGATTCCATACATTTACTGTAGTTGCCCTGATTATCGCATCAGGGTGTTAGCCAAGGGCGAGAAAAGCTATTGTTACCATCTACTTGCTCTGTGTCTAGCTATAAACAATAACATGCTCATCCGCTTTGAGCTGGATAAGGATAACGTTATTTATATGATATTGAAAGAAATTATCACAACCGGGAAATCACATACATTAAGAAGTCTGAGGAGATAGGACTTGGGTAGAAGGAAGAAGAGAAAGAAAGTAGTGCCAAAAGTAGTTAAGAGGCTACCAAAGATATTTCTCTGCCCAAACTGCAGCAGACAGAGCCTAAGCATAGCAATGACTCCTATCGAGGGCAGCGATTACTCAGAAGCGGTAGCTAGGTGCGGAGAGTGTGGATTGTGTATAAAAGTCGTTGTTCCCAAGCTATACCAGCCAGTAGATGCTTATGGAAAAGTCATTGACATATTCGAGAGCTTTGAGGGAGACATTGAGGAGGCGATATCCAGGAATGAATGTATTGGGGGAGGCGCGAATACCAATGAACCAGGGGAAAGTGGAGAAGTACCTCCTTGAACGAAGAAAGGAGGGGCCTCTTCATTTATCTCTCATAGACCCTGATAAGACAAACGGCGAGAAAGCTGAGAAAATAGGTGATATGCTGGCATCAGTTGGAACAGACGCGTTTCTGGTAGGGGGCAGCACAGGCGTATGTCCATTTGAAACGGAGCAGGTGGTGAGGTCCCTAAAGAAAACTGGATTGCCAGTCATAATTTTCCCTGGCGGCCTCAGTAATATTATTCCGAGCGCTGATGCTATATTGTACATGAGCTTACTGAACAGCGATGACCCGTATTTTATAATAGGTGCACATATCCAAGGGTGTCTGCTCATAAAAAAGTATAACATTGAAACCTTACCGACAGCTTACATCATTGTAGGTCATGGCGGCGCAGCTGGTCACGTGGGTAAGGCGAGGCCAGTCCCGTACGAAAACCCTGAGCTCGCAGCGCTATACGTCCTCGCGGGGAGCATGCTGGGCATGCGGTTTGCTTATCTAGAGGCTGGTTCAGGCGCACCATACCCAGTGCCTCCCCAGGCCGTCGCGTTGTCGAAAAAGCTTTCCCCAGAAACATTTATTATTGTCGGTGGAGGAATAAGAGACCCTAAGACCGCTTACGAGTTGGTCAAGGCAGGAGCAGACGCTATAGTGACAGGCACAATAATAGAAAAAGACCCAGAAGCACTAAGGGAGATAATAAAAACGCTCGGTAAAACCTAAGCTCATCGATATCTCAAAAAACAAGGGCTACTCATCAAGTGACTTAATTGCCCCTCTATATCATCCCATATAGTATAGTAGTCTCAGCTCCAAGCGCTAAAGGGAACAATTGCGATTTTATGTTGCTATCCCACTCAGCAGCTGTACAAAAACGAATAAGCTTTTTCATTCATGCCTTATGAGAGCAAGGTTTTAATAATAAAAGCTTGTTCGTGAATAGTTGTTTCGAGAAGCGGATGGAATAGCGAGTAAGTCAACAACCATATTTCTTACAGAATGAGCTCTCAGCATTAATCCCAACAAGGTTGGCTATTGAGAGGGTCCACGCTATTACGTCGGCTATTTCTTCTTCTATTGCCTCTCTATTTTGACTAAGCAAAGCCTCCGCGAGCTCACCGATTTCTTCGACGAGCCACGTAAATGTAGCGTATAGCCCTCTTTTTGAATCCTTTTCGTAGTAGAGCGTTTTCATTTTATCTTGAAGATAAGTTAAATCAACCATGCCTGTTTCCTCGAGTAATTACTGATAATAATTAATACCTGCTCACAATGAATAAATATTGTTTGGGCTAGTTGCCATGAAGAACCTTAGAATACTCGCCGAAGAGGTGGCCAAAATTTATAATGAAAAGAGAGCTCCTGAGGCGAATCTTGAGATAATAAACGTGGATGAAACGAGCTCTTCAGTCATAGTGAGGATTACGGGGTCTTTCTGCAGAACGTGCGGTGTTGATGACTGGATTGTGGATTACCAATACGAGTTAAAGGAAAAGGGAATTGATGCAAAGCTGGAGGATTATTACATAGATTACGAGAAAGAAGAGGCAATAGCAAAGTTCGTTGTACTTGGGACCAAAGAGAATGATTAACGCCAAGCTTAATGGTTGCTCTTGCTACCTGTAGTTGTTTGGGTTCTCGGACAACATTTTGTTGATAAACATTTGTCTTCTCTTTTCAGCGTCAATTTCATTTTCTTTGGCTTTCTTCAAAGCGTACTCGATGCTTTTCTTTCCTACCTCATCGTACAGTGATGGGTCATACCATTTCTCCTCTACTTTCAGCATCTTTGCTGCCTGAACTATTATTTTACCTATGTTGAGCGCATCCATGACCGGCTCTTTGTGGCTAAGCACATCATCGGTACCGTGGTAATAGGCCAGAGCCCATGGAGGAATATGGTATCCATAGCTGTTGAACACTAACATTAGATATGATATTGTCTCAATAGCTCCAGCTTCAGCTGCTAGAGCTATGAAGGCAGCTAGTTTTCCTTCGAGCCAGGACCTCCCATCTATAAATATCATGTTTTCAAAAACAGTTAGCTTGTCGATTAGGTTCTTCAGATGCCCCGGTACGCCGTACCAGTAAACAGGCGTAGAAATTATGACAGCATCGCTATCCCTGAACTTCTTCAGTACCTCCCACGCTTCATCTCCCTTAATGCATGGCGGTCTGCAGGCCAGCTGTTCATCGGCCAGGCAAGCCTGGCATGGCTCTATTTTGTAATCATAAAGATGAATAATTTCTGTTTGGGCCCCGTACTTCTCGGCTGCAAATAAAGATACATAGAGAAGCTTAGCGGTGTTTCCGTATTTTCGAGGCGAAGCGTTTACTCCTAAAACCTTAATCATGCTTTATCAACCAGTTGTTATACTATTAGATAACAGTTTAAAAAACTACCAGATATTTGCGATGTAGAAAAACGCATGAATAGAAAGGTCAGAAGGTATTTATATAAAAGAGCTAGCAAAAAATATATTGATAAACGAGCTTCTAGCGAGGATGCATAGCTTGTCTAAGCAACCAAGCAGAGAAGACATTCGTAGATTTCTGCTAGACAAGATTAGCTCGCTGAAGAAGGAAATCGAGCTCTACGAGTTCTTATTGAAAATACTAGAGCAAGGCTTACCCGGCGAGGAGAGCCAAGCGAAGCAAAAGGATATTCTTGAGGTAAGGGTCGATAACAAAACGATTGGGCTAATCACAAAGCACACCGGTGGTCTAAACTTGAAGTTTACTGTCGATATGCCCGAGAAACTTTTCGAGCCTGACAGCCTATCGCGCAGGTTGAAGATGCTGGGTGACACAATAAAGCTAAGCGTGAGCTCCGATGAAAAAGGATTTGTTAGAGAAGTAAACGTGACCGGAATAGCTTCATCAATAATACTAGATGGAGCACTTGAAATCCTGAGGCAATACGTAATTGATAGGTACCTTCTCATAACAAGCCCTAAGAAATAGGATGTAGCCTCTATAATTTGTAATTCATCAGAGCCAATCTTCGGTCCCTGTAGTATCTTAATAAGCGTTGTTTTGCTATTTTTAACTCGAGTGATGATTGGTGACGGCACAGAGCTTCGCGGCAATGAAGAAAAACAACAATATCTGACGGTGATTATTTATGCGTATAGCGGTTGTAGATTATGATTTATGCAAGCCCAACAAATGCTTGCTGGAATGTATTAGATTCTGTCCTGTCAACAGAAGCAGAAGAGAGGCAAAGGCGATTGAGATACCGGAGGGGAGGAAAAAGCCGGTTATTTACGAGGAGACGTGCATTGGCTGTGGTATATGCGTAAAGAAATGCCCTTTCCAAGCAATATCCATTGAGAATCTTCCAGATGAGCTTGGAAAAATAGCAACTCATAGATACGACGTTAATTCTTTTAAGCTTTTTGGTCTCCCAATAGTTAAGCCTGGCCAGGTCACAGGGATAATAGGTAAAAATGGCACTGGGAAGACTACAAGCCTCAAGATTTTAGCTGGGGAAATTAAGCCTAATTTCGGTGAGCCAGGCAAAGAGTTTAACCCGGAAGAGGTTATACAAAAATTCAAGGGGACCGAGCTACAAAACTACTTTGAGAAGCTATACTTCTCTAATCTTAAGGTTGCACACAAGATTCAGCACGTTGACCTCGTTCCTAAGTTTGTGAAGGGGTTTGTCAGGGATTTGCTAAAAAAAGCGGATGAGAGAGGAATAGCTATTGAGCTCGCCAAGGAGCTCGGTCTCGGAGGCGTACTGGATAGGGATATTAGTAGCTTAAGCGGTGGTGAGCTACAGAAAATGCTTATTGTATCTGCATTAGCGAAAAACGCTGATGTATACATATTTGATGAGCCTGCTAGCTACCTAGATGTGAAAGAGAGGATAAGAATAGCACACCTAATCAGGGATATGCTTCCTCCCAACTCGTATGGATTGGTCGTTGAACATGACCTAGCTGTGCTTGACTATTTATCTGACAATGTCCACATAATCTACGGTGAGCCAGGGGTCTACGGAATTGTCTCTAAGCCATACGGTGCAAGAGTGGGGATAAACAACTTCTTGGACGGGTATCTCCCAGCAGAGAACATGAGAATTAGGAAAGAGCCAATTAAGTTCATGGTTACTCCTCCACAATTGGAGCAGAGCCAGGCAACAGAAGTCTTCATGGAGTGGGGGAACTTCGAGGTTAGGCTAGATGGATTTAGGCTAACGGTTAACCAAGGAAAAGTATACGTGGGCGAGGTAGTGGGTATACTGGGGCCTAATGGAATAGGAAAAACAACTTTTGTCAAGACACTAGCAGGCGAGATAGAAGGAGGAAAAGTTTTAGGCAATAAACCACAGTTATCAAGCACATTAGTCATAAGCTATAAGCCACAGTACATAAGAACAGAGAGCTACCCCGAAACGGTTCAGGAAACACTACTTAAAGCCGATCCCGAAGCACTGACTCCTGGCTCCTTTGCTTTCGAGGAGGTCGTCAGGCCGCTAGGGCTATTCAAGCTTCGAGAAAGAAGAACAAATAGCCTGAGCGGTGGAGAGCTACAAAAAGTAGCTGTTGCTTACTGTTTGCTTAGAAAGGCGGATGTTTATCTTCTTGACGAGCCCAGCGCATACCTTGATGTCGAGGAGAGGCTTGCTGTTGCCAGGGTTATAAGAAGAATTATTGAGACAAGAAAAGTTACGGCCTTCGTTGTTGACCACGACGTATCACTTATTGATTATGTTGTTAAAAGAGTAATGGTCTTCGATGGTGAGCCCAGCATTCACGGGGTAGCAAGCGGGCCCTTCGACTTACGCGATGGAATGAACAGGTTCTTATCAAGCATCCAGGTAACTTTTAGGAGAGACGTTCACTCCGGAAGGCCAAGAATAAACAAGCCTGGAAGCTATTTGGATAGGGAGCAGAAGCGCATCGGAGAATACTACTACTACGTTGCTCAGTAGCAGATTTTTTTGCATTAAAAATTCCGGTGTTATTGGTGGCTCAAAACTAATTAATACCGGTTAAACAATTATGGAGGACTGGTGATAGGTTTTGACCAAGAGGAGGAAGTATCTTTACGTTAAGCTAGGCGAGAACAGGTTTCTTAGGCTAAGAGTATTTCTTAGGGGAACGGAGGAACCTAACGTTACTCCTAGCATGGAGCTAGGCAAAGATTTGCTTGTAATCAAGAAGATTGTGAAGAAACCAAGCCCTGGCTACAAGGTTATTTCCCTGGACGAGTTGCCCGGGCCTCTCAAGGATGCAATATTGAAGATTTACATGTAAATTCAAAGAACTTTCTAAGAGTAGTTTTATTCTTTTGGACAATTACGTGGGAACAGCTATCAAGATTCCGTCCTTATCCCTAATAATTCTTGCTAGAACGATGTCTCCTTCCTCGATGACTTCCTTTTTGCTCAGCAAAGTCAATGCCCATTTATAGTCTTTCGTTACGCCGAGGAACTCGTGTTGGTAAGGGCCCTCCCCAACAGCTATTACCCAGGTCTCATCCCCCTTCTTCAAGGGTGGTTTAAACTGCCTTGATTTCCTTAGGCCATAGTCACTCATACTGAGTACAAGCTTAACTCCATACTTATCCTCAAGCCTCCTAAGAAACCTTTCCCACTCCTCCCATGAAGGCTCATCAATGTTCTGTATTTTTCTTCCATGAGGATGAACAACATACTTTTGTATACCTAGAGGGGGAATCCTCTTCCCAAAGCCATTTCTGATGGCCCACTCAACTATTTCCTCTAAATCACGGTCATTAATGCCAGGTATCCATAAAGGGGCGACATGCACATCTATACCGTGTTGATGGAAAGCATACTCTACTAGCTTAAGAACGTTTTCTATGTTGTATGATGGGTTGCCAGAGAGATACGCGGCTTTCTGGGCATCAAGGGTATCTATGCTCACATTAATTCTATCTAGCCCAGCTTCAGCTAACTCGTCTATAAGCTGTCGCGTTGCACCGTGAAGCCTTGTCTCGAGGATAACCCATCTTACTTTTCTGTTTCTTTTTGTTAAGCGAATGAACTCTGGTAATAACGGGTTAGTTACAGGGTCCCCCGCAGCATCGAACAAAACGTCCACCTCTTCTTCTTTGTAGCTTACTATAAGGTCTACCCACTCTGAGAACCACTCAGGGTCGCTGACCATGAACTCAGCTATCCTCCTGGATGATTGACCAGCATCAACGCTACAGAACCTGCATGATAAGTTGCACAGACTTGTTATCCTGGCTTGAACAATGTTTAAGCCCCTATCAATCAAGCCGAAGTATAGGTGACCAATAAGCGGGAATGGCCTGTTCAAATAGTATGTAGAGCCTTTTCTCTCAATGCCTCTCAGAATGGTTTTTCTCAATACCTAAGCACCCACGCCGAGGGGTTGGAGATACCCATTATATATAGATAGACGCTCCTGATAACGCCTGATTCATCGATAAGCCTCTTTATCAGAAGTGGAACCCAACCGTGTATTGGGAAATCAATGGTCAGGATTCTTGAGCCCTCACTCAGCTCTTTCTCAAACTTGCTTGACAAGAAAGATAGAATACTTCCATATAAGTAAGCATAGATAACGGTTGCTCGCGAGTAATTGTACGTGAATAAATCGCGACATTCAACCTCCACTAGCCCCTCAACATTATTGTACTTGGCATTAGCCTCCGCTAGAGCGCATAGATTATCATCTATCTCCACGCATATACCTTTTGCCCCGTGATACTTGGCGGCTATAACAGGTACTCTCCCATCACCACATCCTAAATCCATCACCACATCGCTCTTATCCACCTTAGCGACGCTGAGGGCAGCCTTAACCACGCTTATGGGTGATGAAATGAAGGGGATGCTCAAGCACTGTTCACACAGTTAGGTATTTGTAGATCAAGTTTAAATAACCCGGGATTAATAACCAATATGTAAAACCGCGGAAATTTGTGGGTGAAAAGTGTGAAAACTATATGGAAAACTCTCTCAATAATTCTTTTGGTCTTAATGGTGTTACCAATAGCAATTACACCGGTTGCGGCGGCCACGCCTACTCAGCCTTCAGGGGACATTGTCGCCTTGGAGTTCAGCGCTACCGGAGCCCTCTACATGAGCCCCTGGAACCCTGTTTTAGGCTTCAACGACGTGTACAGCAACTTGCAGTGGAACCTTGTTCATAGCTTCGGTATGTACAACCATTACCAAACAGCTATTCCGGTAGAGTGGTCTGCTACATATAAAGTTGAGGCGAACTACGAGAAGGATTCTGAGGGCCACGTTATAGGCAAGATAAGCGTTCCCGACACTGCTTTGGTGTTCGACCCCGTTCAGGACAAATGGATACCCATTAACCAGGCGGTTGCCGAGAACAGAACTTACATACCGGGAGTCGAGGGATACTCTGGTCTTGGCGGAAAAGTTCCGGTGAAGGTTATATTTAACTATGACCAGCTTTACTGGCACCATGGCGCAAAATTGAGCATTGCCGATGTAATGGCTTTATTGGCATTCATGTATGAGTGGTCAGTGGATGATAGCCAGGTGACCAATCAGACAGACCCATACTATGATGAAGAATACTCAACAGCAACAATCTCATTCCTTGAATTGCTAAAGGGTGTGGAGATACTGAATGACACAGCTATAGCCGTGTATAGCGACTACATAGATGTATCTGAGCCACTAATAGCTTTCTCTTTAATCGTATACCCAACTATTCCCTATGAGCTTCTCGCAGCTATGGAGCAAGCTGTTGTTACCGACCCCGAGGGCACGAATTACGGATGGACAGATAGGGCAACAACGGGTGAAGTAGGAATCGATATGCTTAAGCACGCGGCAGTGATTAAGCAAATGGCTCAGACATTGACGCCAGATAAGGTGTACTACTTCAACGGTCTAAATATATCATGGAACCTCAGCGACAGAGTATCAAGGTTAGTGAAATGGATTGATCAAAGGGGAATAGCAGCGGTCAGCAACGGGCCGTTCTACGTAGATAAGTTTGACCCCAAGGCTAACTATCTTGTTCTAAAATCAATAACAAACCTAGGCTTCCCACAGATACTTGTTAGAGGTCTGAACGATTACGTACCCAAGCTGAACAGCATAGAGTTCAAGACTGTTACGACTCAGGAAGCAGGAGTGGAGGCAGTTAAAGCTGGTCAGGCAGCAGTATTCCTTTGGAGCATGCCCAGAGGAAAAATAGGAGATGTTCCGCCCGAAGTTAAGCTTATCCCAACAGCAACAACTATGTATATGATTGAGGTTAACCCTGTAAACAACGTCTATGACCCAACACTGCCTGGCACGATACAGTTGAGGGGAGCTCAGCTACCAGGACAAGTAATCCCAGGTCTAGTGTTGTATGATCCCAAGGACACGCTTGCGAAGTACAATATCAACGTTACTCTCGATAACCCCAATTGGGTTCCCATTAATGTCTTAACGAAGGAAGCGATGGCGGATGAGAAGTTCCAGTTCAACCCCTTTGGAGTAAAGGAAATCAGGCAGGCTCTTCAAGCGCTGATTAACAGGCAGTTCATCGTAGATAATATACTTGAAGGAAGCGGTTTCCCAATGATGAGCGCGCTTAGACCAACCCACGGTGCATATGACTATCTAAATGTAGCGGACATAGAGGAGAAATACGGCGCGTTGCCAGCCGGAGACCTAGCTAGGGCAAAGCAGCTGTTCCAGGCAGGTCTCGAGAAAGCCAATAACACACTAGCAAAGTACGGCATGAAACTCGTGTACGAGATAGGAAGCGACGGTAAACAGTGGCTATACTTCGTTAAGCCGGACGGAACAAAACAACAAGTAACAATATACTTTGTAATAAGAATCGAAGATCAAAGAAGACCCATAGGAGAGCAGATCGCGGCATGGATAGAAGACACATTTAACATAAAGGTTGAAAAACTAATAAGAGAAAGAGGCGTAGTCACACCAATAATCTATGGAAGCAACCCGGCCTCCTATGGCTTCAAGACAAATCCATGGCACCTATACACAGCTGGGTGGGTAGCGACAACAGATGACCCTCCACAGTTCGCTAGATATGATGTTGCATTCTACTATGCGCCTCTGAGAGGATACGGGCCTAACCACAGAAATACAGCATTTTGGTACTTATTCGATCAAGATGCATACAACTTAGGTGTGCAGCTATACTTCGGCACTTACACACCTGATATGGAGAAGCAGTTATACCAGGATATAGTGAAGATGCTTGAGTGGGGATTAGACCAGGCCTTCAGGATAGGCGTTGTTAACACAGCGGAGTACTTCATGGTTAACACCAAGCTGGTCAACATACCGTTCTGGGGCAAGACAACAGGTCTATGGAGCCCATGGGGCCTAGTCTTCGCTAGCTTACCACAGCTTCCAACCACATCTCCGCCTCCAACAACTCCATCTCCGACCCCGAGCCCAACACCAACAACTACTCCTAGCCCAACACCCAGTCCCACTCCCACCACTACACCGCCGCCTCCAACAACTCCATCCCCAACAACATCCCCGACTCCAACAACAACACCGACAGGCGGATTGGGCGCCGGGACAATAGCCGCAATAGTCGTAGTTGTAATCGTGATAGCAGCTGCAGCATTCCTCCTAATGAGAAAGAAGTAATTTAAAATAACAATTCTTTTTTGCAAAAATTTTCAATTTTCACTTTACCCCTATATCTTGATTCTAACCTGTTGTTTCAATAAACTTAAAAAGGTTTTAATGAATAAGTATTTCAGTCTTGATTATAGGTGCACTAAATGGCCGGGCTGGGAAGAACACTAGCTATGCAGGCGATAAACAGCTTAATAATTCTGTTTGTAATCCTCGTGATAATTTCAGTAATGTTTGTCTATCTAAACCAAAAACAATTAGAAGCAGTGGTGATAGAAGCAACACAGATGTTTGTTAGAAACTTGGAGAGAAACCCTAACCTAACTCCAGAGCAAAAAGAACAGCTAGCCAAGGCCTTCGAGTACAACATGAGAGTGCGTTTCGGGCTTATTGGTAGCCCAGCCGAGAGGATTTTTAACCTGATGACGAGGCTTATAACCCTTGATCTTGGAAATGCGAGAAACGCTTATTTGGGAGCGTCGACCTCCGTTAAGGACCAGATAGTTTTCGCTTTGAAAAACACAATTATTCTATTCACCACAGCCACAATTATATCTACAATAATAGGAATTCTACTGGGTATGTCTGCGGCTAGAAGAGCTGGGAGTATTCTTGATAAAGCTGTTTCTTTTGTAGCAATATTATCATCATCCATTCCTTTCTGGTGGCTTGGGATGCTTATGCTCTTGGCTTTCTCGTTTAAGCTTGGATGGTTCCCGTACTCAGCCAAGGATGTTTACGTAGCAGTAGCGAGGCTTCAGGCAATGCTTCAGGCAGGACAGTTAGACAAGCTAACTTATTTCCTGAAGTATCTTTACACATGGGCTTACTACATGGTTCTTCCTTTAATAACAGTAGTTATACTGTCAATTGGTAGCTGGGCTTACGTAACAAGAAACATTGTTTTAAGCAAATTGACAGAGGATTTCGTTATGACTGCTAGAGCTAAGGGGGTACCCGAGAGAAAAGTTCTCTACGGGCATGTTCTCAGAGCAGCTAGCCCCCCTATAGTCACTATAATTGCGCTTAGCATGGTTTCAAGCCTGGGAGGAGCAATTATAACGGAAACGGTTTTTGGTTGGCCAGGCATGGGTCTTCTATATTGGGTCTCATTATCGAACGGAGAGGCTATGCTCCTAGCTGCAAACGTGTACGTAACGGTTCTGTTATTTATAATAGTTGTATTCGCTCTGAACTTTATATATGCTATCCTTGACCCAAGAGTAAGAACCGGTGCTGCAACTTATACTCCGAGGTGAGTGGATGTGCCAAGCAGAAAGAGAATTAAAGAAATATTCCTACTATTCGTCAAGTCAAAGATGGGTTTAGCGGGTTTGATTTTATTAATAATTTTGGCAAGCTTAGCAGTTTTATTTCCAGTAGTTGGGGACCAGGAGAAAATCAACAACTGGAGGAACTATGAGTACTGGATTGATTACCCGAAGAAGGCCCCCCCATGCTGGGCTCAGAGAAACAGCTTCCCAACACAGATAATCACTGGCGAGGATACTGTGAGCTATGAGTATAAAGTATTTAGAGTAAATGACCTAACTGTACATAGCTACATTGTTAGATTTATTATTGAGAGAAATACTCCCACATCTATGAACCTTAGACTAAACGTTAGTTACAATAAAACCACCTATGTTTATATAGCTATCGTAAGGCCTGATGGACAAATCGTTAATTTAACAAATAACTATGAATCTCCAACACTAACATCAATGAGAACCGTCTTTGGGGTTTCTTCTTCATCGTATAATGGAACAGTGTATAAGAACCTTGCTTCCTACATTAACAATCCACAGATAGCCAATTTATACATAGCGCCATGGCTGGAAGCCAACAATATAGCTGTGGGGTCCACGGAATTATCTGTACTATCAAGCAAGGGTTCACAGATAATTTTCATGAAGCTTACACCAGCTATACTAACCAACCCTGAGCTCCTAGAAGGAGAGTACAAGCTAAGAGTAGACATAATCAGCAGGGACGAATCTGTTTCAACAGGGTTCGTATCATTATCTCTTATAGGAACCTGTTACGGAGTCTTGGGTACAGATGTTTATGGACGCGACTTATCTCAGGCAGTGCTGTATGGAATTAGGTGGGCACTTATTATTGGTTTGCTAGTAGCGTTTGTTTCAACTCTCGCGGGAGGCCTCTACGGGATTCTTTCAGGTTACTATGGTGGATTAATCGATGAAATATTACTAAGAATAGCACAGATTGTATACTCAATCCCTGTTCTACCACTACTAATCATTCTTTCCTATATGTTGAAGCCATCTATATGGAACCTCGTAGGGTTGCTCATAGCCTTTGGTTGGCCTGGAACAGCCCTTGTCACGCGCTCAATGGCTTTACAGCTGAAGGAAGAAACTTATGTTGAGGCAGCAAGAGCATTTGGAGCTAGTCACGGCAGAATTATTTTGAAATACATATTGCCGCAGACTCTTCCATACCTTTTTGCTTCCATGGCTCTAGGAGTCCCGGGCGCGATACTTACAGAGGCTGCGGTAAGTTTCCTAGGTCTTGGGGACCCGACAAAGATTACTTGGGGAAGAATACTTAATGAGGCTCAAGCAAGCATGGCTACAGTTAATGGATATTGGTGGTGGGTGATACCACCCGGATTAATGATAATGATGGCTGGAACAACCTTTATATTTATAGGGTATGCCTTGGATACAGTTTTGAATCCAAGACTGAAAAGGTGATGAATAATTCCTCTCCTAGAAGTAAGAAACTTGTCTACTCAGTTTTACACAATGAGAGGCATTGTAAAAGCGGTTGATAACGTGAGCTTCTCACTAGAAAAAGAGACGGTCCTAGGAATAGCCGGGGAAAGCGGGTCGGGGAAATCAACGCTTGCGTGGAGCATAATGGGCCTGCCTCCACCCCCTGGAAGGATTATCGAGGGAAGAATCTTTATAGATGGAATAGATGTTTTGTCTTTAAAAGAAGAAGAGAGGAGAAGAAAAATACTATGGCAAAAAGTAAGCATGGTTTTCCAAGGAGCAATAAACGCGTTTAACCCTGTATATACAATTGGCTATCAAATAGCTGAACCACTCATGCTTCACAGGGGCTACTCCAAGAAAGAAGCATTACAGAAGGCAGCTGAGCTCGTTAAAAGCGTTGGTCTTAACCCAGATGTAATACATAGATACCCACACGAGCTAAGCGGGGGGATGAAGCAAAGAGCGGTCATAGCGATGGCCCTGGCCCTTGACCCACCGCTGTTAATTGCTGATGAGCCTACAACAGCACTTGATGTAGTTGTCCAGGCACAGATTCTTAATTTACTTAAAAAACTCAAGTTTGAGAGAAAGCTAAGTGTAATACTTATCACGCATGACCTAAGCGTTATAGCTGAGCTTGCTGATTATGTCGCTGTTATGTACGCAGGTAGAATAGTTGAGTATGGCCCTATAGAAGAAATTTACAATAACCCAAGGCATCCGTACACGCAGCTTCTATTATCCAGCATACCTAGGCTACGGGGAACAATAGACAAGCTCAGGTTTATACCCGGGGAACCTCCAGACTTAATTAACCCACCAAAGGGATGCAAGTTCCACCCAAGATGCCCATTCGTATTCGATGAGTGCAGGGTAAGCGAGCCTGACCTAATAACGGTGGGCGAAAATCACCTGGCCAGGTGTTGGTTAGCCTCTAAGAGGTGATATGATATGGATAACGAGTTACTTACGATTATGCTGAAAGACCCAAGCATTATACTTGGTGTTAATAACCTGAAAGTTTGGTATCCCATAAGAAAGGGGCTTATGGATTACATTTATAGGAGAAAACAGAGATTCGCCAAAGCAGTGGACGGAATATCATTCGCTGTTAGGAGAGGAGAGACTTTCTGTCTCGCTGGAGAAAGTGGGTGTGGAAAAACAACAACGGGTAAGTCACTACTTGGCTTAACACCAATAACTGAAGGAAACGCGTTTTTCAGGCCTAGAAAAGAAGTGATAAATGAGCTCCAGAAAGCAGGGTTCAGCACAATTAACTCTGATATAGTGGATATATTTAGATTGTCTTGGAAAGGCCTCAAATACGTGAAAAGAGACATAACAATTATTTATCAGGACCCCTATGGCAGCCTTAATCCTTCAGCGACAATCAAGGATATTCTCGAGGAGCCATTATTAATCCATGGTTTATTAAAAGATGAGCAAGAAAGAAAAGAAATAATCTATCAAGTTTTAGAGCAGGTCAAGCTAACCCCGGCGGCTGATATCGCTGCGCGTTATCCTCATCAGCTAAGTGGTGGGCAAAGGCAGAGAGTAGCTATAGCCAGAGCTATCATCACGAGGCCAAGCCTAGTCGTCGCGGATGAGCCAGTATCAATGCTTGATGCATCAATTAGAGCTGAGATTTTGGAGTTGATGCTTGACCTAAAAAGAAAGCTGAATTTAACATACATATTTATAACTCACGATCTTGCTGTAGCAAGGTATATCTGTGATAGAATAGCGATTATGTACCTAGGGAAAATAGTGGAGATAGGAGATGCAAGAAGAGTAATAGAGAACCCGATGCATCCCTATACACAAGCACTAGTAGCAGCAATTCCAGAGCCTGAACCTAAGAACAGATTAAAATTAAGAGAGGTGCCTATAAAGGGGGAAATCCCAAGTGCAGTAAATATACCTGCTGGGTGCAGGTTCCACCCACGATGCGTTGCTAGAGACAAAAACCTTGAGAGACTAGGCGATATATGCGTCAAGCAGGAACCGGGATTAACGACATTGAATAATGATGAAAGGTTAGTTGCTTGCTGGCTATATAGGAATAGTTATGAGCTGTCTCCTGAGAAAAGCAGTTAGTACGGTGGCGGAATGTTTAAACTTACTTTTATCATTGCCGAGATAGACAATCTCGCGTCTATCGACATAATAGGCGAAGGGGAAATATTTCTTCACGTCTCTCAAAACAACCGGTTTTTCCATGTTCCTGAAAAGAGTCTGTTCATAAAAGTCTAGTAGTATTTTTTTCGCAGATGCTTCACTGATTTCCGGTTCAGGAGGTCCCGTTAAGAATCCCCCGAATAACAGCCTGAAGCTCTCTGAGATACTATATCGGTGAGCAAACCTTAGCCTCTGTCTTGAAGATGAGCCTCGAATATCGGCTACTTCTTTCTTCATATTCATATAGTTTGTCCACTGCATGTTTATATAGTCATGACCAGATTCAATATTGAATGGCAAGTTTTTCTCGACTAGGACGCCCGGGAACGATTCTTCCTTGTCTTTTTTTACTACAAGCATTATTGATTTCTCCTTGAGGAAATAGGAGAAATAAGCATCACAATAAAAGGTTTTCTCAACTCCATCGCTCCACTTTAATGAAAGCTCGAGGAAAGGCAAACCAATAGTCAAATACGTTTTAGACAGATGCAACCTTAAGCTCACACTGAATAATAATTATATTGCTCGATGCATTAATAAAACGTAAAGGTGATTAGACACGACAATTGCGCCCAAAGTAGCGCTGACGGGGGCTTTCCCAAGAAGGAAAAGCTACGCAAAGCTTCTTTCCCAATTCAATAAGAACAGAATTTCAGCCGATGTTTACAAGGAAAAAACAATCAATATCATTCGAACCGTGCTCAAGAAACTAAAAGATATGGGCCTAGACGTTGGTTCGGACCTCATGTATTTTGACGATGATATTTTCTACCCATTCATAACCGATATACAAAACGTTGAGAGAGGATGGCTTGTCAGATACTATGATAACAATTATTTTGTCCGCAATATAGTGATAAAAAGCAAAATATCCCTGAAAACCACGCGCCCATGGTTCACCGAAAAAATAGGTGTTTACCAAAAGCTATCTGACCTTGGCTTCAGTGAATATATAGTTGCTCTTCCTGGACCATTAACTATAGCAAACCATTCCATTGACGAAGCAAGAGTTTATGCGTCGAAGTCGCAAATAATGATTGATTACGCTAGGATTATAGCAGAAATCACAGAATCCTACATCAATAATGGAATTAGGGTTGAGTTACATGAACCAGAGCTTTGCTTCACAAGCCAACTAACAAATGAATTGATACGACAAATCTATGTGGATTTATTTAGCCCGCTAGGCGAGAAAGTGCATCTCGTAACTTATTTCGGCGTACCTAATCTTGAGATACTTAATCTATTACCAAGAGATTTAACTCTGGGGGTAGAGGCCATTTCTCTTGAAAAAACCAGGGAAATTTTCGATAAGCTCAAAGACTTCAGCTCTATTAGGCTGGGTATCGTTGACTCTAGAAACACGAAGATGGAGAAAATAGATGATTTGATATCGCTTGTTTTTAAGCTGGAAGATAAAGGTATCCATATAAAATACTTATCATTCAATTCTATGACGGAGTTTTTACCCGAGGTTATAGCTTACAAAAAAATTAAGTTACTAAAAAGAGTGGTGGAGGCGATTAAGCATTGAGTAACGAAATTGTATTACCGATACTCCCAACCAGCGTGATTGGAAGTTACCCGAAGCCGTGGTGGCTAAGAAAAGTAAGAAGATTATGGGAAATGGGAAAAGCGGACGACGATGACCTAATGGAGGCAGAGAACGATGCGGTAATAGCCGTAGTAAGAGAGCAAGAATTAGCCGGCATCGATATACCAAGTGATGGTGAGCAAAGAAGAGAGGAAATGGTGGAGTATTTTGCTGAGAGGCTTGGGGGCTTCAAGTTTTATGGTCCCGTGAGGGTTTGGGGAAACAATTATTTCAACAAGCCAGCAGTAGTTGATAAGATAGTTTATAAAGAGCCAATAACTCTTAGTGAATATTTATTTTTGAGAAAAGTCTCAACCAGAAGAATAGTCAAGGTAACCATTACGGGTCCATATACAATCGCTGACTGGTCATTCAATGAGTACTACTCAACAAAAGAGGAACTCGTGAAGGAATTGTCTAGCATTATTAATAAGGAGCTGAAAATGCTTGCTGATAATGGAGCTTTATTTATCCAAATCGATGAGCCGGCTTTAACCACGCATCCTGACGAGGTGGAGTGGGCGCTTGAGCTAATTGATAGAACAGCTGACAATATTAACGCGAAAATTGGCTTACACGTATGTTACAGTAACTATAGGTTGCTGATGCCGCATTTAGATAACCTCAGGAATATATCCCAGCTATTGCTTGAGTTTGCTAACAGGAGATTCACGGATTTGGATATACTAAAGGATTTCCCATTTGAGATTGGGCTTGGAGTAATAGATGTTCATAGCAAGAGAATAGAGTCACCTGAAGAGGTATCACAGGCAATAAAGAAAGCTTTGAATTACATAGATGCTGACCGCATTTATATCAATCCCGATTGTGGATTAAAGCTAATGCCTAGAGAAGTAGCTAGACTAAAAATGGAGAACATGGTTAAAGGAACAATGATTGTTAGAGAAGAACTAAAAAAGAGAGGTAGAGAAATAACAATTTTCCGAACGAGGATGTGAAAAATTTTCTTATTTCTTTATTCATATATTAGGAATCTTTAAATATACTTGCTTTTTTAAAATAGTTTAACTGATACAATTGTATAAAAGAGGTTAGTCATATGACTAATTTGTTTCCTGAGAGCAAAACAGGCATAGTTGGCTGGGGAGGCTACGTTCCTATATATAGAATTAAACTGAGCGAGATAGTGAAGATGTGGGGAATGCAGGAATCTCTTCCACAGATACTGAACGTTGAGGAAAAAAGCGTAGACAACGTAGATGAAGATGCTTTAACTATGGGCTTCGAGGCAGCGAGAATAGCTCTTGAGAGAGCAAGAGTTAATCCCTCATTGATAAATGCGGTGTTCTTCGGTACAGAAAGCAAGCCCTACGCGGTTAAGCCAAGCGCAACAGCAATCGCCGAGGCTCTAGGAATAACGCCGGTGACGATGGCCAGCGATTTGGAATTCGCGTGCAGGGCGGCCAGTGAGGCGCTTAGGGCCTCCATAGGGCTAGTTTCATCTGGAATGATGAAGTATGCGTTAGTTATAGGTAGCGACACAGCGCAGGCTAATCCAGGAGATGTCCTTGAGCTCACGGCTAGTAGTGGCGCAGTAGCATTTATAATTGGGCCTAGAGAGGAGTCAGCAGCTTATTTTGAAGCTTCTTACTCTTATGTAACTGATACTCCAGATTTCTGGAGGAGAGCTTTAAGCCCATACCCATTACATGGTGAGGGATTCACCGGCGAGCCAGCATATTTTGCTCATATCGTTGGTGCTGTAAAAGGACTAATGGAAAAAACAGGGCTAAAGCCAACAGATTTTGACTACGCTGTTTTCCATCAACCAAACGGTAGATTTCCATTAAAGGTAGCACAGAAACTAGGCATACCTAAGGAAAAGGTATTGCCAGGGCTGGTTACACCGAGAATTGGAAATACATATAACGCTAGCGCGCTTCTAGGATTAGCCAAGATTCTAGACCAAGCAAAGCCAGGTAATAGAATTCTTGTAGCTCCATTTGGCAGCGGAGCTGGCAGTGATGCGTACAGCATAGTGGTAACTGACTTAGTCGAGGAGAAAAGAAAGAATGGGACTCTATTATCGTTTTTCATTGAAAACAAAGTCAACGTATCGTACTCTACATATGCTAAGAATAGGGGCTTGATAAAAAGAATCGATGGGTGGTCATTATGACGAGCGTGTATATAAGCGGGTTGGGGCTTCTCCCTATAGATAGGCACTATGATAAAAGCTTGACTCAACTTGCCCTTGAGGCATCTAGAGAGGCATTAGATTCGGCTGGGGAATATGATATTGATACCATAATTATTGCCTCTAATTACTCAACGCTTTTGCAGAGACTATCTATGCTAGCTAGTTTGGTAGCGGAAGAGCTTGTGCCCAAAGGCTTGCAGGTCTTTAATGTCGAGAACGGGGGGGTCAGCGGATTAACTGCTGTTCATTTAGCTAGAGCGTTGATTAAATCGGGTTTGTCGAGAAATGTTCTAGTCATTGGTGTTGATAAGCAAAGCGATTACCCGCAATCAATTGTTAACCAAACAAGCTTAACACAGGTTAACTATGAGTACCACGGAATTATGGGGGTATCGCTTGCTTCTTTGTACGCATTATCCGCAAGTCTGTATCTCAGTAAGCATCAATTGAATGAGGAAGACCTTGCGCTATGGCCTGTAGTAATGCATGAAAACGCTGTTGACGTTCCGCACGCTCAGTTTAAATCCAAAATAACAGTCCAAAACGTATTGCAATCAGATTACATATCCGCGCCAATAAGGGTTTTACATGCTCATGCACAAGCAGATGGTGCATCAGCAGTGCTGCTTAGCTCAAACAAAAAGGAATCAACAATAGCTACTGTTGAGGCCTCGCACGTTGTTTCAGGGAAAGTTGAGTACGAGCTCAACGAGGACCCCCTGCATATAGAGCCTGTAGAGAAGGCCGTGAAAACCGTCCTCATGCAAGCTAGCCTCGATAAAAACCTGATAGGTCTGATTGAGGTCTTAGACATGTATTCGATTGGCGGGCCGCTCCTCTTGGAATCTTCAGGCATAATTCCAAAAGGAGAAACATTGAAAAGGCTAAAAGAAGGTAGGTTTAAGTTAGGTGACTCAGTAGCGATAAATCTTAGCGGAGGTATAAAGGGAAGAGGATTTGTTGAGGGCGCAACAGGGGTATACCAGATTGCCGAAACAGTAGCGTTTCTAAGTGGCTATCGCGGATATAAGCAACAATACACGGATTACGCATTAGCAATAGGGGTTGGAGGACTAAGCTCAGTGGCAGCAGTTGTTTTGGTGAAAAGGATTTAAAGGGGGTGAATCCTTATGGCTAAGTTATCTATTTCCATATTCTGGAGGGTAAGAAAACACTTATACACACTTGAAGGAAGAAAGTGCCTTGAGTGTGGAAGAGCACATTTTCCACCAAAAAACTCATGCCCCTACTGTGGCTCAACAAAACTGGTTGAGTATTATCCACCAAAGAAAGGGAAATTATTAGTGTGGACAAAGCTTTACGAAACATGCGATGACAGGTCTGCGTACAGGCCGATATATATAGGTCTGCTTCAGCTAGGCGAGCTAAGAGTTGTTCTACCTCTCACTGATATTTATGATGAGGGGAAACTAAAGCCAGGCATTGATGTAGAGCTTGTTCTAAGGAGATACGTTGAAGATAGTGACACGGGCCTTATATATTATGGGCTAAAAGCAAGGCCTATATTATGAGATATGTTTTTTATATTCTCAACAAAATAAAATCTTCTTGGCCATTAATTTTGATAATCGGTGAGAGTGATGGTTACGGTTAAGAAGTTCATATTAGTCACAGCCACACATCTGCCTTACCACGACAAATGGGTTAAGCTGACACAGGATTTATCCGACGCGCTGGGAGTACAGTATGAGATAAAAGAGGAGGATTACGTCTTCGCTATTGAACATGGCAAAACAGATGATTTGGGAATGGCTGGACTACCGCAATTATTTGCTGAGCTCGATGATGGAAGAATAGTAGTTGTTCTATGGGAGGTTCCATTAAACGAGAGATACGAAGCAGATTTTGATAAAGCCAAGGAAGTAGTGTTGGCTCGAATAAAAGAAATAGTTGGCTGAAAAGTTCTCAGAGCTTTTTGGAGATTCTTCTTTCATTAAACCACTTTTTAAAGTCTGGATGATTTAGTGTTACTACTAAGTAAGTTTCTTTCAAGAAAACTTTCAGTGCTACTTTAAACCCCTTATCATTGTAGACTTGGAAGACATACATCCAGTTAACAAAAAATACGACAAGTATCAGCTCGATAGTGAAAAAAATCATTGCGAGAATAGCAATAGGCAATAATCCACTATGAATGCTGTATTCAATCAAGAACCTAGCTCTTGAACCAAGAAAAGCAACTAAGCCTACAAGGAATATTTTTCCTGTAAGCAAGGGAATCAGAAATTTCAAGAAGGAGAACCCGGCTAGACCCAGAGGGATATAAACAACGTCGTCGGGCAACGGCAAAGCAGCGAATAAAAATATTGTTATGAAGCTTGATTTAGCTCCTAGCAAAAGGTTCAAGTACTGCATGTTTTGTTTCCTGTTTTTTAGTCCTTTCCCAGCCACTCTGGTAATCCCATACAATAATAATTTCCCTAATGTAGCACCGACACCCCCGGTAATAGCGACAATGAGCTTTTCATTTGGAGAAGCAGCTGAGTAAGCTGCTACTAACGCAAGGTATGGCAATGCTGAGTATGGTATAGCGTTAGAGATTAAGCTTCCAAAAAACACCCCTTCCAGACCAATGTTGCTGAATAAGCTCAGTATGTCTATCTTGATCACCTTGTTTCAGCTGTTCATAGCTATCTTACCAATTCGTATTTTCTTCTTGCTACTGTTTCGAGATAAGAGCAAACTGATGATACTAATTCAATAGGAGAGGCAATAATCGTTAGAGGAGAGCTTCTTCGCTCGTCAATAAAAGGCGAAAACACCTCTACCTTGTCGCTTGGCAAACCTGTGTTACCCAGTATGTAGACAGGAACACCCTCGGTATATGCAGCGATTATTTCAAGTATAGTTCCGGATGATCCGCCTAGAGATACAAGCACATCTGAGCTACGGGCCATAGCTATGCTTCTACCACGCATTGATAACCCGGTTCTTACTACTAGGACTCCTGGAGGGAAAATTTCTTCGGAATCTCTCTCGCATGGAGGGAGCACTGCGACCCTTAGCCCCTTTTCCAATGCTTTGTCTATAACAACCCTCATTATCCCCCAGTACCCTCCAAGTAGCAAATACGTGTTTTCCTTTAAGCCAAGTCTATTTAAGCAATCGGAGAGTTGATCTACGAATTCTAAGGCCACGTCAACGTGTTTTTTATCCTTTATTTCGCTATGAGCAGCGATTCCTATCTTCAGCATTCATTACTCCCTTTGCTATAATTCATATTTTCGCGAAATTAACTTTTCCATAACCATAAGTAATCATCAGCACTCAAGACCCTCTTCATTCTCTCCTTTGAGAGTCAGTCCTGCCGAGGTCATCACCAACTTGTTTTTTGCATATTGGGACTAAAATTAATAACCCAGCAATATTTCACGAGAAGGTATGATTGGTTGTGTATATAACAAAACTTATAAATTGTCGGTTTTGTCATTTTGATTGTAAACTTAAATTGGATTAATAATGGTGGGATTGTGAAACAAAAAACCCTAGCTATTATTTTAGCTGTCATAGTATTGATAATAGTGGTTGGTACAGTAGCAATGCTTGGAGGCAAAGGAGGAGCCCAGACAACTGTTACTCAGCCTACGGGAACGACCACCTCACCTAAATTAGAAATGACTACTCCCCCAGATGTTTTGATAATAGCAATGAACACTGGTGATGCCGTTTCTCTTGACCCAGCGAGAGCCTATGAGTTTACAAGCGTAATGGTGGTAAACCAGATATACGATAAGCTAGTCGACTTTGAGCCCCCGGATATGGTGAACGTTAAGCCCGAGGTAGCGGAGTCATGGTCAGTAGCCAACGATGGTGTTACATGGACCTTCAAGATTAGAAAAGGGATAATATTCCATTCTGGAAGAGAGCTCACAGCGGATGATGTCGTGTTCAGCTTACAAAGAGTACTAATTCTTAAACAAACAGCGGCATGGGTGTTAGAGCAGTTTGTGTCAAATCCAGACAACATAAAGAAAATAGACAACTATACTGTGCAAATAGTTCTCGACAAGCCAGTTGCCCCAACGTTCTTCTTGTCAGCCCTAACCTTTACTACCAGCGCTATACTTGATAAACAGGAAGTGCTGGCTCATCAGGTAGGGGATGATTTAGGAAGCGCGTGGCTAACAGACCACAGTGCGGGGAGCGGGCCATTCAAGCTTGTAAGATGGATTAGAGAGCAGGAAATAGTCCTCGAGGCCAATCCAAACTACTGGAGGGGAGCGCCAAAAATAAAGCAAATAATAATCAAGCATGTCCCTGAGCCAGCTGACCAGCTTCTCATGCTTAAGAGAGGAGATGTAGATATTGCTTGGGACTTAACAGTTGACCAGCTTTTACAGCTGAAGGGTGACCCAACTGTAAAGATTCTCTCTGCGCCTAGCCTGTATCTGGCTTATTTAGGAATGAATGTTGGCGTGGAGCCCCTGAGCAAGCCAGAGGTTAGGGAGGCTATAAGGTACTGTATAGACTATGATGCTATAGTTAATGATATTCTTAGAGGTGGTGCTATTAAGTGGCAGACTATAATTCCAAAGGGTCTCTTCGGAGCTCTGGATAAGCAGCCCTTCGCCAAGAACGTTACATATGCGAAGGAGTTACTGGCTAAGGCAGGCTATCCAAACGGCTTTACCGTTACTCTCACTATTCCTACGACCAGTCCTCAAACAGACATTGCTGCTAAGATTCAAGCAGACCTAAGGGAGTGCGGGATAACGGTAAACATTGAGCAATTAGTTGCTAGCCAGATGTACGAAAAATACAGGAAGCAAGGATTACAAATGGTGCTTGCGCAGTGGGGAAGCGACTACCCAGACCCAGATAATAACGCTAAGGCGTTTGGTGATTACACTATGAAGCAGTTAGCTTGGAGAAACATGTGGTATGATGACTATGCTTCTCAACTTGCACAGAAAGCAGCGGTTGAATTCGACGCATCAAAGAGAGAGCAGATGTACAAGGAGCTTCAAGAATACATTTTGCATAACGGCCCATACGCTGTTTTATACCAAGTGCTAATTCAGCAGGCAGTCAAGGCTTGGGTCAAGAACTTTGTACCAGACCCGCTTAATAACTATGACTTGTACAAAGTGTATAAATCAACCGATTAATTTTTTAAAACTATCAATAACCTTAAACTTGTCTTCAAAGGGTTCAAGACATGAGGGTTCGTAAACTAATTGCTAGAAGAATAGCGCTGATGATATTTGTCTTGTGGGGAATCATAACCATAACCTTCATTGTCGCGAGAGTTATTCCAGCCGATCCAATAGGGTCTATACTGGGTCCGCAGGCCCCGCCCGAATTGGTTGAGAAGCTCAGGAAGGAATGGGGGCTCGACAAGCCTTTGTATCAACAGTATTTTGATTACATCATAAATGTTCTCCACGGTGATTTTGGTAAATCAATAAAAACTAACAGGCCTGTGCTGGAGGACTTGAAGCAGTTTTTCCCAGCTACGATAGAGTTGGCTACCTTTAGCCTAATCATAGCTGTATTGATTGGGGTGCCGCTAGGCATTCTCTCTGCATTGAAGAAGGACTCTACAATAGATTATCTATCAAGAATGTTTGCCTTGACGGGTGTCAGCACGCCTGTTTTCTGGCTAGGCTTGGTTCTTCTATACTTATTCTACTACAAGATACAGATTTTCCCAGAGCCAGGAAGATTAAGCGTGGGCGTTCAGCCTCCGGACCCCATAACTGGGATGATCCTCCTAGATAGCCTTCTAAGAGGCAAGTTTGATGTATTTCTTGATGCCTTGAAGCACATTATTCTTCCAAGCATTGTTCTAGGCTTTTATAACTCAGCCTACATTATGAGGATAACAAGAGCTTCGGTACTAGAGGTTGTTAGCCAAGAGTATGTTAGAATGGCTATAGCGAAGGGCCTAAGGAGAAGAAAAGTAATTCTCAAGCATGTTTTCAGGAACGCTATGATACCGGTTGTAACTGTTATAGGCATAACGTATGGAAGCCTTCTAGAAGGCGCCGTTCTAACTGAGACAATTTTTGCTTGGCCCGGTCTTGGAAGATACGCTACACAAGCCTTCCTTAGCCTTGATTACAATGCTGTCGTTGGTGCAACCTTTCTTATAGCTCTTGTTTACAGCTTGGTAAATCTCGTTGTAGATGTGTTGTACATATACATAGACCCAAGAACAAGAGGCGCATTGGAGGGATAACAATGAAGACTAATGAAAGAATATCAATGCTCATTAAAAACGAGAAATTAATAGAGCTTTGGAGGCATCCGAATGGCAAAATAGGGATTATCATCTCTGTTGTACTGGTGTTAATGGCAGTCTTCGCACCACTAATATCGCCATACGACCCAAATTATCCCGATACTGCTAACAGGCTTGCTCCTCCTTCGACAAAGCATTTGTTCGGAACAGATCAATTAGGGAGAGATATACTTAGCAGAATAATATGGGGCTCCAGGATTAGCTTATCCATCGCTTTCTTAGCTGTCTTCGTAACAAGCGTAATAGGCCTTGTCGTGGGCCTTGTGAGCGGGTATTATGGAGGAAAGATCGACATATTATTGATGAGAATCACAGATATATTCATGGCTTTTCCAAGGCTTGTTCTCGCATTGGCGTTCGCAAGCGCTCTTGGGCCAGGCATATATAATGTAATCATAGCGATATCAATAGTTTACTGGAGCTTTTACGCAAGGCTAATAAGAGGAGTTGTTCTGCAGATAAGAAACGAGTTGTACATACAGGCTGCAAAGGCTATAGGTGCAAGTGATTTAAGAATAATGTTTCTTCATATTCTACCTATGGTTACTGCCCCTCTACTTGTCCAGGCAACGCTTGATATAGGTGGCACGATTTTGTTGGCTTCAGGCCTAGGTTTTCTCGGCATAGGAGTGCAGCCCCCAACGCCTGAGTGGGGAGTCATGGTAAGCGAAGGTAGAAGATTCATTACACATGAATGGTGGGTTTCAACTTTCCCCGGATTATTCATACTGATTGCCACGCTGGGCTTCAACCTATTAGGAGATGCTCTTAGAGACGTACTAGATGTCAAACTAAAAAGGTGACATGCTTGGAAGACATCCTCAAGGTCAATAACTTAACCATTTCATACAGAACACTAAGAGGCAAAGTAAAAGCTGTAGAAAATGTAAGCTTCAATTTAGGTAAGGGAAAAATACTAGCGGTTGTTGGGGAGACAGGAAGCGGAAAAACAACAATAGGGCTAGCTATACTGAGAATTCTGCCCCCAAACGCTGTTATTGAAAAAGGAGAAATATGGTTTAACGGCAAGAACATTCTAGATTTAGATGAAGACGCTATGCGAAGAATAAGGGGAAAAGAAATAAGCATTATTTTCCAGGAGCCGAAAATAACTTTGAACCCTGTTTTAAAAATCGGTGAACAGATAGCTGAAGTACCAATTGAGCACTTAGGCTTAGACAAAAAAGAAGCTTATAAACTCGCTCGGAAGATGTTGGAGAGGACAGGCGTGCCGGACCCCGATAGAGTGATGAACAGCTATCCACACGAGCTAAGCGGGGGGATGGCCCAGAGGGTCGTAATCAGTATAGCGATGATTCTGAGACCGAAGCTTCTGGTCGCTGATGAACCCACCAGTGCTTTGGATGTATCGGTTCAGGCTCAGGTTCTCGATTTAATCCAGGAGCTAGTAAGGGAAACAGGTACAAGCGTAATATTCATTACTCACGATTTATCCTTAGCGGCAGAGATAGCAGACGAAATTCTTGTAATGTATTACGGGAAAGTCGTTGAATACGGGGATGTTTTTGAGATATTTAAAACACCCAAGCATCCTTACACGAGAGCATTGTTGAACGCTATACCGAGAATAGGTTTTAGAGGCAGGCTAAAGAGCCTAGAGGAGATGATAAACGCATGAGTAGCAAGCCCCTAGTAGAAGCCATATCCATTAAAAAATATTATGAGGTTGAGCATCCAAGAACAGGGAAAAACGCTTTTTTGAAAGCAGTGGACAACGTATCTATCAGCATCAAACAGACCGAAACGTATGGATTAGTGGGGGAGTCCGGAAGTGGGAAAACCACTCTTGGGAGAATACTGGCTTTGCTGGAAAAACCGACTTCAGGTAAACTAATCTATGACGGATTTGATTTGTCAAGTACAAATAAAAGCTTAGATTATAGGAAAATAAGAAGAGAAATCCAGATAGTATTCCAAGATCCATACTCAAGTCTTCATCCAAGGAAAAAAATAGTTGATATTGTGGGCGAGCCGCTGTTAATCCACGAGAAATTATCGCGCGAGCAAATAGAGAATGAGGTCGCCAAAATATTAGAAATAGTTGGACTAAAACAGGAGCATATGTATAGATACCCTCACGAGTTCAGTGGTGGGCAGAGACAAAGAATAGCTCTTGCCAGGGCCTTGATTCTAAAGCCTAGGTTCTTAGTTCTGGATGAGCCTACCAGTGCTTTGGATGTTTCTGTTCAAGCGAGAATTCTTAATCTCCTTAAAGACATAAAGGACAGGACTAACATAACTTATCTCTTCATAAGTCACAACATAGCTGTTATAGATTACATGTCTGACAGAATAGGAGTAATGTATCTTGGAAAAATCGTTGAGGAGGCTTCAAGAAACGACCTCATATACAGACCACTTCATCCATACACAAAGTATTTGTTGATGAGTGTTCCGATACCCGATCCGGAAAAGGCTAGGGCTCCTAACAGAAAAAAGTTGAGACTCAAGGGTGAGATACCAAGCCCTATTGACCCGCCGAAGGGTTGTAGGTTTGTAACTAGATGTCCATTCGCGACGGACAAGTGTATGAGGGAGGAACCAGTGCTTGAGGAAACAAATGGAAGAAGGGTTGCTTGTCATTATTGGGAAAAGATTGAGAAGGAATTCCCAATAGAACTGTCGTGGAGCGAGTTTTAGATGGCGATTCCGATCAATATTGTCAGCGGGGAAGAGGTTTACCTAATAGATTCTAGCGGAAGAAAGCTTCTCAGCTTTGCTGAGTCTATAAATATTTTAGGATACTCAAATAGGGAAATAAAAAACGCTATAGAATCACAGGTCGAAAAACTTATTCATTACACGAACGAGCTCTCTATATTTAACGAGTGCGTTGCTCTAGGAAAAAGGTTTTTGAAAGAGGCAAACATAGAGGGGGGATTTATCTTTACTAGTAGCGGGTCCGAGGCTAATGAGTATTCATTGGCTGAGTTGGGGGCAAGAAGAAAAAGAAAGATAGTGGGTATAAAAGGAGCTTATCACGGTCAGCTCTATCTGACAGGTGCTATTACGAGGGGGAAGCAAAGCAGACTGGTCACTATCGTCTCTCCGGACAGCCGTGGCATAGAGACTATTGAGAAACTGCTAACAAGAAGCAGCATACCAATAGTCATTATCATTGAGCCACTAATGATTCATGCAGGCATAAGGTCCTTGCCTAGAGATTTTCTGCTTTTTCTCAACAAGCTGAGTATAAACAAACAGGCAATAATAATTAGTGATGAGGTTTATTTATCTCCAGGAAAGACAGGCTTCTTTTACTCTTTCCAAGCTTTTGGGATAAACCCAGATTTGTTCACGTTGGGCAAAAGCATTGGAGGAGGTTTACCGCTAGGCCTTATAGCCTTTAACAATGCTAACAGGATTGAGAGTCCATTAGGCATCACGACTACCAGCCAAGGAGGCAACAGGGTTTCCTGCGCCGCGGGCCTCGCGCTTTTAGAAGAGCTTCACAAGAAAAATGTAATCGAAAATGTTAGGAAAAACGAGGAGAAAATAACAAAACTGCTGAGGGATGAGCTGCTCGGCATAAAAGGAGTAATCGAAACGAGAGGAATAGGTTATATTCGTGGTGTTCAGCTAGATACCAGTATATTTCGAAGAAGATGGAGAACAAAGATTATATTGGAGTCAATTAAAAACGGGCTTCTCATAAGCTTGATGGGCAAGGATGACGATGTAATACGTCTAGCGCCTCCCTTAGTAGCAACCTTTGAGGACTGGCAAAAAGCCGTCTTAATAATCAAAAAGGTAATAAAAGACATGTTGGTCTCATGAGCTTTTGTATAAAACAAAAAGTTTTTATCACATAGTAATTCAAGCCAAAGGTGGTGTTGGACCTCATGGTTAAGGTAGTAAAGTTCAATATTTACAAGTACCGTCTTCCTCTTCAAAGCGAGTTTAGGATTAGCTTCTCGGCGACGAGCTATACTGAAGGATTAATTGTTGAGGCTTTTGATGAAAATGGAAGAAAAGGATATGGCGAGTCTTCGCCGTCATCAAAGATTGTCGGAACTACGACTGATAGCGCCTTGGGAATTATTCGTAAGATAGCTGGGGATATACTAGCTCGCGATCTTTCTCCATGGGAGGCATATAAACAGATATCCTCTTCAGTAATCCATAATGGTGACGCTAAGGCGGCTATTGAGGGAGCAATCCTTGATTTGTACTGCCAGGAAGTTAATCAACCAGTATACAAATGTCTAGGAGGATATAGGGATTCCTTCATAACGGATATGACTATTGGTATAAAATCGCTTGATGAAACATTGATGGACGTGCAAAAATACCTCGAAGAAGGTTTCACGCAACTTAAAATAAAAGTCGGCGAGGGACCCGAGAAAGATGTGGCGAAAATCAAGGCGATTAGGGAGAGGTTTGGGTACGACTTTGTGCTAAGAGTAGATGCAAATCAAGGATGGACTTTCAAACAAGCACTGAAAATAGCAAAAGAGCTTGAAAAATATGAAATCGAATTAATAGAGCAACCTCTAAAGTACTGGGATTTAAGAGGAATTAAAGCCCTGAGAAACCAAACAAGCATCCCTATAGCAGTGGATGAAAGTGTTCACACAGCCATAGACGCGATAAACATTATTAGAGAAGATGTAGCTGATGTTATCAACATAAAAATCATGAAGGCGGGAGGCATACTTGAGGGCTTAAAGATATCCCTGTTATCCGAATCGGCTGGTATAAAAAACATGATTGGATGTATGCTCGAAACAAAATTGGGTATAACGATGGCGGCTCATCTAGTAGGATTAACTGAAAACATAGTATACATAGACCTTGACAGCGATTTATCCCTTAGACAGGACCCTGTTAAAGGAGGAGTCGAGCATCTGGGTGGAGGCAAAAGAAAAATACCGAATAAGCCTGGATTCGGTGTCGTGATTGATAAGTCTCAGTTACAACTAGTAGAAACTATAGAGCAGGGGAGAGCTTCTGAGTATTTTTAACGAATCACTATGAATACTAGATTGTTTTCTTTCTTCTCAAAAACAATGAAGCCTCTGATGCTATTAGATGCGCGAGCCTGAGTGGCTCCGGTAGAGACGAATATATCTGTATACTGTTAATGATTTTTTGTGCATCTAAAGAATCAAGGTTTGAGTAGACGTATATTCTTCCCTTCTCTGTAATATTAATTCTAGTAGACTGATAAGCCTTAGTAAATACTTGTAATCTTTTGTCCCAATCCTCAAAATTCTTCTGTAAAGCGTTTTTTATTTTATCTATGTCTAGTGGTCTGTAAAAAACGACGATGAAGCCCGATTCGCAAGCGCCATTGATCTCTTCAGGGTCTACGAAATTGAAACCGGCGTAAGCAACACCGTCAAGAAGCACTACAGTAGTCTCGCTGCAAGCTTCAAGTCTGTTTATTATTTCTATTGCTTTCTGAGTTGCATTTAATCCATCAATATCTATGAGGTCTATAATTGATTTTTCTGGATTCCGCCTCCACCGTACACCCGCGATGGTTGTCTTCCCCTTCTTTATTGGAGGGAAATAGCCATCGTCGAGGGCTATTATCAGGTTACTCATCTATCACAGCTCCTATTAGCTCATCTTTCAGTAAGGCTTTTAGAACAGCTTCTTTGCTTGTCTGGAGAGTTATTGTCTTCGTCTTCCCGTATCTCCCTCTACTAGTGACTCTAGCATCCAATATTCCCAGCATGTCTAGCTCGCTGATAATATCAGTTGCTCTACGAGACGTTATGTACTCTATTCCAAGCTTCTTCACTAAGTCGAGATATTTTGAGTAAACCTCGCCTGTAGTAGCTTTTCCTTTCTCTTCAATTATTTTCAGGGTAGCCAGCAAAATTAATTTGGAGTGTAGTGGAAGCGTAGATACTATTGCTTCGACGGTATCGTGCTCGAGCTGGTTCCGCGCCATCTCAACATGTCTTGTTTCGACCTTTTCATCGTTATTTCTCTCTGCAATTTCTCCAGCCGTTCTGAGTAGGTCCAGGGCTTTTCTAGCATCGCCATGCTCTCTTGCAGCTAATGCTGCACATAACGGAATTACTTCCGGCGATAAAGCCCCCTCTCTAAAGGCTAGCCTCGCTCTTTCCTCAAGTATCTTCTTTAATTGCTCAGCGTCGTATGGAGGAAAAACTATCTCCTCTTCTCCAAGGCTACTCTTAACTCTTGGGTCAAGAGAATCAATCAATTTTAGGTCATTTGTTATACCAACAATAGTTATTTTTCCCCTCTGCAACTCGGAATTCATTCTAAGTAATCTATAAAGAAGATCATCACCATGTTTCTTCACTAGATAATCTATTTCGTCGAGAGCAACAATGGTTATTGACCCCTTGTTTTGAACAGCCTTGAAAAGCCTATTGTAAAGTTCCGATACGCTTAGCCCAGTGAAAGGCACCTTCACGCCTAGGCTATCTAGGACTTCAGCGAGCACTCTGTACTCCGTGTCTTTTTGCCTTGTATTAACATATACTGCTACAACGTTCGCCTTTATCTCATCAGCTTTTTCTTTGAGTTTCTTAAAAACTAACTTCACTGCAGCGGTCTTACCTGTGCCAGTAAGACCATATATAAATACGTTATTTGGTCTTTCATTTTTAAGTGATACAGATAGTATAGAAGCTAGTTTTGCTAATTGTTCTTCTCTGAACGGAAGTGTTTGAGGAACATAATCGGGCGAGAGAAGCTCTCTGTTGATGAATATTCTGCTTTGAAGAGCCTTTGAGAAAAGATCTTCGAAGAGGTCTTTTTGTGATTTACCCGTTTCCATAGCACTTCACTATCCAGTTGAAAAAGGTCGTATTCATTTGGATTAATTATAAGTATCTTCAGATTAAAAAAGGAAACTCCTGTAGGAACAGTTAATTAGCTCGCGATTCATTTACTATATATGGATGATGCTTGATGGGCGGACTGAGGTTAATCCAATGAAGAAAATTATTTGACTGAAATCCTAGGAGGTGTCAGGATGTCAGGCGTTGATAAAGACTTCATAATAAAGAAGAGTGCTGAGCTTCTGAGAGCAGGTGCCAAGATGCTTTCCTCTCAATGCCCTGTGTGTGGTTCTCCATTATTTCAATTAAAGACAGGAGAAGTAGTATGCCCAGTGCATGGTAAGGTCATCATAATTGAAAAAGAAGAGGATGTCATCCAAGTATCGCTGGATAGTGCTTTAATAAAGCTGGAAGAAAAGGCTATGAACAGGCTGGCATCATTGATTAGCCAGATAGACGAACTCAGGGAAAAACCATCTATAAATGAAAGAAACCTATTAAAAACAATAAAGGAATGGTTAGAGGTCATATACGCTTCAAGAAAAATAAGGTTGTTTAAAGAATCGTCCTCGGGCAAAAAGGAATAAGTGTGCTTATATTTGAGTTTTATTCATTGAGAAAACAATAGAGCTATTTTTCTGGTCCAGGCATGCATACTTATACTTGCTTATTTCTTCTAGGTTTATTTTTTCTAACGGCTGATATAACGGTATATTCGATATTACGGCGCCTGTTATCAAGATTGGGTCAGGTGATAAAGCAATTATACCGCTAGGCGCAGTGTTATTTTCTTTTGCTGCGTACAACACGTAGCTCCCCACAGTGCTTCCTCTAATCGATGGTATAAGAATGATTTTGTTCTTTACAACGATTTTTACTCCAAAACTCAGAATAGTGCCTTGATTAGGGTTAAACTCTCCGAGCAGGGATACCGGATGTCTAATAACAACAAGTTCTGACTCAGCGTTTCCTTCAACTATGATTTTTGCTTTAACTATTCTCTGCATAAGATATCCCTTAGGTTAATGTTTTTTAATAGAATTGTGGGCTGTGATTGTTGTTTAGGCAAGTAGAAAAGCGCTTTACCACTACTGGTAATTACTTTTTCAAATCTTTTCTGGAAAGCGGGCGAAACTATGGGACAAGTGTCCCTTATTATGACGACTCCTAAATTTAGCAATTTCTCTTTAATCCCCATTTTCTCGATAGCTTCATAAACCATTCTTGAAGTTGATACTACGATGTTTGTTTTAAGCTTCTTGCAGTCATGGATGTTGTTATACAGATTGATTATTTCCTCAACCGATGCGTGAGGACAACCTATGAAATAAGCATCGTTTTCATTAAGGGTGGGCAAAGCATCCACAAGAACATCTTTTATTTCTTTTATATCTATTTCAATTTTCTCAAGATTTTCATTAGCATATAAGCTATATTCAGGGCTGACGTTTTCCAAGTAAGATAATGCAATACTACCAGCGGCTCCAGCAGCAGCTGTATAAGCTTTTACTACATCAAAGGTTGGTTTTAGCCTAAGCGGGATAAGCGGTATACCATCACCAATCTTCTCGCCTATAATGTAACCCACAGCGGAAGCTACTCCCTCATTAATAACAAATTCTTTCTCTATCTCCTTCAAAAGAACCTTCACTGTTGGTTTTCTATTTTCAATTAAATGTAAACCACCGTTGTAGGTTTTACCTATTAAACTCGAAAACAACGCTAACGGCCCGGCTTCCCTGTTAGTATATGCTCCATAGTAAGTATTAGCCATTCCTACGGCACTGCTCTCGGACCATGCTAGGTGCTCTCTGAATTTCGGCTGTCTAAGCAAATATGGAGTACACGTGAATGATTTCTCGAAGCCCATTCCTAGAAGCATATTTACAAGCTCGGTTTGTTTAGACGCGAAATCCTTGTTTATGCCTAATTCTTCCCACTTATCTAAATCCATTCCAAGGGGGTTAAGCGTTGAGTAAACAACTGTTTTTACTGATGATGTATACAAATATTTGATGAATTTGTATCCTGCTTCACCAATATTATAGTATGATATACCTGAAACGTGAGCGTGCTGTATAGGTATTAGTCTATCAGCACCTAGTGCTTCGCCCACCTTAACAATTGCTCGTATGGCTTTCTGTAGTGCTTCACCCCTCTCTCCATCATATATTTTTTCCTCCTCTCTTGTCAGATACATTAATCACGCCCCCGGAATGACTCCTCTTCTATATTTTTCCTTTTCTTTTACTGGGACAGTAGCATCTATGCCCATCTTAGATGTTTTACCATCAATCGAGCTTGGGTCAAGCGTTGATCCACGCGCTTCATTGATTATTACTAAGCCTCTATGAGCTTGAAATCTTGTAGCTATGGCCCATTCAACTTGACTAATGTCATCAGGGTCAATATCATCGTCCACTACCACGACGTGTTTTAAGCTAGGATGCCCAGCGAAAGCTGCCATAATAGCATTTTTGCCATCTCCATCGTGGTTTTTTGTTATGCTTATAATAGCGTGGAGCCACCCGCCACTAGCTGGTGTTAGCCGTACCTTATGAACTTTGGGTACGACCTTGCTTACTGAGTACCATATACTGGCTTCTCTCGGAGTTCCCATGAGGAATGCGTGCTCGTATCCCCCTGGCAGGAGAGCATGTAGATATGAGGGTTGCTTCATGCTAACCCATATTTCGTCTACTTCTATTACCGGTTGCATGCGTTTAGAATCATATGTCATAAGAGCATCAACGTAAGGACCTTCTTCTGTTTCATCAAGTGTTATGCGAGCCTCAATTATGACTGAGGAACCAAGCGGAATTAAGTTCCCGTATAACGGGGAGTTGGACGCTATGGCTTTCTTATTAAGAAACATGGGAAGATACGTGAATTCATAAATGCCTAGCGGAGGGCTATTAGAAGCTAACAGTAGGTATAATGGATGATTGCCTAATAGAATCGTTATTGGTAGCTCCTCTCCTTTTTCTTTGGCTCTTTTGTATGCATAGTAAAGGTGCCTGGGTACAATTCTAAGCGTCATTCTTTTCTCGTCGATGAGCATAAGTCTATGAATACTGGCGTTGTAGGAATTGTTGATTTTGGTAACTATAATGCCTGAGTTAATGTACCATCCTCCATCTTTTTCATAAAACTTGCAAAATCCGAGTTCACTTAACTTTAGAGGCGTTTTCACATAGTAATCACCGAAGTTATGCATCTCGAACGATTGTTGTATTGATAATGGGGTGGAGTTCAGTTTTACATAAAGTTCTTCATCATTATTAACGAAAGCAGCTTTTAGTAAGGCCTGCCTAGTGGAAATCAGATTACCAGCGATATAGAATTTTGTTCTTTTTCCCTTCATTACTACTGGATTTCCGCCTTGCGTTCGATACAGCGTCCTGGCAATCTCGTATTCCTCATCCAAGATACCGTCTATAATTACTGGTTTAACTTTATCAAGGAAATCATTAATTGTTAACATTCAATCCACACTCTTAACTATAGTTCCTTCATGGTACTTTATCCTACTAGTTAAGATATAATCTATTTTTCCTTGATATGGGGTTAGTGTATATATGCTTGAAGATTGCAAGGAGACCCCCTGTATTATTCCAAAGTGATGATTACCCGTTGGGTCTGCGAGACCCACAATCATGTTTTCAAATCGCTTTTCGTTTAAGAAAACGTAGCTCCTCAGTTGTGTTTTGATTTCTCTCCCTTTGTACACAACTATGACTTTGTCGAATTGCTTTTCTGCGTATAGTACATCACCGACTACCTGTTTCAATTCTTGAGGTATTTGTGTTGGGGTACCGATTCCTAGTGATATCTCGCCGATCATGGGTGTCTCACTGATATTTAAGTTTCTTTTGTTCAGTTCCGATAACAGAATTTTTTCTCCTCTTAGAATTCGTCTTGTTGTTCTATCTCTCTCTTTCTTCACTGGAGGAGACGATACTATGTGGACTTTTGAATCAGGACTCAGCTTCTTAGCTGCGTTCTTGAAGTCGATGCACTCCTCTTTGTTATTGGCGAGGCATACAACATGTGTTGGTTTTATCAGTTGAACTAAAAGCAACTTGTATAACGATGAGCTCCTGTCCCCAAACCAACCGTCTGTATCAATTATGAAATGTCGAATATTGTTTATTAAATAGTGATTCAATACTTTGGTTAAACCGAGAACCACTCTATGCTCGTGCCCGACAGGCGTTATGTCCCCCACGAAAAAGGAATACTCTGACTGGGGCTTTCTTTCCCACAAAACTCTTTTGTTTGTTATTTTCGAGCTAATGAATCCAGGGTAACCAATGGTTGATTGCCCAACATCACCATCTATTAAGCAAGGCGTTATTTTGTTGTATATCATTCTGTTTGCTAGCGTTTCTGAAAATGTTGTTTTGCCGGATTCCGTTCTTCCTAATACAAGCACCGTGCATTTATCAGTCGAGGCACAATCGCTTGTTATGTTTTCCGCTGTTGTAATCCATTCCTCAGAGACTTTTACCTCGACTTCGTTTGCTTCTCGCATTTTTCCATGAGCGCTAAGAGGTTTGATACAATCTTCATCACTACACATTATTAGATAGCTTCTATCGGCGTGCACAATTATTTTTTCTCCTTCTCTATAGAGACCTCCGTTTATAGTTGCTGTGCCTCGCATTACCTCTAGCATACATGGCCCTTCGACAAAAAAGTTTTTCGCCATTTCGTTAACCTAGATTATGTTTTTTTAAGGGTGCTTATTAGGTATGACGCGAGAGCCACGAGATAATTTCTTCAATGACTTTTTCTTTCTCCAAATCGTTAATTAACTCGTGTTTAGAGTTTTCGAATAGAACTAGCTTCTTGTCTGTGCTAGGTATTTTTTCGTATAGCATGATTGAGTCTTGGGGCGGTACAACTCTGTCTTTTTTGCCATGCATTATTAATGCAGGCACATAAATGTTATTTACGTATATCCATACCTTGAGGGATGCATTGTATAGCTCGACGATAAGTCTGACTGTGGGGTCCTTTATAACCAGTGAGTCTCTTACGTAGTTACTGTTAACATCATTGATGTTTGTCAAATCTTCAGCTTTGATGGGTAGTTTGATTCTTTTCCTTGGATAAATCCTAGATAATGTTGTTAAAAGGATTTTTTGAGCAAGCGGTACGCGGCCGAGATATACTGCGGCTCCACTCGTGATTATTCCATCTATAAGTTTTTTTGTGTAACCAGCGTAGTATACGGTTATTAATCCGCCCATGCTATGACCAAATAGGAATGTTTTATCTCCTCTATAGTTTTCCTTAATGTACTTTATGTAGTAATACAAATCGTTGAGGAAATCCTCGAATTCATGAATAAAACCTCTGTCGTTATCCCTAGCAGTTTTTCCATGCCCTCTTAAGTCATGGATGCAGAAAGCGTAGTTTAAGTGTGATAAGGTTTCTCCAAGGGAAATATATCTTCCCCCATGCTCTACAAAGCCGTGATCTCCTACAACTAGCGCATTATATTTGTCGGGGAACCAGCATCTATGAAAAACTCTTGTTTTGTTTTCCAAGTCAACATAAGATTCTGTGTAACGAGGCAAGTCTACCACAATACAGGTTATCTTCTGATTCTAAAAAAGGGTTTCTAACGATTCTTTTTTGCTTTCACCTCGAAAAAGAGGTTCTCCTGTTATTAATCGTTGTTTGATTCTTCAATTACGTTTTCGTTGAAGACTTTGATTTAACTAAGTATGGAATACCGGATACATTTTTAATTTAAATAGGAGATGCTATAGCTCGCATCTTTGTTTATTCCTTAGCGATGATGTCTTGCTGGAAGCTTAGGTAAGCTAATAGCTTATGAGGGCTACTCTTTGTATCCGTAAGCTCTCTCTCTTTCAATGGGGGTATGAGGGTAAGGTTCTGCGAAGTCCTATGGGCTAAGTCAGGATTTTCTGTAATTTTAATAAAAACGTTAAAAAGAACATCTTTGAATAAATGAATTGAACGTATATATATATAACAGAGTATAGCTTTATTGGAGTCAGCTGATGGGGCACGCAGACCATCCGCAGTCTAAGCAGGTTATACATCCTTCTTTGTACATTAGGTTTTTGCTTCCACACTCAGGACACACAGTTATTTTTCTTGCTTGTATTTTCCTGGTGTATAGTAAACCATTGTTCTCAATTCTCAAGGAAGCTTTTGTTTTCTCGATTACTTCTTGTGGAGGCCTGTATATAGGAGGCTCTATGCCGAGACTTTTCATCATCTCTAGAGTTTTATTCTCTATATGAAGAGTATAGAAGCCTTTTCTCTGGGATGGCGTAACTAGAACTGCCTCTCCTTTCGAGCCTTCTCGGAACACTGTTACCCCCTTCAAGCCGAGCTTATATGCAAACAAGTATGCTTTCAAAACGTCCTCGATCGTCACCCAGTTAGGCATGTTTATCGTTTTGCTTATACTGGTCGTTATCCACAGCTGCAACTCATACTGAGCTCTAAGATGATCCCACCACGGTATATCATATGCAACAACGAATACTTTTTTAAGCTCCTCAGGTATTTCGTCAAGCCCCTGTAAGGATCCTCCATTTTCAGCTATTTTCTTTAGCAATTCCTCCTTGTATAGACCCATTTCTCTTAGTCTTTTCTCAAACTCTAAGTCTACATAATAGAATGTGCCGACGGTAACTCTTTTTTCGTATACTAAAGCGAACTGTGGCTCTATTCCTGAAGATACATCGAATATCATTGATATACTTCCTGTAGGCGCAATCGTGGTTACCTCGTAGTTCCTTATTCCTTTTTCTCTTATTAATCGAGCTAGATAATCCCAGTCAAGAGTCCATAGATCTTTTCTGTAGTACCCCTCAACGGGCATTTCTCCATCGACGTAGCTTGATTTGTTGAAAATTGGGAAGGGGCCTCTCTTCTCAGCTAGTTCTACAGATTCGAGCATAGCGTAGTATGTTAAGTTTTCAACCAGTACCCTCATGAACTGGAATCCTTCCTCACTGTTATACGTTATGTTCAACGCGTATAAAGCGTCAGCCAGCCCCATTACGCCTAAGCCAACCTTCCTGTTCTCAAGTGTCTCTTTTTCTATCTGCTTTAATGGGAATTTATTAACGTCAATCACGTTGTCTAGGAATCTGAGTGCTACCCTGATTGTTTTTCTATAATCCTCCCAATCAAAATATGGTTTCCCATCTTCTCCTCGCTTAACGAAGGCGTATAGGTTTATGCTCCCGAGATTGCATGAACCGTATGGGTATAGGGGTTCTTCTCCACAGGGATTAGTGCTTCGTATAGGGCCTTTAGCTTTGAGTAACACGTTTCTTCTATTAATATTGTCCATGAAGAGGACTCCTGGGTCTCCCGATCTCCACGCGTTTTCAGCTATTAGGTGTAACAGTGTTCTCGGGTCTATGGTTTTCCATACCTTCTCAGTTCTCGGATTGATAAGTGGGTATGGCTCTCCTTTTTCATAGTATTTCCAGAAGTCCTCGGTTATCATTACGGATATGTTGAAGTTCTGGAAGCTCTGCCCATCGCTCTTGCACGTAATAAACTTCTCTATATCCGGGTGCCATATCTCCAATATCCCCATGTTAGCTCCTCTACGTTTACCTCCCTGCTTCACTACATCCGTTACTACATCTATTATTCTCATGAATGATACTGGGCCTGAAGCCGTTCCCCCCGTGGACTTTACTATATCGCCTTCGGGTCTTAGCTTGGAGTAATTTATTCCGACCCCTCCACCGCTCTTGAAAATTATCGCTGCATCTCTGGCTGCATCCATTATGGATTCTATGCTGTCGTCTATATCTA
>Ga0326760_1000052_pt1 | contig 67255 bp, 74 predicted proteins | sample GCREP_S_FD_207668 | JGI IMG/M metagenome (GOLD analysis project Ga0326760, IMG submission 207668) | Hot spring sediment microbial communities from Geyser Creek Basin, Yellowstone National Park, WY, United States - GCR.EP_S | ecosystem: Environmental > Aquatic > Thermal springs > Near-boiling... | reverse complement strand
CTGCAGCGCGCCGCTTCTGACAGTCCTCACGCCGCAGAAGCCCGTCTGGCCCTCCCTTAGCTTGCACCTCCTCGCGCACGCCAGGCACTCAACGCGCCCGTCTGGCATCTGCCTGCTAAGCGCGGCCTGCATGGACGGAACTGCGCGTGCGCGCAGATATACCTTTTCCGCGCCCGCCCGCCGCCGGGCCCGGCCAGCTACACCGGCGCCTCCTCCCCCAGTCTTTTCAACTCTCTCTTGAGGGCTCTATGCGCGACGGGCCATGCCCACGGCAGGGCGGCAGCGGCGTCGAGTATGAGAGCCTCTGCCTCCCACGCGCGCACTCTCCATCTCGGCGAGTCTCTGCAGCGCCTGGCGATGTAGAGCGATGCGGCGAGGGCCCTTGCGAGCGCAACTGCGGCCTTCCTCACGTCGAGAGGGCGCGGGACGAGCCGCCTCAGCCTGGCGGCAACGGTGAGAGGGTCAGACAGATTGCCCAGGAAGTAGGTATCGCGGGAGCGCCAGCCGAGCTTGACGTAGAGCCTGCGGCCGAGGAGCCAGAGGTAGCCAGAGAGGGGGCCAAGAGAGACGCGGCCGATGTATATGTAAGGCATCGTCACGGGTGCGCCGCGGTATTTAATGTGTTGTTCTCTCGACATTGACGCGCCGCACGCCAGCAGCCCTGGGCTTGTTTGTTTGGTTCAACCCTTCTTGAGATTCGACGCCACCAGCCTCCTGGCGGGGACGCACGCCTCGCGCAGGGACTCCTTTCAACCCTTCTTGAGATTCTACAGGCAACCAAGTCAAGCAGGCTCGCGAGGCTGGCGAAAATTGCCTTTCAACCCTTCTTGAGATTCTACCAGGATCAGAGAGATTTACTTCTACGGCGGCGAGTATTACATCTTTCAACCCTTCTTGAGATTCTACACGGCGGCCACGCTGGCAGTGCTGATATTTGCCTACGCGCGCGCGCGACTTTCAACCCTTCTTGAGATTCTACGTGCACGCGCTGCTCGACAGCGCGCTGCGCGAGGTCATAAGCTTTCAACCCTTCTTGAGATTCTACCCATTGAGTCTGGCCTTAAGACTGGAGGGAGGGCAGAGAGCAGCTTTCAACCCTTCTTGAGATTCTACCCCGGCCTGTCCGTCTCGACCCACCTGCCGCCCTCCCACCTGGCCTTTCAACCCTTCTTGAGATTCTACATTACATTCACTCAAATTGAGTGCCAAAAATTTCCAGTACGCGCTTTCAACCCTTCTTGAGATTCTACACGCTCGCGTGCCGCGGTAGTACCACGTGCCGTTGCGCTCGTAGCTTTCAACCCTTCTTGAGATTCTACCGCTCACGCGAACCGCCTTCCGGCACTTTTAAGCTTTTCGCTTCTCGCGTGATCTCTCGGCGCTCGCCGTGAGGCCCCGCTTTACATTCATCTATCGCGGCGCTGGGTCGCGCCGTGACGCCATTTTTCGGCACGCCGCGAGAATAGCGCCGTGAGGCCCGGCGCCTCTGCGCGCCGTTCTTCGCGGCGGCGAGAGAGCAGGACGGCGCGAACGACGAGAGACGCCCAGCGCCACTGCCGCCGACGGCTACCCGGCCCAGAGCGTAGGCACCGCGCTCTCTCAACTCCGCCTCCCCCTAACCCTCCAGAGCCCTCGCCTCGGCGCGATGATCTCTATTCCGAGAGCCCTGCCGGCGCGCCGCTTATGACAGCCCCGTACTTGCCGAGCACGCAAACGACCTCTGCCTCAGAGGCCGCGGCTGCTTCACGCCGCCAGCGGCCGCGCACCTCTCACTTCTGGCGCCCTCGGGCGAGAACCCGGGCCTCCCTGCGAGCGGGAGGGGCATGCGAATTTTCGGGCTCCGGGCACTCAAAGCCCGTGTTCACCAGCGCCAGGGTGCGGTCTCTCTGTTGCCGAACTTGCGGCGCTGGACGACCTCTCCCGCTGGCATGCGCGCACTGCCTGAGGGGCGTTGCGCGTCGCGGCTGCAAAGAGCGCCCCGGCGTGGGTGCCGAGAGCGCGGGCCTGCGGGCGGCGAGAGCTAGATGCAGGCGGGGCTACACAATGCTGACCTCTATCTCGACGAGGTCGCCGTCTTTGAGCCCGAGCGCGTCGCGGAGCCTGACAGGCGCTATCACCTCCACCATCTCGGGCGGGTGGTGGGTCCGCTCTGGCAGTATCACTGCGCAGCCGATATTCTGTATGGTCGCCTTGAAGGCCTTCACAGACCCGTACATCCTAACGCCGTCTGAGAAGCCGGGTATCGCGATGCCAGGAAGCGAGTCGAGATACCTCCTCAGCGCCACCGACTGGGGATCCAATCTGACGTTGAGAGTGCCGGGATACGGCGTGAAGCCGAGGAGGCGCTCTATTGACCTCCTGTAGCCCTCAAGCGACACGTAAAACGCGCCCTCGCCGAGCCCGCTCGTGACAGAGCCGCGCAGCGTGAATGAGACTATGTTGAAGTAACGCAGGAGGTGCTTTAACACGAGCCTCAGAACCTGTCTGCCTGCCTCGGTGAGCCTTACAGCCCGCTCCTGCGTTAAGTAGCCGGCCTCTCTCAGGCTCTTGACGAGCTTGTAGAGACCCTGGCGCGACACGCACAGCCTCCTGCTCGCCTCTGCAACCGTGAGCCCCTCAACAGCCGAGATTGCTACCAGGCAGCCTATCAGTTTGCGGTCAGCGAGCTCGCGGCACGACGTCATTTCAGGAGCCTGCGTTGTGTTTTGCCACGGCAGCCCTCACCTCCCTGGCGCTGCCCACCAGCAGCACGCGCGCGGCGCCGAGTCCAAACTTGGCGCCGCAGTAGGGGCACTGGTGCGTCCTGGCGCCCGCCCGCGCCGCGCTGGCCCGGCCGCAGCTGGGGCACAGCACCGCCGCGTAGCGCACGTGAGCGCTCCAGGCACGTTTTTATATAGTGTTAGTGCGCGCGCCCTGACGGAAAGCAATAAATAGACTACTCCAGCCCGCTCTCGATGTCCTCCGCCGAGCAGCAAAAACAGCAAGCGCAGAAGTTAAGGTGGGGCATCGCGTGGATATACTCGTCATCCAATAACACAATAATCACAATAACGGATTTAACGGGCGCCGAGACGGTCGCGCGCGTCAGCGGCGGCATGGTGGTCCGCGCCGACAAGGACAAGCCGTCTCCGTGGGCGGCAATGCAGGCGGCCTACAGGGCTGCCCAGCTCGCCCTCGCCAGGGGGATAAACGCCGTACACGTGAAGGTGAGGGGGCCGGGCGGCTACGGCATGAAGGTCCCCGGCCCCGGCGCCGCGGCCGCCATCAGGGCGCTCGCGAGGTCGGGTCTCGTGATAGGCAGGATAGAGGACGTGACGCCGATACCTCACGACACTATAAGGCCGCCGGGCGGGCGCAAGGGCAGGAGAGTCTAGCCGGGCGGTGGAGGGGAGGCGTGACTGCCTCATTGCGGTGCTGAGCAGCTGCGAGGGGTGGCGGGAGCGCCAGCAAGAGACATTCAGCAGAGTGCTGGCGCGCGCGAGGACGAGGGCGAGGAAACTGATAATAGTCGACAGCTGCAGCAACGTGATAGATGCCATAAACATCGTGAGGCTCGTCGCGAGGGATAACGTAGACATGTCAATGCGTCACTACCGCGGCGCCGACCTGCTTCAAGTGCGCGAGCTCGAGGGGTGCGGCACTGTCGAGGTTATAAACTTCTGGGAGCTCGCAGAGCAGTGATGACAGGGCATTTACGGCTCTAGAGTGGCCGGCGCCGGAACGGCTGAGCCCCCTCCAGCCGGCGCCGCTGCTACCGCAGTTGATGAGCGGGCCTTGGCGACAGGTGAGCGAGCTGAGCTACGCTGACGCCTTGCCCCGACTCCCGGCGCCCGGCTCGCGGGCTCTCGGCGGGCCTGCCGCCGCAGCGCGATGGCAAGCGCGGCCCTCACGGCCGCTGGCACGTGACTCTACTGGCTGTTAGCACCCTCCCGGCTCCCCGCTCCGCGCTCCCGGCGCGCCGTGGTGCCTGCAGAATGGATGAGGGCGGCAGGGCCCGAGGGCGGGGGAGGCGGGGGGATGGGAGCACGGCTCTGGTTTTAACTGTAGGTCCAAAATCTGGCAGCGCCCCCGCTGGCCGTGAGGGAGCTGGGCATAGTGGTTAGCGGGGCGACAGTAAGCGCAATTCCGGTCCAGATATACCGCTCCGCCGAGAGGTACGCGGTCGAGGAGCAGCTCGTCGGCGTGATTGACAGGGAGAATCCCGGCGAGATAGTAGTCGGGTTCCTCAGGAGAATTACAAAACTAGAGCCCGTGATGAAGGAGAGAGTGAGAACGCCGTATGTCGACAGACCGGAGATGGCGAATTACGGCATAATTCTGCCGTACACCTCGGCCATCGTCAAGCCGTACATGACAATAAAGGACGGCGAGGTGCGCGAGATCACGCACGTCGTGACGCCGGGGTCTAGAGTTTACGTGCTCGACGCATCTCTGTTGGGCGGCGCGTTTAGAGGGAGTCACTACATACACGTCGGGACTCACAAGCACTCTGGGTGGCCCCTGCCGCTGGACGCCCGCTACATCACGCACCACGTTGGAGTCTTCGGCGCGACTGGAATGGGCAAGTCGAGACTCGTGAGGGTCCTTATTGACGAGCTGACGGCCCGGAGCTGCAGGGTGGTGGTGTTCGATCACACGGGAGTTGACTACGCGCCGTACTACAGGACAGTCATAAAGTCTACAGATATTAGAATACCGCCTAGCATTCTGGCATCCGTGCTCGCGAGAGTTGCCCAGCTTCACTGGCAGACCTACGGGGAATACCTCGAGATAGCCGCGATGACGCACGAGGGCAAGTGGTCCAGAGACGGGTTCGCGGCCCACCTCAAGAGAACCATGAAGAGGCTGAACGCAAGGGAGGCAACCGCGGAGAAGGCCGAGCTGTTCATTAGGAACTTCGCGAGCGAGCAGTTCTTCGAGGAGCTTAACAGCAGGGTAATGCCCCCCGAGAGCGTGCTCTCAATCGACGCGTCGCCCATCGTGATAGACATGAGCTACGACACTGACCTCTCCGTGAAGCAGGCGATAGTTGCATCAGTGATAGAGACGGCGTGGGCCCGCGTCAAGCGGGAGAGGAAGCCGGCGAGTACTGTCTTCGTCATCGACGAGGCGCAGAACTACGCTCCGAGCGAGTGGACAATATCCAAGGACGCGATTGAGACTACAGTGAGGGAGGGGCGCAAGTGGGGCCTCTCAGTGATACTCGCCAGCCAGAGAATTGCCGGCGACGTCGATCCCTCCATCAGGGCAAACCTCGGCACGGTATTCTTCTCGAGGCTGACCGCGCCGGCCGACCTGCGCGAGATCTCTGCATACATGGACCTGGCCGAGATAAACGAGGGCGTGCTGGCCCAGCTGCAGCCGAGGGAGTTCTTCGTCGCGGGGCTTATGAACCCGCTGAGAAAGCCTGTGCTGCTTAGGGTGCGCGAGGTCGCGTAGGCGCTGTGCTTATTAAGTCCCGCCGCCGCGGGAGTGAGGCTTCCCCGCAGAGCGCGCGAAGAGCGAGCCAGTCATACTGATGATGTGATGCCCCTTTGCCGACGGGTGAGGACGTACGCCACAGACTGACACGCCGCGCGCGCCCTTCGCGCGCGCCGGCCGCACGCGAGCCGCAGCAGCCAGTCATACAGCGTCGCGAGGGCCGCGTCCGCGAGGGCCTCGACTTTGTTCACGGCGTCCGCGAGGTCCCGCCCGACCGCAACGACCCCGTGGCGCCTCAGCACCGCCACGTCGCACCCTTCAAGCGCCGAGGCCACGGCGTCGGCGAGCTCCCCGCTTCCCGGCTTAAAGTAGGGGACCACCGCAACTCTCGAGCCAAGATATGCCTCTGACTCTGAGAGGAGCGCCAGATTGATGCGGTGGGCCAGCAGCGTGGGGAGCACGTTGTGCGTGTGGACCACCGCCCCGACGTCGGGCCTGCGCCTGTATATCGCGATGTGCATCCGCCACTCGCTCGTTGGCTTGAGATACCCCCGCACCACGCTGCCGTCGAGGCTCATCCACACGAGACTCTCGCGGGACAGGAGGGGCTTTGGGCGCGACGACGGCGTTAGAATCACGACGTCGCCGACGCGCACCGAGACGTTGCCGGACAGTAGCGTGACGTGGCCTCTCTCGTAGAGCAAGCGCGCGTAGCGCAGCACTTCCTCCTCGGCGGCGTCGAGAGCCCCTGCCATGAGCCGCGAGGCTTAGAGGTTAAAGTTCATTGCCGCGGCGGCCCCGTTAAAAAGCCGCGCGCAGTATGCCGGCAGTGCCGCCGGTGGAGCTCCACGTGAGGGTATTCCGGAGGCTCCGCAGCGAGGGCGCCCTGCGCGTGTGGACGCCCGGTCTGGAGAGCGCGGTGGAGAGGGCGCTGAGAGACCCCTCGCTCTACGCCGAGCACGACCTCGGCGTGAGGCCGGGCGTTGAGAGCTTCGCGAGGCTCTTGAGGGCCCTCTGGCTTGAGTTCGGCGCGCTGATAGACGCGGGAACGCTGAGAGTCACGGCACCGCCGGCGGGTGGGGAGGCGCCTTGGCCTCTCGGCGCGGGGCGCGCCGGGAGCGCAGTGCTGCTCGTGCCCGAGGACGTGCTCGCGGCTGCGGCGCTGCACCACGCGCTTGACGTTGCGTTGTACTGTCTCGCGACGCTGCCCGTGCCGGCAGGCGAGTGCGAGGCCCTTCTGGGGTGCGTTTGCAGCAGTATTGAGCGCTACGCGGGCGCGCTCGGCGCAGTAGTGACGGACACAGGCGGGCAGTGGCCCGACGTGCTGGCGCAGCTCGTCGAGGCGCTGGCGGAGAGGTGCGAGTGGCTGTACGGGGAGCTGAGCGGCTACCTCGCGGCGAGAGGGCTCCGCGTTGCCGGGGCTCCCGGCCTGCGCCCGCCCGAGCAGTGCGACGGGGGCGTGTCCGCCCCGGCTGCCGTCTCGCGCGGGGGAGAATTTGTGTGGCCCACGGCATGGAGACTGGCTCGGCGCGGATACTGCTACGGGCTGGAGCGCGCAGGCCCCTCGCTAACCCTGTCGCGCGCCGGCGTCGAGCTCTACTGCTACTCTCCCCCGCCGGACGTCATAGTAATACTGCGGGGGATCGGCGAGTCCTACTACGCCGTGCTGCACTACTGCCGCGCGGACAGGGAGCTGTGCGAGAAGATAAAGTCGAGGGCCCTCAAGGCAGTCTGCATGACGAGAGACCCAGTGAGGGCAACGGTGTACGTGGGCGAGCTGCTAGTGTGCTAGTGTTCACACTGCTCTGTTGGCGAGACTTTTAAGCGCGCCCGGGCCCCGGACCGTGAGGGCCGGAGATCTGGCGAGGAGGCCTCCCGTCGTCGCCGGACTCAATGCCAGCGTGAGAGACGTCGCAAGACTGATGGCGCAGAACGCCGTCGGCCTCGTGGTTATAGCCGACGAGATGCAGCGCGTGGTCGGGGTAGTGTCGGAGCGCGACGTGGTCAGAGCCGTCGCCTCGGGGCTTGATTTGAGCTCTCCCGCCAGCAAAATCATGAGCTCTCCCGCTGTGACCGTGGACGCCGAGGAGCCGGTGTGGCGCGTGGCGCAGTTAATGCGCGAGCGCGGGGTGCGCCACGTGGTGGTCACGCGGGCCGGGTCCCTCTACGGCGTTATCTCAATAAGGGACTTGATAGCCGAGAGATCCGCGCTCCTAAAGCTGGTCGAGCTCTCGCAGCTCTGAGGGGACTGCGGCCAGCGCCGCCGCGCAGGCGAGGAGCACTGTAGGACGGCGAGTAGAGCCACCCTGCGACAATACTGCCGGCAGTGCCGCCGAGGTACTCGTGCGCCAGCATGGCGCCGAGCACGCTCTCCCGCTCTCGGGACTCACGGCGCCCGCTAGCGCCCTGCGAATCGAGGCCGCGAGGGTCGTGACGGCGTCCACGGCAATCGCGGCGAGCGCGAGGGCAGCGGGACTCGGCAACAGCCGCGGCGAGGCTCCTGGCCGCGGCAGTCAGGAGGCCTGCGAGCGGCAGCTGCGCGCAGCGCGCCCTGTCGGCGGGGGGTAAAGCGCGGGGCTCAAGGCCAGGCTCGCCGCCGTGGCGGCGCGCTGGAGGGCACCCCACGTGGTGCTGCTGACGCTCACGACCCCAGCTCCGTAGAGCACCCTGAGTGTCTGCATGGCTGTGGAGCCGGGCGAGACCACGAAGCCGGCAACGAGGGCGTGAGCGACGGGCCGCTGGCACTCCGCGCCCGGCCACAGCTGGCAGTAGGAGAGGAGGGCCTTCGCGAGGGCGGACGCCAAGCCTGGGCGACTAGGGCCGGCTCGTAGAAGCGAAGCCGGCTCTATCACACAAATCGCCGCGAACTGCCTGCAGTCCTGCGCCGGCGCGTATGCAAACTGCGCGGCGGCAGTCAGCGCGCCGCCCGGAACTACTGCGAGCGGTGTAACGAGCACGCCGAGAGACCTCACGGCGCCTATCTCGACGTCAGGCACGCCCAGCACTCTCATGTACGCCGGGAGGTAAGGCAGGGTGATAGACCCGGCTAATGCTTATAACGCGCCCGCGCGGCGCGCGCCGTGAATAACTGGGCTGTCTTCGCGGCGGCGCTCGCGATCACCGCGTGCGCGCTTTTCGCGACGCTAGCCACCGGCGCCTACGAGCGGGGGCCTGTGTATAAGCCTTACTGGGAGGACGAGCGGGCCAGGGAGGAGATCCTCGCCGCGGCCTCCAGAGTCGGCGTGCTGGCAGCGCGCGGGACCGAGGGCGTCGTGCTGGTCGGCTACCGCGACCAGCTCAACGCGCCGAACCGCGCGGAGCTCCTCGCGGCGCTCCGCGGGCTCCTGGAGACGGCCAGGGGATACACCGTGTACCTGGCCCCCTGGGCCGAGGACAACGAGACGAAGGGCTATCTCTCGCTCCTCTACAATGGCGGGATCTCGCCGGGCGATTACCTCGCCGGGAGTGCCGCGAACAGGACCGCGGCGCCGTCGCCGAGAGTCGAGCAGGCGCTGTCGCTCGCGAGGAGGGTGGCCGAGACTTACGGCCTTTACCGCCCGCTCGGCGGCGGTCCGGCGGTCAGAATCCCGCCGATTTACGCTGCCGTGTTCCGCAACGACACGTCCTACGTAGTCTACGAGCCCTTCACTCCCGGCAGGGACAGGACGTTCCGCGACTGGCTCGGGTGGGTTAGGAATGCCCTTGAGAATCTGCGGCGTTGTATAGAATAAGCGCTCCTGGCATATAGCCTGCACGTTAGGGGTCTGCTGCGTAATAAATCCTCGCCGGCTGATAAATTCTTGCCGCGTGTTAAGCTCCCGCCCTTTGTTAAATGGCCGGCGCGCTACCGCGCCGCGCTCACGGCCGGCGCTCCAGCGCTGCTATCAGGTCGTACAGGGTGTAGACGGTGGCGCGGACGAAGAGGTCCTCCGCCGCCGCGCCCATTTCCCTCCACCCCTCCAGCACCCCCGCGCAGCGGGCGGCGGCGACCTCCGCTGGCCTGTCTGCGAGCCGCGCGACGCACTCGACGAGCCCCCTCCACGCGCCAATGTAGTCCCCCGGCCTGGCGGCGCCCTGCAGCGCGCGGGCGAGCATCCCCGTGAGCGCGGTCGGCCTCAGCGCGCGGGGCGCGGGAATCCCGGCGCGGAGCCTCAGCGGCCTCGACGGGTCCCAGTGGAGCGCGGCTCCGAGCGCGACCAGGAGGCCGCCGAGCACGGCGGCCGCCTCGCGGAGAGCCCTGCGGGCGTCCCGGCACTCAAGCAGCCGCGGGGCGCGGAGGGCGGCGAGCTCGTAGAGGGCGGCGGCGGGGCTGCTAACTCCCATGCGCGCCGGGTGTGCCACCATCTCGGCGAGGCCCAGCAGCGACTCCCTGCCCACCGACAGCAGGGCCGGGGCGGCCCCGTCACTCCCCGCGCACCTCTCTGCCGCCTCGCGCCAGCGCCAGCGCGCGTAGCGCGCCCAGCTTGCGAGCTCTCCCAGCAGCGCGGCGAGCCTGGCGTAGGCCTCCTCGGGGCCGCCGCCGATCAGGGGGGCTATCGCGTATTCAAACCCATCAAGGGGATATGCGGGCGGCAGGTAGACCGCGGCGAGCCTGCCCCTCCTGAAGCCGGCCGCGGCGCGCGCGAGCGCCCTCCCCTCCCGTAGAGCCTGAGGGCCCTCCCCGCGTACGCCTCCAGGAGCACGGCCCCGGGCGGGCGCCGGGGTTAAGGCCAACGGGACGGCCCCCTGTCAGGGCCCTACGGCAGGCCCCTGAAGGGGCGCGGGCGGCCCCGAGGTCATAAATGCGCGCGCACAGCACGGCCGACATGGAGTTGCCCGCGGCGCTGCTGTGCGCGGCGGTGGCGCCCGGGGCGGCGCTGATTGTAATGTGGCTGAACGCTGACGGCGCTGGCAGTCATCGCGGCGCTTGCCGGCGCCGCGGCCGGGCTGCTTCTCAGCGGCATCCGGGCGCTCTGGAGGGAGCTGAGCGGGAGGTAAGCCCCCTTTTTTACGTGGCCGGTTCCCCGATATGCGCGGGCGGCCGCCCGGCATGAGAGGGAGGGCGTACAGGGCGCTGCTGCTCAAGTACGACATCCTCGGGCTGCCGCCGGAGGTGCAGCAGAAGATCCCCGCGCTTCTGAGGGCGCAGGAGGAGTTCAGGAGGTGGGCGGCGGAGTGGGCTAAAAGCGGCGGCAAAGTACCGATGCCGGAGGAAAACCCGCTGAGATATCTCGCGCAAAAGTTCGTGCACGCGTGGAACATGCTCGAGTGGCTAAGAGCACACGCTGTTAAGCGCGGGATGAAGGTGCCGCTAATTCTCGATGCCCAGTTAAGACTTAGCGATGAGAGAGACGTCAGCAGAGGCGTTCTCGCCGACGTGCCTAAACGCAAGGTCCGCGTGAGGAAGCTCGGCACCGGCACGATAGCGCTGCCACTGGGCGAGGACGCCACAAAGCAGATTTTAGAGCGTGTGAGAGAGGGCGCGAAGCTTGTTCTGGCGGCGGTGTGGGTCGGCCGGAGCCGCGGGAGCCGCGCTGCAAAGCTCTATATCGCTCTAGTCTTCAGGCGCGAAGTGGAGCCCGTCGAGCCCAAGCGCGTGCTCGCGATAGACCTCAACGCGCTGCACAACGGCATTACCTACGCTGTTGTAGAGCGTAACAGGGTGCTGAGGCGCGGCGCGCTGAGGCCCGACGTCTCGAAGATCGTGCACATGCAGAGGAGGGCCGCGGAGCTCGACTCGCTCTGTGCAAAGAGGGGGGATCCATACTGCAAGATGGCAAGAAGCGCGAAGAGCAGGCTCTGGCGGCTGCTGAGGGAGTGGGAGGTGGGCGCCGCCAGGGAGCTCGTCTGGCTCGCGAGAAAGCGCAAGGCGGCGATTGTCGTTGACGTCCCCGACGACAGCTCTATGAGAGAGCTCAAGCAAGACAACAAGTACCCAGCAGAGAGAAAGGCGCTGCTAAATTTCGGTAGGCTGAGGAGGCTGATCGAGGGGCTGGCGGAGTGGCACGGCGTTCCCTATGTTGAGGCGAGGCTGTTCAGCACAGTGTGCCCGAGGTGCGGGGCGAAAATGCAGGAGCTGCCAGAGAGGCGCGTTAAATGCGCGCAGTGCGGCCTAGAGGTGCACAGGGACGGGGTGCCGGCAATGTGGGCGCAGAGGAGGTTTGACGAGCTGATGAGACTCGCAAATCCTCCCTCTTTTTCCTCCCCGGATGCTTATATTGCCCCATTGCTTTGCCCTCTCATGGAGGGGCGCCCCCCGCCGGGCGAGGGGTCCCGCCCAGCGCCGCCGACCAGCCGCCTAGCCGCCTCCTAAGCTGCGCTGGCGCGTTCAGGCAGGCCGAGGGGGGCAGCGCCTCCCGCCCCGCCGCGGCCCCTCCCCGCGATTAGTGAGCGGGGCCTCCGGCCCCCGGAGTGCGGCGGGGAGATGAAAGGGGGCGCGGGCAGGGGAGGGCCGCCCCGTAACTCATTTATCCGCGCGGCGGGGCCCGCCGCGGTGATGAGAAACCCCGATGGCCGGAGCGTTGAAGACACTCGCATGGGCTGAAGTATTTTTTTAGCTGCCCCGGGGCATACCCGTGGCGCGGAGGAGAAGGTACGAGGGCCTCAACCCCTTCGTGGCGGCAGGGCTCATAAAGTTCAGCGAGGAGGGAGAGCTCGAGAGGATTAGGCTAACGCCGAGAGCCGCCGTCATAATCTCGGTCGCAATCGCGGCTGCCTTAATGGCGCTGAGCATGCTCACCCCCCCTGCGTGAGACCGCACAACAGGGGCGAAAAGTTTATGTGCAAGTGCTGCAGTGAAGGCAAGGCGGGGGTGCCCGAGCCAGGTCAAAGGGGCGGGTGGCGGGTGCTGCCTGCTGCCCCTATTCTTGCCCTCCAGGGCTTGAGAGTGCCTCCTGCCTGCAATTTCAGTTGCCGACACCGCGTACACCAGGTGCTGACTCGGGAGCTTGATTTCTCGTCTTTTGTTTAGAGAATCGCCGGGGGCGGACCCTGGCAGGGAGATAGCACCAGCCACGATGGTGTGGCGTCTCTATCCACGCGTAGTAATTCCCCTGCCTGTTTGTTGGCCGCAAAATATTGAGAGGTGCCGCCCATCGGCGTTACTCCCGAGCGCAATGACGGTGAGGACCGCATGGCTCAGTAATAGCGATTGAGAATACGGTGTACGATGAGAGGTCTCACACAGCATGCCGGGGTGACGTAGGCTGAAAGAAACGACGTTTGAGGTAATTTCGGGTAGAAATGTTCCTAGGGATGAAAATACTGGAAGATCTATGCCTCAAGACGGACATGGGGCGAGAGGCGCTTCCGCGACTACAGGGAGTGGCTGCTGTTCAGCCGCCCAGGCGACTTCACGCCAGTGTGTACCACCGAGTTCGTCGCGTTCTCGAGGAAGTATGAGGAGTTCAGAAAGAGAGGCATCGAGCTTCTCGGCCTCAGCGTAGACACGGTATACTGCCGCATCGAGTGGAAGAGGCATATCGAGCGGCATTTAGAGTCGAGGTGCCGTTTCCATAATTGCAGACATAGGCATGAAGGTCGCGTCTCTCTTCAACGCGATACCGCCAAAGCAGCACGCGACGGTTAGGTAGTAGCTTTGATCGACCCAGACCTAAAGCTTGCCTGGCTCGCGCGTGTCCTACAACAACGGCAGGAACATCGACGAGATCCTCCGCGTAGTAGGCGCGATCAGTTAAGCTGCAAGTGCGGCTACGCCACGCCCGCCGACTGGAAGCCGGCGACCGGCCGTCGTGCCGCCGCCGGCCACTGTTGAGGACGCCGAGATGAGGCTCAAGGAGCCCGGCATTGAGTGCAAGTACTTGTGGTTCTGCACCAAGAAGTACGAACTTATTGTAAAGGCCTAAAACCAACTCACAAATTTTTTTCCATACCACCTCCACATATATCTCATTCTCTTTCCTGAGCCTCTTGGGTGCCCACCTCTCCAGAGTCTCCGGAACTCTGGGAGCGCGCGGCTTAGAGTCCTGCCCCTCAGGGCGGGGGTCAGAGCGACGCGGTAAGCTGCGTTAGGTACCGCGGAGGCGGCAGGGTCGCTCACTGACCGCAATCCCCGCGCAGAGGCGCGCCCCGCGCCTTTCTGCTGTTTTTGTGCTGTGCCGCTGTGCGCGCAAATGCCGTCGCTGGCGGGAGGGCAGCCCGGCCAGCCCGCGCCTGCCACCTGGCACAGACACTCTGAAGCGCGGCAAGGTGGGGGAGGGATGGCGCTGGCGGTCATGTGAAAGCTTAAAAATACAAGCCCGTCGAGGGCACGACAGCGCCCGCCACCACCCGCCCAGAGGGGCAGGGTTCAGGTCCCTGTGGCGTAGGCCTGCGTGGGTTCAAATCCCACCCCCCGCACCACCTTCCTGCCGGGCACTCCCTCCGGCTACCGAGTCGCGCCGGCGCTTGCCCGGCGTGCAGCATTTATCGGCAGGGCGAGACTCGCGCGTGAGAGTCGCCGTGTTGTACACCGGCGGCAAGGACAGCCACTACGCGCTGATGAGGGCGCTCGAGGCGGGTCTCGAGGTGGCGTGCCTCATAACGGCCGTGCCGGGAAGGCCCGACTCCTACATGTTCCACTCGATCAACGTGAGGTGGAGCGCCCTTCACGGGGAGGCCGTGGGGATGCCTCACCACTTCGTCGAGGTGAGCGGGGTCAAGGAGGCTGAGGTGGAGGAGCTGGCGGAGGCCTTGAGGGGAATCAAGCGCGGGCGCGGGATCGAGGGTCTCGTGTCAGGAGCCGTTGCCTCGAGGTACCAGAAGAGCCGCGTCGACGCAGTTGCCGAGAGGCTGGGTCTCAAGCACGTCGCGCCGCTGTGGGGCCGCGACCCCGAGAGGCTGCTGAGGGAGGAGGCGAGCGCCATGCGCTTCATGGTAGTGGCCGTGATGGCGCTGGGGCTGGGCCCCTCCCACCTCGGCAGGGTCGTGACGCCGGAGGTCGCCGAGGAGATAATCGCGCTCAGCAGGCGTTACGGCTTCTCGCCTGTCGGCGAGGGGGGCGAGTATGAAAGCTTTGTCGTCGAGAGCCCGCTGGTGTCCGTGGAGGTCCTCGAGGGCGAGGCGCACTGGCACCCGAGCGGCTGGGGCTACTACATGATAAGGCGCGCCCGCGCCAGGCCCAAAACAGCTCTGGAACCTGTCAGCGAGCGCGCGGGCAGGCAGCCGGAGGCGCGCGGGCGCTGCAAGGCGCAGTGCGCCGGGCACTGGGAGGCCGGGGACAAAGCTTAAAAGATGCCGCGCAAGGGCGCGCAAGCCCCGGTAGCTCAGTCCGGTAGAGCGGCGGGCTGCAGACCCGTAGGCCGCCTCGCGGGCGGAGGTCCCGGGTTCGGGGAGTGCCCGCCCAGAAATCCCGGCCGGGGCTCCAGTCCGTACTTCTGGCTTCCGCCAGGCCCGGCCGGCATTTAGTTCAACGCTGAGGAGGCTGCAAGGCGCGGCCGTCAGCCTGCAGCAGTCGCGTCAGCGCGTCGCTGAAGTGGAGGAGCCTCCGCGCCCCGTCCTCGGTGCAGACACGGAACGCCGCGGGCGCGGGGCGGGGGACTGACGCCCCCTTCAGGATTCCTGCATCAGGGGGCTCTGCGCCAGAAGACACGAAATGCCGGGCCACGCCCTGCACGCAATCGCGTGGGCTGTGGCGGTGGCGGCCCGCGGCGGCGCTCGTGATTCTCGCCGATAAGCGCGGGCGGCGAGGCAAGACTCCATTCTTTTTCCTCCCAAACGCGAGCGCGCGAGATCTCAAAGGCAGTCGTGCGGCGGCTTGGCCCTCCGCAAGTAGTCAAGAAACCCCAGCACGCTGACCCGCAGGTAGAGGTCGGCGTAAATGCCGCCGGCTGCAAGTACTCTGGCGGCGTTCTCATCCTCCCTCGCGAGGAGCTTGAACGCCTCGTCTAGCGATATGTCAGGGCTCTCTCCCAGGACCTCGGCCCACGCCCTCACCTGCTGCCGGTGCGCCTCGAGGAGCTCGACGTCGCGCGTACAGGAATAGTGCGAGTAGCAGATGGCGCCAGCGCCGACCGCCCTCATCCTCTCGAGGGACTGCAGGTAGAGGTCTAAGCGGAACGGCGGCGGCGTCACGGGAATTACCGCGCCCAGCTCCGGGATGTACCCGCCGGCGCCGTCGCCGACAAACAAGACCCCGCCGTCCCTCCAGTAGTACGCGACGTGGTGCGGGGCGTGGCCGGGCGCGTGCAGCACGTCGATCGCGCCGAAGAGCCTGGCGCCGTCGCTCACGCCGACGGCGTTCTTGCACGGCGGCGGGGCACCCCACGCCTCTGCATACCGCCCCAGCACGGCCCTGGCGGCTTCATACAGTCTCGACGGGTCGAGCAGGTGCGCCGCGTACCTCTCGTGGGCGTAAACCGGCGCGCCGAAGTAGCCGGCAGACCCGCAGTGATCGAGGTGCAGGTGCGTGCACAGCACGGCGTCTGCCTCCAGCGGCGAGTGGAGCGACGCGGGCCCGGGATCGATGACAATGGCGGCGCCGCCCGCCTCCAGCGCGTAAACTGTAATGAGAGGCTCTCCCCCCAGGGATTTTGTAATAATGCGAACTTTTTGCATCTCAAGGCGGCTTGCCCGCGACAATATAAATGTCATAATATCATTATTTTTAATTATTTTTAATTTTGTATAGTGAGTGCCGCCTCTCATAGCGCACACTAGCACCGCTGCGCGAAATGCGGCAGCCCGCGCATCAATCCGCACTCGATTATTGCGCTTTCAAGATATTGGCAGCCGCCCCGAGGCCCTCCATGGCTCCGCATCCACTTATTTACGCGGCCGCACACTCCCGTGGAGGAGCACCTCAAAGACCGCGAGAGGGAGGCCAGGGAGCTCAGAAGGAGGGAGGCAGACTGGAACTATATAAACTCGCTGCCGCCAAGGCTCAGGGCGGCACTAGTATTTTACATAGAGACCGGGGACCTCTACGTGGCTGCCAAAATCGCGGGGCTTAGAGTGGAGGAGTTTAACGAGCTGCGCATCAGGGCGGGAATACCCCACGTGAATTAATGGAGGCCATCGCGGACACCTCGTTCCTGGTAGACTGGGCGAGGTTCTCGCACAGGGATCTCCTCTTCCGCGTGTTCCGCGTCGTGTGGATTCCGGAGGACGTGCTAAATGAGGTGCAGAGCGAGAGGACCCTCATGTGGATAGCCGACCGCCTAGCCTCCGGGGACATGTCCCTATTTCCCCTCCTGCCCGAGTACCGCGACCGCGCCCTGAGGCTGGTGGAGCTGAGCCGCCGCGGGCCCACTCGCGGGCTCGACTTTCCCGAAGCCTACTGCATTGCGGTGGCTGAGGACAGAGGATACATTGCGCTGTCTGAAAACGGCGCGGCGTATGCCGCGCAGTTCCTCTACACCACCGCGAGGGTTTGGAGGGCATACGAAGTGTTATGGGAGCTTAGGAGCAGGGGTCTGGTTCCCGACGACGCGATTTTTACGTATCAGGAGGAGACAAAACATAAATTCCCACAGAGAGATATCCAGAGGTGGAGAGACTGCAGGAGCTGATCGACCGCGAGAGGGAGGCCAGGGAGCTCAGAAGGAGGGAGGCAGACTGGAACTATATAAACTCGCTGCCGCCGAGGGTGAGAGCCGCAATCAAGCTCTTCATAGAGACGGGAAACCTCCGTCTCTCCCAGAAAGTCTCGGGGCTCGGGCTGGAGGAATTCGTAGAGCACCTGAGGAGGGCCAACGTCTGGGTCACGTGAAGAAAAATCAATCTGCATTAACGCCGCCAGAGAGCCCCGGTAGCACAGCCCGGACTAGCATGAGGGCGCAGACTAGAGGATTCCCACGTATCCGCTCCCGGCCACGTAACACTCCCAGCGTGTAGGGGTGGATGCAGTCCACGGGCTTGCTTTTGATTACCCCGACCGCCCGCGGGAGCCTCCGCGACACACGAGCGACCTCCACCAGCCTCTCCCCCACGTGAATCCACGCCCTAACCCACTCCACGCCGAAGACGCCTAATTCAGGCCGCTCCCTCAACAACCCCTCCACCGGATCCGGCAGTTTAAACTGTGCCTGGGATTACGGCGATGCCGCCTGGCGCGTAGGAGAGCTCCCCAGCGTATTCAGCCATGTCTGCCGCTCAAGCACCTCGGGCCTGCCCCTCACGGCGTTGTGCCCGTCGCCAGCCCCCGTCCTACGCCTTAAACGCCACGGAGAGCGCCTTGTACACCACCGCCGTGCACGGAGCACCATGTTGAACTTAGTAAAGAGAAATCTCTGCCGCCCTCTGCATGGTACTGGTAAGGGTTAGGTAAGCCTAGACTTAATAACTTTCGATACTACATTAGAGGACCGCGCCCTTCCTAGCCGCAGTGCTCCCTTGTACGTGCATCTGCCGTGCCGCCGTTGGCTGCCAGGGGCGGCTCTCGGAATACTCTCTCAATACGTAACAACAGCAATTACCCTCGGGTCGGGAGGGCCCGAGAAAGCTCGTCGTGCAGAGACCTCCTCTGGGCGTAAAAGTAAAGACCCCCCCTCAGAAGCTTCTTAACCAGCCATGTCCTGTCCACTCTCCTCCTGCCGTATATCAACACAGGGTGAGGCCGCCCCGACTCGTAAGGCGTCTGGAAAAGCACAAGCTCACTCTCTCTGTCTACAGACAGAAGACTGATTTCTGCAGTATCCTAGTCTCGCAGTAACGAATTCTTTTAAAACGCAATCCCGCCACAAGGCGGCGCTTACCTGCGCCCCGACTACACGAACAGCGGATCTTTTGAAAGTTGTGAAGGACGCAGCCCTCGCGCCATGCAGGGCCCAGGCCCCGCTGCGGATCTTTTGAAAGCTGTGAAGGAGCTGGAGAAGCTGGTGAAGAAGGAGGCGAGGCGATGAGGCGGGCCCGCAGATACCCGTACTACAACACTTGGAGAGGCAGAGGAGGGAGATGGAGAAGCTGGAGAAGGGGCGCAGGGAGGAGGAGAGGCTGTCTAACAGGGAGGGCAAGAGGCGGAATGCCGAGACAGGGGGAGTTGCCGCACGCTGTGCGTAACCCATGCTCTGAGAGAGTGGTGCGGCGGCCGGGATTTCTGGGCGGGCACTCCCCGAACCCGGGTCCCCCCGGTTATGAGCCGCACCGCCCGGCCGCGCGGCCTCCGCGGCCAGACTCCTACACGGGGCGGCGCCCCTGGGTGCTCTAACCAGGCTGAGCTACCGCCGCCGTTAAGACGTGGCGGCAGCTTTTAAAATCTTTCACGCGCACGGAGAGGCACTAGAATTGAAGGCACTCTACTTCGCCTCACGTGCCGGGCTGCCACCCGCGGAGGGAGTGCCCGGAGGAGGGTGGTGCGGGGGGTGGGATTTGAACCCACGCAGGCCTACGCCACAGGGACCTAAACCCTGCCCCTCTGGGCGGGCAGGCGGGTGGTTGGGGCGTTTTTCTTCTAGTGTGACGTTTTTAAGTTTTTAGTTGGTTCAGGGCGTGTATGATTCTTTCTTTTCTTTTGCCTTCCGCCGTCTTTAGTTTTTCTTCGAGGAATTGGGTGAGAGTTTTGCGTATTCTCTCGTCTTTTTTGGCGGCTTGTATCAACAGGCGTTCTGACAACATCAGCACTTCCCCTCACAAGCATCATAAAGGCCGCCGAATCAATTAGCGCGATTAATGCCTAAGTCGTACATGGCTGTCCAGAGAATAAGCTCGGCAGATGGCTAGGCTGCCCAGCTGAGCCGTGGCCGCCCACGCCGGGGAACCCGCATCATGGCAAGGACCACAAAAACTTCTATGGGTAACAATTTAAAAGCAGCAACGGGATGAAGACGGCGGGGGACTTGGCATTTTTTTAACTGTGATTCCCCTATGTTTCAAGTATCTCCTTAAGTAGCTTACATATGCCGTGGAGACAGTACATATCAACAGCGAGGCGGTATACAGCGGCTCTGGACGCCGGTTTCAGATCGGCGAATAATAGCCGCGGCGGCGGAGGAACCTGCCGCAAGCTGCCTTACTGCTACCCACCAAGCCCAGATCCCGAGAGACCTAACCCTCCAAATGCACATAGAAGCACCCAAATAGACGTCACGGCTATAAGTGGCTTCTCAGCCCACAGCCCAGCTAAACAAATATGTCAAATCAACGAGGCGCCGTCTTAAACTCCGTTTCCTGCTCCGAATCAACAAAATAATGTTATGAAGGTCAAAAATCTATAGGCCTAAACTGCGTACCTTTAGGCATTGACCCACGTTCCACGGCCTCAGCGAGCTTGTTGATGATTGACATATCCTCTGTAGAGAGCCATTGCAACTACAAAGCTAGAAAGTTAGAACGACAATAACAATCCACAGCATAATTGCTACATAGTACGCATATCTGGTTTTCCTCTCGTAATTATGCATGGCAGCTGCGCCGAGCAGAAGGCCTAGGCCTGTGCTTAATGCTGGCGCCACTCTAATATCTATGCATTTTATTAGAAATTCCTCGCAATAACCTTCTATGCATTTCATAAGAAAAATGCCAGATGATGAATAAACTTTGGACATGAGAAGAAGTACAGAAATATTTACAGCAAGGTGAAAGTAAACTCTGGCTGCAGTAGGTTGCCGTAATAAAAGCAACGAAAGCAACGGAGGTAGGAGAAAGATTGTGGCAGACAGACACCACGCCATTACGCGGGGGCTGGTGGTTGCATGCCTTATGTAAATTAAATTTATTACATAAAATAATATTAAAGAAATGATAAAATATTTTAAAAAGATATTTGTATTATAATCACGTACTAACCCAGCCATGACACCTTTACGTAAATCCAACTTATGTCAGCCACGTATACCTCCTTAGTCCACTCCTCAGCAGAGAGAACGCCGTAGGCATCTACTACTGCATACCTGTAATCTGAACCTATGCGGAGCCTATAGACTGGCGAGCCGGAGTCGCCTGGCACGGGTTCATAAGTGCCGGCTGACAGCCTGGTGTGGCAACTCAACGCGGGTATGTAATACACGGAAGGATCAAAGATGCTCCGGATAAAATCAGGTAGAGGTAGAAAGCTGGCACAAAGCGAGTTTACCACATTTTTGCTCACCACGCCCGAACGGCCCAGTCTTATCCATAAGGAATCCCCCTCTTTCACATCGTACTTCGACAGTTGTAACATGATCGGCAGGTCACTACTACCGTCAGCCCCCCTTATGTAGCCGAACTTCAGGCCCAGCCTCTCAAAATAGCTTGGATCATTAGCCTTTCCTATTAACGCAGAGTCGGACTGTACAAAAAGCATGGGCTTAATGTACCATTCCCACCAATAGTATGGGCCTGGGTTGAGGAAGCCATCGCTTGGAGCCGTAATACTGCACAGTACGCACTTTGGCGTCATGAAGGAAATACGTGCCGTGTAAGGCGATGTTCTGTCCGTACCCACGAAGCCGAAGCAGTGCCACGCGGTGATTACTGCCGGCAGGTTAGGATCGCCGTAGAGATAGCCAAGATAGCCGAGAGTGCACGCAGCGCCGCCCTCGTACTTGTACTGCCCGAATGAGTTAAAGTCCGTAAGGACCGGGTAATCTCCAGCCATTTCTACTAGAGGCTTTGCTCCAGTTGTGTAGTATACTTCAACGACCATGTCGCCGTATTTTCTCTTAATATGCTCCCTTATTCTCCCTACTGTCCTGTGGTCCGGCTTGCCTCTGCCGTTGGTTACCGTGCCGTTAGAGGTTCCTACGGCAATTTTATCTGCGTGTACAGCCACGGCGGTTATATTCTTCAGCTCCCGCCGCCCGAAAAACGTCTCTGAGAGCTCCCTGTTTATCCTCACCATTTCGCCCAGCGACCTCTTAATTTGCGCCTGGAGGAGGTATACTGTCTCGTTGTTCCACCTGAGCTCCCAGCTTTTTAGCACCGTGACGTTGCGCCAGCGCCAGGCGTCTTCTGTAAAGTTGTATTCAAGCACCAAGACCCACCTATGCGCAGTGGGCGTTGCTGTAGGCCTCACGCCTATTTTCCCCAGCTCGTTTAAGACGGGGTTTACGTCTGTCTTCATGAGGAGGCACGTGAAGTTGCGGGCGCCGTCCGAGCAGGTCAGCGGCTCGGTGGTCTTCAGCACGTCGTAATGAGAGAGCGCCGCGATCTTCCCATGAAGAGTCACGTGCAGAGCCGCGTAGCTGTAGGCATCCCCCTCAGGCCCCCTCCCAGCCGCGGCGACAAACGCTACAGCCGCAAACACAGCAACCACTGCCGCATTCGCGAGAAATCTCATAGCAAAACCATGTTGCGCTCAGGGGAAGTCAGTGCGAAAAAATAGATTTATTACTGCGGCACAGTATACACATCTACGAGAGGCGAGGCGATTTGCGAGTCGTAGCTCTCCACGTTGAACTCAACGCCGGGCGTATAGTACCGGCCCACCACGTCGTCTGTAGATTTATAGGCCGGATCCAATGTGGCCTCGGCTACGGCAAGCAACACCGTCTGTTGTACCTGCCCTATGCCCACCGTCAGCTTGCCGTCTGCGGCTATGGAGCTCTCGAAAGGCCACGGCATCCCCACCGAGAAAATGTCGATCCCGCTAACGCTCTTCTCGACGTAGAAAGAGTCTAGGTACAGCAAGTAGTCATGTCTAGCGGTTAAGTAGCTCCAGTATGTGTTTGGCTGTTATGAAGAATCTGCTCAGCCCGTCGGCGTCGTTTGGCGTGTAGTCGGCGCCGACAACGGCTTGATTGTGCTGTCGCTCTGAAAGACGGGCCTCGCCAGATACACATCGGCTGTGTAGCCGGTTTCGCAACCGAGCGGACACATGGGGCTCATCTCCATCTCCTTATACCTCGCCACGGCGTAATCGCCGTAGAAGCCGGCGGCAAACACCACCGGCCCAGAGGGGTAGCCGGGATCCCCTCCCACGTCTAGATACACCTTCTGCTCCCTCAGCGTTATGGTGAAGATGCTAGCGCTGTAACCCGTCGAGACGCCCGCGTACTTACAGGATAACGTTTCGCCAACGACAGGTAATTTTCATGCCATGCGTCCATCACAAACACGGCGCTTATCCCGGCCTCCGCGGCGAGGAGGGCTTTGGATATCCCTTGAGGGGAACAGGAGGGTTGTCGCGGGTGGGAGCCCTTGGGTTCTGGCCGCAGCGTCCCTCTGGCTTGCTACCTAGCAGGGAGTTACGGAATGCTTATCTGCCTGGCGGAGGCGGCCGGAGCGGTCGTCGAGAGAGTCGAGAACGCGGCGAGGCGGATGAGGGTATGAGCGCGGCGGATAGAGGCATGAGCCGAAGTGGCTCAGGGCCGCCTTAGTCTTCGAGCTTCCGCAGAGGCTCGGCGTGTGCAGAGGGTCGAATACACGCCGCCGCCCGAGTGGTGCACCCCCGGATGCCCCTACGAGGGGACTCTCGTGGCGGCGCGAGATAAGACGGGTATGCCGCTCCAGGGGGCTACTGGCGTTTACCGCGGCGGCCAGGGGATATGTACAAGCGCTTTGAAACCCGGGAGATAATATAGTAAGTGGAGAGTAGCGGGAGGCGCCCATTAACCACCCGCCCGCCCCTTTGACCTGGCTCGGGCACCCCCGCCACTTTAAGTGGCGCGGCGTGCTTAAAAGCGTGTAGCGGCTAGGGAGCTCGGCGAGGTCCTGCGGAGCCGCGCCCCTGGCAGAACAGACAATTTGGCAGCGCGACGGAGCTCTCGCCTGAGGGCTGCACCGCCAGGTTCCCCGCCGCCTTTGCCCTCTTCGAGCTCAATGTGCCGCAAGTCTCTAGACAACGGCTTGATGCCGTGCATCTTAAGCACGTCCCGAATTGCGCCTCTAAGATCTTTTTTGCACCTCCTCTCAGCCGCCGTCACGTCTCTAGACTTTTCACGGGCTGCCCTCCACGCCCTTCCGCCTCTCGCCCTCCCTGCTAGACAGCCGCGCCTCCCTCGGCCAGCCTCAGCAGGTCGGGCCGGGGCGCGCCGCTCGGCCCGAGCCCCGCCGCTCCTGCCGCCAACCGGCTCGAGACCCATCTCAATGCCCGCGGTCGCGGGAGGCCGGTCTCGCCCCCACTGCCTGCCGGGATCGGCAGCGCCCTGCACGACCGACCTCAAGATCTGCCGGCCGCCCAGCCATATAAGGACCCGGCCCCGGGCAGGCAGATGCCCGAGCCGCGCCCCGGGCGGCTCAGAAGCAGGCGCGAGCTGGAGATCTTCGTAGAGTCGCTGCCGGCATTCAGGAGGCCTAAGCTGAGGCTGGAGCAGTACCCAACGGACGCTGCTGCCGTCGCGACGGCAGCAGCGTCCGTTCAATAAGGCAGGCTCCGGACGCTCGGGATGATGCGGGTCTTCGTCGGGATCACCGGAGCGTCCGGCGTGATATACGGCATTAAGGTGCTGGAGCTCCTCAGGAGAGTTGGCGCCGAGGTGCACCTGTCCATATCAAAGACTGCAGAGAAGATAATACAGCTCGAGACTGACTACAGCGCGTCTCACGTCAAGTCGCTCGCCGACTATGTGTGGGACGAGAGCGACTTGACGGCGCCGCCCGCCTCGGGGAGCTTCGGCATAGACGCCGTCGCGATAGTGCCTTGCTCGACGAAGACCCTGGCCGCCGTCGCCAATGGAATTACGCTCAACTTAATCGTCAGGGCTGCCGAGGTCGCGCTCAAGGAGAGGAGGCGCGTCGTGCTGGTTATCCGGGAGAGCCCGCTCTCTCTTGTGCACGCTAGGAACATAGAGCGCGCGATCCTCGCAGGAGCAGTGGTAATGCCGGCGTCTCCCGGCTTCTACACCAAGCCCAGGACGATCGAGGAGCTCGTGACGGCATTCGCCGGGCGCGTGCTCGACGCCCTCGGCATAAGGCACGAGCTCGCCCCGCGCTGGGAGGGCGGCTCCGCCCGGCCGGGCCCGGGCCGGCCAGCCAGCTCCGCGCCTTTTTAAGCGCCACTAAATAACATCCACCACCCTCATGAACACCTCGGCGAGCCTATCCCGCAGGTCTGCCGCTGTCTCGCGCCTCCCGACGACGTTTGATATTACCAGCACGCAGCCCACCCTGAATCCCCTGAGCCATCCCAGCGCCATCGCCGCGGCGCACTCCATCTCGACGGCCGCAGCGCCGCGCTCGCGCCACAGCCTCGCAAATCCCTCGTCCTCGACGTAAAATGCGTCGCTGGACACGACGTAACCTACCGGCGCCTTGAGCGCCTCTGCCAGTCTCGCCGTGAGGACGGGATCTGCCGAGAGGGGCGGGTTGTATCCCGGGAAGTACGCGCCGAAGAGCCCGCCGGCGGGGGCCGCGGCCGCCGCCGCCACCAGCACGTCGCCGGCACGCAGCTGCCCGAGGGAGCCCGCCGTGCCTATCCGGATGAACACCTCCATGCCGAGCTGTCTCAGCTCCTCGAGCAGTATTGCAATAGACGGCCCGCCGATGCCGTGCGCGGCCACGGTAACGCGCTTGCCCCTCACGCGCCCGGTGTAAACGAGATAGCGGCCCGCGCTCACCGGCCTGGCCCCCTCCATTAGCGAGGCGTAGAGCTCTGCCCTAGCGGGGTCGCCAACTCCCACCACCGCGGGCGCTATATCCTCGCGCCCGGCGCGGACGTGATAGGGCACGACCGCTGCCGGTGTCTGGCCTTTTTAACGCTGCCACGCCCGCTGCACTCAATGGACCTCAAGACGCTCACGGGCGCGCTGGGGGTCTCTGGCTTTGAGGAGGAGGTGAGGCAGAGACTCGCCGAGGCTGTGCCAGAGGCCGAGGCGGACGAGCTGGGAAACGTGTACGCGCGCGGCAGGGCGAGGCTCGTCTTCGCGGCGCACATGGACGAGGTGGGCCTCCTCGTCACGTCGATTGAGGACGACGGCAGGTTGCGGTTTAGGAAGGTCGGAAGCGTGGACGACAGAATCCTGCCAGGCACCACTGTAGTCCTGTATGGAGAGGGCTTCAGGGTCGAGGGCGTCATTGGGATCGCCCCGCCTCACTTCCACCAGAGGCAGGAGCAGATAACATGGCAGGATCTCTTCATCGACATTGGGGCGAGCAGCAGGGACGAGGCCCTGTCGCTCGGCATCTCTCCCGTGACTCCCGCGGCGTTCGCGCGGCGGTACGCCGAGATGGGGAGGTTCGTGTCGGCATCTGCGCTTGACGACAGAGTCGGCTGCTGGATTCTGCTCGAGGCCTACAGGCGCGGCGCGCCGGCGACGTACGTCTGGACGGTGCAGGAGGAGATGGGGCTCCTGGGCGCCCGCGCGCTCTCCAGAGGCATTGAGGGCAAGTACGTCGTCGTGGTGGACACCATGGCCTGCTGCCACCCGGGCTACACTGGAAACGCCAAGCCAGGGCAGGGGCCCGTGCTGAGGCTGTTTGACAGCTACGCGGCCTACAGCAACAAGCTCGCGAGGAGAGTCCTCGAGATAGCCAGGAGGCGGGGAGTGCCGGTGCAGGTTGGCTCGGGCGGCGGCGGGACGGACGCCGCCGCGTTTTTGATGGCTGGAGTTCCCGCCGTGTCCATCGGAATACTGACCAAGTACTCGCACTCTCCCGTCGAGATGGTGCACAAGGACGACGTGCGGCACGCCGTGGAGCTCCTCGTCGCGCTCGCAGAGGAGATACGCTGAGAGCCGCGCTGCTCGGACTCAGAGACCGCGCTCGTACATGGCGCGTTTCCGCGCGTAATCCTCTGCGCTACCCACCACCCTGGCAGGAACGCCGGCAACCACGACTCCTGGCGGCACGCTCCTCGTGACGACGGCGCCGGCGGCAACGACAGCGCCCTCGCCGATTTCTATGCCGGCTATCAGCGTTGAGTTCGCGCCTATGATTGCGCCCCTCCTGATCACGACAGGGGCTATCCGCCCGCTGGGAGGGTATTTATCGTTCGTTATGACAGCGTTGGGCCCTATGAAGACATCATCCTCTATTACCGTATTATTGGGAATGTATGCCATTGACTGTATCCGGGCCCTGCTGCCGATAACAACGCCGCGCTCTATGACCGTCCCGCTGCCTATTAACGTCCACCTCCCGATCCTGCTCTGCTCTCTCACGAGCACGCTGTGGCCGAGCTCGCAGCCATCGCCTATTTCGACGTTTTCATACACCACCGCGCCGCTCCTCACTATCACGCGCTCGCCTATTCTCGCGCCGTCGCTCAGCTCATCGAGCAACGAGAAGGCCCCGAGCAGCTTCTGGCGTGAGGGATAGCCTATGATTGACGCGTCGACGAAGCTATCCCCTCCGACGGTCGTGGGGCCGTACACGTAGGCGTCCGGCGAGATGTACTTGGCCGCGATTCTGGCCCTCGGCGATATGAAGCCCACGAGCGCCGCCCGCACGATATTTAATAAACTAGGCGCCACGCGGGGCATGTCCGGCGGGCTCGACTACGACTACCTGGCCGAGCTCATCGAAGAGGTTAGGAGGCTGAGGAGCGACGTCGCAAGGACACGCGAGGAGATCGCCGAGCTCGGCAGGAGACTGGCGGAGCGCCCCGCGCAGGCGACGGACGCGGAGGCGCTTTCGTCTCTGCTGCGCGAGGCTGTCGAGAGAATTAACGCCGTGGCGAGCGCGCTGCTGGAGGGCATTGCAGCGCTCAGGACAGTGCTGGAGGAGAATAGAAGCGCGCTTGGCGAGCTGTGCGCGGCAATCGGCGAGAGGCTTGCAGCGCTCCAGGAGCTGTTGGCTAAGAGAATTTTAAGTGCGGAGTGAGACGTCTTGTGCCCTTGCGCGGGGACGTCGGCAAGAAGCTCAGCGGGGAGCTGTCTGCGCTATCCTCAAGCCTCGCCGCGCTGACCGCGCGGGTGGACGAGATCAAGAACCAGGTTCTGGCCGAGGTCAAGTCGGGCTCTCTTGATGTGAAGAGGGCCGTGGAGGGGCTCGCCTCGGCGCTTAACAGAGTGTCCAGAGATCTCATTGAGGGCGCGTCGAGACTCAGCAGCCTCGTCGAGCAGCTGAACGCATCGGCCGGGAGGATTATAGACGCAACGGCAGCAATAGAGAAAATAGTACTGTCGGCAAAGGCGCTTGCAGACGCGGCGAATAACGTAGTCTCGATTGCCGGGAGACTCGACGCAATAGTGGGCAAGGTCGAGGGCCTGGCCGGACAGCTGTCCGCAATTAAGGAGCAGGGCGACCAGCTGAGGGCCGTCGCCTCGGCAATGCTGGAGCTGCTCAAGGACCTGGGCTCAAGACTCCAGAGCTACGAGGGGAGGATGAGGGAGCTCGCGTACAAGGAGGCAGAGCTGAGGAGCAGGGAGGAGGCTGTTAAGAAGAGAGAGGGGGAGCTCGCGTACGTCCTCGAGAGCATTAGAAAGGTCGGCGAGATGGCAGATCCCGTCAAGGGCGCGCTTGATGAAGTCAGAAACGCCTCGGCAATTCTCGCCGCGAGGACTCAAGAGCTGGCGCAGAGAGAGGAGGAGCTGAGAAGGCTTAGAGAGGAGCTCTTGCGCAAGGAGATGGAGCTGAAGAGGACAGAGCAAGAGCTCCTCGTGAAGCAGCGCCAGCTGAGCGAGCAGGAGGAGCGCGTCAAGGCGCTGCTGGCGCGGGCGGAGGAGGCCGAGAGGAAGCTGGCCGAGCTCGGCGAGAGGGAGAGACAGCTGGCCGAGCTCCAGGAGCGCGCGGAGAGAAGGAAGAGGGAGCTTGAGGAGCTGGAGGCGAGGTACAAGGCGCTTGAGAGCGCGGTTGCGAGGAAGGAGGAGGAGCTGAAGAAGCTGGAGGAGGCCGTGAGGACGAGAGAGGTGGAGCTGGTGGACAACCTCGTGAAATTCGCGCGGAGACTGATAGAGGAGGAGCAGAAACTCAACGAGTGGGCCAAGAGACTGCTGGAGCAGGAGCGTGAGACGCTGGCGTTTTACCGGAGCCTGCTCCTGAGGGAGGCCATGCTGGCCCAGTTAAAGGCGCAGCTCGAGGAGTGCCGGAGCAAGCTGGAGAAGCCGGGCGCCGGCAGGGCGTGAGCGCGGGAGCGTCAGCGCGCCATAAGCGAGCTCAAGGCGCCGTACGCTAGCACGCACGCCGCAACGCAGAATGTCGTCACGAGCAGCACCTGCACCATTCTCAGCTCGGCTCTCTCTTTATCCTCCATGGCGATGTCAAGCGCGAGTGACACATCCCGGAGCGCGAGCCTGAACAGCATGATGGCGAGGAGCAGGAACACAAAGTCTAGCGAGGCCGCAAGCGCCGACTTTAGCCCCATCAGTAAGAGTCCCAGCGTCAGCACGCCAATGAAGTACAGGGTGGCGGCAAGCGCCCACCTCATGCGAGACAGCGCTCCCGGGAATTTAAGGAGTGACGCAGCAAATTCTCTAATGGATATTTAACCTCTGCAGCGTGCACATTCATGTGCTGGGGCTTTTAATTTTGATAGTAAATGCAACTGCAATGTCAATTCAAATAGCCTCAATTCCCTTTGCGTATAGCGTGCACCTGGGAGGCTGCGCGAAATTCGCCGTGCAGCTCGACCCGCTCTTGCCGTGGGGCGTCGCGTCGGTTTACGCCATACATGGCAACGGGACGGCATCCCTGCCGGAGCTCGATCGCTACCCAACGCCCAAGTACGTGAGCGGTACTGCGTGCGGCGAGTTCCTCCACTTGGTGGTGGACAGGTGGAGGAGTCTGGGCCCGCTAATTCCCGTGACAATCGCGGGGGAGGAGTCCATGTACGCCCACTGGGGAGTCCCGCTCGTGATAAACGGCAGCGCCATTGTGAGGGTGAGGTCTCTAGTTCCGCCGAGCGTTAGGGGCAGCTACGCCTACAGAGTAAGCTCGGAGGTCGTGCGCGGGGCGTACTTAGAGGAGTACGCTGTGTACGAGAGGGCAGAGGTGCACGCGCACGGGATTGTCGACGTAGTGTACTTCAGGCTGGCAGACTCGGAGAGACCGGATTACTACGTTTACACTCCCGCGAGGGGCACCAGGCTCGAGGGCGGCAGGCGCTGGACTCCAGACGTCGAGCTCAAGTTTGCGCCGGACCAGCTCACAGTGACCGGCAGGCCGCGTCTTTCAGTCGAGCAGATCAGCGTGCCGGTTGTTGGCGACTGCGAGGGATCCGCCACTGTTCTGAACCCGCTGGAGAGACCGCTCCGCATTCTAGTGAGGCTCGCGAGCGGCGACGAGTACACGCTCTTCTCTTACAGCATTCCCGGCAATATTACATCCAGCGCCGTGAGGCGCGTGCTTGCAGTGACGGCGGACGGCCGCGAGGTCAACCGGTGCTATCTCACTGCCAGCGACGGAACGCCCGTCAGGGCATGCATTATTAGTGGCGTCACGTATTACATTAACGTGAGGGTCGCGAATCGCACTTACAGCTACCCAGCGCTGCTCAGCAACGGCATTGCTTACGCGCACACCGACCTAGTGATCCCCAGAGTTGTCGCAGACGCGCCCGGGTTTGCCGCGCTCGTCAAGCCCAATATCACGCAGCTCGGGAGCCCAGTTGACGTGAGGCTCTACTACAACGGCGTGGCGGTCGCCGAGTACACGGTCGCGGCGCGCCCTGTTATTAACATATCCACGTCGGCGCTATTCTTTGAGGTCAGAGTCGCGGATATTCTGGGCTCCCCGATTCCTGAATTCAGGATTCACGTCGGCAGCCTTAAATTCCGCGGGGAGGGCGGCATCGCGAGAGTTCTCAGGGCGGGCAACAGCGCCGTCGTGGAAATAGACGGCGCGAGGTTTTACGTCGCGCTCGGGAGCGAGGTGAGAGTGCCGGTGATGACGCGCGCCAGCTTCGTGAGGGTATTTCTCGCAGCGCTGTCTCTCGGCGCGCTCGCCGCGGCACTCTTGCAGCGAGGGAGTAGGCAGGCGGCGAGGGCTGGCGGTCGGGACGTGGTCGAGGTCTAGGCTTAAATTCCGCGGAGCGCGGGAGGGCGCGTGATGACGGGATTGCGGCTGAGCCAGTGATCGGGCCTTCGATCACTGATCTATAGCCGCGTTGCGGCGCGCCAGCTAAACTTGACCTTCGCCGCGCGCGGTCGCTCTGTGCGGAATATCTGCACTTTAAGTTTATGGAGGGCGCTCTCGCAACATTTCGAGCTTCAAAAACTTTATAATGTAGAGGGCACGCGGCATAAAATGATAGCTCAGGCAGGATACGACCCGGTGTGGTATATAATCACGGCGCTGATATGGTTTGCGCTGATATTCATGTTCCAGGACCTCCAAATCTGGAGGTATCTCAACCAGATCAGCGGATTCCTGACGTACCTCGGCCAGCTCCTGAATACCGCGTCGACTAACGTGCTCGCGGCACTCGATAGGGTGAAGAGGCAGGGAGTTCAGAGGCCGGATCTGGAGAACATGCTCAAGAGGATGATCGACTTTGCGGTCATAGAGCCAACGTCGCTTGACCCGGGTGGAGTAGTCCCAAAGTATAAGCACATAATAACGACGTACCTCGAGACTTACGAGCGCGAGGTCTGCAAGTACGTCGAGGGCAGCGTTGCCGTCAAGAACCTCGCAACGGCAATTGAGGCACTGAGGTACATGAACTTGATATACAAGGTCGTGGATCACTACTACAGGCTGGCCAAGAAGTACAAGGCATTTTACCTGGTCATGCAGCTAACAATGCTGCTGCCGCTGCTGAAGGAGCTCACTGATACTGTGAACGAGGCCGTCAGCTCATTTATCAAGGGAGTTCCAATAGGCGATAGCGCCGGGCCGCTTGTAGCTTACAACATCCTGCTGCAATGCACTAACATAAAGTATCACGCAGCCGTCAAGGACACCGTAGTAGCGGAGTGCGAGTATCAGGGCAGGAGGCTGTTTGTAATAAAGCCGGAGGGCCCCGGGAGCACTGTCGGGAGGCTCGACGAGGCCGTTCATTACATTTTCGAAACGCTTAAGGTGAGGCCGGACTGCATAGTAACAGTCGACGCGGCCGTCAGGTTCGAGGGCGAGAAAACCGGCGAGATAGCAGAAGGCGTGGGGGCGGCAATAGGGGGCATCGGGGTTGAGAAGTTCAACGTGGAGACGCACGCGACAAAATATAAGGTGCCCCTCTACGCCTTCTTGGTTAAGATGCGGCAGTCTGAGGCCATGACGGCAATGACCAGCGAGATTTACGATGCCGTCCAGCAGGTAACAAAGCGGGTGCTTGAGTTCGTCGCCAGCAGCGGGGCGGGCACCGCCGTGCTGCTGATAGGGGTAGGAAATACAGTAGGGGTGGGGCAGCCGCAGAGAGGGCCCCGGCAGGAGAGCCAGCAAGCTGGCGCGCTGGGTACTAATAATTGCGCCTAGTGGGGCGCGCTGAAGCCGCAGCTCCCGCACTTCACGACCATGCCGGAGAGCTCCTCCATCTTGTCCCCGCACTTCGGGCACGCAGTGCCGTACAGCCTCCTCCCCGCCCTGAGGGGCGGAAGCTCCCCCAGCATTCCACCAACACCCCCTGGCCGCCTTCGCCCGCCCGTCCGGCGGGAGTCACGGGGCTACCCGGGCCAGCATCGCGGGTCACCCGCCCCGTCAGGGGCCTAACCCCGCCGTGAGCGGCGGGGCTTTAGGTGTAATCTCGCAAATTCCGGGAAATGTTTTATTAGCCGTGTCCCCACGGGGGCATGCCGAGGAGCAAGAGCAAGGAGAGAATGGCACTCATATCGGTCCACGTGCCCAGGAAAATGCTGGAGGAGCTCGACGAGCTCGTGAGGCGCGGGATCTTCCCCAACAGGAGCGAGGCAATAAGGGCCGCGCTCCGCGACCTGCTTTACAAGCAGGCATTCATCGTGAGCAGGCCCCAGAGAGAGGAGGAGCTCCCCGTACCGCTGGTGCGCGGCAGGTAGCGCGCCAGCCACAGCGCGGGCCGGGCGCACTAATTTTCGGGACCCTCCCGCGCGCCGGTCATGCTAAAAATTTCAGTGCGTGCCGGCCTCTCGTGTCCGGCACCATTGCAGTGGCGAGACCGCTCTACGAGATCTTGCGGAGGGCCCAGGAGTGGAGGCCGCTCGACGAGATAGCCAGAGAGGTCGGCGCCAGCAGCGAGAGCTTGATGAGATACGTTGAGGAGGGGAGGGCCCGCGGCCTGCTGCGCGTGGAGAGGCGGGCGGTGGAGAGTTACGAGCTCACAGAGGAGGGCAAGAGGAGGGCAGAGGAGGGGCTTCCTGAGTACAAGCTGCTCAAGAGCGCCGTGTGCAACGGGGGCAGGTGCGTTATAGGCCTCTCGCACCCCGAGGCGGAGCTCGCCCTGGCTAATCTGGCAAGACTGGGCGTGAGGCCTGCTGGCGGGATCGTAGAGCTGGACGAGGAAACCCTCAGGAGGCTGCTGGCGCTGGTGGAGGAGAGGCAGGCGTACCTGAAATCGCCAGAGAGGGCGCCGCGGGAGGCCCTTCAGGAGTTTATCAGGAGGAAGCTCGTGAGGAGGAGGGAGCGCGTGCTGCTTTTCGTGAAGTCTGCCGTGCCTGCAGATCTGGTAGTGCCGGCGGAGATGAAAACCGCGCTGACGAGCGAGGACATAATCACGGGCAGGTGGCGCGAGTACGCGCTCAAGCCGTTCGACCTGGCCGCAGAGCCGCCGGAGTGCCCGGCGCCCGTGCCCCACTTCTTCCACGAGTTCCTTAACTACGTGAGAGAGGTCATGGTGGGCTTGGGATTCGAGGAGGTCAGGGGCCCCGCGCTCGAGCTGGAGTTCTGGAACTTCGACGCGCTGTTCCAGGCGCAAGATCACCCCGCGCGCGAGATTCACGACACATTTTACGTGGAGTGGGACGGCGCCGTGAGCGCGCCGCCTGAAGACATAATGCTGGCGGTGAAGAGAGCTCACGAGGAGAAGTGGAAGTACGCCTGGGACTCTAAGAAGTCCCTGAACTTAGTGCTCAGGACCCAGACTACAGCCACGACCATAAGGGCCCTCGCCGAAAGGGGAGAGGGCGAGTACAAGGTCTTCACGATAGGCCGCGTGTTCCGCCCGGAGAGGCTGGACCCGAAGCACAGCGTGGAGTTCCACCAGCTTGACGGAATAGTCGTCGGACCCGGCCTCTCGCTCAAGCACTTACTCGGACAGCTCGAGCAGATAGCCAGGGCGCTCGGGATGGGCGAGGTGAAGTTCAGGCCCGCCTACTTCCCCTTCACGTCTCCCTCGGTCGAGGTTTACGCCAAGCACCCGGAGCTGGGGTGGGTTGAGTTCGGCGGCGCGGGCATTTTCAGGCCGGAGGTCACCGAGCCCCTCGGCGTGGGGAAGTGCAGGGTGCTCGCGTGGGGGTGGGGCCTCGACAGAGTAGCCATGATACTCCTAGGCATAGGCGACATAAGGGAGCTGTTCACGAAGGACCCGGGGAGGCTGGTAGAGTATTACGGGAGGTGGGCGAGGCTCAGGCGGCTCGCCGGCCCCCCCGGCGGGAGATTCACGATGTGAGGGCAGCGTGACGCTGCGCGGGCTCTTCCCGGGGCGCTTCCAGCCGCCCCACTGGGGACACGTCCACGCAATTCGCGAGATCCTGCGCGAGGTTGACGAACTTGTAGTGGTCGTGGGCTCGGCGCAGTTCAACTACATAGTCAGGGACCCGTTCACCGCCGGCGAGAGAACCTGGATGCTGAGAGAGGCGCTGCGGGAGGGCGGCGTTGACCTCTCGCGCGTGCTGCTGATTCCAGTCCCTAACGTTGAGAACAACTTAGAGTGGATCGGCAGGGTGAGGTCTTACGCCCCGCCGTTCAGCGTGGTTTACACCGGCAATCCCTTCGTGGCGCTTCTCTTCAAGGAGGCGGGCTACGAGGTCAGGCAGCCGCCAATGCTGCAGCGCGAGAGGTACAGCTCGACGCGGGTGAGAGAGCTGATGCTCAGGGGAGACCCGCGGTGGGAGGAGCTAGTGCCGAGATCTGTCGCTGAGATAATAAAGAGCGTTGGCGGGATTGAGAGGCTCCGCGTGGCGGCGCTGGGGGAGGCCGAGCCGCACCGGTACTGACGCCCCCGCCCCGGGCGGCGGTCGTTGGACTGCAGCGAAGATGCGCGCCGGGACTGCGCAGGCCTTTGCGTGCTCGGCTGCGCCCGCCAGAAGACCTGGACAAAGGTGTAGTCGACGACATATCGGCCGCGCTGGACGGTCGTGAGATCTGGCCGCGTTTAAGTACCCGCTACAACTACGCGGGGGAGCTTCCTGGATCTAGACAAGGTCGAAAGGTAGGCAGCAGGACGGTGAGGCCGCTGGGCGGCGCCGTCCACAGACGCCACGAAGCCCATGAACCTCGCGGACTCGCCGCTCGCGGCCCGCTCTCCTCTGCGCATCGAGACGGGCTTCAATTACTCCAGGCTGGTGATTGAGGGACACGGCGAGTTGATCAACGCCACAATCAACGGCGCCCTGCTGATATTTGACGCCGAGGCTAAGGTCCCCTACTTCTTAGCCTCTTTTAGGAACGCGACTAATTGTATGTATGTAGCGGTCTTTCCAACCCCACAAAATACCCGAAGCGCCAACAGAGACAAAGACGACAGCACAGCGCGACTTTATTTCAAAAATATAAATCTGAATGAATCCATAAACGTAGGTTTTGATGACGTGTCGATACTTACTTTTTATTCTTGTTGAAGTTTCCACGACTCTTGTGTCGGCGGCTAGGACTGAGCTATATGGCAGGCTTGGTGTTTTAATGGCGGCAGGCAGCAGAGCTATCACGCCGGATTTGTACGAGGCGCTATCTAATAAAGTAAGGCCTGTGATTATAGACAAAATTGACGAGGAGAGCATACGCCATAGCCCTCCTGGAGAGGGCGGGAAACCGCTTTTTGAGGAATACAAGCAACGTGTCGAGAAGAGGATCACGCCTTGCCCCTCTTCTGGCTGGCGTGTGATGCCGCCGGTGAGGACGAGATCGTAAATACGCTTTTCAGACACATATTTCCCAAATAAGCACAATGCAGCTCCTCAGACATTGAATTAAGTCATGCCGAAGATGGCGGTGATGCAAATACGCGTCCGGAAAATATTGCGACTATTTAAACCGCTATGTGGGCGAGCAGAGGAGTTTTTGCCTTGTGTTAAGTTAGAAATTCGAGTTAACAAGATGCGGCTTCACTGTTTTTCAGCAGGTAGCACTGCCCGCCGTATTTCAGCAGATCGCCGTGATGTATTTCCACCAATGTGGGAACTCCCAGCTTGGTCAACGTGACGAATAGACGTTCGGCGTATTCTCTTGTAGCAAGTCCACGCCGTTTATGAAGAGGATGGCGCCTATGTGCTTGGCGGCGGTTGCGGCCTGCGCCAGCTTGAGGACGGCCTCGGAGACGGCATCCCCCGTATTCCCCGCCGCCTTCCCCGCGGAAGATAGCGGCGGTCTGTTGCGTGTGGGGGTCGCCCCACAGCTCCAGCTGGAAGCCCGTCGGCCCCAGCGCGCCGTTTACCGCGTCGAAGGCCGCGTCCAGCGCGTCGTAGTTGGGCAGGACCTCCTCCACGAAGCGGGAGAAGGCGTAGACGCCGTCTGTCTCCGTGCCGTAGAGCCTCATGCCGTCTTTAATCCATATCAACGGGATCTACGCGGCGCCCACCCCCGCGTAGACGTTGCTATCTATCCTCTTCTCGTACTGTCCCGTCTTCACAGTTACGTGCCCCATGCCAACTCCATGGCGCGTTCCCCCAGCTCTATTACGGCCCTCTGCGCCGCGGTTTATAAGCGAGGTGGCCTCCTCGCCTCCACCGAGCCCTCCCCAGAAGCCTTGACGCCACAGAGACGGCCCTAGCCACCGTGGCCCTCCCAGCGCCGTGAGGGCCGTAGAGAAGCACAACGCCGGAAAGGTGGAGCTCCGCCTCGCTAACCGGCCCGACGTTCCTGAGGACGAGACGCGCGTTCACGTCTTTTGTCTCTTTAAAAACGACTAGCGGCAGAGACTTCTGGCGTGTGCTCCGCCGATGCGTTTAGGCGACGTGGAAGCGAGACCGCCGTCGCCGGAGCTAGGCAAAATGCTGGGGGCCGGCGGCGGAGGTTAACGTCACGCGAGGATTGAACGTCACGTTTTTATTCTTCCGTGCGGTTGAGTCTGGTGACCGTCCCGGAGCTCATCGCCGTGGTGGGCCCTGCCTGCGTGCTGCTCCTCACCCTGCTGGCCGTGCTCGTCGCGAGGGGCCGCGGAGGCTTCCCCGCCCGCTTCCTTCTCTGCAGCCTGGCGATGCTTGCCCTCCTGGGCCCCCTGGCGCTCGTCACGCTGTGGGCGCTGCCGGCTCTCTCCCTGATACCGTTCATCTCGGCGCTCCTCGCCTCGGAGTCCTTCTGGCGGGGCCTCAGGCTCTACATGCTGTGCAGGGCCGGCAGCGAGGCGGCCTGCCGGGAGGTGGAGGAGGTGAGAAGGCGGCTGAGAGAACGCGGCCTTTTAGGTCCAGGCTCGACGTAATTGGTAAGTTATGCAAGTTTACACGCAGAGTAGTTTAGCAGGGGTACTCCAGCTAGATTGCCCAATTACGCGACTACGCCTCAATACCTAGGCCAGCATTACGGCGTGGTGACGATGTTCAACGTCTGTGTTGTGTTGCCGGGTAGAAATATTAATTATCCCTAAAGCGAGCGTCGACCTCTTCGCCGAGCTAGGCGCCGTGGAGGTGGTGAGAGACGCCGTGACGCCGCCGATGTTGAGAAAGATAAAAAGATAAACAGGCTATTTGTTCAGGTCATCCTCCATAAAAATCGGCAGGGTCGAGATGCCCAGAGACCCGCTACTGGTTGTCGTGGATATAAACGGCTTCTACGGAATAGTTGCGCGCTTCTGGGACGGAAGGCTGATCAAGACCGTGAAGTTCAGGCCTCCGAATGGGAGGGAATGAGTGGAGTCGCGCAAGAGAGCTGGTGTCTCGTAGAGACTTGCCTTATAACCAGGGTTGCCTGTCGCAAAAACAGATTAACGTGTACAGCGCGTTGGCCGGACTCACGACGAAAGGCTCAGCGAGGGGGCGGATGCGGCAGACGGCAGCAAAGGTTGTTAAGAGGGTTAGGAGAATGGCCGGGAGGCACGGGAGGGAACCCCTTTGTCTTAGTCGATAAACCGGAGTGCGACTCGCTGCGTGGAACGCCTCTCCAGAGGACGCTGTACGGCTTTGCAAGGGTACTTGGAGAACTTGCTTTCGCGGCACGGCGTCTACTGGGAGGAGGAGAAGCTCTACAGCACTGTATGCCCGATCTGCAGAAGCAAGCTAATACTCGGAGAGGACTAGCAGGGCTAGAATCGTGAAGCGCACAAACTGTGGCTTCAGAGAGGAGAGACAGCGCCCCACTACGCCGGGCAATAAAACGCCTCCCCGCCCTGAGGGGCGAAAGCTCCCAGCCGTTTGTGGCTCAGCAGAACAGCTCTATGTAGCTGTCAACGAGCCAGCTCACCTCGGCGCTCGGGTCCTCCGCGTAGACCAGCCTGCCGTAAAGCGCGACTCTCTCGAGATTACCCGGGCTCTCCGCGTCGAGCACGAGTAGCCTCTCCGGCGGCACTCCGAGCTCGGCGGACAGCTCTGCGGCGAGCTTGAGAACGTCCTCAAGCCCGCGCGAGCCCAGCTTGACGGCCAGAGCGTTCGGGCCTACCAAATATGCGGCCCTCACGCCGGCCGCCCTCAGCGCGTGAACGACGCCCTCGCCCACGCGCGCCGCGGCGCGCGGCGGGCTCCCCGCGGCGAGCCTGTCCACGATCTTCATCGCGCCCTCTGCAATTCTGGCTATCTCGCGCCTCTCCAGCCTGTGGAGGCGCTTAGACGCGCGGATTATCTCTGCGAGCGCGAGCCCCTCGCCTGTCTCGAGAATTCCCGCCTCGACGAGCGCGCCGGGCAGCTCGGCGCATCTCCTGGGTCTTGCAATGCCCCTCTCGATCGCGGCCCTGACGGCCAGCTCTATTGCCGTTCTGGCCGCAACGTAAGCACCCCACAGCTCTCCCCCCTCTCTGAACGCCCGCAGCACGCGCTCGGCAGCGCCCACGCACCCCCACGCGCCGGCAGCTAAAAAATGCTCAGGCCGGCGGGCCTGCAGGCGCGGCAAAGCTTAATAAGCCCCGCCCACGCGTGCCCGGGGCCCGTAGCTCAGCCTGGATAGAGCGGCGGGGGAGCGCGCCCGCGGGACCCCCGGCCCCTCCAGCTACTTCTTGGCAAAGATCGGGCGCGGCTCGACTCTGTAAAACGCGCGCCCGGCACCGTGGAGCGGCACGCTGACCTTCCTGAAGTCGAAGCCCCACTGGTCTGCAACTCCCGGCGCCACCCACGCCGACAGCACGCGGAATACATAGAGCGTGACCTCGCCGACCTCGACCTCCCTGAACACCTCAACCTCGTACGCCGCGAGCGCGCCGGAAATCCGCGGCACGTCGACAGTCTGCGAGGGCTCCAGCCTAACGCCGAACCGCGACACCTTGTCGACATCGCGCCCGCTGACAGTGCCGAGGCGGTATATCAGGTCCACGGCCTCGACCGGCAGGATGTTTATAGTGGCGCGCTTGTGGTGCTGGAGGCACTGGTGGGTGTAGCTCTCCCTGTCTATTGCCACTGCGACGGTCGGCGGCTCCTCAGAGACCGGCGTGTTCCACGAGGCCGGCATGAGATTCACGCGGCCGCCCGGGCACTTGGTTGCTATCACGACGACCGGGCGGGGGTGGAGCAGTCTTAGCGGCCTCTCGCTCACGCCCCTGCGCGTGCCTGGCTTAATACGCGTGCCGCCGGCCCGAGGCCGGTATGCTTTTTATGGGCGCGGCGCGAGGCACGCGTGAGCGGGGAGAGGCCGGCGTTCGAGACAAACTTGCCCCCGGAGCGGGTGAGGGAGGTGGTTAACGCGCTGAGGAGGATCTACGACCCCGAGATACCGATTAACATTTACGACCTCGGCCTCGTCAGGCAGGTGGTGCTCGACGGCAAGGCGCTGAGAGTCGTCATGACGCTCACGGCGCTCGGGTGCCCGCTGGCGGGCATTATTGTTGAGGAGGTCGAGCGCGCGCTGAGGTCGGCGGTGCCCGAGGCGGAGGAGGTCGAGGTCGTGATAGACTTGAGCAGGCCGTGGGACCCGACTCAGATGACCGAGGAGGGCAGGACGCTCTTCAGGCTGATGTACGGCTACGACATAGCCGAGCAATACGCCGCGGCCAGGCGCGGCGACGCGCCAGCATAGAGGGAACGGCGGCACCGCCCTGCACCCGCGCCCGCGCTAGATAACGAGGATTCCAGCCAGCGAGAATAGCGCGGCCACCCACGCCAGGTACCTCCTCCAGTTAATCGCGCCGCGCTTGGTGAAGTGCTGGACGAGCGGGTGCCACGCAGAGACCTGGGCCATCACGAACAGCAGGGCCTGAATGGCTGCGGCGTAGAGCAGCGCGCGGAGCACGCCGAAGGCGCCGGCGAGCGCGGTCGTGAAGGCCCCGTAAACCGCGGCGAGGTAGAGCAGCGCTGGGTAGGAGGCCGCAGAGACCAGAATTGCGTCTGCAAGCGCGCCGGCGAGGCGCTGCTCGTAGGGCATCGAGGCGGCCCTTCTAACGCTCTCGGCAGCTGCGTCCGGGCTCACGATGGGGTGCCCCAGGAGCGCGAGGGCTGCCGTCAGCGCGACTGACGCCCAGTACGCGGCATACGCGATGCAGAGCCACCTCACGCGCGGCGCGAAATTCCCCTTTAAGGCCTTTGCAGCGAGCATCTTATAACCGCGGCGGCCCCGCGCCTCTATGCTGGCGCTAGAGGGGGGCAGGCCCGTCAGGGAGACGCCAATAGTGCCACGGCCCGACGTCTACAGCGACGAGGTTCTCAGCGCCATTGCAGAGGTGCTGAGAGCCGGCGCGCTGGCGGCGCACCACGGCAGGTGGGTCAGGGCGCTCGAGGAGGAGCTGGCCAGGTACGCCGGCGTCAGGCACGCAATTGCCACGTCCAGCGGCACGGCGGCTCTGCACATTGCGCTCAAGGCAATCGGCGTGGGGCCCGGCGACGAGGTCGTGACGTCGCCGCTGACGTTTGCCTCCAGCGCGACGGCAGCCCTCCACGCAAACGCCGTGCCGGTGTTTGCCGACATTGACAAGGAAACGCTGAACCTCGACCCGGCGTCGGTCGAGGAGAGAATAACCGAGAGGACGAGGGCTATTGTCGTCGTGCACCTCGCCGGCATGCCTGCCGAGATGGACGAGCTCGTGAAGATCGCGGAGAGGCACGGCGTCAAGGTAGTGGAGGACGCGGCGCAGGCCCTCGGGGCAGAGTACAGGGGCAGGAGGGTCGGGTCAATAGGCCACGTGTCGGCCTTCAGCTTCTATGCAACGAAGCACGTGGCCGCCGGCGAGGGAGGCGCGGTGGCCACCGACGTGACGGCGTATGCCGAGAGGGCAAGGCTGCTGAGGTCTCACGGCGAGACGGAGAAGTACTGGTACGAGCTGCTCGGCTACAACTACAGGATGACGGAGCTGCAGGGAGTGCTGGCCTACTACCAGCTCCGGCAGCTCCCCGAGGCCCTCAGGAGGAGGGAGGCTTACGTGAAGGCGCTCCTCGACGAGCTCGCGCCGCTGGAGGGGGACCTCCTGCTCATACCGAGACCCAGGCCCTACATGAGGCACGCGTGGCACCTCGTCCAGGCCCTCTTGCTCGTCGAGAGGCTCAGCAAGCCCAGAGACTATGTCGTCAGGGCGGTCAGGGCCGAGGGCGTGCTCAATGCCTTCGTGGCCTACCCGGCGCCTCTCTACAGGACCCCGCTGTTCCAGAGGAGGGAGGGGCACGGGCGGGGCTGCCCGTGGTCGTGCCCGCACTACCGCGGCAGGGTTAAGTACGCGCCGCTGCCAAACGCCGAGTGGGCCGCCGAGAGGGTTATGTCGCTTCTCGTCACGCCGAACTTGACGGAGCAGGACGCGGTGGACACGGCTGCGGCGATAAAGAAGGTTCTCGGCGCGCTGAGGAGGTAGCCTCACAGCTGCAGGCGCCAGCCGTAAATGCGCCTGACGTTGGCGGCGCAAATCTCGCGGAGGTAGTCCTCTGTAATGGCGCCCCTCGCCAGGTACTGCTTGAGCTTGCCCGCGAGAGACCACGGGGGGATGACGGCGCCTGGCCTCGATCTGTCGTCGAGGTAGTCGCTCTCGACGACGAACACAGGCCCCGCCTTAAGCGCGGCGTCGAGCTCTCCCCTGCGCCCCACGGGCACTGACGGCGAGAGCCCCCTCTCCCGCGCGTATCCCGCGAGGGCGCCCTCGGCGTGGTGTATCACGACGCGCTCCGGCCTCACGCCAGCCCTGCGGGCGAGCTCGGCTACCGAGTCTACAGTCGCCCGCCCGCCCCTCTCCAGGTGCAGGTGAACGGCGGCGTCGACGTCTCTGGCCCTCTCGAGCGCGTAGAGCGCCACCCTGTTGCAGAGCTCAACGACGCGGGGGCCCGCGGGCCAGTGGGGCCTGCCGAACTCCCCGAGGCCCACGGCGCGCCCCTCCTCGACGTATCTCGCGGCCAGGTCGACCGCCCACAGCATGAACTCCTCGACGTCGCCCCCGTCCCAGCCTGCCTCGAGGAGCCTCGCGCACTCGGCCGGGTGCACGCCGATGACGGCCCCGGCGGCGAGTCCCTGAGCCCTTGCGGCCTCGGCACCCCTTGCAGTGTGCTCGTACAGCCTCACGACGGAGTCTCTGTCTCCCGGCCTCCCGCCGACCGACCACGTGGTCAGCGAGACGAGCACTATGCCGGTGCCACCGGCGGCCTTGAACTTCCTGGCAACCTCGGCGGCGCCGAGGCCCGTTCGCTCGTTGGCGTGGGCGTGGTTGTCAAATATCGGCACCGGCACGGAGCGCGTCGCGCGGGGGTAAAAAAAAGCGTGGCGCTGCACGCGGGCTCTGACCCCCCGCCCTGAGGGGCGGGGCTTTCGGCTGTAAGGAGGCCGTAGATACTCCCCTGCGTCCCGCCCCGCCGCATGGCTGTAAGAACGGTCCAGGTCGCGAGGGCTGCCGTCAGGTATGCGCGGTCTGCCGTGGCAGCAGTACTGGCGCCTCTGGCGCTCGCGGGGGCGCTGCTGTTAGCAAGCGCGGGTGTCGTGCGCGCAATACTCTAGACTGGGGCGGCCCCTAGAGGGGCTGCGCCCTAGACGGTAATAATCTCGCCGCAGAGCGAGGCAAGCTCTTTCGATCTGTCAGCCGAGCAGACATCCGCCAGGACTAGGTGACCGGCAAATTCAGCGCAGGCGCAAAGCGCAGCAAGATATATCATTTGCTCCCCCGCTCTCAAGTTCGCGAGACCCCCCGCCACGATGTACTGAGGCCTTGCCCCTCCTGACTCCAACTCGGCCGCCAGCCTGAAAAGGTCGTGAAAGGCCCTGATGACGTAAACTCTCTTCTCGCTCACGTCAAGGCCTTGAAATACTGTCCAGGGCCCTATTTGCACGAAGAGCGCGCCATCCTTTATTTTTTCCAGGAAGTCTGCGAGCCTTCTCGCGCTCTCAGAGAGCGCGCATATCACGCCGCGGCGCGCGGCCTCCACGCCCAGCCTCTTGTCGTAAATTACCCCTGCACGCCCTCCAGTCCTTGTGACGTCCAGGCACATAACTCCCCGGCCCTCGACTATCTCGAATACGCGCCGCGGTCCCGGCGGCAGGACCCGCGACTTTTCGAGCTGCACGAACCTCACGATGTGCCCCAAGCTCGTCCTTCTGTACCATACCCGCACCACGTTGTCCGCAATGTAGGCAACTCTCGGCGTCTCTCTCTCGGCGACGAGAATCACTGGCCTCTCCCTTGCCAGCTGGTAGAGGACCGAGTGTGTCAGCGTTCCGATCTCGCGCCGCGGTGCAATGCCGCTGACCGAGTCCACGACAATGGCATCGTAGTCCCTCGCGCGCTCGAGGACGAACAGCATGATGCTCCTGCCGAACGCGCGCGGGAAGTCGTAGAAGTCGAACTTCCCGGCGTCCACCGCCAGCCTTCTCGCGGCCTCCCTCAGCAGCTCCGGCCCCTCCACTGTTGACACCCAGAGCGCGCGGCTCGCCACCCTGTCGGCGAGTGTCATCGCCAGCGAGGTCTTTCCCGAGCCCGGCGGCCCGTACACCAGCGTCATGCCGCGCCTTATCGCCTCGACTATCTCTTGCACTGTATGGAGCGCGCGGCTCTAGATAAACTCTCCGTCGCGGAGGCTCAGCCCTCTCGAGCTCATCTCACCGCTCGACAGCGCCTGGCCTCATCATTCCGGTTGGTGTGCACAGTAAGTATAGGTTAAAAATATCACTACAAGTGCATAGCGTGAGCGAGCGCAGGAGCCCGAGGGAGGCAATAATTGAGGCGCTTAAGAAATTCGGCGCGGTGCCGATGTACAGGCTTGCCAAGATCACTGGCATGTCTTACGGCGCCGTACAGTGGCATGTCTTCACGCTGGAGCGGGGTGGCGTCGTGAGGACGTTCAAAATCGGCAGGAGGCGCTACGTCGCGCTTAACACCGACGAGTGGATGAACAGCATCAGAGTTGCCGACGTGTTTGAGGAGCTGGCCCTGACATTCAGGGCGCTGGGGGGCGATCCGGGCGCGTCCCTCCGCGACGCTCTCGCGCTGCTGGAGAGGAAGGCCCCCCACATCGCGCACCTCGTGCGCAGGATCCTCGAGGGGCGCTACTGACGACGACCACTCCTGCCCCTCGGGGCGGGGCCTTCAGCCGCTACACTACCTTGCCCGGGTTAAGAATGCCGTGGGGGTCGAAGACGCGCTTCAGCTCTCTCATGTAGGCGAGGGCCCTCTCGCCGAGCTCCAGCGCGACTAGCTCCCTCTTGAGGGCCCCAACGCCGTGCTCCGCCGAGACGGTCCCGCCGAGACCCGCCACCAGCGCCGCCACGTCGCGCAGAAATTCCCGCAGCCTCTGCCCCCCGTCAGCCCCGCACCACGTGGCCGGGTGGAGGTTCCCCTCGCCGACGTGGCCGCCGATAATTAGCGGCAGCCCGTGCCTCTCGGCGAGCGCCCTCAGCACCCTCACCGCCTCGGCGAGCCTAGACGGCGGGACCGCCACGTCCTCAACGACCAGCACCCCGCCTCCCTCCCGCGCCCTTGCCGCCTGCGCGGCGAATAGCCTCCTCCTAGGCTCGAGGAGCCCCGCCGCCGCGGCCCAGCCGGCGGCCCTCCGTGCCACCTCCCCCCTGAGCAGCGACTCGAGCCTCTCCAGCGCTGCCCCCTCGGCCCCGGCGGGCGACTCCACGCCTATGAAGAGCGCGTGCCTCCTCTCGAGCCCCACCAGCGCCGAGGCCTCGGCATCCATGTACTCGGCGAAGAGAGGCCAGACGCGGCCTGCCCTGACGCGGGCCACGTCGCCGGCGAGGGCCTCAACGTCGTCGTAGTACACTAGCAGGGCGGCTGCCGACTCGGGCAGCGGCGCGAGCCTCAGCGCGGCCTCGGTTATGAGGCCGAGAGTCCCCTCGCTGCCTACGAAGAGCCTAACCAGGTCGTACCCGCTCCTGCACTTGAGAGTCCTGCAGCCGATCTTGAGCACGTCGCCGCGGCCCGTGACGACCCTGAGCCCGAGCACCCAGTCCCTGACAGTCCCGTACCTCACGCCGCACATGCCGCCGCCGCCGCTTGCCACGAGGCCGCCCACCGTGGCGCTCATGGCGGAGCCGGGGTCCACGGGAAAGAAGAGGCCGTGGCGGGCAAGCTCGGCGTTTAGCTCCTCCAGCCTGACGCCCGGCTCGACCACTGCAATCCCGTCCTCGGGGCGCAGCTCCATCCTCGCCATCCTCTCGAAGCTCACGACAACGCCCGGAGACGTCGCGGCGGCACTGCCGGAGAGGCTCGTGGCGCTGCCCTGAGGGTACAGCGGGGCCCTGTTCCTGACTGCCCACCTCACGAGCTCGACCACCTCCTCCTCGCTCTCGGGGAGCACGACGCCGATGGCCCCCGCCGGCCGCGGTTCCAGAGAGGCGTCGCGGGAGTAGAGCGCGACTATGACGGGATCCTCTATAAGCCTGTCGCCGAACAGCCTCCTGAGCTCCGCGAGGCTCACGAAGCGCACTGCCCGGGCGGGTTAAGAGCGTGGCGGCTGGCGAAAGTTTAATAAGGCCGCCGCAGGGAGTGCCGGGGCCCGTAGCTCAGCCCGGTCGGAGCGGCGGTGGACTCCTGCGGGAGCCCGCCGAGCCTTCGGAGCCGTAGGCCGCCACGCGGGCGGACGTCGTGGGTTCAAATCCCACCGGGCCCGCCACTCACGCTCGCCCAGCCGCCAGCCCGCTCCGGCCGGGCGGGCGCAGTGGCGCGCTGGAGAAAAGACGCCGCACTAGGCGCGAGCGGCCTCCTGTCTCCCGCCCCCAGCGAGCCCGCTCTCCCTCACCAGCGCCGAGAGCTGCCTGTCCGCGGCCGCCAGGGCCTCAGCAAGCTGCCGCACGGCGGGATTCCCGGACAGCCTGTAGAGCTTCGTGCGGCCCACGAGCTTCGTCTCGACGATGCCGTGACACGCGAGCTGTCTGAGGTGGCGCGCCACCGACCTCTGGTCTGAGTTCACGAGCCTCGCCAGCTCAGCCAGATTCATCTCGCCGCGGCGCCACAGGGCGAGGATTATGCTTATTCTGGTGGGGGACCCCAGAACAGTGTCGATCATGGTAACAAAAAAGGGGGTATTTTTGACGGCCTACTTCTTCTTCCCCAGCAGCCTCCAGACCTTGATTCCCGTGTACGGCGACGCGGCAACGGCAAAGAGCATTGGCCCCCTCGCCGTCTGCTTCTCGACTATCTCGTACTGCTCTGTCTCGAAGGACTGCCTTGCCTTTATGTCGTAGAACTTGAGCTTCCGCTGCGCCGCCACGGCGCCCTGAGAAAACAGGGTTTAAAAGCCAGCTTCGGTAATTCTTCTGTAATACACGAGCTCCCCGCTATCTTGTCACCTCGCGCCACGCCAGCCCTAACGCGTCTGCATACTCGTAAGCCGCCTTCATCTCGGCGTCCGCGACCCTCCTCCTGATCTCCCTGTACCTCTCCAGTCTCAGCACGAGGTACTCCGGCCTGTACTGGTCCATTATGTTCACGAGGGCACGCTTGCAATTCTCCGCAAGCCACTTGAGCACCGGCTTCGTGCAGCACTCGAGATGCCCCGGCAGTACTAGGTGCCTCACTATCACGTCCTCCCCCCTGCTGCAGATGGAGAGGAAGTTCCGGGTCACGACCTCCCAGTACCGCGGGGCTACAGAGTAGCGCGCGGCACACTTGTTGTTGCCGTACTTGAAGTCAGGCAGCCATATGTCAATGACGTGAAGTACCAGCGACGTGCCCTCCGGCGTCATGTACATGTTCGAGTTCCACAATTGCGGCACGTTAACTCCCCTCTCGGCGAGGACTCTCATGGACTCCAGTATGTGCGGCATGTTCGGGGTGGGCTCGCCGCCGACCCAGTTGATGTTGCGGGCCCCCTCGCGCCTCAGCTTTACCTGAATCGCGGCGAGGGTCTCTGCAGTGGCCTCAACGCCGGCCTCGGGGTGCTGCGATATGTCCCAGTTCTGGCAGTAAACGCAGCGGAAGTTACACCCAGAAAAGAATATAGTGCCGGAGGGCACGAGCGGCGACTCCTCGCCGAGGTGGTGGAAGAAGCTGGCGACGCGCGCCTTGCCGTTCAGCAGGCACGCGCCGACTCTCTGCGCCCTGTTTACGCCGCACCTCCTCTCGCATAACATGCAGCGCCCCAGCTGTCTCCGCGCGAGCTCTATCTTGACGTCAAGAAGCGAGGCCCCCGGGAGCTTCCTCCTCACGAGCGACACGTCGTGTCTCTCCCTCTGCGCGGCCCACTCCTCGTCGAACTCGCGCGAGAGGCTCTCGTGCAGCCTCCAGAGCTCCGAGTCTTCCATGGACGCGTAGTCCGCAGGTGCCTCTATTCTCGCGGCTATGTGAAACTTAGCGGGGGCCTCGTCGCGCATCACCGCGCGGTACCAGCCCAGCCTCTCCCTCACGACCTGGCTCTCCCACACCGTCAGCGCGTCCGGCCTGTAGGACTCCCAGTAGAGCGCCACGGCGCTGCGCGCGCCTGCACAATTAAAGCTCGAGCGCCGCGGGGGCCGCGTGGTGCTGCTGGCCAGAGGGGCCGAGGCGGAGATCTACCTAGTTGACTGGTTCGGGCTGAGGGCGGTGCTCAAGTGGCGCAGGCCGAAGGCGTACAGGGATCCCTCGCTGGACTACCAGATAAGGAGGAGGAGGACCATTAACGAGGTGCGGAATATGTACATAGCGCACTCGGTAGGCGTCTGCGTTCCCGCCGTTTACTTCTTCGACCCGGCTGAGGCGAAAATAATAATGGAGTACGTCGAGGGCGAGAGCCTGCGGGAGCTGCTCAGCCGGGGGGAGTGCCAGCACTTGAGGGACGCCGGCGCGCTCGTCGGCGTAATGCACAGGGCGGGCCTGATACACGGCGATCTCGCGCCCACTAATATCATCCTATCGCGCGGCTCGCTCTGCTTCATAGACTTCGGTCTCGGCGAGATGAGAGCCGGGTGGTCGCGCAGGACCGCCGTGCTGATGGCAAGGGACGTCAACGTGCTGCTGAGAAATCTCGACCTCTACGGCGAGAGGTCAGAGGAGCTGAAAGAGATCTTCTGGTCGGGCTACCGCGAGGAGATGGGCGAGAGGGCACGCGACGTGGAGAGGGAGGTCGCGAGGATACGGGCCTCCGGGCGCTATGCTGAGAGGCGCCCTGCCACTCCGCATTCCGGCGGCTCTTAGCACTGGTAAGCCCCGCGGGGCGGCCCCACTCTCGGGGCATCGGCAATCAGGCCGTGGCGGGCTAGCGCGCGGCTGCAGGCGGCGAGGTTAAAAAAAGCGTGCCCGCATTCGCTGGGAGCCGTGATGACGGTGGACCGGCCGGAGCTGGTGACGCGGGCGCTAGCATTGACTGAGCCGTGCAGCCCAGACTCCGCGCGCCGCCCTCTAAGGCGCTCCCAGCGCCCCGCGCTGGCGGGATTCCGGCGCGCGCCTCCGCGCGTGCGCGGGTCAAGGCCGCGCGGCGCCAGCGCTAGCCTGCCGAGATGCACTACCGCAATTGTCGGGGCGCGCCGCGGTAGAGCTCTTGACCGCGGCGGAAACGCTTAAAAGAGTGCGGGGAGGCCCGCCGAGAGGGCCCGGAATCTCAAAAGAAGGATTGAAAGTATCGAGGGCAGCACGCAAGACTTCCGCCTCAGAACCCCTACGCCCGCCGCCTGCATTCGCTTACGAACTCCACGATCAACGCGGCTGCACCGCGAGCGCAAGAGCTTCTCTTAGCGGCGGATGCTGGGAGAGAGGTACGGCATATTTGAGGAGGCTGTCGTGCGTCACAGAGACGTCGACCTTGAGATGATGGAAGCTATCGCCGAGAGAGCAATACATGCCGAAATAGACAGGCGCGACATGGCCGCCTTCGCGAACCCCGTCCTGAGGGCCCTCGGCATGGCGCTTCCGCGCAAGCCGGTGGGAGCTGCGACGAAGACGCGCTCCCTCAGGGCCGCGGTCCTATGAGAGTCAGGTGCCCGGTCTGCGGGGCGGAGGTCGAGGCGGGCCGCCGAGGTTCGGGCCCGACGGCCTGGCGCTCGCTGTGTTAATGTGTGATAATTACTGTATTACAACATATTACGATTGCGCAGGCCTCCCGCAGCGCGTCCTCAAGCCAGCTGCCTGTGTAACGCATTAAGCCGTGGTGCATCGTGCTGTGAGTATAGTCCGCGAGAACGATTTGTTACCTAGGCGGCGCCGGGCATCTAGGCAATAATTCTTGGTGCTGTGCAGCCGAGAGCTGTATATCGCTATCGGCAATACGCTCTTTTCCAGCGACGCGGCGAAGCATGAGTGGCGGGCCCGGTGGGATTCGAACCCACGACCTACGGCTCTCCCCGGCGTCGCCGTAGGAGGCCGCCGCTCTGTCCGGGCTGAGCTACGGGCCCTGCCCCTCACTTGCCGGGAGCGCTTTTTAAGATTTCCGCGGGGCGGGGCGGGTGCCGTTCGCTCGCGGCGACTGGGCGCTCCTGGTGGAGGAGCGCGGCAGCTTCAAGACCGTGGCGAGAGCGGGCGGCGGGACTGTCCAGACTGTGAGGGGCTTTATAGACACGGACGCCCTCGTGGGCGCGCCGCACGGGGCGGTCGTGGAGTCGTCGCTCGGCGTGAGATTCAGGGCGCTGCCGGCCACGATATTTGACGTGATAGAGCACAAGTTCAAGCTCAAGACGCAGGCAATATACCCGAAGGACGCCGTGCACATAGTCAAGGCGGCGGCCGTGGGTCCCGGCTCGAGGGTGGCGGAGGCGGGCACCGGCTCGGGGTTCCTGACGGCAGTCCTCGCGTGGTACGTCAGGCCGTGGGGGGTTGTTTATAGCTTTGAGAGGCGCGAGGATCACGCGAGGGTCGCTGCGAGGAACATCAAGAGCGCCGGGCTGGAGCAGTACGTCGAGCTGCAGCTGAGAGACGTCGTGGCGCACGGATTCGGGCCCCTGGAGGTGGACGCGGCGGTCCTTGACATGGGGGACCCGTGGAACGCGCTGGGGCACGCGCTCGAGATCATCAGGCCGGGGGGCCTCGTCGTGGTCTTCTCGACGACTGTTGAGCACATGTCGAGGAGCCTGGAGGCGCTGAGGAGGCACGGCTTCTGCGATCTCTCCGTCGAGGAGGTAATTGTGAGGCGCTGGAAGCCCACAGTCGGCGAGCTCAGGCCCGAGACCTTCGATGTGGTTCACACTGGGTGGATAGTGGCAGCCCGGCGGCCTTGAGGCGCGCCCGGGAGCGCGGGCTAGACGGCGCGCTGTTTTAATTCCTTAATAACGGCTCGGATACCGCCGCGATGGAGCTCGTCAGGAAGGCAAGGCCTCACGGGCGCGAGAGACTTAAGGCAAACTTAATGGAGTGGTTCCACTGGCTGCTGAGGGAGGCAGAGATATACGACGTGAGGTACCCAGTCAAGGGGGCTTACGTGTGGCGCCCCTACGGCATGAAGCTGAGGCGGAACGTCGAGGAGCTCATAAGGAGGCTCCACGAGGAGACAGGCCACGAGGAGGCGCTGTTCCCCACGTTCATACCCTACGAGTTCTTCAGCAAAGAGTCCCAGCACATACGCGGCTTCGAGAGAGAGGTCTTCTGGACGTCAAAGGGCGGCGAGAGCGGCGAGAGGCTGGTCCTGAGGCCGACGTCAGAGACGGCGATAATGCCGGTCGTGAGACTGTGGGTGCACGACTACAAGGACCTGCCGCTCAAGATCTTTCAAGTAGTCAGCGTGTTCCGGGCGGAGACCAAGGCGACGCACCCGATGATCAGGCTGCGCGAGATCAGCATGTTCAAGGAGGCCCACACGGTGCACGCGAACAGGGAGGACGCCGAGAGGCAGGTGCGGGAGGCAGTTGAGCTGTACAAGAAAATCTTCGACACAATGTGCCTGGCATACATGATAAACAGAAGGCCGGACTGGGACAAATTTGCAGGGGCCGAGTACACTATTGCGTTTGACACGCTGCTGCCAGACGGCAGGACACTGCAGATAGGGACGGTGCACTACCTCGGCACGAACTTCACGAGAGTCTTCGACGTGTATTACCTTGACGCCGACGGGACCAGAAAGCTGGCCCACAGCACGTCTTACGGGATATCGGAGAGGTGCATCGCCGCAATGCTGATAGCACACGGCGATGACGCGGGCACGACACTGCCGCCGGCACTGGCGCCGGTGCAAGCCGTCATAGTGCCGATATATTACGGCGAGGGAGAGCTCCCGCTCGTGATGCCCGCGGTTTACGGGGCAGCCCGCGCGCTGAGGGAGGCCGGCATCAGAGTCCGCGTTGACGACAGGAGGGACAGAACCCCGGGATGGAAGTTCTACCACTGGGAGCTGAAGGGCGTGCCCCTGCGCGTCGAGATCGGGAGGAGGGACGTTGAGAGGAAGCAGGTCGTGGTGACGCGGAGGGACACGCTAGAGAAGTACGCCGTGAGGCTCGAGGAGCTTGTTGATAGCATCAGGGCCTTAATGGAGGCCGTCGAGGAGAGCCTCCGCAGGAGAGCGTGGGAGGAGCTGAGGAGCAGAATTGTCAGGGCCGAGAGCGCCGCGGATGCCGCGAGGGCGCTGGGGGAGGGGAAAGTCGCGGAAGTGCCGTGGAGCGGCGACAGCGAGTGCGGGCTTAAGATACAGCAGATGCTCGGCGCGGACGTGCTCGGCGTGCCGCTGGACGCGGATGCGTCAGTCGGCGGCCACGACCTCCGCGACATCGCGTGCCCAGAGAGGCGCGCGGAGATCTGGCTCAGAGTGGCCGAGCGCTACTAGCCAGGCCGCGAGGCGCGGTGAAGGCGGCGCAAACGGCCAGCCAGACGGCACTTTGGCACTCTCGGGAAGTATCCAGGAAGACTTAAATTAATGAAGATTCCAAGGGGCTCTCGTGCCCAAAAAGCGGAAGAATAGAGGGCGCAAGAAGGGCGACAAGGGGAAAGAGCCTGTCGTGCACTGCGACAACTGCGGCAAGCTCATGCCGCGCTCCAAGGCGATAAGAATTACGGTGCCGCACTCGCCCGTCCCGCCCGATCTGGCTAAGGAGCTAGAGAAGCAGGGTACAATAATTCACCGCTACCTCGTCACAAAGACCTACTGCATAAATTGCGCCGTGTTCTTCGGCATCATAAAAGTGAGGGCGAGGGAGGAGAGGAAGAGGAGAGTACCGCTCCAGCAGCTTCTTTGAGCTTCCTAATAAAGAGCGACACTGCCTGCCCCTGGTCCATTGACGCGGACCTTCCAGTGAGAGGGAGGTTTGACGTGCTGATAGACTTCCTTATAGAGTCGGTCAGGGGGGGCGCGAGGGAGGTTTACATAATGCTCTGCGACGGGACCACGTACCGCGTCTCGTCAATACCGTCAGACCGCGCGAGAGACGTCGCGTCGTGGCTCCTATCCATGACGCCGTTTAAGGCGGACCTCGCTTCACTAATCAGCAAGTACAGGCGCGTGTACTACATGCACGAGAGGGGGAGGGACGTATCAGGAGTCGTGCTGGACGCGGAGGGGCTGTACGTATTCGGCGATCAGGACGGGCTCTCTGCGGACGACGAGAGAATCTTGCGTGAGCGCGCCGTGTGGGTCTCCCTAGGCCCTCTTTCTTACATCTCGTGGCACGCAGCTGCGTACGTTGCCTACCTAGTCAGGAGGCAGGGGCGCGGCCGCAGGCAGAGCCGGGAGGTAGACTAGAAAACGCGCCCGGGCCCGGAATTTCATGGTGATCGAGCGGCTGAGAGGGCTTGTGTCGCTCGACGCCGTCGGACGGAAAATTCCGCTGAGCCCTAACACTCTGACTCTCGCGTCTCTTGCTGTCGCTGCCTGCGGGATCCCTCTGGCATGGCTCTATCACCTGCCCGCGTGGATTTTCATACTGGCGGCGTCGGCACTTGACGCACTGGACGGCGCAGTGGCGAGGAGCAGGGGCCTCGCGACCAGGCGCGGCGCATTTCTCGACTCGGCGGTTGACAGGTACGCCGACGCGCTGTACTTGCTATATTTCTGGCCGCGTGCAGATCACCTAAGTCTCTACGTTGCCCTCATTGGGACCTTCATTGTCAGCTACGCCAGGTGCCGCGGGGAGTCGCTCGGCCTCAGCATGAGGGGGGTCGGCCTCATGGAGCGCGGCGAGAGAGTGGCGCTGCTCGTCGCGGCTAGTATCGTGCAGGAGCTCGTGCCGCCTGCCCTCAACGCCGCGATTCTCGCGTACGCGGTCTTGGTCAACGCGGCCGCCGCCCACCGCTGCGCGGTCGCGTTCGCAAGACTCAGAAGGCTCGACCGCGACTAGAGCAGGCGCGCGGTTCCCCTCAGCTCCTCGAGAGTCACGCCCATTGCCTCGAGTATCTGCTCGAGCGACGTGCTGATATACTCGAGGTACTTCCTCTCGTCTACTTCATCTATTCTCGCCAGCTGGATCGGCCTCACACCCACCGGGTCCCGCGTCCTCACGATCACCACTACGTCGCCCCTGCCTACCTTGATCCCGTACTTCAGAAGCTGCTCCGCAGCCTTGACGTGCTGCGGCTTGTTCTTCGTGTACTCGCCGAGGTCCTTGTTGAGCGTGACTCTGATGCCGAGCTTGTCGAGCGTGATTTTTTTCTCCCGCAGCCTGGTCTCCACCTCCTTGACCATTGCAATTACTGCATCCTTCACCTTCAGTATGTCATCTGTTGTATTAATGTCCTTGATTGTGCGTATTATTTCCTCCGTGAGCTCCTTGGCGAGCGGCGGCGCGTTCCGCTTCTTTGCCAGTATGCCCTTCATGACTACGCCCCCGTCCGCCGAGACGCCGAGATAGTTCTTCTTGCGGCCGCTGAACATGACGAACTTGTACACCCTGTCCAGCTCTATGTCAATGTTGAGCTCCTCTGCACACTTCATCAGCTGTTTTATCTTCTCCTCGTCCGCGTTGAGCAAGAATAGCGAGTCCGTGTCCCCGTATATCGGTATCATCCCGAGCTCGATTGCCTTCAGCACGGTGCCCGCCATTATGTACCTGGCCAGAGCTGCTGTCAGCTCGGCAACGGGCGGGCAGTACAGCGGGAACGTCTCGGCGCCGAAGACCCCGTAAGACGCGTTTATGAGCACCTTCATTGCGCTCTGGACCGCGTCGTAGAAGTGCCTCTCTGCGGGCGTGGACGCCGACTTTGCGAGCCTCTTGTACACGTGCACTCTCAAGTCTCTCAGCACGCCGACTATCGTACTGGTGAGGCCGGGCCTGTCGCGACACACGGCGTGCGGGAGCTCCGGTATGGGCCTCTCGGCGTCAGGCCCGCAGTTGACAGTCTCGTATGAGAGATTCCACCTGCTGATTATGGAGGGGTACAGCGACGCGAAATCCAGGACGTGGACGTTGAAGAACACGCCGGGGGGCGGGTCGAGCACTATCGCGCCGGCGTACTTCTTGCCCTTGATAATTGCCTTCGTGTGCGCCGTTCCCCTCTCCTTGATTATGTCCTCCTTGTTCGGTATCAGCCACCCCCTCTTTCTGTGCTCGTAGTACAGCATGTTGCGTATCCACGCCGAGACCTGAGACCTGGTTATGTCCTCCACCGGCATCTTGGCCACTCTGGAGAGCAGCATGACAAGCTTCATTACAAGCTCGCCGTTGTAGAGCGTGAGGTACAGCGTTATGAGCGCGTCTCTGTAGTTGTACTCGGCGAGCTCCCAGTAGCTCATCCTCGAGACCCCCTTATCGCGCGCCAGCTTGCCGATGCCGAGTATGGCGTACGCAATTCCGTCTAGGCTCCTCTCGCCCCTGTAGATTCCGCCGAATGCGTAGGCCTCAATGGCCTTGACGGCGAAGAATTTGAAGAGGTCAATGTGCGCGCCGGGAATCACGCCCGCGCAATCCCTCTTCACGACCACCGGTATCTCCTCCTCCGGCACGCCGAGCGCCCTCGCCCTGTTGTAGAGGTAGGGGAGGTCGAAATTGTCGCCGTTAAAGCTTACTATGACAGGGTACTGCACTAGCGTCTTGAAGACTTCCATGATGAGGTCATGCTCGCTGTCAAAGAGTAATACCTCGTAGTCCGGCCTGTACTTGAGCTCGGCCTCAAGGCTTGGCCTCCGCAGTAGCAGCACTCGCCTCAAGCCGTCGGTGCCGACGAGGGCAGCCGAGATAATCTCGTGCTCCGCGGACTTCGGGTCCGGGACCTTGTTCTCCTGCGGCGTGTAGACCTCGATGTCTATCGCGACCCTCCTTATGTGAGGCACAGGCGCCTGGAATAGCGGGATGAACTCCTCGGCCACCCCGGCGCGCTCGGGGCTGAAGACGCTCTTCAGCGCGGCTATAACTTCGGGCGGCACGGAGACCTCAACCGGTACCAGCTTTCCATTCTCTACCCTGTACCACATTGATGGAATTATATTCCTATCAAACAGGTAACAGTGGTGGTACTTTATCCGCGACTCCCACGTCTCGCCTAGGATGTCCCTGATGGATTTCTTACCCCCGCCTATCGATAGCGGGTCCTTGGCGTAAACCCTAGTCACCAGGACTCTCCTGTTGTGAAGCGCGTCGTACCTTTCCACGACCTCGAAGTGACTGAATCCGGGGTGCTGCAGGACCTCTGCATGTCTCTCAATGATCTTCTCCGGCATCTCGGCCGCTATCAGGTACGGCTTGTGCCCGGTGTTGTCGTACCAGTAATACAGCGTGTTGCCAACAGGGTCGTACAGCTTCACCAGCGCCCTCCCCTCGTCCCCGTCGTATGCTACCGCCAGCACAATTGACGGGGGTACGGCGCCGGAGACAACTCCCTTTATTCTCCCGCGCTCTACTGCCTCCTCTTCCTGCTCCTCCACCTCAAACTCTTCCTCCTCCAGCTCGAGCTCGTCGGGCTCAAAGTCGCGCCGGCTCACGCACGCCCGCCGGCCGCGGATATTAATTGTTGTCGCGTAGTACCGCGGGGAGCCAGGAAACCTTTATTAGCCCGGAGTAAATAAACTTTCCGTGGTGATTTACGTCTCGCCGCAGAAGCCGGAGAGAAAGGTGTCAGAGGCAACGGATCTCAAGCGATTGATAATAAGCGAGATTATAGACAGCGCCATACACGGAGTGACCATACTAGACAGCAGTGGCGTTCCTGTAATACACCACTTGCCAAACACTCTCACGGCAAAAACGCTAAGACATGTTGCAAACCTCGTGGAGGTGATAAATGTAGTCAGGCAGAATCACGACGAGAGTCTCGGCGACTTGCAGTACATTTACATAAAGTACGTGAATTACAAGGTGGGGATCTTCGAGCTGCCGGGCGGGAAGGGCTGGCTGATAGCCTTCATAAGCCCGCTGTGGCAGGGACAGATGGAGAGCCTGCTGCCCAAAATAAGGCAGTTTGCGCACAAGATTAGCCAGAGCCTCCCCTAGCCCTGGCAAATTTGATGTGTGCCTGCGCCAGCTCGTTTCTTGCAAGCGCCACGAGTAGGTTCAACTCCCCTGCCAGTACCGCCGCGGCGACGATCTCTGCAAGTTTAAGCGCGTTAACGCCCGGCGGGCTCCCGGGGCCGGCAACGCCGAGAAGCTCTAGAGCCTCTCTCTGAGTTGGGAGTGACGTGCCGCCGCCGACGGTGCCGACCTCAAGGCTGGGCAAGAACACTGAGATGTACAGCCCCTCATCCCTGGGCTCCGTGACTGTAATGCCCATGCTGGACTCCACCACTTGTGCGACGTCCTGTCCCGTCGCGATGAAGATTGCAGCTATTATGTTCGCGAAGTGCGCGTTAAACCCGTAAGAGTGTGCCAGCGCCGAGCCCAGCAGATTCTTGCCGACGTTGACGCTGTGGACGCCCTCGGGAGTCACGCCGAGCCTCCCGAGGGAGTCCCTCCTCACCACGGCCTCCGCCACCACGGTCTTGCCCCTCCCCAGAATGAAATTTATCGCGTTGGGCTTCTTGTCCACGCATACATTGCCGCTCAGCGCGACGAGCTTTGCCTCCGGGTACTTCTCCTGCACGTACCTCACCGCCGCGTCGGTTGCTATCGTGACCATGTTCATTCCCATTGCGTCGCCCGTCGTGAAGACGAAGCGCAGCCACACGTAGCACCCGACGATGAACGGCTGGATCTCCCTCAGCTTTCCGAATCTCGTCGTCGACTCCGCGGCGCGTTTTATCTCCTCGAAATTCCTCAGCGTCCACTCGACGAACTCAACCGCGTCGGCCACAGACGGCAGTTTGAAGAGCGGGGCTCTCGTCATGCCGTCCCTCAGCACCTTGACGCGCGCCCCGCCGGACTCCGTCACGAGCTTTGCCCCCCTGTTCACCGAGGCGACCAGCGCCCCCTCAGTGGTGGCGAGCGGTATGTAGTAATAGCCGCTGGCGTAGTCCCCCCTCACAAGCAGCGGGCCTGCGACGCCCAGCGGCACCTGAACCGCGCCGATTGGGTTTTCTATATTCCTGCCCACCAGCGCGTTGAAGTCGAGCGCGGTCTTTCCGATGTTCTCCAGCCTGGCGCCCGTAATTCTCTCCAGGTACTGGCGCCTGATCTCGGCAGCTTTATTGGCATCGCCGTATATCCTGTCGAGCTCGTGCAGCTTGACGCCAGCGTCGGCGGTCACGCCGTTAGCGGCGCGGCTGCCTTAATTAGCTCACCGCCGCGCGGCCCCGCCCGGCGCGCCCGGCACTGATGCATTGCGCGCGACAGATTTAACCGCCAGCCGCAAGCGTTTTCTGTGACCGGCGTGTACGTTGTCGGCGCGGCGCTCCGCCCCGCCGGGAGGCACTACGGCGAGAACATAGACGACATGGCGGCCGAGGTCCTCGGCAAGGCGCTCGCGGATGCTGGAGTTGACATCGAGGCGCTGTTCGTTGCCTCCTCCACCACGGAGCTTGTTAACAGGCAGCAAATACTCGGCGCATACATCCTAGAGTCCCTGGGCATTGACAAGATACCCGCATTCCGCGTCGAGTGCGGCGATGGGTCCGGCGGCGCCGCCGTGACGGCTGCGTACTACGCTCTCGCGTCCGGGGAGTACGGTTGCGTTGCCGTCGTTGGCGTTGACAAGCCTAACGACGTGTTGAGCAACCAGCAGGTGGACGTCTACGCAGCAGTAATGGATACTTACTTCGAGAGATACTTTGGCTTCACGCCGCTCTCTCACGCGGCGCTGATGGCAAAGATGTACCTCAAGCGCCACGGCTACAAGTACGAGGACCTCGCGGCCTGGGCCGTGCTAATGCACGAGCGCGGAGCGGAGAACCCCTACGCTTACTTCAGGCGGCGAGTCAAGCTCGAGGACGTGCTGAGCAGCGAGTACACGAGCGAGCCCCTGAGGCTTTATGACGTCGCGCCGCTAGTGGACGGCGCGGCCGCCGCCGTCCTCTGCAGGGACAGGAGAGACGGGCCCCGCATTATGTCAGTCGCCGTCGCGACCAACGCAGTGCCGTTCAACATGAGGAGCGAGTACGACACGCTTTACAGCCTGCGCGAGGCCGCGGCGCGGGCGTACAAGGCAGCGGGAATCTCGCCGAGGGACGTAGCCGCGGCGGAGGTCCACGACTCTCTCTCGATATTTGGAGTCCTCGCAGTCGAGGGCCTCGGCCTGGCGGAGAGAGGCGGCGCGCTCGCGGCCCTCAAGCGCGGCGGGCTGCGGGTTAACATGAGCGGGGGGCTCAAGGCGCGGGGCAACGCGCTCGGGGCAACCGGCGTGTACCAGCTCGTTGAGGTCGCGTGGCAGCTCGTCGGCAGGGAGTTCAAGCGCGCGGACGGCAGGTACGGCGTGGTGCACAGCATGGGCGGCGTTGATAGAACGTCGGCGGTTATCGTCGTGGGCCTCTGACGCCGGCAGCCCCGCAGAGCGCAAGATTATATTCTCGCGGCAGGGAGCAGTCGTGAGGCACGAGTCCGTGCCGATGTACTGGCGCAACATACCCCAGTACTACCGGCTGGTCGCAAAGAGGTGCAGGCAGTGCGGCGCTGTTTACTTCCCCCCCGCGCTCCGGTGCAGGTGCGGCTCCGCAGAGCTGGAGGACTACGACGAGCTGCCCCACGAGGGCAGGCTGGTCGAGTACACCGTGCTGTACCAGGTCGGCACGGACTTCCTGAAGCAGAAGCCGCTGATTGTGGGCCTCGTGGAGCTCAACGGCGGCGTGAGGGCCGTCGGCCAGATAGTCGACGCACAGCCGGACAGGCTGGCGCCGGGCACGAGGGTAGAGCTTGTGTTTAGGAGAGTGGCTGTAGACGGGAGGCACGGGCTGATAATGTACGGCTACAAATTCAGGCCGGTGCAGCCATGACGAGAGTGGGCGTTGTGGGCTGGGGCGTCTACATACCGAGGTACAGGATCAGGACCGAGGAGGTGGCCAGGCTGTGGGGCGACGACCCCCAGAGAATTGCAGACGTCTACTTGGTAAACGAGAAGAGCGTGGAGGCGCTTGACGAGGACGCGGTGACAATAGCTGTCGAGGCGGCCAGAATTGCGCTGAGGAGAGCCGGCGTGAGCAGGGAGAGGGTGGGCGCGGTCTACGTCGGCACGGAGTCAAAGCCCTATGCCGTCAAGCCAATAGCGTCTATTCTCATTGACGCGCTCGGCCTCAGGAACGACATCCTTGCGGTGGACATGGAGTTTGCCTGCAAGGCCGGCGGCGACGGCCTCGCCGCGATTGCCGGCCTCGTCGAGGCCGGGCGCGTGGAGTACGGCATTGCCGTCGGCGTCGACACGTCGCAGGGCGAGCCCGGGGAGCACTTGGACTACTCCGCGAGCAGCGGCGGCGCCGCGCTGGTGGTCGGCAGGGATGGCGTCGCCGCCGAGCTAGAGGCGATGTATGCCTACGCGTCGGACACGCCCGACTTCTGGAGGAGAGACGGGTCGCCGTATCCAATGCACGGCGAGGGCTTTACCGGCGAGCCGGCGTACTTCCGCCACATAATCGAGGCCGTGAGGGGGCTGGTGAGCAAGTACGGCTACAAGCCGGCAGACTTCACGTATGCAGTGTTCCACCAGCCAAATGGCAGGTTCCCGCTCCGCGTTGCGTCGGCACTGGGAATACCGATGGACAGGGTCAAGCCGGGCATTGTGGTCACGCACATAGGCAATACGTACAACGCGTCGGCGCTGATAGGGTTTGCCAGGGTGCTCGAGATGGCGAAGCCCGGCGACAGAATACTGCTCGTCACTTACGGGAGCGGGGCCGGGTCTGATGCATTTGTATTCAGGGTCACCGACGTGATAACAGAAAGGCAGAGGGCGCCCGCGCCCGCGGTCGAGCACATGCTGCGCAATAAGGTGTATGTAGACTACGCGCAGTACCTCAAGATGCGTAAGATGATAAAGTTACTTGAGTGATACCCTGGTGGTCGAGCTCCGTAAAAAGCACTAGCGGGTGCCACAGACGTGCCGAAGAGACAGACGGAGAGGGTGTACGAGCGGAAGAGACTGGTAGTGGAGTACTTGAGAAAGTACGGCGAGCTGACAACTGGGAAGCTGATCGAGCTCACGGGGCTTAGCCACTCGCAGGTGTTCTACGTGCTAAAAATTCTCGAGCACGAGAACATAGTGAGGGAGATTAAGCGCGGGAAGATTGCATACTGGAAGCTGGCCGAGCTGCAAAAAACCGAGACCGCGTAGGCTTTTAATCCGGCGCGGCGGGAGCGCCAGTGCTCTACAAGCTGTACTTGTCGGGCAGGATAAAGCAGGACGCTCTCGGCGTTCTCGCGAGAACCATCGTGTGCATTAGGCAGGGCTGCGCAGCCTCGGGACCTGAGGCCGTCTTCGGCAGCGTCGTGCTGCAGCTGGCGGAGACAATTGCAGGCAATATCGAGAGGAGGCCTGCGGCTGCGAGGAGGGCGCGCGCCAAGGCGCGAAGGCTCAGCGAGTTCATCGGCGCGGGCGGCGGGCAGGAGCGGCAGAGGCCGGAGCCGGCGGCAGGGGCCAGGCCGGAGACCGCGCGGGAGGGCCCGGCGGTGCAGACCCAGCGCGCGCCCCAGGAGCGGGCGGGAGAGGTGGCGGCCAGCCCTGCCGGGCGGCAGGAGCAGAGGCCGGACGCCGGCGCGGCAGCGCGGGACGGGCGGGGCGTGCTGGTCTCTCTCCTCGCCAGCGAGGCGAGAGTTGACGAGAGTAGCGCCAAGTCTCTCCTGAGCACCGTGCTGAACTACCTGGCCGCGTACCCGAGCGTCGGCATTATAAGATTCGTGGAGGACGTGTCACGTCTCGCGAGGGCAGACGCGAGAGTCGTGAGAACAGCGCTGGAAATACTCTGTTCCAGAGATATTGTTGAGATCAGAGAGGAGGGCGTTGTTAACTTGAAGAGGCCGGTGAGGCCGGAGGGCCTGCTCCTCTAGCGACCCTCGCGGGCGCGTAAATTTCCGTCCTATGGCCCCTGGACACCAGCACGAGCTCGCCCCGCTCGCTGAGGGCTCTCAGTATCTTCGCTGCCGTTGTCATCTTTGTGCCGAATTTTGACGCCACCTCGTACGTAGTGACGGCCCTTGCGCTCTGGACTTCCTTGGCGACTGCCTCGAGCAGTTTCTCGTCAATTAGCAGTAGGGATCTCTTCTGCTTAGCCTCCTCCTTCTTTGCGATCTCCTTCCTAGCCTTTTGCGCTTGCTGCTCTCTCTCCAGGCGCTTTACGACTTGGCTCAGCGTTGGCTTCTTCTTGCCGCCCATGCCTCTAGCCACGGCCCCCTTAAAAAAGCTTAGAGGCGCGGCCCCGCCGGCCAATGCTGGGCCGCCAGCAGCGGCACGCGGCTTTTTGGCTTAAAAATATTTTTAAAGAGGACGCAAGGCGTTTTGTGGCCGGCGCGCCTCAACGCTATGACAGGGGGCCCTCCTACCGCATTGAGAACATCGTTGCGACAATCAACCTCGGCGTCGAGCTCAATCTCGAGAGACTGGCGGAGCGTCTCCTAACGGCAGAGTATAACCCTGACCAGTTCCCTGGCCTAATCCTGCGGCTTACCAAGCCCAGAGTGTCCGCGCTGATATTCAGGACAGGAAAGATTGTGTGCACCGGCGCCAAGAACGAGGAGGACCTCAAAAACGCGGTCAGGGCTCTGACTCAGCTGCTTAGGGAGCACGGCGCTGACGTGCCGTCGGAGCCCGAGGTCCAGGTCCAGAACATAGTTGCCAGCGGCAATCTGCATGTCGAGGTCGACCTGGAGCAGGCAGTGCTAATGCTCGACAATGCGATGTACGAGCCCGAGCAGTTTCCCGGGCTGATATACAGGATGTCATCGCCGAAGGTCGTCATGCTTATCTTCGGCTCGGGAAAGATCGTATGCACGGGGGCCAAGTCCGAGACGGACGTGGGGAGGGCGGTGAACAAGCTCTACAGCCAGCTGAGGGAGCTGGGAGTCCTATACGTTGCCGAGGAGCGCGCGGCCGGGGAAGGGCTGTGATTCTCATTTACAGCGAGAGGGAGCTCCCAGACGTGGGGCTGGAGCAAGTCATCCCCACGTGCGAGGCCAGAGGCCCGAGAGTCGTGCCGCTGGTGGGAGAGGGCGACTTGCAGTGCCTCCACTCAGCGCTCCACAGTGCCAGCCGCGCAGTAGTTCTGAAAACCGGCGGCAGGCTCTGGGCGGCGCTCGCCAGAGAGATAAGGCACGACGTGGAGATTTACGTGTGGGGCGCCCCGCTGCGGGGGCGCGGGCTCGCTCCAATATACCCCGCGGGCGAGTACAGGGGTCCTGGCGTGTACTACGTCCGGGAGAGGCGCGAGCTCGTGGCCCTCCGGGGAAGGCGGGTCGAGGGCCTGCTGCTGGACGCGAGGGGCTTTAACGCGCGCCACGTCGAGCTGGTGCTGAGCGGCAAGCTCAAGTGCAATGGGGGCCGCAGCTCGCTCGTCGAGATGCTCCTGTGCGACGCCCACTTGGAGGTCGACGTTTTATGAACACTAGGCGAAAGGGAGTGGAGAGGGAGAGAAAGCTCGCGAATTACTTCTGGGAGCGCGGCTGCGCCGTGCTGCGCGGCTGCTCCTCGGGCGGCGGCGTGCGCAGGAGATTCGTTCCAGACCTTATTGCCATATGCCGCGGCCGCGTGCTGGTCTTCGAGGTGAAGTACAGGTCCAGGCACGCGGCGCTTCACGTAGAGCGCGAGAGGCTGGAAAAACTGCTCGAGTTCGCCAGGCGCGCCGGCGGCGAGGCGTACCTGCTGGTAAAGTACAGCAGGGGGCCGTGGAGGGTCCTAAGCCCTGCGGAGGTCGTGAGGCGGGATGATTACGAGACCGCGCCAGAATTGAGGGCGTTTTTGGAGTCGATAGCGTCGCAGAGACTTGTTTAAAATCGCGGCGCGCTGCAGCGCGTGAAGGAGCTGGAGAGGGTGGTGGAAGCCATCAAGAGGGTGGGGGCCGGCTCTGTGAAGTACGCGAAGTGTAGCTACTCGCCAGCGACTGGCGCCTACCACCTGAAAATATACCTCATGAAGCCCCTCGAGTGGGACGCGCTGGCCAAGATCGTTAGGGAGCTAGAGCGCGAGTTCCGCGTCGCGGTGTACGCGCCTCACGCAAATGCCATAAGACTCGACTTGAGGAGGAAGTGACGGCGTCAGGGCCGGGGAGGGCATAATTTATTTATCGCGCGCGGCGCGGGACCATGCTGGTCAAGTGGCTCGGCCACGCGGCGTTCATGATAGAACTCTTCGCCGCGAGAATGCTCGTGGACCCGTGGATTTCAAACCCGCTGTCTCCCAGCTCGCTGAATGACATAGTTGCCGAGAAGCCCGCGTACATACTCATAACGCACGACCACCATGACCACCTCGGCGAGGCCGTTGACATAGCAAAGGCCACGGGCGCCGTGATCATCGGCACTTACGAGCTCACGCTCGAGCTGGCAGAGAGGGGGGTTCCCGAGGCCCAGACGATGGCCATGAACATAGGCGGGGTGCTGAAGCTCGGCAACGGCATTGAGATCTACATGACCCCCGCGCTCCACACTGCGAACAGGGGCGCCCCTGCCGGCTTTGTGGTCTCGACGCCGGAGGGCACGGTGTATCACGCGGGGGACACGGGCCTCTTCAGAGACATGGAGCTAATAGGCGGGCTGTACGACATTGACATTGCCCTGCTGCCCATAGGCGGCGTGTTCACAATGGGCCCGCGGGAGGCGGCAATAGCAACGCAGCTGCTCAAGCCCAGGAGAGTCGTGCCGATGCACTACAATACCTTCCCGGCAATAAGGCAGGACCCCGAGGATTTCAAGGCGCGCGTCGAGGCAATATCGCGCGCGAAAGTTTACGTAATGAGACCCGGCGAGGCGCTAAAGATCTGACGCCGGCCGCGCCGCCGCAAAACGGCGCGCGCAATTTTTATACACGGCCCGCCCCTGCGGGGCCCGTGTCCCTGAAATTCGACGTGGTGGTCGCCGGCGCCGGGACGGCGGGCGCCTACGCCTCGTACCTCCTCGCGAGAGCTGGGCTGAGGGTCGCGCTGCTGGAGGCGAGGGCCGGGGACCAGATAGGCGTTAAGGTCTGCGGGGACGCGCTCGGGGCTCACCACGTGGAGAGAATGTCAAGGTACCTGACTCCCAACCCCAGGGCGTTCAAGAGCAAGATCGCCGGCGTGGAGCTCGTGAGCCCCGACGAGTCTGCCAGGCTTGTAATCCGGGGCGAGGGGTACATGCTGGACAGAGCCGCGTGGGGCAGCTGGCTCGTCGGCGAGGCGGTCAGGGCGGGGGCCGAGCTTTACGAGGGCTATATTGCAGCCGCGCCCACCGTCAGCGGCAGCAGCGTGGCGGGAGTCGAGGCGGTTAAAAAGCGGGAGGGAACCCGCGTGGAGCTGCGGGCCAGAGTTGTCGTGGACGCGACGGGCCTCGGCGGAGCCCTGAGGACGAAGCTGGCGGGCTGGCCGGTGTCAGAGCCCCTCAGCCCGGAGGACGTCTCCCACGCCTACAGAGAGATCCTGAGCGTTGACGGGCCTGTGGAGAGGCCCGAGTACATAAAGATATTCCTGAACGCAGAGGTGGCGCCCGGGGGCTACTGGTGGCTGTTCCCGTACGACTCGAGCACGGTGAACGTCGGCCTCGGCGTGTGGGGCATCTCCGGCGTGAACCCCGTGGAGCGGTTCAGGCAGCGCGTCCTGCCCCGGCTCAGGGTGCGCGCCAGAATTCACGCGGGCGGGGGCGTCGTGCCGACTAGAAGGCCGCTGAAATCTCTCGTCGGCGGCGGCTTTGTTGCCGTGGGAGACGCGGCGGCTGCCGCGAACCCGCTCCACGGCGGCGGGATCGGGCAGGCCCTGCTCTCCGCCGAGCTGTCGTCCAGGGTTATAATCAGGGCGTTCGAGACCGGCGACTTCTCGGAGAGAGCGCTCTGGGAGTATAACGTCCTGTACATGAGAGAGTGGGGGCACAGGCAGGCGCAGCTCGACGTGATGAGGCTAATGCTGCAGACTCTGAGCAACGACGACCTGAATTACGGCCTCTCGCGCAGGGTGCTCGGTGAGGGCGATATTCTCGACGTGTCGTCCCGGGGCGTCAGCCCGTCGCTAGTGGAGAAGCTCAGAGCGGCGCTGCAGCTCCTGGGGAGGCCCTCGCTGCTGCTCAAGCTGCTCGCGGCGGCGCAGTACGCCAGCAGGATAGGCGAGCTCTATATGGAGTACCCCGAGAGCAGCGCCGGCCTCGAGCCGTGGCACGCGCGGGTGGCGAGTGCGTACGAGGAGTACCGCAGGAAGATAGGCCTCGAGCCGCGCGGCGCCTGACGCTCTCTACTATTGCTGCGAGCTCGTCTAGCCTGCTCAGCACTCCGTCTCTCGCCGCCAGCTCCTCAGTCCCACTTGGCGGCCCCTGCCGGCAAGTCCCAGTAGACGCACGCGCGGAGCTCCTTCGCGCGCCCGGTGTAGAGGTAGCCGGCCAGGTCCAGAAAGAGGGCGCCGGGCCCCCGCAGGCTCTGGACACTCTGTGCCAGCCGGCCGCCGCGGCGAGCTCCTCGAAGAGCCGGCGCGCCTCCCCGGGCCTTGGAGTGCGGATTAATGAAATCAACGTCGCCCGTGCGGTAGGCGCCGCCGCTGTAGAGCTCCACGGCAAGCTCGCCCACGACTATCACGCGGCCCGGCCGGCGCCGCTCTAGCTCCTCGTTCAGCCCTGCGAGAAGGGCGAGCGCCGGGCTACAGAGTAGGCACTGCCTCTATACAAAATGGCGGCCGCGGAGGCCTCAGAGCCTGGCCGCGCAACTTTAATTTTCAATAGCGCGGCACGCCGTGTTAAGTGCTAGCGCTGCGGCTGCCGCGAGGCGGGAGGCGGGCTGGAGGCGCGGCCCGCGCGCGGGGTGCTGCGTGAGAGGCGCGCGCCAGGAGGGGGACAGAGAGTGCCGCCGGGCCCGGCCGGCATGCCGCCGGCGCGCGCTCACGTAGCGATTGCCAGCGCGGCTGCCGCCGCCGTTGGCCTGCCCCGCGAGTGCGCACAGGGGCTCCTGCGCGGTGTCGTCGAGCCTGACGAGGTGGAGGACAGAGAGGTCGTCGTCGTGACGCGGAGAGGCGGGCCCTACGCGCGCGAGAGGAGGGTGCGCCACCACCAGACGCTGCCGAGAGATCTCATTGAGTATTACTACAATCTGGCATGTTACTACAGGGCAGTTGGCGATTTGTACAACGCCGGGAGGGCGCTCGGCAGGGCCGTGCACTACCTGCAAGACTGGTCTCTGGACGCGAGAAACCCCAGAGTCCACGACAGAGCAGAGCGGGAGATGAGCCGACTGGCAAGCGAGCTGCCGGAGCTCTGCAGCAGGGTGAGGCCGAGGCGCTCGACGGATCCCGCAGAGGCGCTCTGCGCCGGATTCCGCGAGACAGCGAGGCTCTTAATGCGCTTCCTCAGCGAGCCGCCAGCTGACCCGAGGGAAGCGCTGAGGGAGTACAGGAGGGCCAAGGCAGCGAAGTGGGGTCTCGGCGCTTCGCTCGCAGGCGCGCTTGCCCTCGCGCTCTACATGCAGTGGGCAGCCCCCGCCGCCTTAATTCTGGTGGCGCTCGCGCTGCTCGCGTCGTGGACGCCCCGGGGCTACATTAGGGCAATGAGGGCAGGCCTCGTTGTGGTACGCCCGCGGCGGTACAGGACAGCAATGTGAGCGCGGCGCGCTCCCGCTCGCGCCGCGAAGGGCACACGGGGGTCCCTGCAGGCGCCGGGGAGGCCGGGCGCGCCTGAGGCAGGGAGACTTGCAGGAGGCGCTGCTGGGGGCCGGGGGCACGGCGCGGTGGTGTAGCCGCATGAAGGGAAGGAGACTGGTAGCCCGGCCGGGATTCGAACCCGGGCCACGGGGTCTCCCCGCCGCCGGCTCCAGAGCCCCGCATCCATGGCCGGGTCGTGCCCGGGCGGCCGTTTACTCCCGGCCGCTGCCTTTTTAAGCCTTACTCCCGGGCCCGCTCCCCGACTGCTCCAATGCGCTATAAGCCGCGCCAGAGAGCGTAAATGGTCAGCGCGGAGCTCGGGCTCCGCCTCTGCGGACCCCTAATCAAATGCCTCGGGGAGGCAGGCGCGGAGACCCTTCACGCCGCCACTGCCTTTGTCGACGCCGAGGCACTTGAGAGATCAAAGTCATAGTGGGCGACTATGCGTCCGCGAAGTTTTCTCGACGAGCGGCGCGAGGCGGTCGAGTTGCGGTCGTGATACCGGAGTCGAGGGAACAGTGAGGCGCGGCCGCCTTTAGACGCTCCCCGTCGAGTCTGCCGTATTGCCTAAGAGTCTCGTAGAGGGAGTGTGCGTTCACGGCGTGGAG
>Ga0326760_1000050_pt1 | contig 67917 bp, 55 predicted proteins | sample GCREP_S_FD_207668 | JGI IMG/M metagenome (GOLD analysis project Ga0326760, IMG submission 207668) | Hot spring sediment microbial communities from Geyser Creek Basin, Yellowstone National Park, WY, United States - GCR.EP_S | ecosystem: Environmental > Aquatic > Thermal springs > Near-boiling... | reverse complement strand
GGATCCCAAACTATACCGCTCTCCTTATCCTCGTTCCTTTTCATATAATCGCATATCCAACGGATCGGTGGATAACCCCCCACCCTGTACTCAAAGGCAAAATCCGGTATCCCATAAACCTTAACCTCCTTGTTTATAACCATCACCTTATTCTTCTCGTCAAGCTTGACATCCACCACAAACTCCTCGGGATCCCAATCCCCCTCCACTTTCAAGTTTTCATCCTCGTATTCGGGAAGGTTTTGATAGTTTAGTTGTAGTCTTGCCAGCTCCTCACCCAAATATGCAATATCCCAAAAACTTTGCAAAATTGGAACCCTCGGCAGATCCTTCTTAAGGTTGTTTTCGTACCTCTTCACATATTCGGGTGTTGATAGTACCCCAAAGACATAATAGAAAATGTGCTCCTTCTCTATCCTGCGATCCTTAAGCTCATCCCTAAACTTGTTTAAAGCCTCATCCGTTATGTTGTAAAGCCTAACCAACCTCTTCTCTCCCATCATCTGCTGTTCCTCATAAACGTAAAGGGGAAAGAGCTGGGTAGCAAGCAAAAAACCCACATCAACAATTCTATCCGTAATAAAGGCATAGAACTGATCGGAACCTTTACCGCTTACCACAATCGCCAAATTTTGGTGTGATGGGGTGGGGAAAATTGAGGGGAGCTGGTAAACTCGGACGTTAAAAACTCTGTCAAAATAGACATACATTGGAATAAAGGGCCTATAAAATGCCGGGAAAACCCTATCATCCCTAAACTCCTGTAGATTGTCTATTTTGAATAACAGCTCTTTCAACCTCCCATCCCACTTTATTTTTCTTTCGTCCTTCTCAATCTTTTCCTCCCATTTATCTTTATCTTTCGTTATCTCCCCCCTCCAAACCTTCTCAAGGTGCTCGTTGAAGGTTTCTATTAGCCTTCCCATATTCTTCTTAAGCTCCTCAGGGGAAAAGTTGTATGCGTAAGAGTACCTAGCAGTATTCAAGCCTTGCGAATAATTACCAAATACCGTGATTTCCTTTTCGTTCCTTTTATCCCCAAGCTTTAGGAAATTCTCAAACTCCTCTTCCCCTTGCTCCAACCAATCTTGATATTTGTTTGGCACTATCTCCTCCCAAGGGATCTGGTCGGGTTTTTCTTTCCATTCTTCTAACTCCGCAAACTTTTCTTCCTTTTTGGCATAGTCTTTAACCGCTTTGTAGTAAATTTTTACGGGTCCGGTTTTGTTCTTCTTTTTTACCAAAAACAGTAAGCACACGCCCGCGCGAGATTGATTGTCAAATATCTTATCTCCTTGTTTTTTCCATTCCTCCCCCCTCTTCCTTGCATCCCCCTTTAGGTCATAAACATAAACCTCCGCAAACTCATCGCTTAGGGCTTTCCATATTCCCCTTCCTGAAAGCCCATATAACCACCCGTTGTTTAAAACCAATCCTATTACCCCCTCCTCTATCCTATCCGTCGCCATCCTTAATGCCTGGACGTATGTATCGTATAGCTTACTTACAAGCGTAGTTCCCAATTCCTTGGCATACTTTGCGTAAGTTTCCCCTATCCTCCTTCTGAGGTTGGGATATACAACGTTCTTCCTACCCACATTCTCGTTCTCTCTTCCCGCTCTCCAAGGGGGGTTTGAGATTATTACATTTACCTTTGCGTTAAGCTGGGCTTCCACCATTTCTTTAAATTTTTTAGGAAATCCGATTAGGTCTTTGGGTTTTCGCTCATAGAGTTTTTCCATAAGGTTGAAGCTGTCTGTCCAAAGGGCATTTGTGAAGGGCGTGTATTCCCCCAAGTTTTTGAGTAAAACGCTTTCCACATTTCTTAGTATAATCAGATAAGGAAGTAATAAAATTTCGTTAGCCCAGATTTCCTTCCTCTTTAGCTTTCCCTCAACCTTCCCCTTGTCTTCCTTTGCTATGTGATCTATCAGGATGGATATGAAGGTTCCCACACCCGCGAAGGGATCGAGGATCACTACGCCCTCATCCCCCAAACCCTTACCAAAGTGCTTTCTTGTTAAGAAATCAACGAAATTGACTATAAAAGAGACTAAGGGTACGGGTGTATAGGCAATACCCATCTCGTCGTTGATATCCTTGAAGGCTTTACTGAAGAATCCAGTATATAGAAACCTTAAAAGTTCTTGCCTTTCCTCCTCACCAAGGATCCCTTCCGCCCGAGTTCTAACCTTAGCGTAAAACCTCTCCAGATCCTTAATATTACTCTCAAGGAATTTCTTGAAGTATTCAAACATCTCGTCAAGGATTAGGTCTATTTCGGATTTTTGGGTGAATATCGCATCTAAGATGGGTTTGGTTAGAAGGTATTGGACTATTAGGCTAACGCAATCGTTGGTTGATATGGATTCGTTTAGGATTTTTGAGAGGGAACTTTTAAGGTTTTCAAGCTTTTCCCTAAAATTCCCGTCATTCTCGTAAGCTATGAGGATCTGATCCCTCAGAATTTGAGTCAATTTTGCTGTTTCTTCCGCCCAATCCGAGAGGAAAACCCTATCTCCTATCCTAAAAGTCTTTATCACCTTTGTGGTTAAATTCTTCCTTATTCCATCAAAGAGGTCTATGGGAAAGCTCGGGGATCTTACGATCTGGAAAACTTCCTCATCAAAATCCGGTTGGTTATCGCGTATCACCCTATCCAGTCCTTCACTAACTTTCTTTTTGGATAGAAGGGCTTTCCTGATCTTTACCCTGTACGTTTCATCGTAAGCTATTACCGCGTTTATCACCTGCCATATCGTTTTGTAATTGGTTCTATCTATCTGCTCGTCAATGTTTCCCTTTTCCGTATCTATCACCAAAGGGATGAATATTAATCCATACTCTTTGCCCGGGCTCTTTCTTAAAACTCTACCCAAGGCTTGGACTATATCTACCTCGCTCTTCTTTGGTCTGAAAAATGCAACGAAATCAAGGGAAGGGACGTCTATCCCCTCCGTTAAAACCTTCGCATTCGTCAATATTACGGGTTTTGAAATGGAAGCCTTCCTTAAACTTTCTATCTTCAAGCGTTTCTCCTCTGCGGTCATGCTCCCATCAATATGCTCTATCCTTATCTTCGGCTCCTCCTTGAAATATCCCCTATAGATTTCCACAAACTCCCTTGCTATCCTCTTTGATTCTTCCACGCGATTTACGAATATGATCCCGCTTTTTATTGGGAACCTAACCTTGCGGTTATCCTCATCCAAGGTTTCACCTTTTATAAACTTCATAAGCCCGATAAGTTTTGTGGTGTCGTCAACGCTAAGGGGTTTGGCTTCCCCCTCCTTTCCATATCCCATAATGTACTCACTCAAGTTCTCCTGAATCTCCTTTCTCGGCACCATAAAGGCTATTACCTTGAAACCCGTTATATACCCATCCTTTATCGCCTTAGCGAAGGTGTATTCGTAAAAAACGGGTCCGAAGATTTCTTCGTCATCCATACTGTAAGCCAGTATATTTTCTTCCTCCCCAGATGTTTTTTCCTCCTTAAATGTGTAAATTTTTGGTGTTGCGGTCATATATAGGCGCTTCTTACCCTTTATGTGTTTGTTTGAGTGTACCAACTTAAAGGAGCTTTCCTCCTCGTTCTCTATGATCCCGGCGGTTTTGTGAGCCTCGTCGCATATTATTAGGTCAAACTCCGGAAGTCCCATTTTCTGGGCTTCCTTTATCACATCAAGGGATTGATATGTGGAGAAAATTACGTTAAGCTTGTCTTCCTTTCGCCTGAACATTTCCACCAGCTCCTTCGGATCGGTTGTGGCGGGATCGCTCAAAAGCCTGATATCGTTTAGGTCGTCCTCATCCTCCTTTCCCCTCCCCACCTTCTTATCCGACACCACCGCATAAGCGTTTATATCAATTTCCGAATCCCTAAGCCACGCCCATATGGTCTGATCCAATAGGGCTATTGAGGGGCATAAGAAAAGGATCGTTTTTCCTTTCCCTAAGCTTTCCGCAACCTTCAAAGCAACCAGGGTTTTACCCGTCCCGGGAGGCATCAAAAGTTGCCCCCTGTCCTTCTCCTTAAACCCCTCTATGATCCTCTCTATAGCCTCTTTTTGATATGGCCTTAGCTCCTTGGGCCTTTTTTCTATCTTCTTCCCCTGTAATAAGTCCTCTGCCCTTTTAAGGTACTCCTGAAATTCCTCCCTCTCAATTGAAATGAAAATAACGTTCTTGGGCAGGTTTTTGTAGGCATCGGATGTTATATCTCTCGCAAATATATATCCCCCGTCAAAGTTGTACCTATGCAATAACCCTATAAAGCTTCCCAAATCCTTCCATCCCACCCTCCTCTCCCAATTTTTACACTGAACCAGATATATTTTCCCGTCCTTTTCCGCCACGAGGTCTCCCCCAAGATCCTTTGCACTGATTTCATTCTTCCTCGCCCATTCTTCCCAGCTGTAAACCCTAAAGCCCATATCCCTTAAAAAGAGTTCCACAGACTTTTCCAAAACCTTACCTTTTTCGTAAGGAGTCATAGACGGAATTTTAAGCCCGCCCTAAAATTTTATCTTATGCCCGTCCCGAAGGAGGTAATTGAGGAAGTTGAAAAATTGAGGGAGCTCATAAGGAAATACGATTACTACTATTATGTCCTGAACAACCCCCTAGTTTCCGATGCTGAGTACGACGAACTGAAGAGGCGCTTAATTGAGCTTGAAAGGAAATATCCGGAGTTAATAACCCCAGATAGCCCAACCCAGAGGGTGGGTGCCCCGCCGAGGAAGGAGTTCCCAAACGTCCAGCATTCCATCCCTATGCTTTCCCTTGAGGATGCGAGGAACGAGGAGGAGATAAGGGAGATATACGAGAGGATAATTAAGTTTGTGGGTAGAAATGTGGAGTTTTGTATAGAGCCGAAGTTTGACGGTACATCCCTTGAACTGATTTATGAGAATGGGGTTTTGGTGAGGGCGGTAACGAGGGGGGATGGGTACGTGGGGGAAGATGTAACTCCAAACGCAAGGACCATAAGGACCGTACCTTTGAGGCTTTTTGAGGATGTTAGCATAGAGATAAGGGGGGAGGTGGCAATATCAAAGGAGAATTTTAGGAAGCTTAACGAGGAGCTTATAAACAAGGGGGAAAAGCCTTTTGCAAACCCAAGAAACGCGGCGGCGGGCTCTTTAATGCAGTTGGACAGTAGAATAACCGCGCAAAGGCCCTTGGATTTCATAGTTTGGGGTTTTGGAAAAAGTGGGATAAAATTTGCAAAACAGTCGGAGTTTTTGAAGAAGGCGGAGGAGCTCGGATTTAAGGTCCCAAAACCCAAAGTCGTAAAAACCTTAGAGGAGATCATAGAGACTTACAGGGAATGGGAGAAGGAGAGGGATAGGTATATTTACGAGCTTGATGGGATGGTGGTGAAGGTGAATGAGATTGAACTTTGGGAGAAATTGGGTTATACCGCAAGGGCGCCGAGGTGGGCTTTTGCTGCGAAGTTTAAACCGAGGGAAAAGACAACAAAGATTTTGGGCGTTGTTTGGCAGGTGGGTAGAACTGGGATAATAACTCCCGTTGCGGAACTTCAAGCTGTTGAAATTGGAGGGGCTACCGTCTCAAGGGCAACCCTACACAACGTAGATATACTTAAAAAGTTGGGGGTGAAGATAGGGGATACGGTTGTGGTATCCAGGGCGGGGGATGTGATACCACAGATAATAAAACCAATAGAGGAGCTAAGGACAGGACAAGAAAGGGAAATAGAGATCCCGAATAAGTGCCCAGTGTGTGGGGGTGAGGTGGCGACGGAAGGTCCCTTCTTAAAGTGCCTCAATCTATCCTGCCCGGCAAAGCTTTCCGCGAGTATAAAACACCTTGCAAGGAGGGAAGCATTTGATATAGAGGGACTTGGAGAGAAGACATCTAAGCTCCTCGTAGAAAGGGGGTTGGTTAAGGATATAGCGGATGTTTTCAATCTACGAAAGGAAGATCTTAAGAGGCTTCCGGGATTCTCGGATGTATCCGCGGAGCAATTGGTTTTGGCTATAGAGAGGGCAAAGAAGATAAGGCTGGATAGGTTTATACACGCATTGGGGATCCCGGGTGTGGGGGAGGCTACCGCAAGGCTTTTGGCTGAAAAATTTAAAACCCTTTCCGCCCTTATGAACGCCTCAAAATTTGAGCTGATGAGGATAAGGGGGATAGGTCCGGAAACCGCCGATGCCATAGTGAAGTTCTTCTCCGACGAAAGGAACAGGTATTCAATAAAGAAGATGTTGGAATATGGGGTTGAGGTATATTGGGGTGAGGAAAAGAAGGGTCCCCTTTCGGGTAAAGTTTTCGTATTCACGGGAGAGCTTGATTGTTGTCCGAGAAGTAAGGCAAAGGAGATGGTGGAGGAGCTTGGGGGACAAACTGCGGATACCGTATCAAAGAGGGTGCATTATTTGGTTGTTGGGAAAAATCCCGGTTCAAAGCTTCAAAAAGCCCAAAAGCTCGGAATAAGGATCATCAGCGAGGAGGAGTTTTTGAAAATGTTAGAGGAGGCAAAAAAGTCTATTTAACCTTAACGATCTTAGCCCCCCTATAGTAAAAGCCCAAAATTTCCTTATAACTCCAACCCCTCCGCGCCTTTAAGATCGCCCCCCTCTGACATAAACCGGCTCCATGTCCCTTCCCCGTACCTACGAATATAACACCGCTTGGGGAACACCAGTATGCAAAAACCGCACTTGGAAGGTTAAATCTTTTCCTAAAGTCGTTGGCATAAAGGGTATCGTTTTCAACTACCATCATATATGCCCTTAAAGTCCCAGGGATCCTCTTAACCGTTGGGCAAACCTTTAAGGGTACGAAAACCTTCCAAGCTAAAGTATCATCCGAGAAGCAGTCCGTATCTTCCCCAGTCCAAAAGTAAGGTAATTCCCTCGCCCCTTTCCATACGTACTTGGGCTCGCAAACCCAACCCCCACAGGAAGAATGAAAGAGCACCTCCACCGGCTTATCCCCATAAAAGAGAACTTCCCCCTCCGTCTCCTTCACCGCCCTGTAATGCTCATTTTTCGTAAGGTTCGCACCCTTATAAACCTGACAATGAGCGCTATCGCAGGCGTGAGCGTACCCATGCCTCAACCCCCACCTTAACAAAAACGTCCTGGCCAGAACCGCCTGAGCCTTCAGGGCCTCTATGGGCGCGTTCCCCATCTCCGAAGCTATTACGGATGCCAAATAATCCACTATAGGAACCCTGTTTATAACCCTTATCCCTCTCTTATCCGCTTCCAAAACTATAACTCCCTTAAAGGATGCGGAAATAGGTTCCAAGATCTTTGCGTTTGATAGCGAGAAGGTCCTTCTCTTTTCCCCATTCACAATTAGGGTTGAGCCCTTGTGTTCAACGGTAAATTTCCCAATTTTTGAGGTTAAAACTATTTTATCCACCGGGTTCCCCCCAAATAGGGCTACCGCTACGGTTTCCGGAAGCAAAAGTCAGTCTTCCCGCCTCAACCCTTCTATCTTTAAACCATCGGTTGTGCTTTGTATAAGAACGGAAACCCTCGTATCCTGAGAATATAACCCCAAGTACCCATGCTCGTCTATCACCATAACCCCCAGGAGATTGTTGGATATCTTTCCGAGCTCTCCCTTCACCAAAACCAGAACGTTCAACCCCAACTGCCCCATCTTGTAAAGGTCCTTGAAGAACTTTTCGTCAATTTCATCTATCTTAACGATAAGGTCCGCGGATTTCTCAAAGTAATCTATCTCTCCCAATTCGGAGAAGTAGGAATCAAGTTCCTCAACCAAGCTCGGTAAAAACGCCTCATCCATTGAAAAGCCGGATGCGAGCTTATGCCCCCCGTAATCTATCAACATCCAAGATATGTAATTTAGGAGGTTTATCGTATCAAAACCCTTGGGAGCCCTTATTTCCCCTATTACCTTTCCGTCCGTCCTCCTACCCAAAACTATCGCGGGTAGCCTGAACCTATCCTTTAACCTGCCTGCCAAGAAACCCAAGTACGGCGTCCCACGTTTTCCAGCATCAACGAGTATGTAAGGCCTTGAAGTGGAAACCTTGCTTAAAACCCTTTCAAATTCAGCCTCACTCTCCTTAAACCAAAGATCCGAAAGGGTTATAAGCCTTGAGGTGATCTCCTCCGCAAAGTTTATATCCTCAGTCATCAAAAGCTCAACCCCCTCATGCCTTCTCCCCTCAGTTTTTGACGAGTTTATGATGTTTATAATATCGTAAAGTGTAGGTTTTCTTCCCTTGACGTTTTCGTAAGATTTCATAAATGGGAAGGTGTAAGAGAGGAAGATTTCCTCCGCTTTTAAGAAGATCGCCCTGTTCTCGCTGAAGATGGGGACCCTATCGGCTATGATTCCCAATGCTGTCCATACGAAATATTGGGGTTTCTCGTTGATTATATCCTCCAAAGTCCAATGTTTCATAAGCTTGAGTAGGTACCACGCGAACTTAAAGGCTACCGCGGAACCCGACAGGTAAGGGTAAGCTCCTCCCCTCTTGGGATTTATCAGGGGATAATTCGGTTCCCTTACGAAGATCTCGTGATGGTCGGTAACTATAACCTCGATTCCCTTAGAGTGGGCGTTTTCTATTTCCTCCGTTGCGTTTGAACAGCAATCCACGGTTATTATGAGCTTCACATCGTTTGAGATAGCGTAATTTAAGCCCTCATCGTTTATGGTATGTCCCCCTTCGGTCTTTTTATCGGGTATGTAATAGAAGACCCTTCCCCCGCATTCTTTGATGGCATCCACCAGAACCGCTACCCCACCTATCCCATCCGTATCGTCGTGCCCCCAAACGAGGATATTCTCCTTCCTACCTATAACCTTTGCCACGAGCTTTGCGGAGTTCTCAACGTCCGGTATGAGCTCGGGAGGCACGAGGTTTTCAACCGAAGGATTGAACGTAACTTCAAGGAGAACCTCGTCGTTTATACCGTTCTCAACCAAGAGCTTTGCAACCAAAGGATGCATATCCCTCTCAATTATTGCAGATAAAATATCACCCTTCGTCAAATCTCACCTCCTTTTTGCGGAAGCAATTATATCTCCCAGCTTTACCCCCTTAACCTCGTGCTTATGAGATTCCCCAACCATCTTCTCCCCGCAAATGGGGCAGATCCCCAAACAGTCTTCTGAACAAATTGGGTTTATCGGAAGGGAAACTATAAAGATATCCCTAATTATCGGGATTACATCCACCTCATCGCTATCTATAACCCAAGTTTCAACATCCAGATCCCCCAGCTTTTCTACCTCCTCCACCCCCTTCCTCAGAATGTTCTCATCGGAAAAGTAAAAGTCCCTATCAAACCTATCCAAACAGCGGGAGCATATGAACTTCATCGGCACCTTTCCCTCTACCCTTATTTTGTGTCCAACGTCGGTTTTTTGAACGGTTAAAATGATCTCGTACTCCCCTAAAACCTCATACTCCCCCGAGTAATCTATCTCCTCGGGTGGAATTTTTATCTCGAATTTCCTCGGCTCGTACCCTATCTCCCTTAAGGGTATTATAACTTTCATTTTTTAACCTCCTTGTAGCTTTTTAGGACCCCCATCACGAAGGATGGGGACCTTTCACCCGAGAAAACGCGGGCAAAAGTCCCATAATCGTATATCACCGCCTCGGGATCCTCCCCAAGTAGCATCTCACATATCCCGGCGAGAATAGCGGCCCTATCCAAATTCAAAAGCCTCTCCACTTTCCAACCCACCAAAACACTCTCAAGCTCCCCCATCACCTCCCTTTTGTTCCTAATATAAAAATCTATCAGCCTCTCTAATCTCTCCCTATCTGCACCCTCCAACTCCTCCTCCGGCAAATTGAACAGATCCTCCTTTGTTGTTCCTATCAGGTCGTTCATATAAATAAACTTTGCGAAAAGCTCGCGGGTTTTATCCATCAAAATCCTCCACCATTTCCACTGCCCTTACGAAGAAAGATGGGGAAACCGAGAAGCTCCTATATCCCAGCTTTAGAAGGAACTTTAAACCCTCTTCATCCGAAGCCAAGGCACCGCAAACGCTCACCGGTACCTTACTTTTTTGCAGAATCTCTTTTAGCACATCTCCGAACCTTTCATTTACCTGCTCCCTTATATCGCTACTTCCTCTGGACTTTCCCGTGTATAAGGACCAAAGGTCGTTGGTGCCAACGCTAAGGAATTTCGCATAATTTTGTATCTCCTCCAAATATCTAACCGACATCGGCGTTTCCACCATGAAACCTAAATTTTCTATTCCCTTTTTCACCACAACGTAATCGTAAAATTCCTTTGCCTGTTCGGGAAAGGAGATCATCGGTATCATAATGTGGAAGTTTTTGCTTGATTTTACGATATCCAACAGCCTGTCAAACTTGATTAACATATCCCCCAAAAGCCTCAAAGGGTCCCTATCCCCCCCGAACTTATCACCCCCCACATCAAAAGCCCTTATTATCACCTTTGGCTCCACGTCCGAGAAGTTTTTTAACTTCTCTATCTCCTCCTCAAAGAAAAATATATACTCTGTCCTAAATAGCCCTACGCCCGTGGAAAACCTCTTTACCCAATATATATCATCCGGAAAGTCCAAGTTCAACAAAATTTCAACTTCTTCCCCCCTCTTTGTTCTGAATTTATAACCCCTCCTTTGCTTTTCTTCCCCTTCCGAGGTTATAGGCTCCCTCGATACGATACCAAGATCCCCATCCAGATAAACGTATTCCCCCTCTTTAAGGTTTTCAGGGTCTATCCCAACTATAGTTGGTATGCCTGCGTTGGATAATATAAGAGCGGAATGGGAATCCCTTTTGAGGTGTTTTACTATACATCCCTTAAAGCCCTCCTTTTTAAGCTTTAGGGCAAGTGCTACGGACACCGTTTCCCCGACAAAAACATAATTTTTCCCGCCTTCAAAGTTGAGGAGGGATAAGTACCCGAGTTGTGAAAAGATCTCTTCAATTTCCTGAGCCCTATATGCAAATTGCGGATTTTCACCCTTCAATCTATCTATTAAGGGTTTTATGGCGAGCTTAATCGAGGTCTCAACATCAAACCCTAAATCCAAAACTTTTCTTAACCTTTCCTTAAACAGGTTATCCTCCAAGAGCCCCGCCACAAATTGAGATATGATATCATCCCCCGATTTTAACTCCCTCGAGATCCTTTCAAGGTGGGAGAATATATCCCCATTTATTTTTACATCCTTAAGCTTTACAACGTACCCTTCCCCCTTTCCGCCAACTATGGATTTACCGAACAGGTAACCCTCAGTCTTCATCAAACCCCCTATTTATAAGTTCCACTAATGCCTTTACCGCCTCTTCCGCATCCTCCCCCTCCGCCTCTATTTTTAATACCGTACCCTTTGGAGCTGCAAGCATCATAACCCCAAATACGCTCTTTGCATTTGCCCTCATCCCATCCGAAATCCTCTCTATAAAAATCTCGCTCTTAAAGTTGCTCGCCAAGTTTGCGATCATTGTACTCGGTCGGGCGTGCAATCCCAATCTATTTTTTAACTCCACTTCCGCTACAACCTTCTTCACCACCGGGAATTTTAAAGTTGAGGGTTAAGCCCAACCAAATCAAGTCAAATATTGATCACCCAAATGCTCCCCTCAGTACCAAAATTGCATTTGATGGCTTCTCCGCAAGGCGCCTCATAAAGTAAGGATACCAATAATCTCCATAAGGCAGGTATATCCTAACCCTATATCCCTTATCCAATATCTCCCTCTGAAGCCTTTGTCTTACGCCGTACAACATTTGAAACTCGTAAGAAGTTTTGTCCTTCCCGATCTTGTCCCCAAATTCCATTATGTACCTTATGAGCTTATCGTCGTGCGTTCCAAACTCGGGATATACCCCTTCAATCCTCAACATTTTCTCCGCCAATACCTTAAACCTTTCATCTATATCCTTCTTCCTTTGATATGCAACCTTTGGGGATTCCTTGTATGCCCCCTTAACTAACCTCAAGTTTATCCTGAATTTTGCCAACCTTTCAAGGATCTTATCAGCATCAAAGAGGTAAGCCTGTATCACCGTTCCCACCTTAAAACCTTCCATGTTCAACCTCTCAACAACCTCAACCGTATCCCAAACCGTCCTGTATTCTTCAGCATCCACGTTTATATAAATGCCCATGTTATTCGCCTCTTTACAAATCTCCTTTAAGTTTTCGTAAAAAACCTCCCTTCCAAGCTCCATTCCCAACTGCGATGGTTTTAAAGAGATTTCAGCCCTTGAATTGAAATTTTTCAAAACCTCCGCCAATTTCAAATATTCCCCCTTGTGTCTCTTTATGGTTTCAAGGTCCTTAAAATGCTCCCCCAAATATGCGACGGTCAAGAGAAAACCGTCTTCTATAAGTTTCCTTGCCACCCCCTCCAGTTCCCTCAGACTTTCTCCGGCGACAAACCTCCTTGATATTTTTCTACCAAACGAATTCCCCGTCAAAAACCTCTCAAGGGTTTTGTTATGGGAAAGATATATGAACAGGTTCCTAAGGATCGGCATACACCGTTAATTTTACCCTTGTACTAAACCTTGCTACTTTAGAATTTTCGGAAATGGAGCTTATATTTGAGAAACATAAGGAAGGGAGGGGAAATTACACATTCCCCGAGTTTGAGGAAGATGTGGAAATACCCGAAGAATACAAAAGGAAAGCGCCCTTAAATCTCGTTGAAGTTCCAGAAAACGAAGTGGTTAGACATTATGTAAGGTTATCACAACTAAACTATGCGGTTGATATAGGTTTTTACCCGTTGGGATCCTGCACCATGAAATACAACCCAAAACTCAACGAGGAGGTATCAAGGTTTCCTGGATTTACGAACATACACCCTTTAACCCCCGACCATCTCGTTCAAGGAGCATTGGAGGTTATGTACGAAACCATAGAAATACTAAAGAAGCTTACGGGTATGGATGGGGGAACTTTACAGCCCAGCGCGGGTGCCCATGGCGAGCTTACTGGGATACTGATAATAAAGGCGTATTTGAAGGATAAAGGGGAAGGGAACAGGGACGAGGTTTTAATACCTGATTCCGCGCACGGTACGAATCCCGCAACCGCATCTATGGCGGGGTTCAAGGCGATTGAGGTAAAGTCCGATAAGGATGGCTTACTATCAATAGATGATCTAAAGTCAAAACTCTCGGAAAGGACGGTGGGGCTTATGATAACCAACCCCAACACCTTAGGATTATACGAAAGGAGGATAAGGGAAATATGCGATCTAGTTCATAAGGCGGGGGGATTGGTTTATATGGATGGGGCGAACTTTAATGCCCTTATGGGGTGGATAAAACCCGGGGATACGGGGGTAGACGTTATGCATTTAAACCTGCATAAGACCTTTTCGGTGCCCCATGGGGGAGGGGGACCAGGGGGTGGGGTTTTGCTCGTTAAAGAACACCTGAAAGAGTTCTTACCTGTTCCCGTTGTTGAAAAATCCGAAAACGGTTATTATTTTAATTGGAACTTACCAAAGAGCATAGGAAAAGTTCATACGTTTTATGGGCATTTCCTCGCGGTAGTTAGGGCTTACGCTTATATCCTTTCCATGGGCTTTGAGGGGTTGAAAAGGGCATCCGCGGATGCGGTTTTAAACGCCAACTACCTTAAGAAGCTATTGGAGGATGAATTTAAGGTGGAGTATCCATCAACCTGTATGCACGAGTTTGTGATAAGTGCGAAGCCCATAAAGGATGATACGGGGGTTAAGGCGGTTGATATAGCGAAAAGGCTTTTGGATTACGGTTTCCACGCCCCTACGGTTTATTTCCCCCTAATAGTGCCCGAGGCTTTAATGATAGAACCTACGGAAACAGAAACAAAAGAAACCCTTGAAAGATTTGCTGAGGTTATGAAGAGGATAAAGGAGGAAGCTTATAAGGAACCAGAGAAAGTTAAGAACGCACCATATAATACACCTGTGGGGAGACTGGACGAGGTGAAGGCGGCGAAGGAATTAAAGGTTTCTTTCTTTGAGGAATGAAAATAGCAATAGGTTGCGACCATAGAGGATTTAAACTTAAAGAGTTTTTGAAGGAAAAGTTAATGGAAGATTTTGAAGTTTTGGATTTTGGGACATTTTCCGAAGAAAGCACACACTATCCCATTTATGCAAAGAAGGTAGCCCTTGCGGTATCAAAAAAGGAGGCGGATTTTGGAGTTTTAATATGCGCAACTGGCATAGGTATGAGTATAGCGGCGAACAGGATTAAGGGTGTAAGGGCAGCGCATGTGTGTAGCGACGAGCTCGTTGAACTTTCAAGGAGACACAATAACGCAAACATAATCTGCTTCGGGAGTATATACACGGACGAAGAAACAGCCCTCAGATGGGTCAAAAATTTTATATCAACACCATTTGAGGGCGGTAGGCATTCAATAAGGGTGGATATGATAGAAGATGTTTCCGATTGGTGACGATATTCCATCAAAGAGAAGGCCGATTTTAATGTGGGTTTTCATAATTCTAAGTTCTATAATTTTCCTAATTCAGGACGAGTATATAACCCGGAACTTCGGATTTGTACCCGTTAGGTTTTGGTTTTCCGGGGAATGGGTCCAAACCTTAACATATATGTTCCTTCATGGAAACCTGATCCATATTCTCGGAAATATGTACTACCTTTACATCTTTGGGGATAACGTGGAGGATGAGCTTGGGAGGTTTGGTTTTCTCTTACTTTACATAACCGCTGGGGTGACGGGGGCGCTCTTCCACGCCATTTTTTACCCGTACTCTCATATACCCCTCGTTGGGGCATCGGCGTCAATATCCGGCATCCTCTCAGCTTATATGATTATGTTCCCAAATGCCGGGATCTACACTTATATATTATTTTGGTATCTGGTTAAGGTCCCCGCTTACTTTTTCATAGGATTTTGGATTCTGATGAATTACATATACGCCATTTCCGGAATTGAGACGGGCATAGCTTGGTGGGCTCATATAGGTGGTTTCGTAGCTGGGGTTCCTTTTGGGATTTTTGGTAGGATAAAAAGGATTTTTTCCTCAAACGGAGGTGATATATTATGAAAATTTACGACTCCGTACTTGAGCTTGTTGGAAAAACACCATTGGTTAGAACGAGGCTATTTAAAGAATTTAAAGCGGAAGTGGTATTAAAGCTTGAATCCTTTAACCCTATGGGTAGCGTTAAGGACAGGATAGCGATATATATGATAGAAGATGCGGAGAAGAGGGGAATATTAAAACCAGGTATGACGGTGGTTGAATCAACGTCGGGGAATACGGGAGCTGGGGTCGCCTTAGTTTGCCTTTTAAAAGGGTATAAGTGCGTTTTAACGGTTCCTAACGAGGTTTCAAAGGATAAGATAGACCTTTTAAGGGCTTTGGGCGCAGAAGTCATAATATGTCCCACCAATGTTCCTCCCGAATCACCCGAAAGCTATTATTCGGTTGCTAAAAGGATAGCGGAGGAAAGGGGAGGAATATACCTAAATCAATATGAGAACCCAGCAAATCCTTTGGCTCATTACTTGACCACAGGACCGGAAATATGGGAGGATACGGAAGGTAAAGTGGATGTTGTTGTGGCGGGAATAGGGACGGGGGGAACTCTAACGGGGGTTGGCAAGTTCCTAAAGGAGAGGAAGAACGTTGAAACTGTGGCGGTGGATCCAGTGGGATCCGTTTATTACGATTACTTTTAAGGGAAAGTGGGAGGAGGCGCACCAGTATCTCATAGAGGGCATAGGGGAGGATTTCATACCATCCACCATAGATTTTAATTACATCGACAGGATATACAGGGTGGAGGATAAGGAGGCTTACGAATGGGCGAGGAAACTTGCGGTTGTTGATGGGATACTCTCGGGAAGCTCCGCGGGTGCCGCCCTTGCGGGAACTTATAAGTACTTAAAGGAGAACAACGGATATAAGCTCGTGGTTGTAATAATACCTGACAGCGGTTTCAGGTACCTTTCAAAGGTATTCAACGAGGATTGGTTGAGGGAGAAGGGGCTCTTATAATCACCTTATAAACTCCTCAAGGCCCAAACTTTTAAGGGTTTTTATCAAACTTTCGGTTTTTTTATCCGATGGATAACCACTGAAATAGGGGATCGTTTCGTAAAACCCCAGAAAGGTACTCAATGCTTTCATCTCCAACTCCCTAAGGTATTTGGCAAAAATGGAGGCAAGGGCAACCTCCCCAAAATTCTTATCCGCCGAAACTTCAAACCTCAAAATTTTCCCTCCTTTCCTAAAAAATTTCCCATCCAATTCCCAACCCTTCAAAAATCTCCCATAATCCCTAAATCCCCCCGCTATTCCCGCGATAATTTCCCTCCCCTCCAAACTTTCCGCAATTTCGCATATCGCCTTCGCATCCTCCAAAAACCTATTTTTCCTTAAGTTTTTGGCTGGGATCCTCCTCGCCGAAATTCTTATCACCCTAAAGGGAAGATCCACGTATTTCCCCCCAAAGGTTGGTATTTCAAGTTCATAAAGGAATCTTTCCGCCCACCCGAAAAGGTTATAAAAAAGTTCCCCAGCGGTCCTATGCGGAATCCCCAAACCATAAAGGGAACTTATAACGATCCCCTCACCAACGCTATATCCCCTCAAATTCCTTCTAAAGATCTCCTTACTTTCCCTTATCCCGCCCAAATCCCCCTCCACATCAACCCCAACCACGAATAATGATCCCACCTTGGGACCCAGACCCGCCTCGTCTATCCCCGACCTCATCTCTTAAAGAAATCCTCAAACTTCGGGTTCATAAAATTTTCCACTGCCCTTGAATACTCCTCTAAAAGCTCCCTCCACCTCTCCCTATTTAACACCTTCGCAAATACATAAGAACCGTATATCTGCCCAGCATGGAATGCCAAACCTGCCCCGAAGGAAGCGTAAGCGGGAATATCCCTCTTCTCCTTGAGCTTGTAATAAAATCCCAAGGCATAAAAGCCCGTCACGGTAAAGAACCCCATAAGGGCGGTTCCCCTATCTCCAAGCCAGTACCTTCCCAATCCGGGAACTATAGATAACAAAGCCGCCTTTCTCGGAGATTTAAGCTGTGGATCCTTAACGTACCTCTCCAAAATCGTACCTTCCACCGCCCTTTTCGCCTCCACCCAATTCCCATCTTGAAGTTTCATCCAAGCTACCAGGGATTTTCTTTGCAATGAATTCTCCGGCATTTCTGAGAGTTGCTCGTAAAACTTGAAAGTATCACCCTTGTAAATGTATATCTTTGCTAACTCGTAATGTGCCCAAACCGTTCCCCTCCTCTTCTCCCTTATATGCCTCTTAAAAATCTCCTCCGCAAAATCCAATAATTTTGCCATTTTATAAGAATATCCCGCCATAAAGTGGGCGTAATCCGCGGAGTCGCTTTGAGGGAATAAGGAGAAGAACCTTATGTATTCCAAGGCCGCTTCCCTATATTTCCCCTCTGAATATAGCTCCTCAGCGAAGGAAAATATTTGTTCCGGATAAACCTGTACTTGCGAAAGAATAAGGATCATAACCCGAAATTTTACGGGCAGGATTTACCCTTACAAACTAAACCCTTTGTTGGAAAGTAAAACCTGAAGGAGGTACTATCTGCGGATGGACTCTCAAAACCCAATCCCTTACCCGATATTGAGGTTTTCATATTCCCATCAAGGTCCCAAAAGATACCTACGCCCTGTGCGCTTCCACTACCCAAACATAGATTTCCGCATTTGTACGTATCGTTCCCACCTCCATCAAAAAGGATACCGTAAGAAAAGTCGTGCCCAACCCCTTGAGACGTTGATAAACTTGAGTAATAAACGTCATCACCGCTTAGATCGTATAGGACTCCTATCCCAAAGTGTGCGCTTGCCCCTTGCGAGTACCAAACTCCCGAATACGCATCATTTCCACCCCCATCGTAAAGAACCCCAATTCCAAGCCAATAACCGGAACCCTGAGAAAAAACATCCGAGAAGTACCTATCATCCCCGTCTATATCCAATAAGATCCCCAAACCCCCTCCAAGGGATACCCCGTTAAGGAAGTCCCTCCTCTCCCCGAAACCCATACCCTGCCCCAAGCTCGTATTATGCTTTGGGCTTTGTGGGGAAGGGAAATATAGAACGGAATCTTCAAGCCTATACACATCGTTTCCTTGAACGTCCGCCAAAATCCCAACCCCACCAACCCACCCGAACCCCTGCGCCTTCGATACGGAGTAATAACTATCGTTTCCGGAAAGATCTATGGTTATGCTACCACCGTTATAACCCGCTCCCAAGCAAAACACCTTACATTTATAGTTGTCATCCCCATCAAAATCCATCAAAATGCTATATCCGAAAAATGCGCTTCCCACAAAATCCTCATCATAACTATCGTTTCCACCAAGATCAAGAAAGGCGCTTACATCAAACAGGGCAAAGGCTATATTTCCCTTATATACATCGTTTCCCGCAAAGTCCAAACCAATCTTAACCCCATTGTAATAATCATCCCCTCCAGCATCCACGACTATAATTGAGTTTGGAAAGGTATCCGTTTTGGTTGAGCCGAAGGAGATATAACCTATGGGCGTAGGAAGGTAAAAGCTTTTGATCTCCACCCCCCTCCTTTTAACCTCTTCCTTTAATGAATCCATTAAAACACAAAGGAGCTGGAAGGCATAAGATACCCTCTCCCTATTAAACCTCTTAAGGCCCTCCTCCTCAAAGGCTATCTTCCTATCAATCTCTAAGCTGTCCCAGATATAGCCCCTCCAACCTTCCGGGGGATTCACCTTTGAGGATAAATAAACCTTCAAAATAGCGGTGGTTAAAAGATTTATTCTCCTCGGGACAAAGGAGGGTAGCATTTGGAGGGAATCTATGGTGCTTTTTGGGAGCTTTGGATAGTTGTCAAATATGAACTTCCCAAGGGGATTATCGCCGGAAATGTCCTTAATCGCCTCAAGGTAAGGGTCTGATATTAAACCCACACGGAGATTTGAACCGGAAAGTTTGGTAAGCGTGGCGCAAACCTCCGGGAGCTTCAAGTTCGGAGATGATAACCGGTATGATAGGGAGCTGGATAGATAAAATAGGGTGTTGGGGTTTGAAAAAGCCATTTCGAATATTGGTAAAGATGGATTTGTGCCACTGAAGAATTTAAGGGAATAAAAAGGTATCAAAAATGCTCCGCTTCCTATCGTCATAATCCCGCCTTTACTTTACCCTTTATATGTTCAAGCCCCCTAAGGGTCAATACCCTACCCCTCGGTGTCCTCTCTATCAACCCCTCCCTTAATAGGTAAGGTTCTATTACCTCTTCTATGGTTCCTTCATCCTCCGATAGCGCCGCGGAAAGGGTTTTCAACCCCACCGGTCCCCCTCCGAACTTCAGGTAAAGTACCCTCAAATACCTAATATCCTCCTCCGTTAAACCGAGTTCATCTATCCCGAGTTTCTCCAAAGCCATAAGGGTCTTTTCCGTTGTCAATAAGCTTTCTCCCATACTTTGTAAGAAGTCCCTCACCCTCTTTAAGAGGTTGTTAGCAACCCTAGGTGTTCCCCTTGACCTCCTTGCTATCTCCATAAGCGCCCCCTCCTCCGCTTCAATCCCCAAAGCTTTTGCATTTCTTTTTAAGATCTCCAAAATTTCATCCGGAGAGTAATAATCAAGGCGGAAGACTATCCCAAACCTCATAAGGAGGGGTTTTGATAAGAGCCCCATCCTCGTCGTGGCGCCTATTAGGGTGAATTTTTGAAGGTAAAGCCTTAAAGTCTTTGCCCCAGGACCCTTATCAACCACAACGTCAATGTAAAAGTCCTCCATGGCGGTGTACAGGAACTCTTCAACCGGTTTGGGGATCCTATGTATTTCGTCGATAAATAGGATACCGTTTTTTGGTAGGGAGGTTAAGATCCCCGCAAGGTCCGCGGGTCTCTCAAGGGAGGGTCCGGATGCGGCTTTTAAAGGTACATCCATCTCCTTAGCTATTATGTGCGCCAAGGTTGTTTTACCAAGCCCCGGAGGTCCTATCAGAAGTACGTGTTCAAGGGGTTCCCCCCTTCCCTTAGCAGCCGAAATATAAACTTTTAAGTTTTCAATTATATGTTTTTGCCCTACGAATTCCTCAAGCCTCTGCGGCCTTATTTTATCTCCTCCCTCGTCTCCTTAATCGCCTCCGCCAAGACGTCCACCGCAATATCCACGTGCTCCTTAGTTATTATCAATGGGGGAGCTATCCTCAAAGCGGAAGGACCGCAACCCAAGAAAAGTACGCCCTTCTGAAAACTCTTCAGCACCACCTTATCCCTGAACTCGGGATAATACTCCTTTGTCTCCCTATTCTTCACGAACTCTATTCCTATCATCAATCCCTTACCCCTAACATCCCCTATTTCCTCAAAGTCCCTTTGAAGCTCCTTAAGCTTTTCCAGATAATACTCCCCCACTACCCTAGCGTTCTCCATAAGCTCGTTTTCTATTAGTTCAAGGGTGGCTAGGGCCGCAGCGGATGCTACCGGATTTCCTCCGAAAGTATTGGCGTGGGCTCCCATAGGCCATTTATCCATCAAACCTTCCCTGGCTATGAAAGCACCCATGGGCATCCCGGATGCTATACCCTTGGCTATGGTAATAATGTCGGGCTGTGTATTATAGTGCTCTATGGCGAACCACTTGCCCGTCCTACCCAATCCCGCCTGAACCTCATCGTCTATTAGGAGGAAACCGTATTTGTCCGCAAGTTTTCTGAGCTTTGGGAAGAAATCCTCAAGGGGAAATACGTACCCGCCTTCCCCTTGTATCGGCTCAAAGATAAACGCCGCTACTTCCTCGGGTGGTACAATCCTAGCAAAAAGGGTATTCTCTATGTAGTCTATGAGCTGATCGGATGCTTTATCCGCCGGGGCGTTGAAGGGGGGCCTGTATGCGTTCGGATAAGGTACGAAAAATACGCCGGGCATAAGGGGTCCGAAATACCTCTTGTGGATGGTTTTAGAAGCGCTTACGGACATTGAAGCGTAAGTTCTACCGTGAAATGCCCCCTCAAACGATAAAATGTATATCCTCTTTGTGTTGAATTTTGCAAGCTTTATAGCACCCTCGTTTGATTCCGTCCCCGAGTTTGTGAAAAATACCATATTATTTCCCTTTGATGGGAATATTGAGGAGAGTTTTTCGGCGAGCTTTACCTCCATTTCATGGTAAAAGTCCGTGCTTATGTGTATGAGCTTTTCCACCTGTTCCTTTATCGCCTTAACCACCTTGGGGTGGGAATGTCCCGTCGAATTCACCGCAACCCCCGCTACCATATCCAAGAACTTGTTTCCATCCACATCCCAAACCCACACACCCTCCGCCCTCTCTGCCACAAGGTCATAAGCCTTCGGGTAAGAGGGGGATATGTACTTCCTATGTCTCTCCAAAATCTGCCTTGCCTTTGGTCCGGGCAATTCCGTTTTTATCTCGGGCTTTTCAAGGTTAATCATAGGTTGATATTTTATGGTGGATTTTACCAACCGTAGAATTTAAACTATGGTTGTTACGAGGTTTGCGCCAAGTCCCACAGGTTTCTTACACGTAGGGGGAGCAAGAACTTGTATATACAATTACCTTTATGCCAGAGCCAAGGGTGGAAAGTTCCTTTTGAGGATAGAGGATACGGATAGGAGTAGGTACAAGGAGGAGTGGGTTGAGGGGATAATAAGGGGTTTAAGGTGGCTTGGGATAGAGTGGGATGAACCGGAGGTTTATCAGAGTCAAAGGCTTGAAATATACAGGGATTATGCAAACAAGCTTATAGAGATGGGTTATGCTTACAGGTGTTTCTGTACGGAGGAAGAGCTTGAGGAGGAGAGGAAGCTTGCACAACTTTTGAAAAAACCTTATAGGTATTCAAGGAAGTGCCTATTTTTAAGCAAGGAGGAGATAGAAAAAAATCTAAAGGAAGGAAAACCTTATTCCATAAGGTTCAAGGTACCCGACGATACGGATATAACCTTTGAGGATCTCGTACACGGGAGCATCACGTACAACACAAGAGATCTTGGCGGGGACTTTGTGATAATTAAGTCGGATGGCTTCCCAACTTATAACTTCGCGGTCGTAATAGATGACCATCTTATGGGAATAACGCATGTAATTAGGGGGGACGATCATATAGCAAATACGCCTAAGCAGATCTTGATATATAGAGCCTTTGGTTGGGAGATACCAAAGTTTGCCCACCTATCAATGATCCTAGGTCCTGATAGGCAGAAGCTCTCAAAAAGGCATGGCGCTACATCCCTTGAGGAATTTAGGAGGATGGGGATCCTACCCGAAGCCCTATTTAATTACTTAGTCCTCCTTGGTTGGTCCCCTGGAGATAACAGGGAGATCGTAAGCAAGGAGGAGATGATAAAACTATTTGATATTACGAGGGTTAATAAAAGCCCGGCGGTCTTTGATTACCAAAAGCTCCTTTGGATGAACTCGGAATACATAAGGATGATGGAGGATGAGAGGCTTTTTGAGGTCCTGAAGGAATATAACGAATATCTTAAGGATTTGGGGGAGGGTTACGAGGTTGGGGAGGAATATTTACCTTTACTGATAAAGCTGTTCAAGGACAGGGTAAAAACTTTAAGGGATTTCTTTGATTACGGTGTTTTCGTTTATAGGGAAGATTTCCCTTACGACCCAGAAGCGGTTAAAAGCAGGCTTTCCCAAGAGGGAATATTTGATAATCTAAGGGAGCTCGGAAGGAGGTTTGAGAATATTGAAGTGTGGAAGGCGGAGGAAATAGAGAGGGTTTTAAGGGGTTATGCGGACGAAGTGGGGGTAAAGCATGCGGTTTTTATACACGCGGTAAGGGTGGCAGTTTCCGGAACTTCGGTAGGTCCAAGTCTCTTCCATATGCTGGAATATCTCGGAAAGGAAAGGGTGGTAAGGAGGTTAAAGGAGGCGGAAAAGAGAATTACCTCTCTAAAATAAAGCCCCACTTCCCCTTTACGGAAAATCCCTTATCTATTTTGCATTTGTATTCATCATCACCTTCCCCATCTATGAAGATCCCAATTCCCCCGAACTCCCTCTCAAAATTCACGCCCCCATGTGAGTTTTCACAGCTTTGGAAGTAATACGCATCCTTCCCCTTAACATCCAAAAATATACCTACGGAATTCGTCCAACCCATACCCGCCCCACTGTGGCTTATATAAATATCGTTTCCATCGCCCTCGTAAAGGATCCCAACGGATAGATCGTGCCCCGCCCCCAAAGATGGACCCGAAAAGGAGAAATACACATCGTTTCCCCCATCATCCCTAAGGTAAGCGGTGGAGATGTGTATTCCCGCCCCCTGACAGTATTGTGTGCATAAATATCTGTCATCCCCATTGCGGTCATATAGAAACCCAAAAGAATACCAATAGGATGAACCTTGGGCGTAAGTTCCCGCGTTATACACATCGTTCCCCGAAAAGTCCATAAGTATCCCGAACCCCCCTCCCAAATCCTCCCTCCTCCCAAAACCAAAACCCTGCCCGAGTCCCTGCCTCTGGGTTTTATACAAAGGCTCATGTATGGGCCCATACCCGAGGGTATATAGGTCATCCCCTTCCCCATCGTATAGAAAACCCACCCCATATGGACCGCCAAAACCCTGCGAATATAAAACCCCCTTATATACGTCGTTCCCCTTAAGATCAATCAAAAATCCACCTCCAAATGTTCCCGCCCCCAAAGAGTGGATACCTCCCGAATAGAAATCATCCCCTTCCGCGTCAAAGATCATACCAAAACCCAAAAGCCCACCTCCGCAAGAATAATCCGAGCAATAATAAGTATCATCCCCCGAAAAGTCGTAAATAGCCGAAGATCCGAGATATCCACCCCCCACTTTACCATAATATACGTCATTTCCCGAAAAATCAACGATCAGGGCGGTTTTCTCTATGTAATATTCGTCATCCCCGCCGAAATCTACAATTGCTACAAAGTCCCCCCTATAAACGTTGTCCCCCTTACCTCCCAACGCTATCTTACCGTAGGCGGTATTGTAAATATAAATTCCCGTGTCTGGTATGGACTTAAGTTTTGACGTATCACGTTTAAGAAGACAATAAAAGGAGTTTGCAAGGAGGTTCCAAGGGACATTTTTAGCCAAATACAGATAATCTTCCTTTGACAAAGTATCCTTCCTATCCACCGTATCCCATACGTAAGTTATCTTCTCGGTGATCTTCGGATCCAAACCCTTGAGTGATCTATCAAGAAAGTATTGCCTACATACTAAGATATCAACTATATGCCCCACCGTGCTATCCCTGTAAGATACCCTATCCGAGACCTTTATAGGATAAAACTTTTCCCACCATATTAACCCCATAAGCTTTTCCCTATCAAAGTTCCTAAAAACCTCCACGATGGAATCCCCAAATTTCTTCATATAAATCGGATCCTTCAGGAATTTTAAAACCTGCGGGGGTTTTAGGGAGGTTTCCGTTGATAGATCCTTTTCAAAACCCAGATCTTTGGCGCCTATACCCGCAATCAAAAACAAGGAATCAAGGAGGTTCATTTCACTATTTTCCTCCAAACCTTCCCACACCTCACAAAATAAACACCCCTTGAAATTGCCTTAACCCTCCTACCACTTACGGAATAAATCTCACCGTAATTACAGGTTTTTTCTATATAAGGGCTTTCGTAAGTTTCCATAGGTGGAGCGCTCGTATCCGCCTCCATCCACCTTTTATACCAGTATTGGAAAAATTGGTCCGCAAGTAAAGAGCTTTGAACTATCACTATAACCTCATCGTTTCTCGTAAATCCGTTATAGCTCCAGTTTGCGGAGCCGAACTCCACCGAGCTCCTATCCCTTATAGCGAACTTATCATGGAAAGTTAGGGAGCTAAGATAGGGAATTATCCTGGGTCTGGGCGTCCATGTTCTCATTTCGTTGCTCTTTGATGATGAGTTGTTCCAATCCGACCAATCAAATATCCCCGCCAAGAGTTTCCCGGAAAAATGCACATCCCTAAATGCGTTTAATATAGTGTCATGCGTGAATATGTTTATCCCGAAGTGAATTTGGGTGCCTGTACCCCTTATCCAGGCCTTAAAAGCTCCCAAACCCGTATCCGCCGGCAAGAACCATATACTTAATGAATCCTGGGGGATAAGGTTTATGGTGTTTTGTGTTTTTTGTATTCCAAATTTTGCATTTGAAGGGTTGGGTACATCCGTATTGCTTCCCCACATCTCGTTAAACTCCTTCAAAAATTCCCCAGCAACCCTATGGGATCTTATAGCAACCAGACTATTCACCTGCAAGGTATCCGCAAATGTGGTAAAGTTGTATGAACCCAAGAGTAAGATATCGTTTGTTGTATCAGTATCCCTGTTATCTATCGCCACAACCTTCAAATGCATCAAACCACCATCCACCCTCGTGGTGTCGGTATGAGTGGGTATTCCTGCCATTTCAATCTGCTGAACGTAAGTGTTGTAGTTGCTTGATTCGTATATAAACCTTACCCTCAAACCCCTATTTTTTGCGGATCTTAAAGAATCCACTATTACCTGCGAAGAAAGATTATAAACCGCAACATCGATGTTGTACCTCGCCTTTCCTATTAAATTTGCGACGACAAATCTAAGGGTATCGTTCCCCGGATTCTTTATGAACCTCGCAACCGTAGTGTCCGTAGCCCTATTAAAGTAAGCGGTATATTTTACAAGCCTTATAGGATGAATATCCATATCCCCCCTCGGTGCAACTTTGTACCCTATGTTATCCTGATGGACTATACCCGTGATCCCCAAGCTATCCCCCAAAAAAGCCAAATATCTGTACCTAGAGAAGTTCATCACCCTTACATTTCCGTCGTTGCCCTTTAATTTGAAATCCCCGTACCTATTTATCCAGTGATCGGAAACCTTACCTTCAAACCTAACCAATACCCCCTCAAGGCTCTCCGCTATGTCTGAAACCGTTATTATCAGAGGGTTTATTGGGCTCCCCGATCCCAAAACGGTTATGGAAGATGCGGCGATCTCGGTTGCGTTTTGATATTCCTGAACAATTCCAGAAACCATAACGCTATCCCAAAGGTTAAGTGAAGGCATTGAGGAACCCGCATACACGAATATACCACACCATGCGCACATTCCATCCTGTATAAAGAAGCCCCTAAGTTCCGGGAATACACCCGTAACCTTCCCGTAAAGCGTCACACTTGAACCCACAAGGGGAGACCTGCCCGAAGGATCCGTAGTATATTGCACATCCCTTATGGTTAGCGAAAGAAGGAAAAGCATAAAGAATTTTAAGGGTGTTTTCCGCCTTATAATTTTTTCCGAATGTTAAAGGAGGCGATTGTGGAGTTTAAGGTTTATTTAATTTCAAAGAATATGTCGCCAAACACGATAATTTCTTACGAACACGACCTGAAAATCTTTGAAGAGTATTTAAATTCAAGGGATATAAATTTTTTGGATTTTGGAGAAAGGGATTATGATGATTTTATTGCTAGCCTAAGCGGATTTTCACCCTCAAGCATTAACAGGATAGCCTCTTCCATTAAATCCTTCTACAAGTTTCTGCATATGGCCGATTACATAAAGAGAAACCCCCTTGAGGAGAAACCTTTACCCCCTAACCCAAAACCCCTGCCAAAGGCCTTATCTTACGAGGAGATTCAAAGACTCTTAAACGCGATAGAGGTTAAAGAGGAAATAACGTTTAGGGATAGGGTTTTCCTTGAGTTTATGTACGCTACGGGCTTGAGGATCTCTGAAGCCTTAAATTTAAGGGTTTTGGACATATCCTTGGAGAACAACTTCGTAAGGGTTATTGGGAAGGGAAACAAGGAAAGGATCGTACCTTTCTATACCAGGGTAAAAAATCTATTAAGGGAATACCTTGAAGAGGTTCATCCCAACCTCTCAAAGGGAAAGCCTTATCTCTTCCCGAACTATAAGGGAGAAAAGATGAGCAGGATAGGGGGATGGAAGATAATTAAAGGTTATGCGAAAAAGGTGGGACTTGAATATAAAGTGCATCCCCACGTTTTGAGGCATACCTTTGCAACGCATATGTTACTTGGGGGATGCGATATAAGGACTCTTCAGGAACTCTTGGGACATTCCTCAATAACCACAACCGAAAGGTATCTAAAGGTGAGTCTTGGCAGGATATACGAAGTTTATCTCGCATCCCATCCTCTCGCGAAACTCTAATGGAAATCAAACTGTTTTCTGGTTTTTCAAATACATATTTGATCTTTTATGATGGGGAGGGTATAATAGTGGATCCAGGAAATCCCATATCTCACGTAAAAGAATATGCAAGGAACCTTGAAATAACCGCAATTCTCATTACGCATGGGCACTTTGACCATTACTTCTACCTTGAGGAATATAAAAGGGAGTTCAATTGTCCCACCTATATGAACCCAAAGGACAGGTTTTTGGTTGATGATCCCTCCTGGATATTTGAAAAGTTCGGAATACATCTGGATTACATTCCAAGAATTGAGGGGGAATTAAGGGAGGGGGACGAGTTTGGTATTGGGGGTAAAACCCTAAGGATAATTGAAATACCGGGACATTCGCCTGGAAGCGTGGGGGTCGTTGGGGAAAAATTTGTTATAGTGGGGGATCTCATTTTTGAAGGTGGGGGGGTGGGGAGGACGGATATACCGGGAGGGGATGAAAGTTTGCTAAAGGAAAGTATTAGGAGGATATTGGAATTTCCAGAGGATTTTTGGGTTTATCCTGGGCATGGGAAACCGTTCAAAATAGGAGATGCGAAAAAATGGATAAAGTGGTTGTTGTTCTGAAAGATGAAAATTTAAAAGGTTATGTTGAAGAGGTAAGAAAGGTATTCAAGGTGGTGGATGTGGTTTATTATGGCAAAGGGACGGAAAAGGATGCAGATCTCTTTATTGCCATAGGTGGGGATGGGACCTTCCTTTGGGCATGCCACATAGCTGGGGAAAGGCCCGTTATAGGTTTTAAGGGGGGAAGAATAGGTTTTCTGGCAACATTCAAGTTGGAGGAGATGGGGGAAACCCTATTAAAAGTCAAGGTTGGGGACATAAAACCCGAGAGCAGGATAAGGTTGAAGGTTTGGGATATCTTGGCGCTTAACGATATTACCATAAACGCTCAAGAGGCAAGGATGATAGAGATAAGCTTAAAGATAGGGAAGCATAGGGAGATAGGATTCAGGGGGGATGGTGTGATAATTTCAACCCCCACGGGTTCCACCGCCTATAACCTTGCGGCGGGAGGACCTATTGTTTTACCCGATATCCCCGCCTTCGTTATAACCCCTATTTCCCCGCATACCCTAACCCTTCGCCCCATCGTCGTATCCGCAAACGAGAAGATAAAATTAAAGGTTTTTTATAGGGAAAGTAAGCCCCTACTTTCCGCCGACGGAAGGGCGATAAAGAAATTGGAAAACGGTGAGGAGATAGAGATTACGTATGGAAAACCCGCCCTCATATATTCCGGGAAGGATTTCTTTGAGAGCCTATTTCAGAACCTCGTTTCATCCACTTTATAATATACACCTACGCGGGCGTAGCTCAAAGGTAGAGCACCAGCCTTCCAAGCTGGGGGTTGCGGGTTCGAGTCCCGTCGCCCGCTCTTTATGGCGAGAGTTTGTGAGATATGCGGTAAAGGTGTAATGACGGGTTATCATGTAAGCCACTCAAACAAGCGCACTAAGAGAAAATTTTATCCGAATTTACATAAGGCAAAAGTCAGGATAGGCTCCTCGGTAAGGGTCGCTAGGGTTTGCACAAAGTGTTATAGAAAGTACAGGGCATAAAAGGTAATTGGCCTTTAAAGATAATTTTTTCCTTCGTAGTATTCTCTATAGTCTTATGGCTTGTTTTAAATTGGGTATCCGTTTTAAGGCTCATTATCTCGGTTCTTCTTAATGTTCCAGTTAAGGGGGAAGTTGAATATATTTCCCCAGGCTTAATTTATATCAAAAACTTTGAGTTAGGCAGGGGGCTTAAAATTGGGGAAATTCACCTGAGCTTTTTTTTAGATAGGCTTATACTAAACGGTGAAATTGAAAAAGTTGAATTTTACCACGTTTATCTTGACTCGAAGAGATTTATGGAGGATTTTGAAAGCGAAAAGGGGGGTGAAAGGGAAAAGCACAACCTTCCGAAATTTTCTATAAGAAAGGTTTTGGTTGAAGATTTAAATATCAAAACTGATGAGGGTTCGGATATATGGGTTCATAAAACGACATTTTCCCTCTCTATGGGTGGAAAGCGCATAAATCTGAAGGGGATCAACCTAAATTCCATAGATGTTCCACCCGAAGTATTTATAGGTGAGGCTATAGGAAATCTAGATTTTGACTTTGATACATTAAGGCTTTTCTTCCTGAATTTGAGTGGGAACGTAGATACATTCAATTTAAAGCTTAAGGATCTTTCCATAAGGATACCCGAGCCTTCCGAACCACCTACACTTTTTATCAATGTTTCAAGGGGGGATATTGGGGGTATGGGGGCAAAGGGTTTGGGTTTAAAGTGGGTTTTTACCGAAAGATTGGGTAAAATAGAGTTTAGGGCGGATTCCCTTTGGTATTCTGAAACCTTCTTAAAAAACACTTCCGGAACTTTAGATCTACAAGGATATCCCGAGATATTCGTAAATGCAGTGGGTAAGATGTTTGGTGGTGATTTTGAAGTCTCCGTTTTTGTTGATAGTTTGCAAAACGTTTTAGGTTCCGCGAAGTTTTTTGATGTATCCCCTATTCCCAACGTTGAACTTACGGGTAGGGCAAACTTTGAGGTCAAAGAGGGTATAAGGGTTTTTGGCTACATTTCAAAATTTCTCAATCAAGAGCCCGATATTGTTTTGGAAAACTTTTATTTTGATGTAAAAAGTTCCGATTTCAAGGTTTATTCTTACAGGGTTTATAACAATTTTATGAGCATATATGGATGGTATAACCTATCAAAGGAGGATTTTTATGCGAGATTTTCCCTATCAAAACCCACGAAACTAGTAAAGTTCCAAAACATAAAGGTATTTACCTTTGAGGGGGAAGGTGAGGTTATAAAAGAAGGTGAGGAAATAAATCTGAAGGTTAATAGGGGTAAAGCCTGGTACGTGGTGTTTGATACATTTAGAATAGACGAGATTGAAGCGGAAAACCTATACTTAAAGTCTAACATTTACAAGCCGACTTTAACCAATACCTATCTCGCGGGTAAGGTATTCCTAAGAACTACCCATCCCGACACATTTTCCCTTATGGGGAATCTTTCCTTTGAAGGTGGTAAGGTTTTGTCAAACTTGTACTTTGAGAGCATAAAGTTCGGAAGGGCTTATGCGAAGATAAGGGGAAATATCTCAGATACCAACTTAGTTGATATTACTTTTGATACTCTAAATTACCGCTTTAACGACCTTTCCTTCAGATTACTCAATTTGAGGTTTTTCCTTGACTCCCTGAGGATGGGTATATCTATCCCCCAAAACGAAATTTGGGGGGGTTCTATTGAAGGTGAAGCTTTTGTAAACAGAAAAACGGATTCCCTTTACGGGAGATTCGTTGGTAGAAATTTGTCAATAATAAAACTCTTGCCTTACATAAACCCGAAGGGGGATCTGTACTTGGATACGGTGGATCTTGTAGTAAATATTGGGGGAAGCTTATCGGATCCAAATATTTACGGAAAATTTAAAACTCAATCCCTTATGTACCTACAGTACCCTTTTGATTCTTCGGAGTTCAACTTTGAAATAACCAAGGACAGGATAACCCTTGAAAATTCAAGGATATGGTCAAAAAATACACCATTAAACGTTGAGGTTTTTAAGTTTTTCTTTGAGAATTCAATAATTTACGGGCATATAACCGCCAAGGGTTGGAACACGGATGAGCTCTTATTTTTCCTTGCACCAGACTCCAGTAGGGCGGATATTGAGCTTTGGCTATCCGGTAAGGTGGAAAAGCCCAATGTTCTAGGTAGCATCCTTTGGTACGCTAGGAAGGTGGAGATCAACGGAAACGAAATATACAACCCTAGGATTACGTTACTGTTTGACGGGGAAAGGATGGTGATAAACGACGTTTTAAAGATAGGTGGGGGTTATATAGATATCTCTGGGAAGATCAAGACCAATGGTGATATTGATTCTCTTAGTATCTTACTCAGGGAGGTTTATTTAAACTTTGATCCCGAGATTTCCGCAAGGTTAAGTGGGAACATAGAAATAAGCGGAAATATCTTTGATGTGATTACCGTAAAGGGGGATATATTCTCGCACGAGCTTTACTTCTCAAAACCCCTATCCTACTTTGCCTCTCCCCCTTCCCCTTTGGATCAAAAACCAATTATTTTATACGATATACACTTTTACGCCCCGAGGAGGCTCTTTGTAAATTCACCAATATATTCGCAGTTTTTCACGGGAGCGGTGCTAGAGCTTGATGCGGAAATGTCCGCGGATATAACCCTACAGAAGCTTTCCCCAACCTCAGCGATAAATTACGGTTATTTAGAGGTCCTTAGAGGAAACGTTTTTGTTCTTGATAAAGTGTTCAACATTGAAAGCGGTAGAATAGAGCTTTATGGGGTAGATGGAAATTTAAATTTAAGCTCTTCATCGACAATTTTCAAGTCGGATACCTTGCATGGGTACGATAGCATTAGGGTTTTTGTGAATATTAGCGGTAGCCTGTTTAATCCGAAGGTGAAATTCTGGAGCCAACCGTATATGGGAACCGCGGATATATTATCATTACTGTTGGGAGGTCAGGCGGGACTGGTAAGCGCTTTAATAGGAACAGGTCTAAGGAAAAGCTTAAGGATACAGGAGTTGAACGTAAAGAACGCGGGAGATGTTTCCCAAATGGTTTTTGGAACGTACCTTGGTAGGAACATATACGTTCGCTATTTCTCCAATAGAATAGGGCAATCTGAATACAATAACATAAGAACGCAATACTTTTTGAGAGACAACATATCAATATATGGAGAGAGGGTGGAGGAGAATGGAGAAACGAAGTTTGGTGTGGGTGTTAACCTAAGGTTCAGGTTTTAGACGTCCCTGAAGATCTCCCCCTTACTCTCCTTAAGGCTCGCTTGCGCCGCGGCCAACCTCGCAACGGGTACCCTATAGGGCGACGCGCTAACGTAATCAACCCCTGCAGAATAAAACTTATAAATACTTGCTGGATCTCCCCCATGCTCACCACACACTCCCACCTCCAAGTTTGCCTTAACCTTTTTGCCCAATTTTGTGCCCCATTCCACAAGCTTTACGACGCTATCATCCACCGTTTGGAATGGGTCATCCTTTAATAGCTTTTTTTCCAAATATACGTGGAGGAACTTCCCCACATCGTCCCTGGAAAACCCCAATGTAGTTTGGGTGAGGTCGTTTGTCCCGTATGAGAAGAAGTCCGCAAACTGTGCGATCCTGTCCGCCATTAGCGCCGCCCTTGGGAGCTCTATCATGGTTCCTACTTCTATCTTCCCCTTGAGTCCGTACCTATCAAGGGTGTTCTCTATTATATCCCTCATATGGCTCATTTCAGTTTCAAAGGCAACGATGGGTAGCATGATCTTGGGTTTTGGGTTCATCCCCTTATTCTTAAGATCCAAATATGCCTCCGCTATAGCTTCGGTTTGAAGAATATAAATGTCCGGGAAAGTGATCGCTAACCTTATCCCCCTATGCCCGAGCATTGGGTTTTGCTCCTTCGTATTCTCAACGAGTGACCTAATCTTTTCAGCGGATACATTTAACCTCCTTGCCATCTCCTCTACTTGGTTTTCATCCTTGGGTAGGAACTCGTGCAAGGGTGGATCCAATAGCCTTATTATTACAGGTAGTCCATCCATAGCGGAAAGGATCCCCTTGAAATCCTCCCTTTGGTAAGATTTTATCCTCTCTTTAGCCCTCTCGTAAATTTCTCCCTTTTCTTCCGCAAACAAGATCATGGTTCTGAAATCCCATATTCTATCCTCACCGAAGAACATGTGCTCCGTCCTTGCGAGCCCTATCCCTTCCGCTCCGAATTTTCTGGCAATTTCCGCATCCTTCGGTGTATCCGCATTGGCCCTAACCCCGATTTTCCTGAATTCATCCGCCCAGGAAAGTAAATCCGCAACTTCCCCCGATATTTCCGGCATCACCTTAGGAACATCACCCAAGTACACCTTTCCTGTCCCCCCATCTATGGTTATCACATCCCCCTTGAAAACCTTCAGATTTCCGACGGAGAAATAACCCTCCTTCTCGTTTATCTCTATCATCTCCGCACCTACGACCGCGGGCTTCCCCATACCCCTAGCTACGACCGCGGCGTGTGAAGTTTTCCCTCCCCTTGAGGTTAGTATTCCCACCGCCGAAGCCATCCCCCTTATATCCTCCGGCGATGTTTCGCTCCTCACCAGAATCACATTTTCTCCCCTTTCCTTCATCTCATAAGCTTCCTCGGGATCAAATACCACCTTGCCCGTTGCTGCGCCCGGCGATGCCGGTATTCCAAAGGCTATGGGTTTAGGAGCTTTATTCTCGTCTATATAAGGGTGCAAAACCTTTTCAAGGTTATAAGGATCCACCCTCAAAATTGCCTCCTCCTTAGTAATTAGCCCCTCCTTCGCCATATCCACCGCTATCTTTATCTCCGCCTTTGGCGTTCTCTTACCCTTCCTGGTTTGCAAAAGCCAAACCTTCCCCCTCTCTATGGTAAACTCTATATCCTGCATCTCCCTATAGTATTTCTCCAGCTTTTCCGCAAGCTCCACAAGTTGAGCATAGGCGGAAGGATTCCAATTTTTAAGCTCCGATAGGGGCATAGGTGTTCTGATTCCCGCGACTATATCTTCCCCTTGAGCGTTAGGTAAGAATTCTCCAAAAATTACCTTCTCCCCCGTAGATGGGTCCCTAGTGAACATCACCCCCGTTCCGCTATCATCCCCAAGATTTCCAAAAACCATAGCAACGACGTTACAGGCTGTCCCCCAATCCTCCGGGATCTTATAGATCTTCCTATACTCTATAGCCCTAGGGTTCATCCAAGAATCAAATACCGCCCTTATAGCCATCCAAAGCTGTTCATAAGGATCCTCCGGTATCTCCTTACCATGCTCCCTTAAAACCCTCTTAAACCTTTCCACCAATTCCTTAAGGTCATCCGCAGTCAGATCCGTATCTTTCTGCTTACCTTTTTCCCTTTTTAGTTCCTCCAATTCCCTCTCAAAGTGTTCCTTATCAACCTTTAGGACCACATCCCCAAACATCTGGATAAACCTCCTGTAAGCGTCGTAGGCGAACCTCTCACCCCCAAAATTTGAGAGTCCCTTTACCGTCTCATCGTTTAGCCCAAGGTTCAGGATCGTGTCCATCATCCCGGGCATTGAAACCGGAGCACCCGACCTTACCGAAACGAGGAGAGGGTTTTTGGGATCCCCAAACCTCTGACCCTTAGCTTCCTCTACCTTCCTGAGATTTTCCAAAACTTCTTCCCTCAAGCCCTCTGGGAAGGTTTTATTATTTTTGTAATAGTGAGAGCAAACCTCCGTAGTTATCGTAAACCCTGGGGGAACAGGTAATCCCGCTTTTGCCATCTCGTGTAATCCAGCACCTTTTCCCCCCAGGAGCATCCTATCCACCTTTTCCGCTTCCGAGAATCCGTTCCCGAAGAAGAATACGTACCTCGCCATAGTGGTTTATTCTATAATTGAAACTTCAACGGTATAATATCGGATTATGCCAAAAATGGAACTTAACGGCAGGGAGGTGGAGTTTAGGGAGGGGGAAACGATATTGCAGGTAGCATGGAGGGAGGGGGAGAATATTCCCGTCTTCTGCTATCATCCCAAGCTACCCGTTTTTGCAGGTTGTAGGATGTGCTTGGTTGAGGTTGAATTGAGGGGTAGGAAGGGGCTTATGCCCGCCTGTGGAACCACAGCGGTGGAAGGTATGAAAGTCTGGACAAACTCGGAAGGAACGAGATCCGCCCAAAAGTCCGTACTTGAGCTTCTCCTCTTAAATCATCCCCTTGATTGTCCGAACTGTGATGCCGGCGGGGAGTGCGACCTCCAAGAGATAACCTTTGCCCATGGAAATACTACAAGCAGATACACCTTTCCAAAGAGGAAGTACGAGATAAAAAAAGTCGGGCCTTTCATAGACCTGTATCCCACGAGGTGCATACAGTGCTATAGGTGTTCTACATTCTATTGGACGATAGGGGGAGGTAGGGATTGGGCGACGTTTGATAGGGGTTGGTACACGCTCTTCGGTCCGGAAAAGGATAAGTTCTTGAAAAATGAGTTTTCTGGAAACTTAATAGAGGTTTGCCCCTTGGGGGCTATAACGGGGAGGGATTATAAGTTCTTTACCAGACCTTGGGAGATAGAGAGCGTTCCCGCAATTAGTCCCGAAGATTCCCTAGGTTCAAACGTGTATGTGGATGTAAGGAAGAGAAAACCTTTCAGTAGGGGTCCATTTGTAAAGGCGGGGAGGAGGGAGGACCTTCATAAGATAATCAGGATAAACGGTAGGGAAAACCCCGATGTAAACGAGTTCTGGATCACGGATAGGGACAGGTTCTCGCATGAGTACAACAACATAAACAGGGTGGATTACCCACATCTTAGGTTGAAAGATGGAGGGTGGTTTAAGGTAAACTGGAAGGTTGCTATTGATTGGGTGGCGGAGAACCTTAAAAACGCAAAAAACCCTGCAATAATATCGGGGGCAAGGGGAACGAACGAAAGTGCCTATGCCGCAAGGAAACTTTTTAAGGATATCCTTTTCTCAGACAACCTTGACTTTAGAAAGCCTCACGTATCCTTCAGGGAAGATCCCATAAAATCCATCCTCGGTTATTCCGCCTCCACGGGAAAGATAACGGACATTGATAGAGCGGAAGTTATAGTTATAGTTGGGGATCTTAGGGAGACTGTCCCGGGTTTGGGAATAAGGTTGATAAGGGCGGTGAGGAGGGGAGCAAAGCTCTTCGTTTTGAATTATTACAAGGAAAGATATGTAAAGGAGGGGTGGGCAAGCTGGGTTCCGCTTTCTCCCGGTTCCGAAAACCTTCAAAGTGCGAACTTCATAAAGGAAACCTTAAGAAACTTTGAAAACAAGAGGGTATTGATCCTTCTCCAGGACGACATGCCAGAAGGTCTTCAGAGAAACTTTGCCACTTTCTCCGCCATAAACGAGAACGTTAAGATCCTCATCCTTAGGACCTTACCCAACGCCCAAGGTTTCATAGATGTTGGATTTACACCCGAACCCAACGGGATGAATACGAAAGAGATTTTGGAAGCCGCGAGTAAGGGGGAGATAGATTTCCTTATTCTTTGGGAGGTTGAGCCCCTTTGGGAATATCCCGATAGGGATCTCGTAATTTCCGCCCTTGAAAACGTAAAATTCTTGGTGGTTTTAAGCTCCTTCTGGGACCCTTCGGTGGAGTTTGCCTCCGCCCTGCTTCCGATAACAACACCTTATGAGGAGGAAGGAACGAGGACGAACCTTGAGGGTAGGGTGCAGTATGGGAAAGATGCCCTTTGGCCCTTTGAGGGGAGCAGGCCCGCATGGTGGATCTTTAAGAATTTAATAAAGTCTATTGGGGGTAAAGCCGATTGGAAGTGCGCCAAGGATGTATTTATGGAGATCTCGGAGAGGGTAAAATTCTACTCAAACATAGACCCTTACAACCTTGAATACGAGGAGCTCCCCTACCCCGATTATATACCTTCGATAAGGAAACTGAAGAAGGTTTATAGGACGCCAAAGGTGGAATACAACTTTGCCTTTGAAGGTATGGGATATTCCGAGGATTCGGAAAAGGTTGAGGGAAGGGTGCTTTTATGGGCTCCGCATATATACAAGGGAAGTTATTGGGCTTTCAGGAACCCTATACAGAAGCCCTATATAGACGAGGGTGTTGTTTTTGCCCCGTATTCCGATATGAAAAAGCTAGGGATAAAGGAAAACGATGAGGTAATCATAAAAATTAATGGAAAGGAGTTTGAGGTAAGGGTTAAAGGGGAGGATCTACCCGAGAACCTCTGGCTCTTTAGAGGGCTGTTTTACGATAAGGAGATAAATTACGCCTTAAAAAACGGTTATACGGTGATAGAAGATGTGCTTGTTCCTCATAAGCACTCCATTTAACGGAGAGATAGATAGTCTAATTAAAGTTCTGCTTGATTTCACATATAGGGAAAATTATGGTGCAGCCTTGGCGATAGCGGATGAAATAATTCAAAAGTATCCCCAAGAACCAGACGGATATTTCTTCAAAGCTGCCATTTACGACTACTACATGGAGGATTACCACACGGACAAATACTCCGATAAGTTCTTCTCAAATATGGAGATGGCCGAGGAAAAGGCGAAAGCCAAGTTAAATTCCTTAACAGATCCTAAGGAGAGGGCATGGATGAACTTTTATATAGCGGGCGCCGCGGGTTATAGGGCCATTAGGGCGGGAAGGGAGGGGAATTACGTAGTTGCCCTTAAATACGCAATAGAGGGTTTAAAACCGCTCAAAAGTGCCCTTGAAGAAGATTCCACCCTCTATGACGCATATTTCCCTCTAGGAATATACCATTATGCCCTATCAAAGGCGCCAAGTAGAATAGGGTTCATCCCGTCTTTTGTGCTCTCAAGAAATAGGGAGGAGGACAAGGAAAGGGGTATAAATTATCTAACGCTTGCCTGGCAAAGGGGGAGATATACCTCCGTCGTCTCAGCCCTCACCCTCGCCTGGGTGCTTTTGCAGGAAGGTAGAAGCAAGGATGCTATACCCATTCTAAAGGGTTACGTAGAAAAATATCCTGAAAGCAGGTATTTCAAATGGGTTTATGGATACCTCTTGATCAAGGAGGGTAGATTTCAGGAAGCGGAGGAGATATACGAAAAGCTCCTTTACCTCGTTCTAAGGGATCAGCCGGATTCCCCATACAACGCGGTTTATGTTAGCTATTCCCTCGGATATGTTAAATACTTTTTGGGAAAATTTGAGGACGCCTTACGTTTATTTATCTTGGCGGAGGAGTACTATGAAAAGGCTCCCCAGAAGGTAAAGGGGGAACTGAAAGAAGTAATTTCGCAAGTTCAAAAGATGAAAAAGAGGACGTTGGATAGGTTAGGGAGGTAAATGAGGGGGACAGATCTAAACGAGATCTATAAGAGAATAAGGGCCATATTTAACAGGGAATGGAGAACTATATTGCTTGTTGGGATCCTTGGAGGTTTGTTTTCTGCGATTCTAAATTTCTTCTTCAGGGGTGTTCCAATATATCAAGCAACCCAGCTTATTGTCATCTCCTCAGATAAGACGGAGATTTCGGTTGTGCCAACATTACAACAACCGGCTCAGCAAAGCTCCGAAACCGACATAATATTGGCGAAAATAAAATTCCCATCGTTTTATAAGGGGTTCTGGGATACATCCCTATCCTATGAGGTTTTAAAGGGTAAAATAAGCGGGATAAAAAGTTTCAAACCCGGTAAATATAATGAAAAAACAGGCAAGGATATAGTTCTGTGCCCATGTTCAAAGGATTACGAGTTAATAATTTATGACTCCATTTCCCTGCAGAGGAGACTTGCAAGGATAGACGCTAAAAAGACTGAAAACAACAAAAGTAATCCTCTATTAACACCTTCGGCGGATTTCGTTGAGATTTCTTACGTTTCCCCGGATAAAAGGTGGGCTCAAAAAGCGGCGGAGTTAATATCCCAATGGATCGCGAAAAAACAGGTGGAAGTGAAGAAGGAAAAGCTGCTAAATCAGAAGGAAGCTATATTAAGGCTTATGGAAACTTACAAAAGACAGATAGACCTTTATGCGGAGGAGCTTAAGAACATAAAGAAGACCTTGAAGTATCCCGAATATGGGGAGGAGGATATAAGGAAGTTTTTGGTGGAGATAACCAACCAGAGGAACGCCCTGATAAATTTAAGTAGAAAGATCTCGGACGGTAAAATGGACACCTTCGTGATACTTACAGGTGATCCCAACATAGACGAACTTCAAAGGGAAAGGGTGAAGATAATATCCGAATATATTTCCCTTAGGTCCCTTTTGGGGGATTCTCACCCGGAGGTTAAAATGTTGAAGGAAAGGCTTAAAAAGGTAGATGCCCTCACGAAAAAGAGCTTAGAGGAGAGGATCGCTTTTCTAAACGGCAGGGAAAAATTTTTCAGGGATATATTGCCCGTGGTTATAGAGGAAAGGGCGAGCTTACTTACAACACAGAGGAACCTTGAGAATGCGGAGGACTTTTATATATTATTGGGTCAAAATTTAAATGATGTTGAGGTTAAGCTATCAAGTATGTCGTCGGGTATAGAAATAGTTGGTGAGCCTAGGGTTTCCCTTTACAATAAGTATTCAAAAACGAGAAATGTAATACTTTTGGGATTCCTTGCGGGGATAATATTAGGGATCCTGTTTGCGGTTTTTAGGGATTTAACCACCGCTTACGTCCTGGAGGAGAGCTACCTTCCATTTGATAGGGAAATGATCTTTTCCCTACCTAGGTTCTCGGAAGGGGAAGTTCTACCCATAAGGATGATCTTAGATGGATTTTATGATCCTAACTCTTCGGCTTTAAACGAGTTCAGGAAGCTTGCCTTTAAGCTCGGTGCCTTTGAAAACTTAAAGGAGATGCTGGTAATAACCAGCACGCAAAGCGGTGAGGGGAAAACTTTTATAAGCGCAAATTTGTCGGCAACCTTGGCTATATCCAGCGTTAAAACCCTCCTGGTGGATGGGGATGTAAGGGTAAGGAGCCTTTCGGAATATCTCGGTTTTAAGGATAAAATTGGATATGCTGATGGGAATTTTGAACCCTACAGGCTCTCCGAAAACCTATATTTTCTACCCGTAGGAAAGGCGGAAACCGATACATTTGTCGCATTTAAAAATCTCGTTGAATCTTTGAATCATCTCGCAGGTGACTATCTTGTGGTGATAGATATGGCACCAGTAGGCGTATCACCCGAAATAAAGCTCCTTGAGAAGTTCGCGGTAAAGTTTGTTCTCGTCACCAGGTACAACTATACCCTCAGGGATGCCCTTGAGAGCATAGAAATTGAGCCGAGTTTGGTGATTTTCAACTTCGTAGGATCAAGGGCGAGGTATTACTCAAGGTATTATAAGCCTAAGAAGGGTGGTTTTTGGAGGTTTCTTAAGAAATGAAATGGGAATTTTTAAGCACCTTTGATGATTTCCCTTCAAGGGTTTTCTTTCCCGTTGGAACTGTGGAACCTCACGGTCCCCTACCTGTTGGAACGGACAATATAATAGCGGAGTATCTCGCCAATTCCTTGGCTGAAAGGTTTCAAGCTGGGGTTTTACCCTTGTTCCCTTTCGGAATAAACAGGTCCCTTTACGGTTATAAGGGTGGGATATCAATTTCTCCGGAAACTTTCAAAAACGTGATCTACGAGGTATGCTATTCCTTGAAGTTTAGCGGTGTAAAGGAAGTCGTAATTTTCAACGGCCATGGGGGGAATACTCAACACCTTAGGGAGGTTCTCTTTAGGGTATATTCTGAGCTTGGGATAAGGTGCGCTTCAATAGATTGGTGGGTTTTAGAGAAGGAACTTCCCATAAAGGTTTTCGGTAGAATGGGAGGGCATGGGGGAATAGAGGAGTTCGCCTTGGTTTATATGGCATATCCCAATGTTAAAGTTTCGGGAAAATACCCAGCATATCACCCCAAAGATGGGGTTTTCGCTTACCCCTCCCCCAGATCCATACTCCTTTATCGGGAAGGTAATTATGAAGACTATGATGTTGATGAGGGGAAGATGAAAGAGTTTGCGGATATAATTATTAAGAAGGTGGAGGAAGTTTTATGGGAGATCTTTAAGGGTTGGGGGGATTTATCGGGGAAGTAGTATATCCAGAAATCCCCTCCTTATTGCTATCTCAGGTATTGTCTTTACGTATATTCTTACATCATATACCGAAACTCCGCCGAACCAAGACCACCTACCCTCCAAAACCCAACAGTGCAAATCCCTCCTTAAATTAAGGCTCTGATCCAAAAACCTTTTGCTTAATAAGTCGTAAGTGAAGTTATAAGATATTGCCCAATTCTTTGTTGGATTTCCAGAGATGTAAAACCTTAAAATGCTCTGGGATTTTGATATAGAATCTCCGAAGGAATAAGTGTAGGTAAAACCGAAGTTCCATGGTTGTATTTGGGGTTGATTTATCGTGTCTTTTATTCCAAAGATCTCGTTGAGGTTAAAATTTCCAAAGTTTAAAATTATCTGCGTTCCAAAAAATCTTTTGGAGTAATGGTTGTAGTTTGAAATTATGGATGCACTTACCCTATTTATAGGTGTGAAGTTTGAGTTTAACCTTATCGGGGAAATTCTCGCGCTATCAAATATGTAGTTTGTGCTTGCCCCCCACTGGAGGAATGTCCCCTTTCTAACCAAAGTATCCCTTTGGATCTTGTATTCGTAAGTATTATCAAGGGATATGTTCAGACCTTTACTTTCCTCTCCCAAAATTGTCCTGTTTCCCCCTATTATTATGCTATCCCCCCTAGCCTGATAGAAGAAGGAAATACTGGGTCTTAATATATGCCTGAACCTCTTTATGGACCCTATCCCCAAAAGGGATACGCCATATAGGGTGGTTGATAAAGGTAAATTTATCCCCCAAACTTTTGCAAAATTCGTTGAATCCGTGGTAGCGGTGTTTAAATAGGCGGAGGGAGAAAAGTATAAAAAGATAAGATTGTAGGATGTTGATATATTATGGGAAGAGCTTAGAAGTTTGTACCCCTTTTTACCCGAAGAGTCTATATTCTCCGTGTTTAAAAAATTAAAGGAGCTTGAAAGGGAAAATCCTAAGAGGTTTAGGGGTAAAAGGCTTAGGGAAGCTTCGGGTATTCTCCTTTCCGTCCTGTTCCTTAAAGGATCAAACCTATTGTAAAGGTTTATCCCAAGAAGGCCAAACCTTAATCTCCTTCTTGCGGTTAGGAAAGATACGAGCTCACTTTGAACCCAGTTATCCTTAACCTCCGCGTAATCCTGAACGTAATAAGCATCCGATATAAAGTCCCCTTTAGCAGAGATATCAAACCCAAATAAGCCTTGCTCGTGTCCTCCCCTCAAGCTCCAACGCCTCCTATAACCCTTGTCCCCCACGAGGTCATAAGCGTACGAGATATTTATATTCCCTTTGAGGGTTTTATAAACGTGATAAACGTAATCCGAGGAGAACCTTACCCCCCTCCTCTCTATTATATCTGCCGAGAAGGTAACATCCTGATAGTTGTTTATCACGAGGTAAAAGGATAAGCCCCTTATATATTTCCCGTCCTGACTGCTTACACCAACCGATGGGGGTAGAAATCCGCTAGACCTTTCCTTCCCAACGGGTAAAAACCAAAATGGTAAGGCAACTATTGGAAGATCCATGATATAAAAGATTAGGGGGCGGACAACCGCCAGATCCTTCCTCAAAACCCTCATCCGATGGGATACGAATCTATAGTGGGGTCTTTCAAGCTCGCAAGTTGTGAAGGATCCATCCTCAACGTAAACGGAGTTTTCGGATGTCTTATAAACCACTTCCCCCTCCACCCAACCCTTCTCAATAAAAGTCCTGCTTTTCTTTGCTATTCCCGTTCCCGTGTTTATATTATACTTAAGGTATTCCCCCGTTGTCTGGGATTCCCTGTCCTTTAACAAAAATTTCCCCCTCGCCTCAATAACGTTAAGTTCCTTCCAGTACCTCACCGTATCCGCGTAAAGCTCAACACCCTCCGATGTTCTTATATATGCGCTATCGTACAAAACTATCAAACCCTCTTGTGGAAAATATTCCAGATATCCACCCTTAAAGAATATCTCTGCCAAAATTAGGTTTATCATTTTTCCCTTTCCACCTTTACCACGGTTTTTACGTTCCCCCTAGGGTTCCAATCCCCTATCACTATAAGCTTCCTCGGTTTTAACAGGTTCCAAAGGGCATCAAAGATCTCGTTCGTTGCCGCCTCGTGGGATATATATCTATTTCTAAATTTGTTGAGCCATAGTTTTAAAGATCTGAGTTCAACTATGTACTTGTCGGGGATGTATTTTATGTGTATGGTTGCAAAATCTGGATATCCGGATCTCGGGCATAGGCAAGTGAATTCGGGGAACGTGATCTCTATCCAATAATCCCTGTCCGGATAAGGATTATCCCAAGCTTCAAGCTCCGCTTCCTCAATAGCCTTTTCTCCGTACTTCTTCTCCATAAGGTGAAAATTATAATATCGCCAGCCTTATAATACCCGTAAATGGCACTTAGGGTTGGTTCCGTAATAAGGTATGAGGGTGAAGAGTATATAGTCCTTGAGTATCAACATTCGCACAGGGGAAGGGGTGGAGCAATCATAAGCCTCAAGGTTAAAAACCTAAGGACGGGGCAAGTTCAAACCTTTACCCTAAGGGATACGGATAAGATCGAGGACGTGATGGTTGAAAAGAAACCCGCGGTATTCTCTTACGTTGATGGGGATTACTATCACTTTTTGGATAGCGAATCCTACGAAGATATTACATTCCACAAAAGTGACTTGGGAGATATGATATATTACCTGAAGGAGGGTTTGGAGGTTTTTATACTTTACACCGATAACAGGCCCGTAAGCATAGAGCTTCCAACTTACGTGGAGCTAAAGGTCGTTGAGGCTCCGCCAGGGGTTAGGGGGAATACCGCTCAAGGGGGTTCAAAGCCCGTAAAGCTTGAGACGGGACTTGTGGTAAGCGTTCCCCTGTTTATAGAGGAGGGTGATGTAATAAAGGTTGATACCAGGACAGGTGAATACATAGGGAGGGCATAATGGAAAAGAAACTTGACCTTGAGATCATAAGCGAAATTATAAGGATCTTTAAGGAGAGCGATATAGCAAAACTTGAGCTCTCAACAAAGGACTTTAAGATAAAGTTATCAAAATTTGGGGAATTTCAGGCGGTACCAACAATTTCCTTAAATAACCTCCAACCAACCCAAGCAACCCAACCACCCCAAGAGGCTCCGAAGGTTGAAGTTAAAGAGGAGAAAAATATACACATAGTTAAATCTCCTATAGTTGGCACTTTTTATAGGGCTCCCGCTCCAGGTGCGAAACCATTTGTTGAAGTGGGGAGTAGAGTTAAAAAGGGGGATGTCCTTTGCATAATTGAGGCTATGAAGATTATGAACGAGGTAAAGTCGGATGTTGATGGGATCATAGAGGAGATATTGGTGGAAAACGGACAGCCCGTTGAGTACGGGCAACCCTTATTTAAGATCAGGCTTGAGTAAGGATGTTCTTTAAAAAAGACGAAGTTTCAAAGATATTGGAGGATTTTAAAAATTACGCTTACAAAGACAAGGAATTCCTGCAGTTCATGAAGGGTCTAAGATCCCTTTACGAGAAGAGTATTGAGGAGGTTATGAAACCTATGGTGGATGTGATCGTAGTATCTGAGGATGATAGTTTGGAGGAGATGGTGGAAAGGTTCGTTAAATACAGGTACTCAAAGTATCCCGTGATATCATACGAGGGGGATAAGATTGTGGGAATAGCGCATATAAAAGATGTTATAATGTATTTGGATAGAATAAAAAACCTCACGGTGAAGGAAATTTCAAGGAAGCCCGTTTATCTTCCCCACTCTATGAGCTGTATGAAGGCGCTGAGGATCCTTCAAAAAAACCGCATGTCCATGGGATTGGTTGTGGATGAGTTTGGAAATGTTATTGGAATAATAACCATTGAGGATCTTTTGGAGGAGGTGGCGGGTGAGATTTACGAGGAGCATGATGTTGAGGAGTTTAGATATGAGGTCCTTGAGGATGGATGGGTGAGGTTGAGCGCAAAGTTATCTGTATCCGAGGTTGAGGAGATCCTCGGAGTAAGCTTGGGTGAGGTTGAAAGCTCTACCATAGGTGGGTACCTAATAGAGAAGCTCGGAAGGATCCCAGAAAAGGGGGAGGAGATAGATATACCCCCATTGAAGTTTTTGGTTGAGGAGGTGGAACCTCAGAGGATAAAAACTATAAGGGTCAAAAAAGTGGGATATGAGGTTTATTGAGGTTTCAAAGTTTTATGAGGATTTTTTGGGGGGTTTTTGCGAGGTTTTGGGTGGGGAAAAGGGGTTTTGGAGGAGGATCACAACTCCGGACATAAGTAGACCCGGCTTACTTTTGGCTGGATTTGAGGAAGAATTTCCTTCCGAAAGGGTTCAAATAATAGGAATAACCGAAAGGGCATATTTAATTGCCAACAGGGAAAAGGACGAGGAATCCATAAGGAGGCTATATGCAAAGGAGCCACCTTTGGTTATTTTAACCGCATATAAGGAGAGGATAAACGATAGGCTTGAGGGTTTGTTTAAATTTTACGCGGATAAGTTCGCAGTACCAACTTTGAAGAGTAATCTCGGAAGTACGAGGGTTATATCCCTAATTATGGACAGGCTTCAGTATGAGCTTGCGCCTACCATTTACGAACATGGGGTGATGGTGGATGTATTTGGGGTTGGGATCCTATTAAAGGGGAAATCCGCCATAGGAAAGAGCGAATGTGCCATAGAGCTGATAAGGAGGGGACACAGGTTCATAGCGGACGATTTGGTTGCTATAAAGCTTTACCCCCCAGATAGTCTCCGCGCGGAACCTCCCCGAAAGGATTTAAAATTTTATCTTGAAATAAAGGGAGTTGGTGTGGTGCATATACCTTCAATTTATGGGGTTCAGGCGGTTAAGGATAACGCGGTTCTTGATTGCGTAGTTGAATTTGTCCCATCTGAGGAATTCACCTACGATCCCGTGGGTGAAGTGGAAAAGGTGGAATATCTCGGTATATCCGTTCCGAAATTCAAGCTCCCCATAACCCCAGGAAAAAATATGGCGGTTTTGGTCGAATCAGTAGCCTTGGTGTATAAGACCGGGCATCTTTCATCCGAAAAGTTTAAGGAGGAGCTTAAAAAGGTTATTTTGAAGGGGGGTTAGCTTCCAAATGTTTCTTTATTATTTCGTCCAATATTGCCAAAGCTTCTTCCCTACTTCTTATTTTCCCCTCCGCTCTAAGCTCTTCTATTTCCTGTAATATCACCTTGTAAATTGGCCCGGGCTTTAATCCTTTTTCCATCAAATCATAACCCGTTATCAACCTCGGAGCCTTCTTTTGCTCCTCCTCCTGCTGTTTTAGAAAATCTTCAAGCTTTTTTGCGAGTCTGAGCTGACCTGCAACCCCTTCCGCCCTAAGGGATGTAGCTAAAGCATCAACATAAGCCACCAAGATTATAGGGAAAGCCCAATCACCAGTCCTCTTGTGATACCTATAAAGGGCCCTTCTCGTTACGTTGGGGGTTGCCAATAGGTGCGGGTGCATATGTTCCGCAACTATAAGGGATATCGTTTTGTAAATTTCATTTGCCATCCTCATCCTCTTCCCTATGGAATTCACTATCTTTGAACCCACATAATCGTGCCCATGAAATGTTACCTCACCATTTTCAAACTTATAGGTTGCGGGTTTTCCAATATCATGGAACATAACCCCCATCACAATTATAAATCTTCCCCTCTCGTTCATTATTGCGCCCAACCTGTGGAGGTAGTAAGTGAAGGGTCCATCCTCTAAGGTATTTAACGCAACCTCCAACCTCCTAAGGGCTAAGGAAGTGTGAGACCAAACGTCTACATCAAGGCCCTTGAGGGGTTTCTTCAATTCTTCCAGTTCGGGGAATATGTTGAATAAAAGCCCAGTCTCCTCAAGTCCTTGAATTTGTCGGTAAAACTTTTTTGATGAAAAGATCCTTTCAATCTCGAACATTATCCTTTCTGGAGAAACCCTTGAAATAAGGTGAGATTTGGAGGATATCTCAATTAAAGTTCTACCTTCAATTTCAAAATTTAGTTCTGCAGAAAGCCTAAAAGCCCTGAGCATCCGAAGCGGATCCTCCTCAAGATTTTTGGGATCCGTTACCCTTATTATCCTCCCTCCTATATCCTTTAAACCCCCAAATATATCAATAATTTCCCAACTATCAAGCGAAATTGCTATGGCGTTTATCGTAAAATCCCTCTTGAAAAGGTCGTCGTATATTGAACCGTAAATGGGAGTTAGATCCACCTGCTCATTCTCCAAAACCACCCTGTATATCTCCCTCTCCTCGTCAAGGGGTACTATAACCCCCTTCAGGTTCTTTGCTATGTTTTTGGCAACCTCCTCAGGTTTTCTGACCGATATGTCCCAGTCCTTGGGTATCCTCCCCAACAAAATATCCCTTATAGCACCTCCCACAAGATAAGAACCTTTAGGTAATAATGAATACCACTCTTTTCTCTCTACGATCCACCTTATTACCTCAACCATACTATCCTTCTTGTTATCGTGTAACCGTTTATGTTCGCCTTAACGAAATATACCCCGCTCTTCAAGTTCTCTCCATTGTCCGTATCTCCGTACCAATAAAACCTCGATTTCCCGTTCAAAAATCCCCTATAAATCGTCTTTACAACCTTTCCCGTTGAGCTTAGTATAAAGACCTCAACATTTGAAGGTCCGGATAGGTTCAGGGAGATCTCCACCCCTTCCCTACCCGCCCTTACGGATAAAACCCCATCTTCCCTGAAGATCTCATCAAGATTGTAATTCTCAAGATTTTCAATGTTTATTTCCATAACCTTTCCCCCCATACCTACCCTATACATCCCCATTTTTAAAGGGAAAACCCCGTAAGATGAGGAGTTATACAAGTTTATGTCGGAGATTAGGATCTCCATCCCATCAACGTAAAGGTAGAAGGGTCTGGTATAGGACATTACGGGCAAGTTTATTGGCCTCTTTAATATCCTTCCCTTCCCAAATGCCACATAAGGTTTGCCCATATATATCGCCAAGGTGATAAAGTTTTCATTCGAGGGTTTTACGGAGAAGATCTCGGGATTTTCCGTTTTAAAAAACTCGTACTTATCATCCTTGAGAAGTATTATACCCCTTGAAGTTAAAACGCTTGAACCCAAGCAAACTATAAATTCCCCCCCACCTTTAAACCTCTCTATGGAAGAACCTATCACAAGGATCCCCCTCTCTCCGACCGCAAATACCTCCCTTTCCCCCCTCAAGCCACAAACGGTTATATCATATACTTTCTCCTCCAAGACCTCAAGGTTTGAGCCGTCAAATCTCAAAAGCCCCACATCGGATAATATATAGAATTTCCCCTTTGAGTAAAACGCCTTCCTGTAAGTACCCGTGATGGGCAGGGAGCTATCCTTCAGGTCTGGCAACCTAAAAATTCTTATTGGGGAAGATGGATCATCCACAACCGCTATTATCCTGAAATTCTCTGGATCGTATGAAAGGTGCTTTATGGGAGAATTTAACAGGGTGCTTATGGGCTTCTCCGATAGGATGTTTCGGTAAAGGTACAAACCTTTTTCCGTACCTACCAAAAGCTCGCTGTTCCCATCCCCATCGATATCCAAACTTACAACCGAATTTATAGAGAAAATCAAAATGCTCAGCATTTCACTCCCCCAACTGTTTAATTATATCGTCTAGTTGCTGGGCATCCTTCGTTTTTCCTACCCTCTTGTAATGTGATGATGCCATCTTAAAGCTTTGAACCGCTAACTTTTTGGCGGAACTATCCCCACCTTCGTACTTTTTGTAATATATCAAGCCCATGAATTTATAAACATCGCCGAGTTTTTCGGATGATGGAAACCTTTGGACAAATTGGTTAAAGACGTTTAAAGCATTCTCGTAATCGTTTTTCGCGTAAAGGGATAAACCATAAAGGTAAAGGGCGTTTTCTGCATCTTCCCCATTCGGATACTTTTGAAGATATTGGGAGAAGTAGCTTATAGCTTTGTCGTAATCCTTTGAAATGTACGCTATATAACCCACGCTGAAGGTAGCCTTTGATGCCCTTGGATCGTTGGGGAAATATTGGAGAAAATCTTCAAACATCTTTAAAGCCTTGGGATAGGCGCCTTGATTGTAAAGGGCAAGAGCGTTATTAAAAACCGCCTCCGCGCCCACACCCGATCTTAAATATTGGGCAACCTCGGGCCTTTCCGATACCAAAGCCTGCAATAGCTTCTTGATATTTCCCGCGTTCTGGTGTCCCGGATACTCTAAAAGGAACCTGTCCCAAGCCTCCGCCGCCCCCCTGTAATCACCCACCTTGTACTTCGCTTTACCCAGAAGTTCCAAAACCGCGGGCATATCCTCACCGTTTGGGTATTTTTTGATATAAAATTCAAGCTTTTCTATTGCCTTATCGTAGCTTCCGTTCTGGAACATAAGCTGGCCCATATATGCGATTATTTTCGCCGATCTAGGATCGTCTGGGAAGAAGGTTATAAATTTTTCAAACCTCGTTTGGGCCTTCGTCATATTTCCCAAGTTATATGCGGACATGCCGGGTTTGTATAGCAAAACCTCACCTACTATAGGGTTAGTTATCCTTAAGTTTGGATTTGATGCTATCGCATCCCCATACTTACTTTCAACATAAGCCAAAGATGAAAGGATGGTATCCCTTAGAAATGGATAATTTGCCAGAATTTTCTCGTACTGAACAATTGAAGAATCGTAGTTTCCATTCTCCGCGTACCACTCCGCTAATATTATCTCCAATCTGGGTTTTTCGGGATGCCCAGAGTTTATAGCTTCCTTAAGAGCCTGAATTGCCTTGAAGGTCTCCCCTTTGTTCTTGAAAGCGAAAACCTTTAAGATTTTCGCCTTCAAGGTAACATCATCGCCCGGAAACCTCTTTTCTAAGGTATCAACCAAAGATATTACGTCAGAATATGAGGAGTTCATATAGGCGGATATTGTGGCAAAATAAAGCGCATCCTTATAAACTTCCCTCCACTCGGGAAATTGGTATGCAACCTTTGAGAAATACGTATAAGCATCTAAGTACCTCTTCCTGTTGTAATACGCCACCCCCAAACCCATATACACGGGGATTATGAACTTTGGGTTTCTTGCGCCCCTAACCTCGGCCTTTTTTAGTGTATCTATCGCTTCCGAATACCTCTTAAGGTGTATCAAGCACCAACCGTTCCCTATGAAGCCTATGGTTATATAGTCGGGAATATTGGTATTTCTTATAAGATCCTCGTATATACTCTTTGCCCTCTCGTATTGACCCGCGTAATAGAGCCTCTCGGCCCTTGCGACCACCTCACCGTAATCGTTCACGTAAGCATCGGGCAAGGGCCTTTTATAATCCTCTATTGTAGTAAGTATTAAACTCTGTCCAACGAAAAGCAAGACCATATACCCGAAAATTCTAAGGTTGATTTCCGCCCTTATAATATCAAGTAAAATGCCTTTAGAGAAGGGGGTTGTTTTAGCCAAGAAGTACGAGATTCAAGAGCTCATAGGTAGGGGTTTGATATTTGAGGTTTACAGGGCTATACACACAAAGCTTTCTAAGGAGGTTGCCTTAAAGGTCCTTATACCTGAAATTGCCAGCGACTTGGAATTTACGAGGTTTGTAATACAGGCGGTTAGAAAGGTGGTATCCCTTGAGGAACATCCACACATCGCCTGGATCCACGACATAGATAAGGACGGGGTCTATATATTTTTCGTTATGGACTATCTACCCCAAAGCCTAAAGGACATAATAGAGGACGTTTCCATAGATAGGGCTGTTGAAATAACCCTTGACGTTCTCGATGCCCTAAATTATACACATTCAAAGGGTTTGATCCATAAGGACATAAGGCCTTCAAATATCAGGTTAAGTGAGACGGGATCCGCTATTCTCTCGGATTTCGGTATGGCGGAAATAGCATCAAAGGCCGCTATGAAGTTCAAGAAAACCGCCTTCATACCCCCTCCCCATTACACCGCGCCCGAGCAGATAAAGTCCTTTGATCTTGCGGATGAGAGATCCGACATATACTCCGTCGGCGCGGTTTTGTATCATATGATAACTAAGAAGGTTCCCTTTGAGGGTGATATAAGACAGGTATATTACCAGAAGCTTTCCGGGTACAACATCCAGCCTCCAAGGATGCTAAACCCCGAGATTCCTCAGGAGCTTGAGAGGGTGGTTTTAAAAGCCTTGAGCCAGGATCCTAAGGATAGGTTTCAATCCGCCCAGGAAATGATGGAAGCCCTCAAAGACATCAAATCAAGGTTTTTGGGTAAGTTCATCCTTTTGGAGTTCGAGGAAAGGAGGTCGGAGGGAACCTTCAAGAGGAAAATAGAATTTAGGGAGAGCTCCCCCTTTCGTTTGGAAAGCGTAGAAATTCCCAGTGTTATTTCTTTAGGGCAACCCTTTAATATAAAGCTCGTTTTCTCCGGTAAAGGAGAAGGGAGGGTTGAATTAAAGGTTCCTGACTTTCTAACTCTATTGGAGTCCCCCATCCAAAACTTCTTATCCCCCTGCGAGGTTTCTTGGCACCTGATAACCACAAAGGAAGTTTATGGAGCTTACGAGTTAGAAATTTCAATATTTTCCAACGGGTTAAACGTCCTTAAGGAACCTTTAAGATTTCCCGTTCTGTTTTTGCCCGTATATTACGAGATAAAGGAGGAAGGTAAAACGAAAAAGACGATCTTTAGGATTTTTGGGATAGGTGAATGAAGGAAAGGGCTCTCCTTGTTGCGTTAGTCAAACCTGGGGAAAGTGAGAGGGTATATAGAAGCCTTGAGGAGTTTAAGGAACTGGTGAAAACCGCGGGTGGAGAGGTGGTGGATATGGTGATACAAAGGAGGCAAAAGGTAGATCCGGGATACTACGTAGGAAAGGGTAAAGCAAAGGAGATAGCGGAGCTTTGCCAGAGCATGAAAATTGATATGGTGGTCTTTAATACGAGGCTTTCCCCCGCGCAACTCAGAAACCTATCCGAAATAATTCCATGCAAGGTCCTTGACAGGGTCGATATTGTACTTGATATTTTTGCCCAACACGCCACCACCGCGGAGGCGAAGATCCAGGTGGAGCTTGCGCAGTTGCAATACAGATTAGCGAGGTTGAGGGCGGCGCCCGGGTATTTCTCAAGGCTTGGAGGTGGGATAGGGACGAGGGGTCCGGGAGAGACAAAGCTTGAAATAGATAGACGGAGGATACTGCAAAGGATAGCTTTTTTGAGGAGAAAGTTAAAAGATGTTGAAAAGGCTAGACTTGAGAGAATGAAGAGGCACAGGGATTTCTTCCGCGTTGCCCTTGTAGGATACACAAGCGCGGGGAAGACAACTCTACTGAACGTATTAACGAAATCCAAATTAAAGGAAAGTCCAGAGCTTTTCACAACTCTGGACACTTACACGAGAGGCATGTACATAAATGGAAAAACCATTTTGATTTATGATACCGTTGGTTTCATATCCGAGCTTCCCACCCAACTTATATCGGCTTTTAAATCTACCCTTGCGGTGGCAAAGGAGGCAGACTTACTCTTGGTGGTTGTGGATGTATCAAAACCAGATTTCAGGGATAACTTGACGGTGGTTGAAGAGACCCTTAAAGAAATAGGGGCGGGAGAAAAGCCCAAAATTTACGTTTTTAATAAAATAGACCTCATACCTTCAAAGAATATGCTTGAGAGGTTGATGGAGGAGTTCAGCGAGGATGCGGTTTTCATAAGCGCAAAGACGGGTGAAAACCTTGATTTATTAAAAGAAAAGATTCTTTATGCTCTAACCTCTAATAAGGGAAATTAGGGCCATAAGGAAGCTTGCCACCGTCCACAGGGTGAAGGGGAAGTTTGATGGAAACCCGGCGACAAATAAGGCATCTGCAAACAGGAAGGAAAATATAACTATGCTACCTATCGCCCACCTTTTCCCGATCTCCGTGTCCCAAAGGAGTAAAAGGTTGTATAACACTATGAAAACCATACCCCAATCCAGGATAATAAAAGAAACTAGGGGTGAAACTTTTAGAAAGTGGTCTTGCAGATTCGGCACAAAGAAAGTGGAGGTGAAAATCAATGAGAATGCTACGAGGAGGATCATAAGCCTAGCAAATGTAAGGTAATAGCCCGATGTTTGGAAGAACCAAATATACCTTGCGTTTGCTGCAAAGAAAAAGAACCTCCCAAGGGTCATAAAAATCAATCCAAAGATTTCAAAGTTTACAACTTTGCTAAAATCCGCAAAAAAGAAAGCCAAGCCTTGGAAAAGGAAACCTGTTCCGAGAATTACGTAAAACTGTCCCCTCACGCTCTCAACCCCTAGCTCTATACCCTTTAATATCCAAAGGATGAAGGTTGTTATACACGCAAGTGCGAGGGGGTACTTTGATAGGGGATTGCCGGAAAATTGCAAGTAAAGGGAGATTATGGTAAGCGATAAAACAACCAAAAATCCCAAAAATCTCATATGCGTATTATAAAGTTGGGGGGAAACCTATATCTTTCCTGTAATGCATACCCTCAAAGGAGATCCTGGAAACCCCCTTATAAGCCTTTGACTTTGCCTCCACCCTGCTTTTACCCAAACCCACAACCGATAGCACCCTTCCCCCCGCCGTGTAAAACTTCCCGTCCCTTTCCTCAACCCCTGAAAGGAAAACTAAGGAAACCTCTTCCGCCTCCTTTATTCCAAAGATCTCCTTCCCCATTTCCGGCTCCTCAGGATACCCCCTTGATGCGATCACCACGCAACAGGAATAAAGGTTTTCCTTTAATCTTAAACTTCCCAATTTGTATCTACCTTCCGAAGCTGAAATTACCGCTTCCAAAAGGTCGCCCTCCAATATGGGAAGTAGGGCTTGGGTTTCCGGATCTCCAAGCCTTACGTTATATTCAAGCACAAAAGGACCCCCATCCGTAATCATCAATCCAAAGTACAGGATCCCTCTATATCTAAGTCCCTCCTTTGCCAAACCCTCAAATGTCCTATTTACAATAGTCTCATCAATTAAACTTTCCGTTTCCTTATCCAAAACTATGGGAGCCACGGAACCCATACCCCCCGTATTTGGTCCCTCATCGTTATCGTAAAGCCTCTTAAAATCCCTAACATAACCGAGCTTCTCCCACCTGTTCCCATCCGAAATAACGAACAGCGAAACCTCCTCACCCTTTAAGAACTTTTCTATCACAACCTTTTCCGAAGCTTTTCCAAACTTTGATTTAACTAAAAATTCCTCAAGGGTTTTAACCGCCTCCTTGAAATTTCTCACTATAACGGAACCCTTACCCCATGCAAGCCCATCCGCTTTAATTACCAAAGGATATTTGGAAGCCTCGCAAAACCTTACCGCCTCATCAAAACTTTCCTTATCGAAATATTCAAAATCCGCGGTGGGGATGGCGTATTTTTTCATAAACTCCTTCGCCCAAACCTTACTCCCCTCAAGCTTGGCAGTGTAGGCTCTTGGTGCAAAAACTCTTATTCCCTCCTCCTCCAGCCTATCCGCCACTCCCAAAACTATGGAAGTCTCCCCTCCCGGAAAAACTAAATCTATCTTCTCTTCCTTCGCAAATCTTAATATCCCCTCTATATCCTCCTCGTTTATGTTTATGTTCTTTCCGAATTTCGCGGTGAAAGGATTTCCGGGTGCGGTATAAATCTCCTTTTCTATGCTTGATTGGGAAAGTTTCCAAACTATGGCACTCTCCCTTCCCCCCTTTCCCAAAACCAGAACCCTCATCTTCCAATCCCTATCTTCAATCCTAACGAAAACCTAAAACCGCTTATATTCTCCTCCCCCCAGATCTCCTTCTTTGAAGGATCGGGGTATTTGTCTTTAACTTTTATCTCGTTGTTATCGAGGTCAAAGACAAAAAAGGCGAAATTCTTCCTGTAAGTTCCATCCGAATATCTTTCCTCCTCTTCCCCCTCATACCTCTTAAAGTTTATAGCCTCATAACCGAACCTAAGGGCGAGAGAAACCGACCTCGAAAAGGAAAAATCACCACCCATCTCAAAACCCAAACCGAAGGATGTGGAACTTAACGAAGCATCCGAAACTTGCCAAATACGGGTTATTATCCTTAAATCCGTTGAATCGTACAATCTGAGCCTTGAATATCCAAATATCGGTTTAAATGCTACAAGAACCGAAAACTGATCGGAAAGGGGATAGTTTAAACCTACAGGTACGTTCATTAGGAAGTTTAATAGGGAGTGCGTCCTTTCCGAATAAACTCCGTTTATTGGGTTCCAACCCGATGTTGATGAGGAATATAGGATAGAGAAGGAAACCCCCACGTCGAGGAGATTAGCCTTATAGCCTAATCCTAGACCCGTACCGAAGGCGGATTTTTGGTTTTTCACGGGATATCCATCCGCCCTCATCTTATCCGCCCAGAGGTTGTAATGATTAAGATCCACGGTTGCAAAGGAGATATAAGGGTATAGGTAAAGCATAGCTGGGGATTTTAAGGTTGCATCGCAACTTTAAAATTTCCAAAGATGAAATTTGAGGATTTGGTAAGGTTCTTGGAGGTTGAGACTGGGGGTAAGGTTATGGAAATTTCAGGGGACACTTTTGAAGTGGGAAATTTAAGAGTTGAAACAGAAAACGGGAATATCCTTATAACCGTTTTACCTTTTATTAACGTCCTACCCCACATTTCCTTTTCAAAGGGCTCTTGGCATCTCAGATTTTTCTCTCCAAATTTTTCTTCCGTTCCACAAAAGCCAATATTGAGGGAGCTTAAAGATGAAGAACTTGTTGGGATCTTTTCGCCTTTCTTTGATGGGAAGTTTTCGGTAAAGTTTTTGAAAGAGAATAGAAAAGTTTTTGATGTTGAGGATCTCATAAGGAAGGTTAAGTATTCCACCTTGGAGGTAGAGGCTTACGCTTATCTTGAGATCTCTGTTAGGGAACTGCCAGAAATTTTCATAAGGACACTCCAAAGGTTTGCAAACTATTATCTTCGGGTTTTTCCCGAAAGGAAGGCGAAACTTGATGGGATAATAAGGTCCTTGGGGATAAGGGTTTTTAACGCGGTGGGTGCGGAGTGGGTTGAAGCTAAGGGGGATTTTGGAAAGATCTTAATATCAAGGGAAATAGGTGGGAACTCTTACGGGATATTCCTGAATTCCAGAAAGGGTAGGAACCTATTTAAGGTCTCCAAGGATTTTGGAAATTCACCGTTCACTTGCGGTGCTTTTCCGGACAGCTTGGGGGATCATACCTTCCTTGGATACGATTCCGATCTGGAGGATATAAGGGAAAAACTGAAAGAAACTTCCGAGCAGGTTTATATTTCTTTTGAGAGTCTTAGCGAAAAGGAGGAGGAAATAATCGATGTTTTGAACAGGTACGGAAGTGTCTTACTCGTTGGACCTCCAGGAACTGGGAAAACATACACCGCCCGACGCATAGCAAGATACATGGCGGGTAAAGAGGGGGAAGGTTGGATCCTTATTCAGGCTTCCCCGTCCTTTGAGTACGAAAATTTCGTAGAAGGTTTGAAACCAGTTGAAGCCGGTGGAATAATAAACTTCAAGGTTGTTGAAGGACCATTTTTAAGGATGGTAAATAGGGCTTTGAACGACAGGAGTAGGAAGTTTGTGGTAATAATAGATGAGATAAACAGAGGAAATGTATCCGCGCTTTTGGGTGAGCTTATTTATGCCCTTGAGTACAGGGAAAGCCCCGTTATAATGCCCTACTCCTCAAGGCCCTTAGTAGTTCCAAGAAATTTATACATCATAGCAACCCTAAACGAAAGGGATGTTAGCACCGTGAAGATAGATCAGGCGATATTGAGGAGGTTTCCCGTAATATTCTTTGAACCTTCAAGGGAGGAGCTTGAGGATTTCCTAAGGAGCAAAGGTTGGGAGGATGGGGATATAAATGAGGTTTTGGAAATCTTTGATAAATTAAACGAACTTACGAACAACTCCTTGGGGCATACTTACTTTTTTGCGGAGAATATAGAGGAATTTCGCAGGAAGCTTGAATATTTCATTAAGCCCCTCCTTCGCCTCCATTTTGGAATAAAGGAACTACATTAAAATACGGGGACAATGTGGTATTTATGGACGAATACGGAAAGTTTGCTTGATGCCTGCTTTTCCTCTGATACCTTTTATCTCGCTACGCCAGGAGGTTTGGTGATCCTTGTAAATGGCTCCATTAATAAAACGATTACTAAGCTTGACGGTTTGAAGGGTACGGATGTTCTTTCCATATCCTGCAAAAATGGGCTTTGGGTTTTAAGCGGAGGTGCCCTACAGCATTACAAAAACGGGAAGTTTTACACGGTTGACTTAATAGCCTTTGAAAATCCGGATGAGGTTTTAAACGCTAGAAGGGTAAGGTCGGTGGGGGATTTCCTGTATATTTTAGGGAAATCTAGAGTTATGGTTTATAAGATATCGGAATCAACGGAGGTTGTTCTAAACTTTAGGTTCTCAAAGCCCAAGTTTCTCGAGATCTTTGGGGATTCCGTTTTTGTGGGGGATACATTGGGGCTATATAAAGCGAAGTACGACGAATTTTTAAGGTGGGATACCCTATTTTATGGAAGGCCGGTTTTCTCCGCGGTTAAACATCCAACCTTAGGTTGGCTAATTGGGACGGATGATGGCGTTAAAAACCTTTCGGGAAGCACCTTATGGCTTTCGGGGAAAGTTATAAGATTCTTAAGCTTGAGGGGTGATACGGTTTATTTGTCAACGGATTCTTCCCTATATAGACTCTCGCCACCTTCATATTCCCCCTTTAAACTCCTTGACGGTTATGTATCCTACTTATCCGAAAACTTTTTCGGTTTGGGGAAAATAAATTCACCATATTATATGTTCGGGTACGGAATTTATACCCTCCCAAACTTGCAAAGGATAAGAACGGGTGGGCTACCCTATACCACAATAACGGGTATGGTACTCTTGGGTGATAGCTTGATAGCCTGTGGTAGGGGGGGATATTACGCCTGCGCGGTTTGGCCTTCCGGAAACACCTTTGGGTTTGGAATAACGAATTTTGTTAGGAAATTTAACGATAGGGTCCTTATTTTGGGCTTAAATGGTGGGGGTTTGGTTCTTTTACTCGTTGGTGAAAACTCCTTTAAAGATACCGTAATTTTTACCCCTTCAAGGTTGGGTGGATTCTCATACGTATTTGATATGGCGGTATTTAGGGATACCGTATATTTCGTTGCTTGGGAACCCTCGGGTAGTTCAAAACTTTTTAAACTAAGCTTTAAAGTGGGAGATAGTATATCTGATACGGTCTTGACGGATGTTTTAACCGACTACGCAATGGATATTTTGTACTCTGTGGATGATAAGCTGATAATGTGTGGGCAGGGAAACTGCAAGTTTTACTCCCCAAATTTAAACCAATACGCCAGCATAAACGTCAAGGCAAACGTGATTTACAATTACGGGGATACTTTGCTTTTTGGGACGGACGATGGTGTTGAGATGTATTCTTTGAGCTCCTTGGGATACTTGGGTAAAGTTTTGGCGGGAAATATAATAACGGGTTTGTGGGTGGGTTTGGACGGATCCATTTGGGCTTCTGGAAGTATGGGACTTGCGAGGCTTAAGGGGAATTCCTTAAAGATATACTCCCCCGAAAACTCCCCTATTCCCGGAATATCCCTTTCCCCTTCGGTTTTATATCCTATAAGGTTCTCCCTATTGTCCGATCTAAAAAACGGTAGGATATTCGTTGCCACGGAAAAGGGTATTGGAATATTTAGTGACAGCTCCGTCCTCTCAGGTTGGTGGGAGAACGTTAAAGTTTATCCAAACCCTGCCCTTAAAGGAAAAGAGGTGAAGATCCTAAACTGTCCTCCAAATTCCACATTAAAGATCTTTACCCCTTCAGGATTTGAAGTTAAGAGGGAGAAAGGTTGCTCCTTTAAAAATGACCTTGCACCCGGATTTTACCTTATCGGTTTGGAGAATATGGGAAGGAGGACAACAGTAAAGTTCGTTTCGGTTGAGAGGTGATCCTGAAATCTTATTTATTTATCGTTTTGTATGCTTTGGGGTTTGCCTTTGCATTTCTAACCTTTTACGATAGGATAACCGATACATCTCTAAGGGGAAAGGATGTTGAAAACTACCGTAGGGTGGTAAGCATGGGGAAGGTGAGGGGTAGGTTTGTGGATCCGAGTGGTAAATACCTAACGGATATTGAGGTCGGTTATTCCGTAATTCAGCTAATGACAAAGGGGGATGAATATTTGCGGGAGAGGGAAAGGATGGAAAAGCTCCTAGGAAAACCTATAAATTTCAGGGAATATAGGTACATGGGTTTTTCGGAGATAATGGGGCTCTCGGAGGAGGACGTATACCTACTTATGCGGAATAAATATAGGTTTAGGACCCTTTTATTTATCCCGAAAGTAAAAAGGAAGCTCGTTTGTAAGGGATGCTGGCACATAATAGGTAGCGTCTCTGCGGATGGTGTTGGGCTTGAGGGTTTGGAGGCGCTTTATAACAACGTAATAGGGGGGAAGATAGGGAACATAATGTTTGAGAGCGACGCCTTGGGTAGAGTTTTATCCGAACCCGAAATTTACATAAACGTTATGCCGAGCGATATAACCGTTTCCCTCAGATACGACCTATACCTCTTGGCGGATAGTTTATTTAAGGATGAAAGGGGGGCAATTTTTGCCTTCAACCCTCAAAACGGTTTCGTATATCTATCCTATTCAAAACCCTCCCCCCTTGACACAAACGATCCCACCCTTTCTCCCTTGTTAAACAGGGCGCTAAGCGGACTTTATCCCCCAGGCTCCACCCTAAAACCCCTAATTGCACTTCTGGCTTTAAGGGATGGGATAATAGATACGAACTTCGCGGTAAGTTGTAAGGGAGCAATATACTTAGGTAGAAGGGTTTTTAGGTGTTGGAGCGTTCACGGATATACCAAACTTGAAAAGGCTTTAGCACAATCTTGCAACGTGTATTTTTACAACATCGGTGGAAGGTATGGGGCGAAAGAAATTTTAAATTCCCTTAAGGGTACGGGTTTGTTTGGTAGAAAATTTACGAATTTGAAGGAGGAGGTTCCCTCAAGGATACCCGTTAGGGCAATTTACCTAGGAACCGCATTAAACCTTGCCATAGGACAAGGGGAAATATTAACAACCCCTGTTTTCCTTGCGGTCCTTGCGGGGCTTGTCGGAAACAAGGGTTGGGTTGTATTGCCAAGATTCTCCGAATATGAAAAGTCCGAAACCTTAAGGTTGTATGCTCCGGATTGGGTTTACGATGCGGTTAAAAGGGGTATGCTGAAGGTGATTGAGGAGGGAACAGCTCAAAACTCAAAGATCCCATGGTTAAAATTTGGGGGAAAGACGGGGACCGCCCAAAATCCCCATGGCAAGGACCATTCCCTCTTCATAGCCTTTGCGCCTTACGACGATCCACAAATCGCCATTGCGGTGGTGGTTGAAAACGCGGGGGCTGGAAGCGCGAAGGCGGCACCCATAGCATCGGAAATCATAAAGCGCCTCTTTCCGGGCGACCTTAAAATAACCAATGCGCAAACTATTAATAATAGTGCTTCTTTTAATTTCTTGCGGTAAAGGTGAACTTGAGGTCTGGTACTCCCTCGGGGAAATACACGATTATCACTTCAAAAGGGTTATAAACAAAGTTTGGAAGAATTTCGGATTTGGGATAGTTTTGAAAAGCTTTTCTTCACGGGAAGAAATGGATGAATCTTTAAGGGTGCGCCAGCCAGATTTAGCCTTGGTTTATCCGCAAACTTTAAAAAACCTTATAAGATCCGGGAAATTAATGGAATTTGCGGAAAAGGAGGAACTACCAAATTACTGTGGAAGATATTGCTACCCTATGTTTAAGAGCGTATTGGGTTTTTATGTAAACGAGGAATTGGCAAAACAGGTGGGCTTTCCAACGGGGTTTAAGGTTCAGGACCTTCTAAGCCTTCAAAGTGATTACATAGTCTTGGGTGTATATCCCTCCGCAACCTTCTATACGGGCTTGATCTTTGTATTCCTATCGGAGGGTAAGGATACTTTGAATGCTTGTATCTCTTCCTACGAATTCCTGAAGGGGCTTTCGCGAAGGGGATATGTGAGGATATACCCAGACCCTAGAATGGCGCAAAATGATATGGTAATTTACAGGATCGTCTCTATAGTGGGGACAAGCGCTTACAAACCCTACATTGAAAGGGAAGGGATTCGCTTAAAATTCGTTCCCTTAGTAAACTTTAAAGGTGAAGAGGTCTATTTCCTTTCAGGTCCCGATTTTGTGGTTTTTAAGGGTGCGGATTTGAGACTCGCGAAGAGATTTATAAACATTCTAGGCAGGGCGATAGAAAAGGATACATTATGGGAAAACTTCGGATATATCCCCTTAGAAAAGTTAAAGGGTTTTAAACATCTGTACTCGGATGTGAATTGGGATATTGATAGGGAAAAATTAAGGGAGATGTCCATCAGGGCGCTAAACCCCAACGACTCAATACCCAACGACTCTATCCCCTTACTCTGCAAGGAGGCTCTAAATATATAGGAACCTCACTTGCATTGTATCTCTACGGTCCTAGTCCATACGAAACCCCCAACTACCCCTAGGGATATCGCATTTATGAGTATATCGTCTATCCCATGGTAGCTTTGGAATTTAACCATTTCTTTGCAAAGCCCCATCATATCTGCGGTTGAGTTTGAATTTATGGGAACCAGACCCCAAAGGATATACCAAACTTTCTTCTTTATCTTTACGGGTGGTGCATCCACCTGGGTGGCCATCTTAAGGTCCTTATCGGCGGGAGCTTCGTAAACTATCGTCGCACAGCTTCCAAAAAGCAAGGATGCAAGCAAAAGCGCAAAAATTCCCCTTTTCATAACCGGATATTTTAAGGGGGAAGAGGAGTTGAAAAGAAGAGTTTTGGAAAAGCTGGGGACTCCCGTTCTCACGCTGGCTAAATATCCTATTAATGATTGGTTAAAAACTCAATCAGCTCTTCATCCGAGATCTGTCTAAAATCCTCGTAAAACATCCCAACCGCAAAAAATATGCTCCTTACCACCTCCAAACATATAATCTTATCAAAGAATTCCTTTACCAAGTTATAAGCAAATTCCGAACAGACGGGTATTGCAAGGATCAAGCCCTTTGGTTTTCTCTCCCTTACGAACTTCGCCCCCGCTATTACCGTATATCCCGTTGCCATACCATCATCAATCAGGATAACATTCTTCCCCTCAAAATCTTCGGGAATAAAGTTTTTGTATTTTTCGTACAAAACCCTAGCTTCAGAAACCTTAACTTTTAATATTTCTTTAATTTCCTCCTCGTCAAGGCCCAGTAGCCGAGCATATTCCTCATCGTAGACGTTTGTACCGTCATATACCACCGCACCAAATCCGGATTCCGGCGATTCCGGAGGAGATATCTTCTTTACGGGCAACACTCCCCATGCTATACCCAAACACTCCCCCACGATCTTCGCCATATAACCCCCACCCCTTAATATCCCAACTATCAGATCACCCGAAATACCTTCTTCCTTCAACCTCTCGCAAAGCTTTAAAGCTGCATCCTTTCTATCCTCAAACTTTAACACCCTCTATTAACCTCATATATTCCTTATACATACACCTATCCTGAACCACTATTATGCCACGATCCAAAAGGGGTTTTACCGCCTCATCGTTCCTTATCCCCTCCTGTAGCCAAAAAACCTTAACATCCCCCCTCTCCTCAATCCTTTTCAAAACATCTTTGACCACCTCGGGTATAGCCTCACTTGGCCTGAAAACATCCACCCAATCTATCGGTTCGGGTATCTCGCTTACGGTTTTATAAGCCTTCCTACCCAAAATTTCCTCAACCGTCGGATTTACCGGGATTATATTGTACCTCTTTCCTATAAAGAACCTTGGGACCTTGTGGGCAGGTTTGTTCGGATCCTTTGAAAACCCCACAACCGCTATATTCCTGTATTTCAAAAAAAGCTCCTTTATTACCTCATCGCTTGGATTCTGAATCATAAGGCGGTATTATAACCTTGCCAAAATATCCGCCACTTTTTCATCTAAACCTTTGGATATCAGCTCAACCCTGATCCCATCTGGATGTATGCATATAAAACTACTTGAGAAACCCAGTGGATAATTTAATGCCCTTGCGAGATCCTCTGCAAACTTTCCGCTCTCCGCACTCGTATGGTAAAACCTCACGTAAGGCTCCCCGTATCTTAGGAATATTATTTTTTTATAATTTGTCCTTGAAATTTTCATTGCGGTGTGAAACTGGGAAGGTTGGACGCTCATACCAAAGTGATAAAGCCTCCCCCCTATCCTGTTAATTATTTCCACCGCATCCCAAAACAGCCTTCCGTCCCCCAAAACCACCGCCCAATCTCCCTTTTTAGGGTTTTTTATCACTTTACCGAAATTTGTCGTCAAATACCCCCTCGGTTGCGAATACTTCCCGAAGGACCTATATATATCCCTATCCTTTGCGAAGGTTTTCTTAGAAATTTCAAATATCGCATTTTTTAAAACTTCAGCCTCCTCAATTATCAAATTTTCATCCATCTCTTCCGCAAAAAATAGTTCGGTAAGGAGCTTTATTTTTGCTTCACCCTTCAAAACCGTGAATTTTGATGGCAAAACCCTGAATTCCCTATTGGGGAACTTTCTCAAGAGCTCTTCTATGATCTCGTAAGCAAGATCGTAAGAGGGTGATACCGTTGTCCAAGATGTATATATCTCCGAATAAAACGGCGTTTCTTCCTCGCTCGCATTGTGGTGCAAACTTAAGAAAATTTCGGGCTTAAGCTTATCTACGATTTTTAACCTATCTTTTAGGGAAAGATAAGTATCTTTGTACCGGGTTAGAATTACCTCAAAGTTTCCCTTCAGGTTTTCGTATAAAATTAGGGCGAGTTTCAAATTTATATCCTTTTCTGGAAATTTACCCTTGGTGGTTCCTAAGCTTTCCCCTCCATGCCCCGGGTCTATCAGGATCCTCACCTCTCCTCCAAGATCTTCCTTATCCTTTCCACCGCTTTAAGCGCCTTCTCGTTTTTGGGATCAAGCTTTAGGACCTCTTGGAAAAAGAAGAGAGCCTCCGCATAATTCCCCTTTTGATATGCCTCAAGCCCCTTTAAATAAAGGTTTTCAACCACCCTTGGATCCGCCTTGGGAGTTTGTGATGTATCTGTTTCCTTCCTTACAGTCTCCACTCTTCTACCACCAACATAAACCGTATCCCTTACTATCACGGGTACCTGAATGTAAATTGGCACCTCTATCCTAACCGTATCCTTCTTATTTTCCGGCTTCAGTATTAGGGATAGTGCTAATTCAAATTTTGGGCTCTCCGAAAACCCCAAATGGGAAAAAATATAAAGGTTTCTCCACCTGTATCCAAGAAAGGTACCCGGAAGGGTATCAAAGGTTAAACCCAAATCAAAACCCTTAACGGAATACCCCCCAGCAAGTTTAAGGTAATAATCTGAGTTCTTTCCGAAGAAAAGACCCATTCCCCCAAGAAAACTTTTATATCTTAAACTCCCGTTTAGATAAAACCCCTTTGTGCTTACCGCGGAAAATATCCAGAAGTTTTCCGAGTATCCCCCCAAACCCAAAAACGGGTCCAAATTATCCACCCCCAAACCAATTAATCCCTGATAAATTTTGAAATTTACAGCGTAAAACCTCTGGGAAGAGTTTAAGTAAAAGAATGTGTTTATTCTTTCCGTGTTATACTGAAAGAAGGCACCGGGTTTTGGATTAAAAAAACCTGTTATTAGATTTAGGGATGGGAAAAGGTTAAAACCCGCGAAAGGAAACATTACGGATATTTTAAGGCCTTACCAGAACCTTTTTCGTTATCCTACTCATGAACCTGAACTCACCGAAGGCATAACCCCAATCGAATATGACCCTATTCACATTCACAACCTCCAAATTTATCGGTCCCACATCGTAATAACAATCACCCGAGCTTTCCGGGATCCTAAACGAGACCTTAGGTGTGGTATCAAGGATCTCCTTATAACAGTAATAGTATCCCGCCGAGGTATCCCTTCCTACCAGTCTTACCATATAGTAGTTCGCCCTGTACCCTCTATCCCACACTATGGTGTATGTTCTCCCAACATACAACGTATCTGGTAGTTGGTCTATCCGAAAGGTGTCGGAATTTGGGAAATAGAGAGTGTCGCGGATTAAGCTAAATCTAGGTTTTGATGGGAATACCCCATTCAGTTTTAAAGTTTCCCTTGCCACCCCGTTTATTAAATTCGCAGCGCAAAATTTATATACCCTTCCCTCCTTAAATACCCTATCGTTTATGCTATCGTCCCAGTTGAAGAAAGTGTATCTGTACTGTTTATCAAACTCTTCACTTTGATTGAACTGATAAACCTTGTTATCCCTAAAGTTCCTTGAGCATGCGGTATCGGATGTATCTCCAACCACGAACCATACCACACCCCCTCTCATACCGTATCCGAGCTTATCCGAACCCGAATAAACCGTATCAAAATAAACAATTGAAGTATCCAAGGTATCCGTCCAGATTTCCCCAAACCAAACGTAATCCCCAACCCTACTTTCCGGTAATTTGTATTTGCAGGAAAGCAGAAGGAAAATTAATAAAATCCGCCTCAATATTCCTCCTCCACCAGCTCTATCAAAACCCCTCCCGCGTACTTTGGATGAATGAAAGCTACCTTTCCCCTCACCCCCTCCATATCCTCCACCGCAAATACAAAACCTTCATTCTTCAACCTCTCAACCTCCCCCCTCACCTCATCAACCTGCAAGGCTATATGGTGCAAACCCCCTCCCCTCTTTTCCAAAAATTTATCAACCGTTGAACCCTTTTCTATGGGGGTTATTATCTCTACGGAGGAGTTCTCTATCCTAAAAATCGCGGTTTTTATCTTCTGATCCTCCAAAACCTTCTCGTAAAAGTTTGTTTTTAGGATCTTCTTGAACTTATCAATGGTTTGTTCATAATCCTCGGGTTTCACCACGATGGCTATATGCGATATTTTCATCCATAAATTTTAAGCTTGAAGAGGCTCATTGATTGGGCGGTGGAACATCCCGTAAGCGTCGGAGTTTTGTTTTTTGCCCTGATCTCAACGAGCATTTATTCCGTTGGAAGGCTAAAATTTGAGCTTTTCCCGAGAATATCCCTCCCCACATTTACGGTAATAACCGCATATCCCGGAGCATCGGTTTACGAGGTTGAAACAAACGTAACAAAACCTCTGGAAAAGGTTCTAAAAAATTTGAGCGGTGTAAGGGAAATATATTCTAGGAGCATTGACGAGTACTCGCAAATAACCGTATATTTCAACCCCAATATCAACCTATCAAAAGCCTTTGTTGATATGACGGATAAGATAAGGAGTGTTAAACTCCCCGAAGGAACCCTCCCCCCATCCATCATACCCTTTGATCCCTCCGTGTTCCCCGTTATGACGGTTACCTTCTTAGAAGATGAACTTGTAAAAAGCTTATGGGTGGATAGGGTATCTACCCTTCAAGGTGTAGCCCTCGTTCCCCTATTGAAAACTTATGAGGATGTAATCTCCATAAGGGTTTATCCGGAAAAATTGGCGTTCTTTGGTATAAGGCCCACCCAAATTTTTGGAGCCCTTTATGAGAAGAGGTTTTCTTTCCCTTTAGAAAAATCGGAGGTTTTGGGAAGCGTAAAGGTCGATCTCAGGGATATAGAAAACACTATAGTGGGCGCGAGGGGAAATAGGGGGGTATTTTTATACGAAGTTGCCGAAGTAAAGATTGAAAGGGAAAATTACGAGGTTCTACAGTTGAACAACGGTTTTCCCGTTATGGTTTCCCCGGTTTTTAAAACTTCGGATGCAAATGCTTACGAAGTTTCAAAGAGCCTTAAAAAGATCCTTGAGGAAATAAGGAGGGATGGGAGGTTAAAGTTTTGGATAGCGATGGATCAGGGTTTCATAATAGAAAAGGTGATTAAGGAGGCGATAAACTCCGCCGTAATAGGTGGGATTTTGGCTGTAATTGTTGTGATATTATTCACAAAAAGCATAAGATTGTCCCTAATAATAGCCCTATCCATACCCTTATCCCTATCTATAGCTCTCGTTATTATGGATTTCGCCGGATATGGTTTAAATGCTATGACATTGGCGGGTATAGCCCTTGCGGTGGGTATGCTTGTGGATAACGCGGTAGTAGTAAGCGAAAACATATTTAGGTACGTATCCTCGGGCTACGATCCAAGAACCGCATCAAAGGAGGCAACAAAGGAGGTGATAGGTCCGATAATTTCTTCTACAATAACCAGTATTATAGTCTTTGCTCCGGTCGTATATCTCTCGGGTTCAATAGGGGAAATATCAAGGAACGTCGCAATAGCCTTCGTTTCATCCCTTGCAGCTACCATATTGATCTCTACGATGATAACCCCAGCCTATGCCCAGTACATTCTTGCGGGCGTGAGGGGTTCGGCATTTGCGTTTGGAGAAAATTACAGAAAACTGTTGGTTTTTCTTAAAAAAAGGAAACTTCACCTCCCCATCTTTGTTCTTTTACTTTTGCCCTTAACTTTGCTCCTCAAGATAGGGGGTGAGTTCATCCCAAGCCTCGATACAAATTTTATATTTTTGGACATAGAACTCCCATCAAATACCCCATTTGAAAAGACCGCCCTTTATATGAGAAACGTAAGCAATCTATTATCAAAGATCCCCGAGATAGAAAACTACGCGGTTTTCGTCAGTGCTCCAAAGGATGTCCCAAAAGGAATAGTTGCTTACGGGGGTGGGATAACGGAAACCTATAAGGGACAAGCCTTTATAAGGTTAAAGGAGAGAACAAAGAGGAAAAGGGCTCAGTGGGAGATTGAAGAGATAATAAGGGAAAATCTCCCGGAATTTCCGGGTGCAAAAATTCGTTTTCTTCCCGTTGAGAGGATCACTTTGTTTGGTTTAAAGGGAAAATCGGTTTATATAACCTTTTGGGGGGATGATAGGGAGATCTTGGAAAATATATCAAGGAGATTCGC
>Ga0326760_1000049_pt1 | contig 68566 bp, 70 predicted proteins | sample GCREP_S_FD_207668 | JGI IMG/M metagenome (GOLD analysis project Ga0326760, IMG submission 207668) | Hot spring sediment microbial communities from Geyser Creek Basin, Yellowstone National Park, WY, United States - GCR.EP_S | ecosystem: Environmental > Aquatic > Thermal springs > Near-boiling... | reverse complement strand
GAGGGCTACTATTAACAGGAGACATGCCAGAAGAAGAGAGAAGGAGGGTTTTAGAGACGTTTAAGCAGAGTTCTCGAGGAATCCTCGTAGTCACAACAGTCGGCGACGAGGGCATAGACATACCAGACGCGAATGTCGGAATAATTGCCTCCGGAACCGGGTCTAGGAGGCAGTTTATACAGCGTCTCGGTAGACTCTTGAGGCCTAAAGCTAGAGGAGAGAGCGCTAGGCTCTACGAAATAGTAGTCGAGAAGACATCAGAAGAGTATCAATTAAAGAAGAGGCACGGAATCGTAGGAGAGAGCAGCGACCTGCAAGATTAACCGCAATTACCACACCGCGCGAGTTCCTGAAGCTATTGTGTTAGACAGAAAATAAAGTACTTTCTGTCTAACACAGTGACACAGTTACTAGCCAAGTCCTAGTAGCACTTAGTCGTGTAAAATGTGTGGAGTTGAGTTAAGAAGTGTTCTTTACTACTCCTAGTGTAATCAGGGATTCCCTGAATGCTCCTAGTGCTACTTCAAGCTCGTTGAGGTCTCTGCGTAACCTGTCCAACACTAGTTTTAACTCCACCGCCCTCCTAGCAGCGTGCTTGATGCTATTATAGCCCTCGGGCGACTTCCCTATGTATATTGTTGCCGGCTTTTGGTCTTTGCACTTTAAGTAGTAGTAATAGTACCTCTTCCCGGCTTTATTTAAAACCCAGCTGTAATGTTCACTGCAACCTTTGAGCTTCTCGTAAACCTCTACGAGTTCTAGTAGTTTTAGCCGCTTCAGAGTCTCAACGAGAACTCTGTACTCTTCGAATATGTTTTTACACGCCTTTTCGAGCGCGTCTATGTCTTTTCGATTTACTACTAGTTCTCCCAGTAGACTCCTGAGCGCAACTGGGGGCTCGCCGAGAGTCATGTGTTAGACACCTATTTGGCGATTTTCTGTCTAACACATGACAGCGATTCACAATTCACAATCACCAAGTAGAGTATTTAAGATGCGGGTCCACGCTACCTGTACTTTGAGGCTAAGTAGTCAATTACTATTTTAAGTGCTACTTTCTTCTCTAATAAGCTACTAGGCTCTCTTAAAACTAGTACTCTCTTGTCTCCTCGACTCTCTATCCACGCGTATGGTGAAATAGTAGAGTTCTCTATGCACACCGCGAGCAGTACTTTCTCGTTTCTCAGCATTTCCCTGTACAGTGCGTAAACTCCACTAAGACTCAGCTCGCGGGGGGTTAGTTGTGTTGGCGCTTTCACTACGAGTGGAAAGCTGAAAACCACGTTTTCACACTTAGCAGAGCTCTCGAATACTACTCCGTGCTTGCTAAGCACATTTCCATCTAGTTTTAGAAGTCCCCATAGTAGTTCAAGTAGCAACTCGACGTTGATTTCTACACTATCAATCCAGGCGTCTTTAACTACTCTGTACACCTTGAAGCCTAAACTACTCAGCGTGGAGGCCTCGGACTGCGAAACGAGAATCGCAAAAGACCCTGTAGCAATTGAGTAGACACGGCCATTAATATCAACATCCACTACTGAAGGGGCTGTAGTTATGTGTGCTCTCTTAACCCCATGCCTGAGTAGCTCGCTTAGTACATCTCTAATTGAGTCTACAGTAAGTTCTTCAATGTCAATGATAAATGTGCCAGGGCGAAAATGCGGCATTGTTACCTTGTGAGCGGGGATTGTTTAAAAATAATTTTCTGTATTTCTAGTCGGAGTTATGTGTTTACTCCTTGATTTTTAGCTTGATCTCGATAATACTGACTCTAGCCTCTCTGCCCTGCGGGTTTGTCACTGTCTGGCTGCCGATTTTAATGTCCTCAATGTCTACTTTTCCGGGTAGGAATCTGTTCCTAATTATCTCTACTGTATCTACGGCTTTACTTATAGCTCTTCCTCTCGCCTTTACGTATATCTCCTTAACACCCTGGTGTATTAGAGTTAGTACTGCTATGACGTAGTTCATTACCGGCTTCTTTCCAACGAGTATTGTGTTTGCTGTTTGTAGCTGTGACACTTTTCCACCCCCTAGTTCCTGAATCTATACTACTCACTCTCAATTAGAGGAGAAGGCTTTAAAAGCTTTTTCCCCGCATGTAATACCCACCCCACCGCTTTATAAGCACCGTTACGTAGACATACGCTCAACGGATACTTATGGGGCGCTTGCTAATAGCTTATGACTCCGCATTAAGTAGTGAGGGCGAGGTGTTTACCGAGGGACGCGTAGATGAAATCGCGCCTCTACTAAATGAGGCCTTAGCAGAGTCTGAAGTCGAGTTCTACGAGTTCTTCACCAGGGTCACCTCGGGACTAAAGCCCTGGGGTGCTCAGAGAGCGTGGATTAAGCGGCTTCTACGAGGCGAGAATACAGTACTAGTAGCTCCGACAGGTGTTGGGAAGACAACTCTTCTACTAGTATACGCGCTCTACTCAGCTACTCGCAATAAGAAGGTCCTCTACGTCGTCCCCACGAAGTCTCTCGGCGACCAAGTGTACAGTAAACTCACCGAAATGAGCTCTCGGTACTCTAAAAATCCACGCATACTTTACTACAACTCCTCGCTCAGAGGTAGGAGCCGAGAGAACATTATCAGGTCTATTAGCAGTGGCGACTTCGATATCCTAGTAGTAACGAGTGCTTTTCTCAGGAGACTACCCACGTACTACCCTCAGACCTTTACTGTTGTAATAGTCGACGACGCTGATAGCTTAGTTAAAAACGAGAAGAATATCTACGTGCTGCTCAGCCTACTGGGCTATAGCCGAGAAGACATCGAGCTCGCTAAGAGAAGAGTAGAGTTAGTGAGGAGAATTATTATTGACAAAGTAGTGGGTAGAGAGACAGCCAAGCTGATCAAGGAGCTAATAGAAGTAGACATGAAGCTAGAGAGCTCGCTTAGAATTAAAAACCCAGGTCAACTCGTAGTGGCCTCTGCGACGTGTTATACTAGAGGAGTAGCTGGAAAAATTCTGAGAGACCTGTTAAAGGTGGATATTAATGGCATTACTATTTACGGAAGAGACGTAACAGACGCGTACATAACCGCTTCAAACATAGACGAAGTGGCAGCCCAAGTAATAGAAGTCATTAAGAGACTTGGAAAGGGAGGAGTAATATATCTGTCTCCGAGAAACCCTAAGAAGGAGTTTTTCGCAGAGGCTTTAAGGAGAATACAGGAGTTCCTCTCTAGAAGCGGACTTAAGTTCTCTGAGGCAACACCAAGAGCTGTCTTAGAGATGACTAAGGGTAATATTGACTTCTTAATTGGCTATTCATCTTATTACAGTAGTAGTGTTCGAGGAATTGATGCCCCTAAGAGTATTAAGTACGTGATTTTCCTCGGGACACCAGTATTTTCTATTACACTCGAGAGTTTTCTCGCAAATCCACTACTACTCGTGAGAACCGCGCTAGAAATCGCTGACATGACGAGAGATCAAGGACTTAAAAACCGCGCTGTAGAGGTGAGAAAACGCGTGCTACTCACAGGGCCTACGGAGAGAAAGCTCATTAAGTACTCTCTACTTGGAAAAATCCCCGAGAATTCTCTCCTCGGAAAGCCTAAACTCTCCGAGCTCTACGCGATGATTAAAGAGCTCTATAATCTAACTCTCCTACTTGTCAAGAACATTATTGACTCTACTAGTGTACTACCTATCGGGACAATTACACTCACTAAGTCAGGTGGTAAATACCTAGCTGTTATACCGGACATAATGACGTATATTCAGGCCTCTGGTAGGACTAGTAGACTCCTCGGAGACAGGATGACTCACGGATTCTCACTAGTGGTCGAGTTCTCGGATCAGGAGAATCTCGTTAAAGCATTAAACTCTAAACTTAAAACCCTAGACAGAGAACTAGGACTAAAGCATATTAGTGAAGTTGACTTAGATAGGGAGAAGGTCCAGTTAGAGAGTACTAGGAGTCTTCTAGGTAGCGCAGAAGGGTTGAAGTACAAGTCGATCCTACTAGTCGTTGAATCACCGGTTAAAGCTAGGACTATCGCTAGGTTCTTCGGCAAGCCTGTGGCGAGGAAAATTGCTGATATGTCAATTTACACAATTCCAGTCAAAATAGGGGGCGAAATAGTCGAGTTTAATGTAGTCTCAACGAGAGGACACATTTACGACATTACAACAAAAAGTGGTGTTGGTATTTTCGGTGTAGAAGTCGCTGAAGACTTCATAAAGCCTAACTACACTACTATTAAGCGCTGTAAGATCTGTGGAGCCCAGTTTACGGATCACGATTCATGTCCTCGCTGTGGAAGCTCTGTATACAGTGATAGTAAATTAGTCGTGTATTTACTTCAGAAGCTGGCCCTCGAAGTCGACGAAGTGTATATTGCCACAGACCCAGATATTGAGGGGGAGAAAATAGCCTATGATATCTACGCTTCTATTAAGCCATTTAATCAAAACATATGGCGTATTGAACTCCACGAGATAACGAGAAGCGAGCTTCTGAAAGCTTTAAGCAATAAGAGGTATGTTAACTGGAAACTCGTTGAAGCCGAGGTCTATAGGAGGGTTTTAGATAGGCTTGTAGGTTTTAGTTTAAGTCTAAAATTACAGAGGGTCTTTAATGAGAGGAATTTAGGTATTGGAAGAGTACAGGGGCCTCTACTGGACTTTATCGTAAAGAGGTACCATGAGTATTTGAGTAATAAGTGTAAAAAGATCTGTATCTCGACGAGAGAGCCAGTTAAATTAAAGCTCTGCACCTACGTAGATACCGTAAAGCTCCTCGAAAAGCTTAAAGCTGTAAGTAGTGTCGAGCTTATTAAGTTGCAAGAAGAAGTAGTCGAAGTCAATCCTCGACCACCCTATACAACCGAAGAGCTTCTAATTGACGCTTCGAATAAACTGGGGCTTCAAGCCGAGGTCACGATGAAGATGGCTCAAGAGCTCTACGAGGCTGGGCTCATAACCTACCATAGAACAGACTGCACTTATATTAGTAATGCGGGGTTGTCTATAGCCAAAACGTATCTAGAAGGATTGGGTCTTAGTGCTCTATTCACACCCAGACACTGGGGCGAGCCGGGAGCCCATGAAGCTATAAGGCCTACAAATCCTTACGACGCCGAGCAGCTACTCAGAGCATTTGAAGAGGGATTGATACAACTAGCAATACCACTAACTTCACGGCACCTTGCGCTCTACGACTTAATATTTAAGAGGTTTATTACTAGTCAAATGAAGTCCTATAAGGCCCTGAGATCGAGATTTAAAGTCTTAGCTGAAGGCGTTGAGATAGGCGAAGTAGAGCTTACTGAAGATATACTTGAACACGGCTTTGACCTAGTGGAGAGGCCTAGAATTTACACTCAACTCAGAGGTGTTGAGAGAGCTGTGTTGGAAGTGGAGTCCATCAAAGTATTTAATTCCAGTAAAACCCCGCTCTACACGGAAGGAGATCTAGTCTCACTAATGAAGACTCATGGAATCGGGAGACCCAGCACTTACTCAAAAATCCTTTCTAATTTGAAGAGACATGGCTACATCATACTCTCTAAGGTTAGACAAAAAGTAGTGCCGACTAAGAAGGGGATTACTGTCCACAAGTATTTGGTGGAGAACTACTCTAAATATCTATCAGTTGAATTAACGAGGAGAATGGAGGAGGCTATTGACAGAATTAGCCGCGGTGAGCTCGATGTCTACAAAGCTATACTCGACATTATAATTAACCTTATTAGCGCTAATGTTCTAGAGGTATCAGAGCTTCCTAGTAACCTTTATAACTATATAAGCCTTCACCCTCCCAGCTACAGGCTCGCTCCCAATATTAACACTCTCTAATTTTACAACATCCCCCATTTTACTAGCGAGAGCGTTGTACAAGTCAACAGCTTTAGATATATAGCGACCATAACCCTTAATAACTAGTGAAGAAGCCCCTTCTTGAAACATTACGGCAATATCAATTAAATAGCTACTTAGACTCTTCTTTCCAACTACGATAACCCTCTCGCTCATAACGTCACCACTAACAAGATTAACTTAAAAGGAGAGATAATTTATTTACTCGCTCCCCATAGATCTCGAAATCAAACCTAACGTTTCACCCCTTGATTTCCACTGGAAATGGATAGAACCCCCTGTTAGTAAATAACTATAACTAATAGTTCCACCCCGTAATTTCAACTGGAAAAGCCCGAATAGGAGGCACCCCATAGCTTCAACTGGAGGATCCTCAACTAAAATAATTAAAAGTGAGAAAGCAGGCTAGGATTTGAAATTAAAGTAAATTGTTTGTATAATGTGTAATTAGCTAAGAGTAATCTAATTCTAATCACAGAGCTGTGGTTTCTAGAAGCAATTTGGAACTCTCTAATTCAACTTCAAAAGCATGCTATTATTTCAAATCCTCTTTTTCCAGTAGAAATGAGGGGTGGGTTTTTATTATAGTGATCTATAGGTCGTGAACTCAAAGTTCGCCCCGTCCTCTTCCACTGGAACCCTCGAAGCCGGGTGAGTAGGATGTGAGTAGAGTGTTTAAGGGGCTATATTCTACTATACTATTCTAGGCGGGGCTGGGGCCCGGTCACGCCCCTGATTAGTGAGGGGGTGAGGAAACACCGTGCACCCCGCGGCAGCGCGACCCCGTAAGGGGTACGGGTAGTCCCCGTGGCAACGGCACAGAAACGGTACGGCCACTATGGGATGGCTATGACGCGGCCCAGCCCCCGGCAACGGGGGTCGTAAACCGCAGAGGACCATAGTGGAGGCGTTGAAACGGCCGTCCCGCGCGGTGCAAGGCCCGGGTCCGAGATGAGGTGCCGCGCGATCGGTGTGGGCCGCTTAGACAAATCCGGGTAGACAGAACACGGGTTATCCCCAGCCCCGCCACTTTTGACTACACGGTCTCTCTAGTCTAGTGCATAATTACACGGGTTATCGCTCTCCCAGAACTCGATTATCGTCCTAATTAACTCACTCGGGGAACTAGCTCTTGAGTAAGCGTCGAGCAGCTCTTTATTCAATTCGTGAAATGTTCGCATCCACTTATAGAGCCCCAGGAGTCTCTCGTAGTCCTCTCCAAATCCAAGAATATAGAGTGACGCCGCTACGGCTTCTATACTAGAGAGTATACACGGCTTAGCGTAGTTAACAGGATTTCCGGGTAGTAGTGGTGGGAGTTTGACGTGAACGCCACCTATACCTCTAAACTTACTCTCATCTAATTTCCGCCAACTAGCATCTACAACAACTAGTCCATACTTCAAGGCTAGTTCTCGATGCCAAGGACCGAGATACTCTGAGCTATATGGATTTAACACGAGCGCTCTCAACCGCGATTTTACTCTCTTAATCTCTACTGCAAATCCGCTTCTAATCATTTTCATAGCTGTGTTCTTGAGTGGATCGTCTTCTCGTAGTAGTATAACATAGATTCTCACCTTCAAAAAAGACACGACCTCTGTAACATATTTATACCCACGTATAAAAGAATAGAAGGGGGAAAATATGTCTAAAGGAAAAACAGCGGCTATAATTCTAGTTCAGACAGAAATAGGTGCTGAGACCAGAGTTATGGAGGAATTACTAAAAATACCAGAAGTAAAGGAGGTGTATATAGTCTACGGTACATACGACATCGTAGTGAAAGTTGAAGCAGAAGCTCTCGAAAAAATCAGAGACATAGTGACTAATAAGATCAGGAGGCTTCCTGATATTAGAACAACTGTTACAATGATAGTTGTAGAGGGAAGAGTGAAGTAGGAGTCTTTTTAACAATTTTACTACAGAAGAGAATGAAGAGAATAGATTATTGATTTTTCGATTCACAGCGTTCTCTTATAAGTTCTAAAGCGTGGTCACAATAACGTCTTTATCCGTGATCACTACTGTGTGTTCGAATTGCGAGACGTGAGCGTTAGACTTCTCAACGAGAACCGGGTACTTTACAAGTAGCCTCCTCTGGTCTAGTAATTCAAGTGTTTTCAAGCATTCCTCGTATTCTTCACTACTAGTTACATACCACCGAAGTGTGAAGGGGAGCGTCAATCTCTCTTTATAAATTCTCTCGTAGAGCCTTTTTGCATTATTACTTAAAACTCCTCTAGCCTGCTTTAGCGCGTAGATAGTAACGAGATCAAGTTCTCTTACTAGTCCAGTCCCGGTTGTCGCGAATGGCTCAATGGCGTAAACGCCTGTTGTGAGTCTGTGTCTAGCTAATATATCACCGTAATTTGGTATTGTTACACCAGAGTGTATTTTATACCTGTCAATTCCGTGTCCACTGAGATTCTTAATGGGCTTAAACCCGTAGCTTCTTATAGTCGCCTCAATAACTCTGCCTACCTCTATTGCTCTAATACCAGGGTGTATTATTTCAAGTGCCTTTTCGAGAGCTTTCTGAACAGCCTCAACAAGGCCCTCAAAAGCGGGGCTCAGCGCCACTGTTATAGCAGTATCAGCTATATACCCGTCCACGTGTACTCCCACATCTATCTTCACCACGCTCTGATCAGGAATTGCGAGTGTATCATTGTATACTGGAGTATAGTGGGCTGCAATAGCGTTTATACCTATGTTTACGGGGAATGCGGGGACCCCGCCCAGCTCTCTAATATAGTTCTCGATAGTAGTAGCTATTTCACTAACACTCTTGCCGGGTTTTACTAGTCTAGAGGCTAGTTCAACAGCTCTCTTAGCTATATGACCAGCCTGAATAAGTTTTTTAATAGCCTCCTCGTCGAGCATCATAGTGTACAGACCACCGTATAGTACAAGTAATTAACCTACACCTCTAAATTTAATTACTGTGTTAAATTAGAGAGGTGAAGAGAGTGGGTGTAATAAAATACCTCGGTCATAGTTTCTTCGAAGTAACTCTCACAGGTCTTGATGGAGCGGTCAAAACACTAGTAATAGACCCCTGGGTTGAAAACCCTCTTAGTCCAGTTAAGTTAAGAGACTACGAGAATAGAAAGATCGACTACATATTAGTCACGCACGATCATGGCGACCACTTGGGCGACGCTATTAAATTAGCTAGAATGACAGGTGCTCTAGTAGTGGGAATCTACGAAATTGCCGAATACGCTGAACAAGAAGGCGTTAAGAGCATTGGGGGTAATATTGGAGGAGCCTTAAAAATACCAGACCTGGAGGTAGTACTAACACCGGCAACTCATAGTAGTAGTCGCGGGGCTCCTGTAGGTTTTGTTGTTAGAGGCCGTGATCTCAGTTTCTACCACGCAGGAGATACAGGGCTGTTTAGCGAAATGGCGTTAATAGGGGAGCTCTACGCACCAGACGTGGCGATGTTACCTATTGGTGGGCACTTCACTATGGGCATTAGAGAAGCCGTCAAGGCGGTCGAGCTAATTAAGCCGAAGATAGCAATACCCATGCACTACAACACATTCCCAGTAATTCAAGCAGACCCCCACTTATTCAAAAAGCTCGTTGAAGAAAAGACGCGGACAAGAGTAGTAATTCTAAGACCTGGAGACACGCTAACCTATCCATGAATGCACACATATTACCTGTTTTTCCTAGTTTCTGATTTTCTGAGGTCAAAAGGTAGGGCAAGTAGCGTTATGGACATTGAGAGAAAGCTCGAAATTATAGCGCGAAATACGGTAGAAATTGTAACTAAAGAGGATTTAGTAAAAGTACTACTAGAAGTAGAAAAGCCTCGAGGTTACATAGGTTTTGAGCCAAGCGGACTAGTTCACATAGGATGGCTTGTCTGGATGTTTAAGGTTAGAGACCTCGTCGACCTCGGTGTAGACTTCTACGTTTTAGAAGCCACGTGGCACGCTTATATTAATGACAAACTCGGAGGGGATATGGATCTCATTAGGAAAGCAGCGAGGTATACTAGAAAAGTTCTCGAGGCTGTTGGCGTCCCCGAGACTAGAGTCAAGTATATTGATGCAGAGAAGCTGGCTAGTTCGAAGGAGTACTGGGCACTAGTAATCAAACTAGCCAAGAACACTAGTCTCGCTAGGGTAAAACGCGCGCTTACTATAATGGGTAGAATGGCTAGTGAGGCTGAGTCTGACTTCTCGAAACTCATATATCCGTTGATGCAAGTAGCTGACATATTCTATTTAGATCTAGACATCGTGCTAGGAGGTCTCGACCAGAGAAAGGCTCACATGCTTGCTAGAGATTTAGCTGAGAAATTGAAGTTAAAGAAGCCAGTAGCTATACATACTCCAATAATATCCAGTATTAAGGGCTCAGTGAAGAAGGCTCAGCCTGGCTACGAAGTAGAAATTGACGACATCGTCTCGGAGTCTAAAATGAGTAAAAGCAAGCCTGAAACAGCCATATTCGTACATGACCCTCCTGACGTGGTGAGGAGTAAAATACTGTCAGCATACTGTCCTCCTAGAGTAGTGGAGTTTAATCCGGTGATCGAGATAAACAAGTACTTGTTGTTTCAGCAACCAGGCTTCGTACTGCACATTGAAAGACCCAGTCAATACGGTGGCCCATTGGATATTTACAGTGTAAGAGAGCTCGAAGAAATGTACGTTCAGGGAAAAATACACCCACTAGACTTGAAGAACGCGACTGCAGAAGCTCTCATAAAGATGCTAGAGGAGATCAGGACAAAGCTATTCTCTAGTAGAGAGACAGTTAAACTGCTCGAAGAGCTTATGGAGGCAAGAGTAACCAGGTAGTGCAAGGCGGCGTCTTAGTGCCGACTTTTAAACCCCCGAGAATAAACAATGTCTATAATGGTGGGCCGGTAGCTCAGCCTGGAAGAGCGCCGCCCTTGCACGGTCCTGGACTCTACCGGGATCGAAGAGAGGCGGAGGTCCCGGGTTCAAATCCCGGCCGGTCCACACACCTAAATACCTGAGGTAGAAAGTGTAGAAAAGCTGTTTCAGGGTGTTATGTTGGACACGTCAACTCTGTTGCAAGTCACCTGGATAGTAATGCTTCTACTCATCCTCACTGGTCTTTATCAGCGTATGCAGTTGAAAATATGGATCTTAGTTATTAAAATAAGACTTAATACTATAAAGAACACGTTTGAAGAAGATAAGCTCCGAGTAAGGAATATGTTACAGAATATGGGTTTGAGTAAACCGAGTCTTCTACTCTCCAGACTACTTGACTTCTTCGTAATTGAACCAGTTAGTGTTGAGCCTACAGATATAATCAAACGAATGGATCACTTGCTCAGAGTAGCGGAGAGCTCAGTAAAGCAGTTAATTGAGAGAATGCTACCTAGTAGTATCGGTAAGCACGAGCGTAGTCTCATCGAATCGGCAATATCTATTGTCGCGGCGATTGGACTAATATACAAAATTCTACGGCACTACATAATCTTAGGGGAGAGGGAGGAAAACTATTTAATTATAATGCAGTTAGTGTACTTAATGCCACAAATTCTCAAAGTAGTTAAGATATATCATGAAGCTCTCAACGCGTTTATGTACGGAAAGCCTATTGGTGACGGAGTAGGTCCGCTAGTAGCGTACATGCTCGCCGAGAAATGCAATATAATATCGAAGAGAGTTATTGACGAGACAAGTGTAGTAGAAGCTATATACGAGAGCAGGAGGCTTTTTATTGTAAAGGCAGAGGGTCCCGGAAGTAATGTTGGTCACCCGGGCGCTGTTATAAGTAAAATCGTTGAGGAGCTGAATGGCAATGTAAGCTTGATCTTGACGATTGATGCGGCAATAAAACTCGAGGGGGAGGTCTCGGGCTCGATATCAGAAGGTGTGGGTGCGGCTATAGGAGACCCTGGTCCCGAGAAAATTGCTATAGAGAGAGTAGCAGCTAAGTACAATATTCCACTCAGAGCACTCGTAATTAAAATGGACTTAAAGGAGGCTTTAACAACTATGAAGAAGAATATATACCAGTCGTGTGAAATAGTACTTAACCACATAGACACTATAATAAGAGAATCCACGCCAGAGGGGTCTACTATCATAGTAGCTGGGATAGGCAATACTATGGGTATACCAGGCTGAATTAAACTGGTGACTTAAATTGAATGGAAACCTCGAGGTCCTAGTGTTCATATTCTTCCTGGCACTTCTTCTCTACATGTTACTTTCAAACTATTTTAAGAAGAGGGAGGATACAAGTTCCACTACTAAGGAACTCTTAGTGTGTCCAAATTGCAACTACTCAGTTGAAGTCGACTTCGAGCCGGGAGACTTCATAGGCTTAATTAAGGGTCAGTGTCCTCGGTGTAGTAGTAAAATGCGGATTAAGGGAATATACAGTGTATAAATAGACACGATAAAAGCGAGGAACAAGCCCTCTACGTAGAAAACTCTATTATGGACACCTCGTGTTAGTCTGTGAAATAGCAAAATACGTGATTAAAGTAGTGTTTTTGCTTTTAAAATTCAAAGACTAAAAGCAAATGATAGATCAGGAGTAGTTGATTTAAAAACCCTTATACCAATAAAGTAGGAACTAGGCGCCCGACTCGGCCATAGTGGCCGGGCAACACCCGGTCTCATTTCGAACCCGGAAGTTAAGCCGGCCACGTTAAGGCGGCCGTGAGGTCCGCGAGGCCTCGCAGCCGCCTTAAGCCGAGATCGGGCGCCCCACCACTTGCTGTAAATGTATTTGAGGCGGAAATCGGGAAGAGTCTTTATAAGCCTCTACTGAGTGTATTGTTGTGTTGATATAGCGCTCTGGTGTCTACAAATTGATGTTTTGTCCGCGATGTGGTTCGTTAATGACGCCTATTAGAGAAGGCAACACTGTCTATTTAAAGTGTAGTAAGTGCGGGTATAAAGTGAAGAGTCAAGGTTACAAGAAGTATAATATTAAACAGCAAGTAGAGCCCTCTAAGCGGGTCTTGACAGCTGTTGCCGGTGAAGCTCGCGAGTCAGGCCTCTCTCCAGAAGAGCGAGAAATGTTGCGTGAGTATTACGAGGTCTTTCTCGAAGAATTTGAGCGCAGTGAAGGCGAAGAGTCGGAGTCAGAGTAATTATCAGATGAGAGGAGACAACTCGTCACTACTCAGAGCCGTCGCCACACATCATTCACTCAATATTTTTCGTTGAAGACCCTAATTAGTTTATGGACTCCACGTATTTCTAGTTCGAATAAGGTGCTAATTGTGGTCAGAGTAGCTGTCGTAGACAGGGACTACTGCAAGCCGAGTAAGTGTAACTTAGAGTGCATGAGGTTCTGCCCAATTAATAAGAGCAAGAAGAAGAAAGCCGTAGACTTAGCGGAGGATAAGAGCAGAGCAGTCATATTTGAAGACACTTGTGTAGGTTGCGGTATTTGTGTCAAGAAGTGCCCGTTTAATGCCATATCAATAGTTAACCTCCCAGATGAATTAGAGAAAGTCCTAATTCACCGCTACGGAGAGAACATGTTTAAACTCTACAACTTGCCAACTCCGAAATTAGGCGGTGTACTCGGTATTATTGGTCGCAATGGCTCTGGCAAGTCAACTAGCATTAAAATACTGGCAGGGCAGCTCAAGCCGAACTTGGGGAGGTATAGTAATCCCCCGGAGTGGGACGAGATCATAAGGTCTTTCCGCGGAACAGAGCTACAGGCATATCTCACAAAACTCGCAAATAACGAGATTAGAGCCGTTGTAAAGCCCCAGTACATCGAAATGGCGCGTAGAGTTCTCAAGGGCTCTGTCAGGGATCTGCTCAAGAAAGCAGACGAGAGAGGCTTATATAGTGATCTCGTGAGGGCGCTTAACCTCGAAAAGATTCTAGATAGGAGTATTAGTGAGCTTAGTGGAGGAGAGCTACAAAAATTCCTGATAGCAGCGGTTCTCTCAAAAAACGCGAATGCATACTTCTTTGACGAGCCGTGTAGTTATTTAGACGTAAAAGAGAGATTAAGAGTGGCCAGAGCAATTGTAGAATTAGCTAATCCAGTTAAAAACTACGTTGTGGTTGTAGAGCACGACTTGATGATACTAGACTTTATATCGGACTATGTAGTGATAATGTACGGCGAACCGGGAGTTTATGGTATTTCATCAAAACCCTATTCAACTAGAGCTGGGATAAATCATTACCTTAAGGGCTATCTGCCAGCTGAAAATATGCGCATACGCGAAGAAGAGGTAAAGTTCAGAATTTCCAGTGGAGAGAAACGGGTAAAGGAGCAAGAATACCCCATTTTAGAGTGGAGTAGAGTTGAATACACATATCCGTCTTCGAAATTCAGACTAGTAGTAGAGGAGGGCAGAGTTTACAGTGGAGAAGTCCTGGGCATTCTAGGTCCTAATGCTACTGGAAAAACCACATTCATTAAAATACTCAGTGGCGAGGTTAAACCAGATTCCGGCGACATCTTAATTAAGCCCGAGAAAGTTGTGATCAAGCCTCAGGAGGTCTCTCCCTCAATATTTACCGAGGAGACAGTTCTAGCTAACTTGAAAAAGGCATCTCCGCTCGTAGTAGATCCCACGTCATGGCTTTATGTTGAACTCGTTAAGAGGCTTAGAATTAACAAGTTACTCGAGAGGAATATTGCTGATCTAAGTGGCGGTGAACTCCAAAAAGTAGCTGTAGCAGCGACTCTCGCTCAAGAGGCCGACGTGTACATTCTTGATGAGCCTTCAGCGTACTTAGATGTCGAAGAGAGGTTAACAGTAGCGAGAGTTATTAGGAGAATTGTGGAGGAGAGAGGTAAAACAGCTATTGTAGTAGAACACGACCTCTTACTGCAGACATTTGTCAGTGATAAAATAATGGTATTCTGGGGCGAGCCCGCAGTGAGGGGGATAGGACTCCAGCCCACAGAGCCGCGTTTAGGGCTAAACGCTCTCTTAAAACAGCTAGATGTGACTGTGCGAAGAGATCCAGAGTCGGGGAGACCACGTATAAATAAACCCGGCTCTGTCTTAGATAGGGAGCAGAGGCAGAAAGGTATATACTACGAGGCTTAGTCGCCACAATCGATTTTAAGTAATTTATGGAAATAATATTAATAAGCGGTCTTCTGGATACTTTATTAACCCTTAAATAGTTATTTTAAAAGGGTGAGGTTTGTGGCGGAAAAGATAACTCTCTCTGTGATAAAAGCGGATGTTGGCAGTATAGCTGGTCATCACATTGTACACCCAGATCAGCTCGCAGCCGCTACGAAGATACTAGCAGAGGCTAAGCAGAAAGGCGTTATCATAGATTTCTACGTTACTCACGTAGGTGACGACTTGCAGTTAATAATGACTCACAACAAGGGGGCTGATCACCCAGACATACACGGCTTGGCATGGGATGCTTTTCAGGCGGCGGCTAAAGTAGCACGTGAATTAAAGCTCTACGCTGCTGGTCAAGACTTACTCTCAGAGGCGTTTTCAGGGAATGTACGGGGTCTGGGACCCGGTGTCGCCGAACTTGAAATGGAAGAGAGGCCATCGGAGCCCGTAATAACATTTCACGCCGATAAGACCGAGCCGGGAGCTTTCAACTTACCTATCTTTAGAATCTTTGCAGACCCATTTAACACAGCCGGTCTCGTAATTGACCCAAAAATGCACGATGGATTTATATTTGAAGTATACGATGTTCAAGAAGGTAAAAGCGTATTACTAAAATCTCCCGAAGAAATGTACGATATACTAGCGCTAATTGGTACTACCGGTCGGTACATTATTAGGCGAGTTTATAGAAAGAGTGATAATTTACTAGCGGCCGTTGTTAGCGTTGAAAGACTTAACTTGATAGCTGGTCGTTACGTTGGAAAAGACGACCCTGTCGCGATTGTGAGAACTCAACACGGATTACCAGCGGTGGGCGAGGTCTTAGAGGCGTTTGCCTTCCCACATTTAGTAGCTGGGTGGATGAGAGGTAGTCACTATGGCCCGCTTATGCCTGTTCCAATGAGGTACGCCAAAGTCACTAGGTTTGATGGTCCTCCTAGACTTATAGCCTTGGGATGGAACATTAGTAGAGGCAGGCTCATCGGTCCAGTTGACTTATTTGACGACGTGGCGTTCGATGAGACCAGGAGACTAGCTCAACTAATTGCTGACTATATTAGAAGACATGGCCCCTTCATGCCTCACAGACTCGGACCAGAAGAAATGGAGTACACAACACTACCTAGTGTACTAGAGAAGTTAAAAGATAGATTTGTAAAACTCGAAACTAGCAAGTAGTGGAAGCAAAATAGTGATTTATTTTTGTGTAGAGGTGTCTTCTTTGCACTCCTTAAAGCCTATACTAGCTATTAACTTCAAGGCGTATTATCCCCATAGTTTTGGAGAACACGCTTTAAATATTGCAAGAGCGGCTGTTAAGGTGTTAGAAGAGCTGAGAGATATAAGTATTATTTTAGCTCCCCCGTTCACAGAGCTCTACAGAATTATTCGAGAAGTGAGAGATAAGGACATTAAAGTTTATGCACAGCACGCCGACCCAGTAGAACCGGGACCAGTAACTGGTTATATTCCAATTGAAGGACTCAGGGAACTCGGTGTTGACGGCGTCATTTTAAATCACAGTGAACACAAATTACGCCTAAGCGACCTCTTCTTCTTAATTAAAAAGGCACGCGCGCTGGGACTAGAAGTTCTAGTTTGCGCAGATGAGCCTGAAATAGGGGCTTCAGTGGCTGTTTTAAATCCAGACATGATTGCTGTTGAGCCACCAGAGCTCATAGGTACAGGTATTAGTGTAAGTAAGGCCAAACCCGAGGTTATAACTAAGAGCGTTGAATTAATTAGTAAGGTAAATCAGCGAGTAAAGATACTAACGGGAGCGGGGATTTCCACTGGAGAAGACGTCTACGTAGCTATAAAACTGGGAACAGTAGGAGTCCTCGTAGCCTCAGCTATAGTTAAGGCAAAAGACCCCTACGCGGTAATTCGAGAAATGGCTTTAAACGCTATTAAGGCGTTTAGAGAAACCCATTTAAGCACTCACTAGGTATAGTAGTAGTAAGAAAGCCGCCGTAGCTCAGCCTGGTAGAGCGCCGGCCTCGTATGGTAGTGGCCAGCACCGGGGTCGAGAAAGCCGGTGGTCGCGGGTTCAAATCCCGCCGGCGGCTCAGGATCCCTAACGCTACCACACCTCCCACTAGAGTACAACTTCTCGATTTTAGAGGATATTACAGAGCGCTGCGAGTACAGTGCTAGTGCTCTAAGTGAATTTTATTTATAAATTTTCATGGCGAGGATAGTTAGGAGAAGGGGACTAAATTATGAAGTGGCTACTAGAAGAGGAATGGGAGGAAGAGTGGGAAGAGGAAGAATGGGAAGAGGAGTGGGAAGAAGAGGAGTGGTAAGCGCTAATTTTTTCTAGAGAAATCCACGCCTGTTTTGTACCCAACGCGTTTCCTGACCTTCTTAGCGCCTTTACGAGGTAACCAATGCCATACGTGTCTTTTTAGGCCTCTTACTTCTCGTGAGATAATCTGCAATAATCTACATGTGTATATGCCATAATATTGTTAAGACGCTCAAAGAAGACTTTAGCTTCAGAGTGTTATTAGAGTATTAGTGACGTGCTTTCATAGAGTAGAGGACGTGGCGAAGTACATACAACTCTTAAATTACTGTTAAGGGCTCTTGTATCGCCAGGAGTGGCTAGATTAGTGAGAGTGGTACTAGGGCATTTTTTACGAGGGCATGTATTATAGGAGGTTTTTCCAGCAGGCTTCTTAGTTCAAGTGGGTAACACCCTTCAAGGTTGTCTAATTTGCAGTCTACTCCAACTAAGTAGTATTCGTTGCTCGTCTCAAAGGTCTTTTCTAGGAGTTTAGTGAGCTCCTCTATCTGCGTAGTTCCCAGAATGAGTGCAGCTAGTAGTAGCCCTCTATTTTTAAATCTACGTTGCTTTGAAGCGTATAGTGAGTAGTAAATAGCTCCTTGTAGTATTTGATGAATGCTAGCAATACTAGCTACCGGTATGATTGCCTGGGCACACGTATTTACTAATCTGCGAGTTTTGACTTCACGATCGAGATCTTTACACGTCTTCTTACATACAAATAAGTACACTCTTACTAGTAGTGGGTTTTCGCGCCACTCAATACTCAACTCGACATGGTCTCCGCGAAAAATCCACTTGAACAATTCTAGCTCGCAACCTCTGAACTAGTTTTCTCCTCTACAGGTGTCTTACTAGCTCGTTGTGTAATTGTAACTAAGTGAGTGATGTAGCCAGCAATTTGATTTCTCAGTTTTTTAGATGGAATTACTGCTAGTTTCGAGACAACTAGTTTATTGTGTTGAAAATCTCTCGTGAACAAGTCTGGGTATTTCTCCAGTAGCATTCTAGCTACTCTCTTAACTAGTTTAGTTCTGACTTTTCCCATGTCGAAAACACCCAGCACTAGATATTTTCACTAACAACCGTTTAAATACATCACCAATAACGATGATTATCTTGAGTTAGGTGTTACCTAGTGATGAAAACTACCGATGCGGAGTTTTCAGAGTGACGAGATCTCGCGGGTCTGAGCGTGTTTATGAGAGCTTGGCAGTTTATTTTCCTCAAGTAGGTTACTAAGTTAAGGCGAATACGGGTGTGCGGTCTTGGACTTCAAGGTTAAAGACTTATCTTTAGCAGAGCAAGGAGAGCTGAAAATTAAATGGGCAGAGGTAAATATGCCTGTTTTACTCCTACTAAAAGACATGTTCTCTGAAACAAAGCCTCTCTCAGGAATCAGGGTGGGCGCGGTACTACACGTAACTAAGGAGACAGCTGTACTCGTAACGGCTCTCAAAAGTGCTGGAGCAGAGGTCTTTCTCGCGGCTAGTAATCCCCTTTCAACGCAAGACGACGTGGCAGCTGCTCTTGTTAAGCGAGGTATTCACGTATATGCTTGGAGGGGGCAAAGTAGAGATGAGTACTATTGGTGCATTAGAAAAGTAGCGGAGAGCGAACCTCACGTTGTTATCGACGATGGTGGCGATCTGCACGTGCTAATACACGAGGAGTATCGAGACTTAGCTAGCAGAATTTATGGAGGTACGGAGGAGACAACTACTGGTGTAAATAGACTTAGAGCTCTCGAGTCAAAGGGCGTTTTAAAGTACCCCGTAATAGCAGTTAATGACTCTTACACAAAATTCCTATTCGATAATAGATACGGCACAGGACAGAGTACTATTGACGGAATTCTCAGAGCAACTAACATACTAATTGCTGGAAAAGTCGTTGTAGTTGCGGGTTATGGGTGGGTCGGCAGGGGTATAGCGATGAGAGCGCGGGGAATGGGAGCTAGACGAGTTATAGTAACGGAAGTAAACCCTATTAGGGCTCTCGAGGCGCTATACGACGGCTTCGAGGTTATGCCAATGATTAAGGCTAGCGAGGTGGGAGACGTATTCATCACTGCTACAGGCAATATAGCCGTCATTAGAAAAGAGCACTTTGAGAGGATGAAAGACGGTGCTATTCTAGCTAATGCGGGACACTTCAACGTAGAGATCTGGATACCAGATTTAGAGGAGCTAGCAGTCGAGAAGAGGCAAATCTTGCCGTATGTAACTGAGTACAAGTTGAAGAACGGGAAGCGTCTGTATCTGCTAGCAGAGGGTAGACTAGTTAATCTAGTAGCAGCAGAAGGCCACCCCAGCGAGGTCATGGATATGAGCTTTGCAAACCAGTTCCTAGCAGTCAAGTACATCGTTGAGAACAGAGGTAAGTTACCAGTTAAAGTAATGAAGCTGCCGCTTGAACTAGACGAAATGGTTGCTAGGCTAAAGTTGAAGACTATGAATGTCGAAATAGACGCTCTCACCGAGAAGCAAAAAGAGTACTTGCAGTCGTGGAAGTACGGGACTTAGATAAATGTGGGCCCGCGGGGATTTGAACCCCGGACCACCCGGTTATGAGCCGGGCGCTCTACCTGGCTGAGCTACGGGCCCCCCTCCACTTAGCTTTTATACTGTAGGGTTTAAATTCCTTCTCTAGCACTTGGTACTTAAAGACCGATTTAACCTGCTCTCTGTGGGGGTTTCGAGGATTTTAATAGTGATATGTATTTGTAGATGGCATCTGCAGCAATAGCCCCATCAGCTGCGGCCGTTATTATTTGTTCAAGCTTGTACTTATATGGTCCTCCAGCAGCGTCTCCTACTACGTAGATTCCTCTGAGAGACGTTGACCTATCAATGTTTACTATAGCACGCCCCTCCTCGTCTACTTCTAGTCCTATTCTCTTGAAGAATTCCGTGGGAGGTCTTAATCCTATTTCTATGAAGACACCACTTACTTTTATAATGCGCTCCTCTCCAGTCTCTAAATTCGCAACTCTAATACCCTCTACGAGATCACCTCCAAATATCTCTTTAACAACAGAGCTCCAAATAACTTCTATTTTGGGATTACTTAGAACAGCGTCCACGTAAACTTTAAACGCCCTAAAAGAGCTCCTTCTGTGAACTAAGTACACTTTATTAGCTATATTTGCTAAAAACAGTGCTGCTGTTAGTGCTGAATTCCCACCTCCAATTACAGCCACGTCTTTACCTCTGAATAAAGGACCATCGCAAATAGCGCAATAAGATACTCCTCTCCCCAGAAACTCCTCTTCGCCAGGCACACCTAATTTACGCTTCTCGCTACCCACAGCGAGCACTACTGCATATGAGCGGAAGACGCGATTGCTCTTTAACTTAACACACCAGTAGTCATCGCTGGATCTATCCCTGAACACGTCTACAACTTCGTCGATTACTATTGGAACCCCGTATTTCTTCACGTGTTTTACAAATTTCTCTACGAGATCGGTTCCTTTAATTTCGGGGAGGCCTATATAGTCGTCTACTAGAGGCGCTTCTACAACTAATCCGCCAATATTCTTAGTGATCACAATAGTGTCTAAGCCGAATCTAGCACAGTAGAGCGCAGCTGTTAATCCAGCAGGGCCCCCACCCACTACTACCACGTCAAAAGTGTCTTTAAGCACAGTATCGCTAGTAGTGGGAGTCAGAGACGTCCGTAACTTAAAGCTCACAACTACACCCCCAGTCTCTTTGAGATATGAAGCGTCTACTCTAATATTCCTTGCCTCACAATCTCGTACACAATAACTCCAGCTATGGCGACAGGTGGGAGTCCTCGCGGAATTCCACTAGGCCATACAACGTGTGTGTTGCTTATCTCCCTTGGCACTGGTTCCTGTTCTCCTGAGGGTATTATAATGGCGCTTTTCTCACTGGACGAAATTATTGAGGATAGGTCTAGTTGAGACCCGCTCTCATCGAGGTAGTAAACGCGCTTACATGTTAACACATCTACTAAGTCTTTTACCTCTGGGAGTACTATTAGTGGTCTACCCAGTTTGTACGATATTTTGTACGCCTCTGGTATTCCAACTTGAGCAGCGGCTCCATAAGGCTTTATAATAACTGGTACTAGTCTTGGAGACACATATACGGTCTTCACGAAGTCTAGCAGTTTTTGAACACTGCTGGGGGCGTAGAGAGCTATAAATATCTCGCTCATACCCCCTTACCCGACTGTAAGACTTCATACACATAGAGAGCAATAGCCTTAGCTAGAGGCACAGGCACGGCCTCACCCACCATGTTGTACTGGACGTCACGACCACCCATGAAGATAAAAGTATCGGGAAAGCCCATTAATCTCGCCTGTTCCCGTACAGTTAGGAGTCTGTTTTCGAATGGGTGTATAAATCTTGAAGAACCCATAACAGTGGGTGCCACGTCGTCTGGATCAAGCTTGATAAGATTTGGTATAAGCCCCTTCGCGCCGTGGAAATAAACAAGAGCCTCGCCCCACTTCTTACGGGCAACTTTTCGGAGTTTTCTCCACGGGAGTTCCGGCGGCGGGTCGTGATTCGGGATCACTGGTGTTGGTGGTGGCAAGTCTCTGAGGGCTTCAGCCACAGTCACTCTTCTCTTAGATCTAGGTGGGTTTATTGGTATATTTGAAATAAAGACACGTCTTCGCTTGCTAGGAGTTTCGTAGTGTTCTGCGTTTAGTATATTGAAGTATACGCGCTCATACCCAATTCTCTTAAACTCACGGATTAAAGCTTCTCGCAACTCACCCTCCATTATAGCAGGTACGTTTTCCATAATGAAAACGCGCGGTTTGTAGAAGCCGAGTATTCTTATGAAGTGTAGTACCAGTTGTCCCTGGGGGTCAACGTAGAGTCTATCAATAGGGTTTTTCTGTCTACTCGGATTTGCTCCTGTGAAAGGCTCACAGGGAGGCCCCCCAATAATAACATCTACTTGATCTGGTTTAACGAGTTCAGAGAGCTCTTTCTCGCGAATGCTTTTAATATCTTCTACTAGCACAAGTGCCTCTGGAAAATTCGCTTTGTAGGTTTCAGCGGCTGGTTTAAAGTTGTCAATAGCTAGTACAGGCTTAAACTTCCCAGTTAAGTAGAATCCCAGCGAGAAACCGCCAGCTCCGCAAAATAAGTCTATGAAGTTGTATGTTGCCATCTTAACGATACGCTTGCTCAATTTTCCTGATAAGGTAATCTAGCTTATTTATAGTCTCGCTGAGGACTTTGAGGCGCTCCTCTTTATTTACTTCTACTAATATTGATCCGTCATTAGGGCAGTAGAAGTCGTTCACGAAGGCGTCTTCGAGAGTATAGATTTTTCTACACTGCGGACATCTGTAAATAGTGTTTTCAGACTCGAACTTCATTCTTACACTTAGTTTTTCACGAGCTTTCTTTAGTTTTTTCAATACAAATGCTATTAGCGCGGATTTGTTCAGTCTCCATGCGTGTAAAACACCACCTTCACTAGCTCTAATTTTATCCGGAACTACAATAGCTTCGTCACTTAGATATTGTAATATCCTACGGCCTTCATTCGACCTTATATTTGTATCCTGTAAGAGGGTTTCTTCAACTACGTATTCATTAGCTAATAAATACGTTAATAGATCATTTGAATTTTTACCATAAATTTTCGCAATTATAAGCTTAGCTAGCTTAATCAAGTCGTCCATGTCTATTTCAGCACTACTAGTAGGGTCGCTGTTATGCGACTCCTTATACACTACACTTTCACCGTTACGTCCACAAAAGTATATTGTTAAAACAGCTTAATTTTTCTTCTCATGCCGGGGCGAAGCCTAAGCGCGACCCACTACATGAACATTTTCTTAACTATCGAAAAAAGGTTTATATAGAAGCCCTCTCATTATAGAGTACTTGGTTGAGCTAGAAAGGTGATTTTAGAATGGCTGTAGAGCCCACCGGCATACCTGTGTTAATACTAAAAGAAGGCACTCAGAGAACAGCTGGAAGAGATGCTCTCAGAATAAATATACTAGCAGCTAGAGCAGTCGCAGAGATGATTAAAACTACTTATGGTCCTAAAGGAATGGATAAAATGCTCGTGGACGCGCTTGGCGATGTGACAATTACTAATGACGGCGCTACTATATTAGATAAAGCTGAGATACAGCACCCAGCTGCAAAAATGCTCGTACACGTAGCTAAAAGCCAGGATAGTGAAGTTGGTGACGGCACTAAGAGAGCTGTGATATTCGCTGGTGAGCTACTCAAGTACGCAGAGGAGCTCCTCAACAAGAACATTCACCCCACTATTATTATATCAGGTTACAGAAAAGCCATGGAGGAAGCTCTTAGAGTTCTCGAGGAAATAGCTATACCTATCAACATAAACGACGATGAGACTCTCAAGAAAGTTGCTAAAACGGCTTTAACTAGTAAAGCTGTTCACGACGCGCGTGAGTACTTAGCTGAGTTAGCGGTTAAGGCAGTTAAACACATAGCTGAGCAGCGCGGCGACAAGATCTATATTGACGTTGACAACGTGCAGATAATTAAAAAATATGGAGGCTCGTTAATGGATACTCAACTGGTTTACGGCATTATACTAGACAAGGAAGTTGTACACCCAGGTATGCCCAAGAGAGTCGAAAATGCTAAAATAGCTCTACTAGACGCACCACTTGAAATAGAGAAACCCGAAATAGACGCTGAGATAAGAATTAGTGATCCAGCCCAGCTAAAAGCCTTCCTACAACAAGAAGAAGAAATACTAGCTAAGCTCGTAGATAAAATTACAGAAGTAGGTGCCAATGTGGTTATTACGCAAAAGGGCATTGATGAGGTTGCTCAGCACTTCCTCGCTAAGAAGGGTATTTTAGCTGTGAGGAGAGTTAAGAGGAGTGATCTCGAGAAGCTAGAGAGAGCAACTGGAGGAAGAATAGTGAGTAGTATTGACGACCTGAAGCCGGAAGACCTAGGCTACGCAGCACTCGTCGAGGAGAGAAAAGTAGGAGAAGACAAGATGGTGTTTATAGAGGGCTGCAAGAACCCGAAGTCTGTAAGCATACTGCTGAGAGGTGGACTTGAGAGGTTAGTTGACGAGGCTGAGCGTAGTCTGAGAGACGCGCTCTCCGCTGTAGCGGATGCTATTAGAGACGGTAAAGTAGTAGCAGGCGGTGGAGCTGTTGAAATAGAGCTAGCTAAACACCTAAGAAAATTCGCCATGAAAGTGGGTGGTAAGGAGCAGTTAGCTATAGAGGCGTTTGCTAAAGCTCTAGAAGGACTAGTAGTTGCGCTACTAGAAAACGCAGGTCTAGATACAGTAGAAATGCTCATGAAGCTCAGAAGCGCGCACGAGGCTGAAGGCAATAAGTGGGTTAGCATAGACTTGAGTACTGGCCAACTGGTAGACATGTATAAACTCGGCGTTCTCGAACCCATATCAGTTGTAGCGACAGCTATTAAGGGCGGAACCGAAGCGGCCACAATAATTCTGAGGATAGATGACATTATAGCAGCTACTAAACTAGAGAAGAAGGAGGAGACCGGCAAGAAGCCGGAAGAGAAGAAAGAAGAAGAGTAGATCGCTTCACTCAACTCTAATTAATACGGGTTTTTTTAAACTAATTGTACTATACACAGCCTCTCCCACTCCTAAATAGGGTATTGCAGAAAGTAGAGAGTGTTCTAGGTATGTACTTTTTTCTATAACCTCGAGATCTTGTTTAGACTTCACAGAATGTATTATCTTAGTATTCGTGTTAGCGACTACATCCTCGACTAGTTGAGAGATCGACTGAGCTACAATTACCAAGCCCACAGAAAATTTTCTAATTTCTCTCAGCATGTCACATATAGGTTTTACTGGGTTTTGCCTGGACAAGTAATTCTGAGCCTCCTCCAAGATCACTAGTAATTCCCTGGAGTTCCTAGTAACATAATTAACTACTCTCTTCACTAGTAAGGAGGCGTAGAGCCTCTTAACCGAGAGATCGCTTATTTTACTGACATCTACAATAAGTAAACACGAACTGGTACTAGTGAAGAGTTTGCTAATGTACGTGTTAGTAGGGTCGTAGACTCTAAAGAGATCACTGTACTCGTCTCTGGAGAGTATGCTGAGTTTTCTGTGTAGTGATAATTTAGACTCTCTAAACCAGGAAGACTCCTCGGGAAGTATTTCAACGGTATCAAGTAGACTATTTATCGACTTGAACTTTCCGAGGTCCTTTTGTTTAAGGACTTTTTCTAGTATGTACTCTTGAGGTGGAGTGAGTTCAAATATACTCGAGAGGACGCTTAAATCTCCGGGCTCTCCAGTAAATAGTTGTAGTGGGAGTTCGCGAGGCTCTATTAAAACATAATTATTAGAGAGCACCTGTGAGTACTCACTGTGCCAGTCTACTACAAGAACTGGTATTTTGAGTTCCTGGCACGCGCGCTCAGCTATCTTAGAGGCGGTATAGGTTTTACCAGAACCAGTAGTACCGGTTATCAGTGTGTGTCTAAATAGGGCGCTTCTATATAGCTTAGCGGGATACTCGGGAATGTGATTGAGTATTTTACCTAGTACAAAGTACGGCTCGTTAACGCTATATTCTTCTACTGGTACGTGTTGTTCGGGATATTTAATGCGGGCCTCGTATATAGGGGGAGTAGTGTACCCTACAGGAAACCTCCTCAGAAAAAATTCTTTATACTGCTAATAACAGTATTGAAAAAACTGTGTGAAGTATAGGCCTCCGCGTCTATTGACTTGAATGTGGACTTAATGAGAGTTAATAGTAGTTGTGACTCCTCGCGAACGCTCTCATCTCTACCCCGAATTATAATTAAGCCTTTTACATCCCCCCTGCTAATCTTAGAGACTGTTATGTACTCGACGTTTCTATTTAATTGAGATCTCGTCTTTATGACTTCACCTAGTTCTTTAAGCTCACTTTCAACGTCACTTTCTCTGCTATTTAGTACGCGATATAGTCGGAGTATGACTTCGCGCTCAGCCATGAATTACCCCTGTAATTATCAGCGAGCACTTAAAGCGGCTCTAGAGAGCATTTTTAAAATGGATTTTAGAGGGGGTTAGGTGAAAGAATTAACAATAAGCTAGTCTATTGAGGAGATCTAATAGTCACCCCTACATAGAGGTGTTCTGGAGGCTTTAGCTCTAGAGGCTTTTTGCTCTTTAAAATAACTAGTAAGCCGTAAAGCGAGATAATAACTCGGTTTATTTCTCCAATTGGCGTGTTAGAGACTACATAACCATGAGCGCAGAAATAGTGACTCAGACATGTTTCCTTACTGTTTGTTATACTCACTGTCATGAGGTCTCCTTTACTTGGTGTGCTTACAACATCTTCGTGTAGTTCTATCTCTACTTCTCCAACCTCTCCTTCACAGACGCCTCTTACCCTATATACTCGCGGAACTCTTAGAGGTGTTATTTCTTCTACGCGGCATGTCAGCTCCAATCAAACCCCCTAAACACAGCTTTTTACTGGTAAGGCTATAGTTTTAAATAAATCGCTTAAGTAAAAATACTAACTCGAGGTGAATTACATGTCGACAATTGACGCTTCACGGAGATTAGTAAACGAGTTAGTAACACTACTAGATAAAAGAATTAGGGTCGTTTTGACTAACGGCAAGCACTACGAGGGCATATTAGCAGGATTTGATCACCCCTCTCTCAATATATTGCTAAAAAACGCTACTGACGAGTCGGGTACCAGGTACTCGAAGATAATTGTTAAAGGCGAGAGAATATCTGAGATTATAGCTATTGAAGAGTCGCTGTTCGACCCCGAGGAGTTTAAAGAGTTTCTTCTCAGAGAGTTAAAGTTACAAGAACACGCGGTAAAAGTAATACCCGACGCCAGGGCAGTTGAAGTACTAGGCAGGTATAGGATCACTGAAGAGGGAGTAACGGGATCAGGCGCGATGGCTGAGACTCTGTATGGTGTTTACAAGAAGTATATTGAGCTTAAAAAGAAAGGCGTGCAAGGTTAACTAGTAGTGTTCTTCGAAGTTAAAAAACGGGAGCTAGCAGGTAGAATTGGTAAGCTCTACACTAGACACGGAGTAGTAGAGACACCTATAATTCTCCCTGTGGTAGACTCGGCGAGGCAGGTTCCAAGTTTAGATGTGATTAGCAATATAGGTTTTAGAGGAATAATTACAAATGCATATTTATTCTACAAGAGAAACAGAGGTCTTGCCAAGAGCATTCACAATGAACTAGGCTGGCATAATACTATTATGACCGATTCTGGAGGCTACCAGATCTTGCTATACGGGGATATAGGTGTTGACAATAAAACAATTGTGGAGTACGAGAAGGCAATAGGCTCCGACTTAGCAGTGATCCTGGATATACCGACTGGTAGTACAATGAGCCGTGAAGAGGCTGAGAGAGCGGTTTTCGAGACGTATAGGCGTGGACTAGAGTCTCTACCCCTTATTCAAGACAGCGACCAGTTATGGGTGTACCCTGTTCAAGGAGCCCCTTTTAAAGATCTCCTGCTGAGATCAGCTAGACTAGCTAGTAGACTTCCATACCACGTATACGCTGTTGGGTCGCCGACTGTTATGTTGGAGAAGTATAAGTATGCTGAGCTAGTAGAATTAGTTGCAATAGTTAGAGCACACATACCCCCCGATAGACCTCTCCACGTATTTGGCGTTGGGCACCCAATGATAATACCGTTTCTAGTTGCAGTTGGAGCAGATATGTTTGATAGTAGTAGCTATATACTCTATGCTCGCGATGGGAGGTACCTCTCAGAGGAGGGCACGAAGAATATTCGCGAATTAGAGTACTTCCCGTGCGCGTGCCCCGTGTGCTCTAAGTACACGCCTCAGGATCTATTAGAAATGCAGCGACCTGAGAGGGAAAAGCTTTTAGCAATTCACAACCTCTACGTACTCCACAAGGAAATTAAGGTAGTTAAACAGGCGATCAGAGAGAATAGATTATGGGAGCTTCTCGAGTGGAGAGCTAGTGCGCACCCCAGCCTCAAGGAGGCTTTCTTAGCCTTACTAAAGCTTAGAGCACTCCTCGAGAAGTTCGCATCAAAGGCTAATCCGAGTGGAAAAGCCATATTACTAATAAGTGAGTTCTCGCGGTTTAATCCAAGAGTAGCCTTAAATGTCAAAGAAGCTAACAATATGCTGGCGAAACGTGTGGAAAATAAAGTAGTAATTCTGATACCAGCTTACAAAAAGCCCTACACTACGCAGAAGGAGTATAAGACTCTCTCCGAGGCCTATAAAGCTAGCACTAGTGTGGAAATACTGTTTATACACCCACTATTGGGCATAATACCTCCTGAACTCACTTCGACATACCCATTCTATCAGCACGAATGCCGTATCTCTAGGAGAACTCTCGGTGTGGAATCACTCAGAGATCATATCAGAGCGCTTGCTAGTAGTAAACCCTCGAAGATAGTTCTAGTTATTGGAGCCTGGTTAAATAATCGTGTAGCTGATAAATTACTAAAAGGACTTAAAGATATTCACGTAGAGATTACTACATGTAAGTTGAGCGAGGCGCTCTCTCTAATTCCTCCACAGTCCTCTTGAACTTCTCTTTTTCAGCCTCAATAGCTTCTAATATCGTCGCCTCTTCTATTAGCTTATCTGTTCTCATCTCCACACCGAGGATTTTACTAATAACGTCTACGGCTACGGCGCTGGCGCGGGGATCAGGCTTGAAGGGCTCGGTGAAGGGGAGTATAACAACGCCCTTTAAGCCGTAAGCTTTCACAAACATCATGGTTAAAGCCAATAGCCCCACAATATACCTATCTTCGAGAATATTAGCTTCGAGCTTAGTTATCGGGTCGTTTAATGGGATCCACCTGTACTTCTCTTCGGGGCTACTCCTGTATTCCTGGTCGAGCCCACCAACTAGTATAACCTCTTTAACGCCCAATCTCTTAGCGAATTTAGCTATGAACTCTGTATAGGCGGTCTTTTCTACGTCACTTGGAATAGCATTGTTAACTACTACTACAACTTTATTATTACCCACGGGTCCCGCGTAGACCTCAAATGGGTAAATTAAATCGAGGTCTCTCGTGTACATCGTGACATCTGGTATATACTTAGTTTTAATGAAACCTATTTTTCGTAAACCCAGCTCTCTAGCTAGATATCGTGTCGTAATGTAGCCTACTAGTCCAAATCCCTGGTAACCAGTTATGAAGTACGAGTCTTTAAGCTCTCTAAGACTGAGTGAACTAGTTAATGGAACAAATTTAATTCGTCTCAACTCTCTTAACACCTTCACGTACTTTTACAGCTCCTCCACGCTTATAATACACCATTTCCCATCCAGCTACTAAAGCTCTCCCCACAGCTAAAAGCCTCCCGTTCGCGTCTACGACTAATACTTCATCGTCTGGTCTAATAGCGGGGTCAGCCATTAATACGTGTTTGCAGAAGAGAGTTCTGCCGCTTGCTATAAACTCCGCGTAATCGTCTTTAACATAGACTCTCATGTGGGGGTGTGGGAGAATTTTATTCAACTCTACTCCAGCTGGAATGTAGAGATTAAATCTGTAATCTCGAGCTCTTAGCGCGAGATATTTACTACCGTTTCTGATCACTAGGCGTACTCGATTAGTGTTTGGACTAATAATTACATACACATCGTCGGGAATGAATAATGCACCGGGTACTCTGAACTGAAACTCGGCTATACTTCGAAGTTCTGCTAATTCATTAGAGGTTGGCCGTCTTGCTATCACTGCTAGACACCTACTTATACATGTGTTAATTTAGTCTCACTTCTTAGCGTTTCGAGTGGGAGACCTCGGAGAGTCTTCTTGTTTCTGACTTTTTCAATGCCCTTTAAAAGGTCTTCGAGTACTATGTAAGTCCTTCCATTTCTAATTGCATAGTACCCTGCTTCCGTCACGGCTAATTTAATTTCAGCACCACTAAATCCCTCAGTAAGGTGAGCAAGCAAATCGTAGTCTATGGGCTCTTTGACTTTGACTCTCCTTAAGTGTATTTTAAATATCTCGATTCTCCCCTTCTTATCAGGTAATGGAATCTCTATTATTCTATCGAGTCGACCAGGTCTGAGTATAGCGGGGTCCAAGACGTCAATCCTATTAGTTGCCGCTATGATCTTGACTCTATCTAGTGGCTTAAAGCCGTCTATCTCGGCTAGTAATTGCATAAAAGTTCTCTGCACTTCTCTCTCGCCACTAGTACCAATTTCCAGCCTGCGCGAGGCTATAGCGTCGATCTCGTCAATAAAGACTATTGCCGGGGCTTTTTTCCTAGCGTAGTTAAATAGCTCTCTTACTATTCTAGCTCCCTCACCAATATACTTTTGAACCAACTCACTCCCCACTAAAGCTATAAATGTGGCGCCACTCTCAGCGGCTACAGCTTTAGCTAGAAGAGTCTTGCCACAGCCCGGTGGACCATATAATAGGACTCCTTTAGGGGGCTCTATACCTAGTTCCGCGAAGAGCTCTGGACGTTTTAGTGGTAGCTCTACGACCTCTCTAAGCTCCTGTATTTGCTCATCGAGTCCTCCAATATCACTATATCTCACATTTGGTTTCTCAATAACCTCCATTAACTGAACCAGTGGATCTACTCGGTCGGGTAATATACTGACAATAGCTGATCCTCGCTGATTTAGCGCGACTCTACTACCTGGGCGCAACTGAGAAACATCTACATCACCAGTCACGTCGACAATAAAGCTCGGACCATTACTACTCTTGACTACTACTTTACCCCCCGGTAGGATGTCTTCTACATAGGCTTCGATAAGTGGTGGTGATATTAGCTTCTCTATTTCTCTCCGGTAGAACTCGACTTTTCGAAGTAGTCTCTTACGCTCTTCTTCTAACCGCTTAACCTGTAGTTCCAAGTACTTTACATAGTCCTCGTCACCCTCTATTAGCACACTGATCTCTTCCTTACCGCTTGCACTCTCATCTCTGAAATCGTTATTCATAACTAGACCCGTGAATATAATGGTCTAGTGAATATGTTTTAAGAAGGGGGTTGCGTGTCGTATTACTGTGAAATGTGCGGTAGGGAAGTAGATGCTAAGGTGGCTAAGAGAGCTGTAGTTGAAGGCTCACCTCTTATTTTATGTCCCGAGTGCTACTCTAAGTTATCGAGGAAGAGCACTATTCGCGAAGAATCTCTAGAGAGAGCTAGGAGCACTCAGCAGTTGAAAAGTGTGCAACAGACTAGTGTTGCGAGGTCGTCTAGATCAGTTGTAGGCCAGGCGCGAATCGCAGAGACTTACGAAATAGTCGAGAACTATCACCAACTAATTAAAAGTGCTAGGGAGAAATTCGGCTGGAGCCAGGAGGTCTTAGCTAGTAAAGTAGGCGAGAGTGTTAATACTATAAGGAGAATTGAAGCTGGCAAACTAAAACCTACTATTGAATTAGCTAGAAAACTAGAGAGAGTACTTAAAATCAAATTATTAGAGCCGGTTGTGGCAGAACCATTAAATCATGTTTCGTCTAGTAGAGTAGAGGACTTGACAATTGGCGATTTAATTGATACGAGAAAGTACGGTGAGAAGACTAGTAAGGGGTCTCGTTGAGAGTCTACGTGCTCATACCTAAAAAGTACAGAAGATTTCTCGACGAGGAATTAGCACTTGTTAAAACTCTCTATAGAGACAGGGACATAGTTAACTACGAAATAGTTAAAAGTCAAACTCGCAAAACATATTTATCTAGTAAAAAGCTGGAGGAGCTGAAACAGCTCGATTTCGACAAATTAATAGTAATGGATAGATTGAAGCCGTCACAACTAATTAACCTCATGAGAGAGCTTAAACGAGAAGTTATTGATAGAGTACTGTTAATACTTGAGGTATTCGCACTACACGCCGGTTCTCGAGAAGCACATATGCAAATAGAGCTTGCTAAGTTAAAATACACACTGCCACTAGTGAAGGAGGCAATAAGATACGCTAAGTTAGGCGAATTACACGGTTTTCTGGGTGCTGGTAGGTATGGATACGAGAAGTACTATTTAATGTTAAAGAAGAAAGAGGCGCGTCTTCGTAGAGAGACCGAGAACTTGCGATTAATTAGAGACGTGCAGAGAAAGGCGCGGAGAGATCTGGGGTTACCACACGTCGTTATTGTGGGATACACGTGTGCCGGCAAGACGAGTCTATTTAATGCTATTACTAAACTGGCCATGCCAGTGGGGCCCGAGCCCTTCACCACTCTAACACCTAAGGCTTATAGAGTCAACTACAAGAATGCGAGTTTTATACTAATTGACACTGTTGGCTTTATTAGAGACATTCCTCCTGAGATCATTGAGGCGTTCTACGCTACACTAGAAGAAGTGGCAGAGGCAGATTTAATTATAAACGTTATTGATGCATCAAAACCACTACACAGCATTATTGGAGAGATCAATACTACTCGCGAGATTCTGAGGAAAATAGGTGCTGAAGGAAAACCTGTAATACACGCTCTAAATAAAATTGACATAGCACCCTCTCTAGAGACCACTATTAAGGAGGTTAGTAAACACGTTGGCGACGTCAACGCGGTTGTTCCAATATCATGTGTTAAAGGTACGAATATAGATCTGCTACTAGAAAGAGTTTACGTTGAACTGAGTAAGAGGTGTCTTCTCAATGAGAAGAATTTACGTCTTGAGATACGGTCACAGGCCTGAGAGGGATAAGAGAGTAACTACTCACGTTGCTCTAGTTGCGCGGGCATTTGGGGCTAACGGGTTTATTCTAGGAGACGTAGTGGATGAGGGTGTTTACAGGAGCATAGTTAAGGTAGTAGAGTTGTGGGGCGGAGATTTCCACGTTGAAATGGGCGTGAACTCGGAGAACTACTGCACTTCGTGGAAAAAGAGTAATGGCATTATTGTCCACTTAACTATGTATGGATTACACGTAGATAGTGTTATAGATGAAATTAGGCGTGATAGCAGAGATCTCCTTATAGTCGTCGGGGCGAAGAAAGTGCCTAGATTTTTCTATGAAATAGCAGATTACAATGTTGCTATTGGTCACCAGCCGCACTCAGAAGTCGCAGCGCTAGCAGTATTTCTAGACAGGCTCTTTGAAGGCAGAGAACTGTACTTAAGGTTTCCTAATGCTAAACTAGAAGTAATTCCATCACCTCGTGGAAAACTCGTGAGGAAAGTGGAGAGTACACACTAATAGCTATAAACGAGAAATCTAGTTACACAGCTGCCAGCTACGCCGTCATTCTATCCAGCAGGCCAGTAACTAGTAGGCGCAATTTCACTTAGTAGTGTGTACTAGCCCATCACACGAATACGTCGACAGCTAGAACTGACTTACTGGGATTCCCGGGATTTAAATTATTATTAAGTGTGCGGCGGCCGGGATTTGAACCCGGGATCTCCGGCGTGGCAGGCCGGCGTCCTAGTCCAGGCTAGACGACCGCCGCTCTCTACTCTACTAGGAATTAGTTACTCCTGACGTTTTTAAGTATTAGTGTTTTTGTTTCTAAGCAGTTTTCCTCGCGAAGTAGTAGTGTGAAGTAGTATGAGTGTACATAGTGTCTATTGTGTGTGCCGCCGCCGGGATTTGAACCCGGGTCACGGGCTCGAAAGGCCCGCATACTTGACCGGGCTATACTACGGCGGCGTCTGTAGAGGACTTAGTCTTTAAACGACTTATAAGTTTGTCTGCCGGTGTTCAGGGAGGCTACTTTAATAGCTATTACCGTGTTGAGGTTAATGTGGTACGAAACCACTTATTTACCAATATTAGTCTGGACGATTATAGTGAATACATGGAGGTAAATATGCCCGAGCTCAGATCAGGCCTTGTATTTGCGGCCGGCTACGCTGATAAATTGAGAAGAGTGGTGTTTGCGCAGTTAAAAGACTATATTAAAAAGGACAAGGAGTTTGGAAAACAAGTACCAATGTATATTGCGAGGTTAAATAGAGCTCTTTACACTCTACTTGTAGAGGAGTTAAAGCTGGATAAATTTGACGTGGTTAGAATTACTATTAGTTACGACGTGGACGAAGTCAATAAATTAATTGTGTGGAAGTGGGATACGCTCAAAGTAGAAATCTACAAGAGAGTGCCACCTGAAAACTACGCAGATATTATGAAGAAATTTATAGAAAAGGCACCAGCACTGGCTGTTGAAGTAGTCAGATTTAATATTAACAAGCTAGGAGAGACGTTCGACGGTGACATAATATACTCAATTAAAATAGGTGAGAGAGAAGTAGGGGTTCTTGAGGTTTTACCAATAGATGAAAACGCAGTAATCCTTAAGAAGGCAGCTGTGCTTGAACCCACAACAGCTGTATTTGAAAAAGTAAAGTTACCGTTAAATGGCAAGTCTCTAGAAGAAGTGTTAGTTGAGCAGTTAGGTAAAATAATGGAAGTGGCGAGGCACGTAGATACAAAGGAGGCTTTACAAGTCATAAACGCCATTAGGAGTAGGCTCCAGATAGCTCCTATTGAGAAACCAATTGAAGAAGTGGAAGAGGGCACTGAAGAAGAGTAGTGTACTTCAATCGTCCCGAAATCGCTTAACCCCCTAATTTTATTTTTAACTCATACCTCAACTCCACGTCGATTTAGCACATCTGCTTTCTATTCTTTAATCCTTCAGTATTAATTAGGCTAGGAAATTTAGGGTATTGTGTGTTGGTGGTGTTATAGTTTAGAGCACTCTTGGGGGTAATTTTCTAGTAGACCCTCCCTCTCCCAGAAACAGCCATGCAATTGGGGGAGGGAAAGTTTATAAGTTTCCAGGGTAGAATTTTTTACTAGGGGGGTGCTTATGGAGGTTCAGGTAATTAAAAAGGTTGTTGGTAGACACGTATACGGGGAGCTTTACGGTTGCGATCCAGCGCTACTTATGGATGAGGAGTATCTAGCAAATGTAGTAAAAGAAGCCGTTAGAGTTGGGGGGTTTACCCTCTTAGATGTAAAGACGTGGAAAATATGGCCAGGTGTGAGCGTAGTTGCAATTATACTAGAGAGTCACGTTGCTATACACACGTGGCCCGAACACGCATTTGCTACAGTTGACGTGTATACTTGTGGAGTTAAAGGAGATCCCTTTAAGGCCTTCAACTATATAGTTGAAAAGCTCAGAGCTAAGAAATACACAGTAAAGTTCACGTCTAGAGATTACGAAGAGCCAGTATAACCCTCTAGCAGTTACGTGGAGACAGCGCCACCGTGTCGCGATAAATAGATCTTACAGTCTCCGGCTCTGGTCTTATTTTAAATGACGAGATCAAGTGTAGATGTAGTAGTTATCGGCGGCGGTCCCGCCGGGTTACTGGTCGCTTCTAAGATCAGGAACCTGGAAGTCCTAGTCTTCGAGGAGCACTCTCAAGTAGGACTACCTAAACACTGCGCCGGTATAGTGGGTCGTGCTACGGCTAGAATTATTAGTAAAGAGCTTTCTCCGAGAATAATTGACCACAAGTATAACCAGGTGTATTTTATTGCGCCGGCGTTTAAAGTCAACCTTATATTTGATCGAGACGTAGCTTTTCACGTAAATAGGCCACTACTTGAGAGTATACTTGCTACAAGAGTAGAGTCTCTCGGACATAGAATAATATATAACAGCAGAGCGGTTCCGAAATCATTAGGCACTGTCTACGTGCGTGGAGAGGTCTATAGATACAGGTACTTAGTGGCGGCTGATGGTGCTTACAGTATTTCTAGAAAGACATTTGTGAGTAGCAAATTCGAGTTCTTAGTAGGACTGCAAATGCGCGTTAAGACTAGAGATCTTGACGAGAGGACTCTCTACATCATTTACACAGATATAGTGCCCGACTTTTTTGCGTGGATTATACCACTAGGAGGTGAAGCATTAATAGGCACGGCTTCTCGTGATGTTTTAAACGTCGACAAGGCTCTCTCTTTCATTCAGAGAATACTAGGAGTCTCTCAACAAACTATCTGTGAAAAATTCGGAGGTTTAATACCAGCGCATAAACCACTTAGAAGACCTGTAATTTATGGTAGTGTAGTGTTTCATGGTGATAGCGTACCGCTCACTAAACCGTACACAGGCGGTGGACTGTATTACATATTTAAACTGTCACCCCTCTTGGCGAGATTACTAGAGAGTAACAGGCTCGAGGACTACAACACTATATATACTAGGGCTTTCTACTCAAAGAACTTACTAGAGAGACTTAGTGTACAGTTTCTCAGAAAACTGAGCATGTACTATTTACCAGCTGAAATCACGCGCAGGCTTCACTCCCTCAATCTAGTCAGGGGAGAGGATTTCGACGATCACTATAGACTAGTACTGAAGGCATTTAGTGTACTACCACTACTAGGTGGCGAGATCTTTTTAAGTACGCTTAAAGCACTTCAAAATGCTCTCTACTAGAGTGTTAATAGCGCGCATGACTTCGTCTGAAATGCTTACTCCTATATCCAGGTTCTTGGGGTATATGCCCACTACGCGGATTTCTCTCACAGGAGAGGAACTTTTAATTAAGTCTAGTACTAATTTGAGTGGAATGTTGTGTGTTGTTAATAGGCTAACACCCTCAAGAATCTCTAGGTCACCAGCATATACAAGGTCGCCAGGGCTTCCACCACTAAAGAGCGCAGCGTCGAATATTAAAAGCCTCTCTGGGCTTCTCTCTATAATTATATCCAGGCAGTTTTCAACTCCATATTCACACTTAACGCACTCTACTCCGCTCTGGTTTAATATATCACACAAAACAAGGCCGGCCTGGTCATCGCTTCGAAGAGGAGAGCCCACACCTAAAATTAATGTCTTCTCACTGAAAAAATCACAGGGTATCAATATTTACACGCTACCTCGGGGCATTACTAGCTCTTCTCAACAAGTCCTCCCACACGGCGTCAACGTATTCTTGTAACTGCTTTACCAGTTCTCTATTCTCTGGTCTTAGTAAGTGCCTGAATCTACCTTGAATTTCGAGGAATTTCTCTATTGGTTGTTTAAGTGATGGATTTCTAGCTATCACTAAGCTTCTATCTGTTAATAGATAGCCCGTCTCTGGACTCCACTCCCAGAGCGGGAAGTAGCATGTGTCTACAGCTCTTCTCAGTACTTCAACTGCTAGAGACTCCTCTACTCTCCAGCCTCTATCACAACTAGCAAGCGCGTGTATAAAGGCAGGCCCGTTTACCTCTATGCCTTTTCTAACCTTCTTTATGAAGTCAACCCAGTGGGCGGGCGTAGCTGTAGCTACGTACGGTATTTTGTGCGCCACCATGATCTCTGCAATAGGCTTTTTGTGCTGAATTTTACCTGGAAGTACCTTACCCACAGGCGTTGTAGTTGTCCATGCAAATTTAGGAGTTCCACCGGATCTCTGGATACCAGTGTTCATGTAGGCTTCGTTGTCGTAGAGTATGTAGAGAACGTCGTCCCCTCTCTCAGCCATACCACTGAGTGCCTGGAATCCTATATCATACGTGCCGCCATCACCGGCAAATACTACCACGTCCACGTGATCGTATTTTAGCCTACCAGTTTTCTTGAGCGCGTTAATAGCGGCGTAAATGCCACTAGCAGTAGCAGCGGCGTTCTCAAACGCGTTGTGAATCCATGGCACAGCCCAGCTAGTCCATGGATATATACTAGTGGACACCTCAAGACACCCGGTTGGCGAGACTACTATAGTCGGCCCTCTAAACGCGAAACTCGCTAATTTCACTACTAAGGGAGCCGTACACCCGGCACACAATCTATGCCCTGGTAACAGCGCACTCCTCCTCTGCTCGGCGAGCTGTCTTAGATTAAGTAGCAGTGGCAGCGGCTCTTTCTGCCCTGGCTCAAATATCCAGACTTTGTACTGGGGTATATCTGATCGAGCGCTCGTCACTCTCTCACCCCTAAATACCTCATTGTTTTCTCCTCAGGGACATAGCCTTTCTTCAAGTCCTCTCTAAGTTCTTCAATTAACTTCTGCACTAATTCTGGTGACAAGTCTCTACCTCCAAGTCCATATATGTAGTTTACTACTATAGGTCTCTCTTTTACATTGTAGAGACTCGAAATAACGTCTAAGTAGAGAGCTCCGAGTGTCCCCGGACTTGCCGCTCTGTCTAGTACAGCAACTAGTTTCACATCTCGAAGTAGCTCAGCTACGCGTTTACGTGGAAATGGTCTAAACGACCTTACTCTGAGAACACCGATTTTAATACCTCTTTCTCTCGCTTTTTTCACGACACTGCGTACTGTCCCAGCACTACTACCCATAACAACAATGGCTATTTCAGCGTCGTCAATTCCATATGGGTCTACTAGTCCATCGCCATACCTTCTGCCTGTCAGCTCATACCACTTCTCATTGACTTCACTTATCACTCTTTCAGCGCGCTTCATGGCTTCTACTTGCTGGACTTTAATCTCGAAGTAGTAATCGTAAAAAGCCAACATACCCATGCTTAATGGCCTAGCAGGGTTTAGTACATACTCTACTTCTTCGTCAAAGTAGTCGACTTTTACTTTGACGGGTTTTCGAGGACCTCCGAGAAATTCGTACACAGCTTCATCTGGTAGTACGTAAAGATTCTCCATAGTGTGACTTAAAAAGAACCCGTCCAAGTGAACAGAAACTGGGAGTTGCACTTCTGGGTGTTCAGCTATTTTGAAAGCCTGTATCGTAGTATCATACGCTTCCTGGACATTCTCGACGAAGAGCATTATCCAGCCTGAATCCCTCATTAAATAGGCATCGCTGTGATCATTGTGTATATTTATAGGCGCGGAGAGCGCTCTGTTCGTCACGGCCATCACAATTGGTAGACGTAGACCAGAAGCTATATAAAGTGTCTCGACCATTAATGCTAATCCCTGACTACACGTTGATGTAAAAGCGCGCGCTCCTACAGCGGCGGCCCCTATACAGGCACTCATAGCGGAGTGCTCAGATTCTACGTGTATAAACTCTGTGTGTACTTCACCGTTAGCAACAAACTCAGAGAACTTCTCGACAATAATAGTCTGAGGTGTTATTGGGTAGGCTGCAACTACATCTACGTAACTCTGTTTAATAGCATATGCCACTGCTTCGTCGCCATTAAGTGCTAACATAATTTGCTTCTCTTTAGGATATTTAGGTGAAGCCTCAAGAGCGCTCATATCTACTCGCCCCCGAACTCTGGAACCATAGATATGGCTTTAACTGGACACTCGTGTGCACATATGCCACAGCCTTTACAGTAATTGTAGTCTACTTCTACTTTAGACCCATCCCATATTATTGCGGGCTCGGGACAGTAAAGCCAGCATATTAAGCACTTTGTACACTTCTTCTGATCTATTATTGGCCTCATTGCTCTCCAATCGCCTGTTTTGACTTCCGTTGACAGCCTAAATCCTACACCTCCAATTGGTATTTCTCTCCAAGACTTAAGACTCACGTCTTTACACCTCTATAGTCTCGTTCATTGCGCGCTCAATTAAAATAATATTCTTTTCTGCTATAGGTCCGCTGAATCTATCCATAACGGCTTTTTTGACATCTTCGAATCTCACTACGTGTTTAAGCCTGAGTAGTCCTCCTATCATAGCTGTGTTGGTAGTTCTGGTTTTTAGGATTTCGAGAGCTAGTTTAGAAGCTGGTACTAGAAGTACTCTAAAATCTCCACGCTTAATTCCCAGCTTTTCAAGCACTGCATTAACGTCGCCTGTATAGTTAGTTATTATTACTCCGCCGGGCTTGAGCCCCTCAATTATTTTCGGTGATAAGAGCGTGTAGTCTAGTACGATGACAATGTCTGGCTCGTAGATCATGCCGTGAATCTCTATAGGCTCGTCGCTTATTCTCGTAAAGCTCAATACCGGCGCACCGGATCTCTCGGGTCCAAAAGCTGGGAAGCTTTGCGCGTACTTCCCTCCATATATAGCAGCTAAGGCAACTATGTTACTGGCAGTCCATACTCCTTGACCTCCTCTACCATGCCATCGAATCTCAATCATCACTTCAAGACACACCTCTTTGAGCCTCTTTGAGACTCTAAGTCTCTCTAAACGTTTTTAATTTTTAACTAGCAACTTTACCTCCAGCTATGTAGAATTATGTAGAGAGATAATCTAGTTTTTTACTTTGAACCGTTTTTAAGATTTAGTGGTGTGAAATTTGAGTGCTCTTGATTTAACAAGTTCGCCGGTGCTTGTCCGGGAGTATGGAAAAGTCAGAGTTTGCGTGATTATAGATAGATGTAAAGAGTGTGGACTCTGCATAGCTGTTTGCCCGGTGAAAGTACTCGTGAAATCTAATGTCTTAAACAAGTATGGCTACCACCCGCCAGACCCACTTAATATTGAAAAGTGTATTGGCTGTAGACTCTGCGAGTATAACTGCCCCGATTTCGCAATATTTGTTGAAAAGGTGGGGTAGTGTGAAAAGAACTTTCACGTCAGGCAATATAGCAGTAGCTGAGGGGGCTATTACAGCAGGTTTGAAGTTCTACGCTGGTTACCCAATAACTCCTAGCTCGGAGATAATGGAATACCTCGCGGAGAAACTACCTAAATTAGGCGGCGTTGTCATTCAAATGGAAGACGAAATTGCCTCTATAAACGCAGTTATAGGTGCCTCCTGGGCTGGTGTTAAAGCGATGACGGCTACGTCGGGTCCTGGCTTCTCTTTAATGGCGGAGGCTATGGGATTGGCAGTCATAACAGAGACCCCAATTGTAGTTGTTAACGTTATGAGAGCAGGACCCAGTACAGGAGTGCCCACTAAAACTTCTCAATCCGATGTACTGCAGGCAAGGTGGCTTGCGCACGGTGACTACATAATACCCTGTTACGCCCCGTGGAGTGTTCAAGAAGCTTACGACCTCACGATTAAAGCGTTTAATACAGCAGAGCTTTTAAGAACCCCTGTAGTGCTTCTCAGCGACGCCGTAATAGCCCACTTGTGGGAACCCCTCACAATTTACGATGAGGGAGAGGTGACTATTATCAACAGAAAAGTGCCTAAAACCGGGGAGAAGGTTCTGCCCTATAAACCAGACCCGGATTTAGTGCCTCCTATGCCTGTGTTTGGAAAAGGCTTCAAGACCCTCGTGGAGTCTCTTATTCATGATGAAAGAGGCTATTACGCACCACGAGATGATAGTTACAAAGCCCTGCTAATGCGCCTGCACTTAAAGATTCTAAAGAGACTAGACTACATATTTGACTACGAGGCGTATTACTGCGATGAAGAGTGCGAGTACGCAGTAGTATCCTATGGCTCTACTGCTAGAGTGGCATATCTAGCCACGCTAGAATTACGTAAACGCGGGTATAAAGTCTGTATGTTGAGATTAAAGACTCTGTGGCCATTAGACGCAGAGAGACTGAGAAAAGCTTGTAGGGCTAGCAAAATTATTGTTGTTGAAAACAATATAGGCAAGATATACATGGATATCGACAGGATCTATAAGGACCGAGAGGTGTATTCAGCCCCGCTATTAAGTCTAGAACTACCCTCATTAAGAGAAGTTATGGAGGTGATCAGTACATGGCTGTAAAGTCGCTGGAGACTATACACCCGCTAGATAGGCACTTGAGACTCGATAGACTTCCAACAATGTACTGTCCCGGCTGTGGTATTGGAATAGCGCTGGGAGCCATGTTTAGAGCGCTCGATAGAAGAATTAGAGAGGGAGTCATAGACCCCCATAAAGTTGTCTGGGTCGGAGGCATAGGATGTAGTAGTAGGGCGACGCTATATGTAAACTATGATGCGGCTCACGTTATACACGGAAGAGCTATAGCCTTCGCTACAGGTGTTGTGCTATCAAACCCGGAGCTCAAAGTCATAGTTATAGGCGGTGATGGGGATATTGCTGGAATTGGCGGTAATCACTTAATACACGCTGCGAAGAGAAATATTGATATGATAGTTGTAATGATTACTAATTTTGTGTATGCAATGACAGGAGGTCAAGTAGCACCGACTACGCCTGTGGGAGTTAAGACTACTACTACTCCATATGGGAATCCAGAACCCCCATTAAACGTTATAAAGCTAGTAGCGTCGTTAAATGCTAACTACGTAGCCAGAGCTAGTATTACAACACCTCACTATATCGAGAACTTCTTCTACAAGGCGCTGGGCATGAAGGGATTTAGGTTTATAGAAATAATAAGCACGTGTCCGGAAGTATATGGGCGTCACATAGGTTTAAGAGATCCCGTTGAAATGTACAATGCTTTAAAGAAGAGAGTAAAGTATAAACAAAAGGTTAGTATCGAAGAGGCGAATATTAGCTGGGAAGAGGGCATAGTAATAGGGGAATTTGTAGAGCGTAATGAACCATCCTACCTAGAACTACTCGGAAAGGTGTATACTAAGTGAAGTGGGAGATATTAATTGTGGGTCGCGGAGGGCAGGGAGTGCTACTACTTGGAAGGATAATTGGCCTCTCTGCAACTAAGTATGGAAATTACTATGCTACTCTAACAGAGAGCTATGCAGCTGAAACGCGCGGCGGGGAGAGTAGAGTAGATTTAGTTGTCTCCACGTCTCCCGACGACGCTAAGTGTGTTAGAGTTGAAAACGCGAATGTAGCTATAATCATGTACCCCTTTAATATCAACAAGTACAAGTCGCTATTAAGCAAAGACGCATTAGTAATAATTGACGCGGAGTATGTTGATCCAGAGCCGTTTAAGGAGTATAGACTAGTAGCTCGCAGATTTAGTGAAATAGCAGAGAAGAATATCGGGACTCGTAGAGTAGCAAATATAGTCATCTTAGGCAAACTAATACGTGAGACAGGTATGCTTAAACTAGAACAAGTAAAGTTAGCACTAGAAGAGCTAATACCAAAGAATTGGCTTAACGAGAATATTAAAGCCCTAGAACTGGGATATAGCATCCCCTAAATTGACGGTTAAAGGATAAAAAGCCCACAAGAATTAAAGTTTCCACTTGAAAGGGCCGGTAGCTCAGCCTGGAAGAGCGCCGCCCTCGCACGGCGGAGGTCCCGGGTTCAAATCCCGGCCGGTCCACACATTTCAATCTGGTTACTCCACTACCTAAGTTTTAGTTTCATAAATATTTAATTTTAGTCTGCCGGTAGGATTTCAAACTCTCCGTTCTTGTAGATGACGACTTTGATATCTCGGTCAAGGATAGGCTTTTTCACACCAACTCTGTAGCGTAGTTGGGAGTAAATATAAGTAAAGTCTCCTTTGAGCTTAATTCCTAGTTCATCCGCTCTGCGCAGAATTATTGCGGGGATCTCGACGAGCCTCGTTCCTGAATTGATCACGAATACAACTCTGGAGAGGAGTTCTCGATAAATACTGAGAGTTTTCTCAGCGAGTAGTATTTTTCTCTTAGCTGACCTCTCAAGGGCAGATACAGTTGTCCTAGAGACTCCTAGTATTTCTGCGACTTCTCGCTGAGTCAACCCTTGAGCTCTCAGCTTCAATACAGTATACTCTTTCTCCGTGAAGAGTCCATAGTAGTTTTTCTTAGATGTCGACTTATACCTCTTCATAATAGAATTCACGAGTATACAGGTAATTAACACTACATGTGATCACATGTATGAATAGTATTGCTGTTTATCACTAGGTGTAACGGGTACCCACTCATTGAAACCTGAAACTATTGCTAAGTACGTGTTAATGAGCTTGTAAAGTGTTTTAATGAAGTAAGGTTTACCGTGTTTTTCGATCTCTTCACTAAAGACCTCCATGTTTATGACTATTACTTGCGGGTCGCTAATTACAGGCTTAACAGCTATTTTGCAGTCAACACATACTAGTAAGGCTTTCAAGAGAATACTGTGAAGCAGTTTTACTTTCTCACTTGTACTTAGTTTTTCTAATTCTCTCCTATGTTCGGGTGAGATAGCAATTCCGAGTATAAGTACAATTCTATCTCTCTTATCACTTGGGTTAATAATGGAGAACTTAATGCTCGGAACACCAGGAGTCGAGACATTAAGCCCCCATGCTACTCCCGGGAGATTTAAATTCTCCATACTACTAACACTGTATGATTCTTCTAGTAACCACTTCGTAATAAGTTCTTTGACATTCACTCATTAACACCCATTAGATTAATGTAGCAATATGCGTATTTCTCTTTTTCCACTATAGCTAGGCTTATAACGAAAGACCAGCCCTCAGATTTAAAAGAAGACATAGATTACTACAGGTAATTTAAACAGAGCAAATTGGAGAGGAGTCTTTGTCGATTCGAGTACTATTTGCTGTAGTGAATAGAGCTAATAAGCTGGTGGCAACTGTGAGCGAAGAAATCCCGGAGGCTCTTAAACTGAAAGTACTAAAAAATGAGAGGTTCTCAGAGAGCAAAATGCAACTAAGAGTACCTTAGCAGAGGACTCGGAGCGTTTTGTACTGGCTAGATCGGATTCTAATGCAATAGAGCTTCTTGAGAAAACAAAATTAAAATATCCAGAGGTGTACGCAGTCCTAGTAAGAGAACTTTACGAGGCCTTAAAGAGTGTAGAGTCAATAGGGCAAATGACATACTCGTCTAGAGCATTATTAGAATGTTAATGTTAAATCTCGATGTTAAACCAGATATAAAAATAAAATTTGTAAAGCGCGGCAGTGAAGTTGATTTAAAAGAGTACTTGGAGTGACTGTTTGTCCCTAATAGGAAAGGTCTAAGAGTGTGGAGCTCGTCATAATATTTCTAAACATATAAAGTGCCAGTGTTGCGGCAACTAGATCAGCCGTAGCGCCCGGGTTTAGCCCTCTCACGTGTAATTCCCTGTCAAATTCGAGCACTGCATTAATCCAGTTACTATTTGAATTTAAAACAGTGTCGAGAACGCTCGCAGCTCTTGAGGATATCTCCTTAGCTACGTCGCGGCCGTGCTTTAAGTATATAACTGTGTCGAGATTGCGAGATAATAGATATAAATAGGTCTCGACGATTGACCTATTTAGTTCTTTATTTTTAGACACCCTTGATCTAAGGAAGCGCTCGGCTTCAAGACATTGTGAGAAGCCATTTATGGCTTCTCTCGCCACAATGTCGAAATTGGAGCTATATTGTAGAATGTCATATAGTCGCTGATTTCTCTCTAAGAGTTTCTTTCTATACAGCGGATCCCATACATTAACAAATTGAGCTGTATAATCACACGGCTTGATGTAACTAGGAGAAGCTAATCTTATAGCCATATAGTAGTAAATGGAGTCTAATACAGTTGTTGATCTTATCACATCGCTGGAGTAGCTAGTTATGTCTTCAACACGAACACACTCGTTAAGAATGCATTTTCCAGCTGACACGCTGAGTAGAGATAATAATAGTGAGGAGCCTAGACACGTATTACTAGAATTAGCCTTCTTAATAACATCTCTTACAAGTCCATATACCAGGTCTCCTAGAACAGAACCTTTAACGGACCATTTCATGCCCCGTATAATTCCTCTCTTGAAGTACTTATACGCGAGGATTCCCGTTGCTAAAAATGCTTCGTACCTAAGCTTTGGCCTATCTCTAAGTCTGTGGACGTTACCTGGTTTAGGATATGCGGAGACCTCGAGAATTAATGCTAGTGAGAGGGCCTCGGTGAAATCAACTACATATTTTTCCCGGCTTATCTTACCGAGTACCATGTTAGACTACTCTATATTAGCATGTCTTTCTTGCAACTCCGACTCAGTAATACCTAGTTTGTGCATCAACTCGGCTACAATTCCGTCAAGGAATATCATTGTTGTAGCTTCAAATAAAGTGCCGAGGGGTGCAAGCGGCTCGTGAAACCCCAGTACCTGTCTTATATAGTAGTCCTCTTCTTTAGCAAGTTTAGTTCTGCCTGGTATACGCACAATTATATCTGCTAGCTTTCCTAGTGGGCTATCCGGGTAAGATGTTAGAGCTAGTATTTTAGCGCCCAGCGATTTAGCGGCTTCAGCTATAGCTACTACACTCTTAGTTCTACCAGAGCCTGAAACAGCCACGAGTACATCTCCTTTACTCATAGGGGGCAAAATAGTCTCGCCAATGACGTAGACACTAAAGCCCAGATGTAGTAATCTCATAGCAAAGGCTTTAGCGACGAGACCGCTCCGCCCAGCTCCAACGATAAAGACACGTCTACCCTCTTTGTGCGCACTAATAAGAGCATTTATGAAGTTATTCTTTTCATCATCACTTATCAACTCTATTGCCTTCTGAACAAAGTCGAGAATTTCAAGGGCGGCGTCTCTAGTTAATCCACTAACCATATAGCCCTGTCTAGAGATATTCCTTTCTGGGATTTTAAAATTAACTAGTGCAGCGTTAATATAGACGAAGCGAGCTTGAATAGCACTAAAATATTATAAGGCTATTTAATAATAAAAAGAAAACGCCCCGCCACCCTCACACCTTCTAGAGACCCCCGCCAGGGGGTATGAATATGAAGAAGGGCGGTCTGGCGGGGCACAACTCTCCTGATTATTAAAGGGCTTTCCCTGAAATTAGTGACCAGGCTGTTAGGAGTTGACGGCTCTCAGGGTTATTAGACCCTTCGACCCGTGGAAATCCCCTCTCTGCACGTGCCCACGTAAATATTCTCTGCACCCCTACACAGGGTGTAGTCACTTTTGCCTATATTGCTATGCAACAGCGTACATTGGCAGGAGAAGGAGTATTCCTAAAGCGGGCTTCCTGAGGAATGTTAAAAGCGATCTAGCCCTGCTCGAAAAAGATGCTATAATTGAAATGAGTACTAGTAGCGACCCATACCCACCCATCGAGGAGATGCTCGAGTTAACACGGAGAACACTCGCACTTTTAGCTAATTACCCGGTCAAGGTGTTAATTACCACGAAGTCTCATATTGTTGTAAGAGATGCTGACATACTCGTTAAGATACCGTCAGCCGTTATGATAACCATAACTACACTTGACGACAATTTGGCGAAAATAATCGAGCCAGAAGCGCCACCACCAAGTCTTAGACTAAAGGCTATTAAAGAGCTAAGTGCACACGGTGTACCTACGGGAGTTAGAATAGACCCAATAATACCGGGTGTTAATAGTGATGAGTACCACATCGCAGAGTTAGTTGAAAAAGTCATAGAGGCTGGGGCAAGGCACATAGTAACGTCAACGTACAAGGCTAAGTGGGACAGCTTAAATAGACTAGTAGCAGCTTTACCGGACACAGCAAACAAATTGAGAGAGCTTTATGTGCACCGTGGAGTCAAAATACACGGATACATGTACTTACCGAGAGATGTGCGGGAAAGACTACTATCACCAGTAATTAGAGCTACTTTAAGACATGGATTAACAGTCGCAACGTGCAGAGAGGGTCTAGGTCCAGAGTTCTTTAAAGCTCCCTCCTGTGACGGCTCTCATTTAATTAGAAATCGGGTACAGAATTAAATACAAATTAACCGAGAATAAAATTGATGAGTGCACATCCCGGGACGGATCGTTGTATGGGGGATGCTCAAGAGGTCTTTGGGAAAACACCCGAGAAGATATTCGAGTATACAGTGAAATGCCCTGTCTGTGATAGTGATATCAAGGTGTCTGATTACAAGTACATTATACCCTACTACGGCGATATCTTAATTTCAAGTGGTGTGTGTGAAAACTGCGGCTACGTCTACAAGAGTGTCGAGCAGATCGGTGGGTCAGAGCCGCGTAGAGTCATATTTAAAGTTAAGACTCCCAGCGATGTAAACGTCCTTGTAATTAAAAGCAAATATGCTAGAATAGAAATACCCGAATTGGGATTAGTTGCTAAGCCAGGAGTCTACTCGCAAGGCTACATAACAACTATTGAAGGACTAATAGTAAACTTCATCGAGGTACTCAATTCTATATGCAGGGAAAACGAAGTAGATATCTCGAAGTGTTCCGAACTGCTTCAAAAATTAGAAAAGGCTCGAAACGGCGAATTAGAATTCACCATTATAATTTACGATTATACAGGAATTAGTGATATTGTAAGTGACAAGGCTATACGCGAGAAATTAGATGTGGAGAGCGTGTAAAACAATACATTTTAGGTCTAACCGCCTCCGCCTAGAACACGCTAATTATACAAAAACACGAAGGTACTACCACTCGTACTGAAAGACTAATATTTCAGTAATTACACTAGTTAATCATAAATAACTAGCATCTGTGTATGAATTTCACCTTACAGCGTACTCAGTTTGTATTCATTAAAAGAAATACACTCAAATATATATTTAATATCACATAAAAGAAGTTATACATAAATCTGTGCACGTACAAATCATGTAAACAAAAAGGTAGGTTTATAAGCGCGCGTGTTAAAGAATAATAGTGGATAGAATGGAAGGGGGGTAGAAGATGCCAGAGAAGCTAAAATTCTTTGACTTAAAGGCAAAACAGTACTTCGAGACAGACAAATACGAGGTCGTAATAAAGGAGACTAAAAGAGGCAAGATCAAAATAGCCTTTGCTGTCAGTCCATACACAGGCAAGAAATTCGCTAGAATACTAGGACCCGCTAAATAGACAGCTCTTCGAATTTAACTACTAAAAACTCGCTTTTTTAAACTCTCTCCTCTTCACATCCTTGCCACTACTATACTTAAAGCTCTATTTACGTTCCAGTGCAAATAGTGTCTGTTGGCGATCCTTTTAGGCTCTTTTTAAGCATTATTATCTTTTCAAGAGACTCTATGAAGTAGTCTATTTCCTCGAAAGTGTTGTACAAGTAGTAACTAGCTCTAACAGTGCCTTCCAAGCCTAGTCTTCTGTGAAGTGGGTGTGCACAGTGCATTCCAGTCCTCACGGCTATGCCAAACATGTCGAGAGCGGCTCCCACAGTATGGTGATTAAGGCCTTTCACATTAAATGCAATTACACCTGTCTTGTCAGCGGGGTTTCTCGGGCCATAGTACTCCACCTCGTCGCCTAGCTCTTCAAAGCGTTTTAGCGTGTACTTGACTAGCTCTACTTCGTGTTCTCTAATATTCTCCATGCCTATTCTCATTAAGTACTTTGCAGCTTCAGCGAGACCTATAGCTTCAGCGATATTTGGAGTACCCGCTTCAAATCTCCACGGCAATTCGTGCCAAACAACGCTATTGAGAGTTACGTCTATAATCGTATCTCCTCCTACTTTGAACGGCTTCATTTCTTCTAACACGTCCTCCCGGCCCCACAAAACACCCGAGCCTGTAGGACCTAGCATTTTGTGCCCACTAAAAGCGAGAAAGTCTACCCCCAGTTCACGCACATCTGTAGGCATGTGAGGTACGCTTTGAGCCCCATCGGCCACTACTATTGCGCCGACTTCATGGGCTATTTTTACTATCCTCTTAACGTCGTTTATTGTTCCTAGAACATTGCTGGCTATTGGGAACGCGACAACTCTAGTCTTCTCTGTGATGATCTCTTCGAGCTGATCGTATCTCAGATATCCGTCGTTTGTTATATCAACGTACTTAACTCGGGCTTTCTTTAACTGGGCCACAAGTCTCCAAGGCAACATATTGCTGTGGTGATCCATAATTGTAATTATGATCTCGTCGCCTTCTCTAATATTCCAGAGACCCCACCCATAAGCTACCGTGTTTAAAGCTTCTGTAGTATTAGAGACAAATATCACTTCTCTCCACGAGTAAGCATTAATGAACTTAGCTAAAACCTCGTGAGCCTCTTCATACATTCTACTGGCTTCTTGACTGAGAGTATGAAGGCCTCTGTGAACGTTAGCGTAATGTTTTTCATAGAATTCCTGCATTCTACGTATAACCTGTATGGGTTTCTGAGTACTCGCGGCATTATCAAAATATACAATTCTTCTATTATTGACTGTTCTATTGAATATCGGAAAGTCTTTTCTGATCTCCTCTGGATCAAGCATGAAATACTGCCCTAGAAAAATAGTATATTTCAAGTACTTATTAAGCCTAGAAGACACGATATAGAGTTGCGTAGACAGCACGTTTTTAACCGCGAATTTAGCCTACGAGCCCTTTTACACCGAGACCTCAGTAACATGAAGGGCGTATTAGACCCATTTTTAGTGAGCTCTAAGAACTATTAGGATTCCGACACACTTTCCTCCACAATGCGCTATTTTTCGAAGTGGAATAGCGTTATAATAGTGCTTAGTAAGCTCAGCGGACTTCCCTGAGAGAGTGTCTATACAGCTTCTACGTGAGACTTCTATAGTTACTAATTTTGAATTTTGAAAATATCAACTCTCAGAACACTTGGTTCGGTGTCGCTTAATTCTATAATTGCGTAGTACCCGTGCATGAAAGGGCCTGGGTGAACGATAACCGTCCTACCACTGATCGTGTAGCCGCTGTTCTCGTGCACGTGTCCTGTTATCCACAGTAATGGTTTTTCCTCCTCGAGAAATTCTCTAAAAGACTTTGACCCTATGTTTAAACTGTTGACTTTATCGTAGAAGCCGTAAATGGGTTGATGAGTAATTAATATTGTATTTATAGCCTCACCGTAATTAGTGCTCTTAAAGTAATAGATGTGTTCGCGAAACTCCTCTTCGCTAAACTCTATTAGAGTGCTAAATGGACTAATGCCCCCACCACCTACGCCGTAGAAGACATAGTTCTTAAATTTCACCGGGTTTCTATGAAGGTTAATAATTCCACTTTCAACTTCTTTTACATTGAGAAGTGCGGGATCATCACAATTACCTGGAACAAAAAACACGTGGTTAACGCTCAACGCGTTTTTAACTTCGAGTAAGACTCTCTTAGCTGTATTAACGCTCTTAAAGTAGGTGAGGTCTCCCGCTACAATTACTACATCTATTTTTAAGTTAAGCGAAGAGACTTCAAGTGCTAGTTTAGCTAACTTCTTTACTCTCTCATGAATATCACTAATTGCAAGTATCATCATAGCAATCTACCTTGAAGCGTAATAATCCGGACACGTAGACTTAACTCTAACGAGTAGATTAGATATTAGCAAATTTATAGGGAGTTGTAGAGGGGTATGCATGGTTAAATGTAGCTTTTGCGAGAAACCAGCAGTTTACATTAACTCTATAAGTAAGCTCGCTTACTGCAAAAGACACTTCATAGAGTACTTTGAGCGCAGAGTCCGCAGAACGCTTAGAAAGTATGGAATGTTACGCGAAGAAGAGCATATAATCGTAGCTACGAGTGGAGGTAAGGACTCTATAAGCCTACTCCACATAATGATTAAATTAGCGAGAAAGAACCCGAAGTGGAGAGTAACAGCGGTTTTAGTGGACGAGGGTATTAAGGGTTATAGAGAAAAAACTGTTGAAAACCTGGTTAACTACGCAGAGAGATTCAAAGTAGACTATGTAATAGCTAGTTTCAGAGACTACATAGGTATGAGTTTAGATGAGATAGTCCTAGAGGGGCGTAAAAGGAATTTGCCTTACATGCCTTGTAGTTATTGTGGTGTATTCAGAAGATACGTTCTGAGTAGAGTAGCCCGCGAGCTTAAAGCCACTGTTATAGCTACGGCTCATAATATGGATGATATTGTTCAAACGTACTTGATGAACATTATTTCTAATAGCTGGGACAGGGTCTTGACATTAACGCCTGTTAGAGAGTCTGAAAACGGCGAGTTCATTAGGAGAATTAAGCCGTTCTATGAAATACCGGAAAAGGAGTCAGCTCTATATGCTCTACTAAACGACCTCGTAAAGCCAGAGTTTGTTCAATGTCCTTACGTCAAGTACAATATTAGATTCACAATTAGAAAAATGTTAAATGAGCTCGAAGACAAATACCCAGGAGTTAAGTATGGCTTATTGAGGAGCCTGCAGACAATAACGTCATTCTTAAAGAGCCCTCCTGGGATCAAAGAACGCCATAAGTGCATAGTCTGCGGTGAACCCTCATCGCAAAGAATATGTAGAGCCTGTCTCTATAGAATCCAACTAGGACTAGTAGAGAGGGAGCGAGTAGAGAGTGTATTGAGGCTAGCCAGAGAGGACAAAGATCTAGAACGATTTTTAAGGTACTATAATATTATATAGAGTTGAGCATTGAATAGAGAGTTCAAAGTGCCAAGTAGTCATGTACAGCATACCAAGTTGACGTAGAGGTGCCTATAGTGCTAGTAGAGATTTCATGGAAAAGAGTTATTGGACTATTTAGTCTGGCGTTTATTTCTAATTCTGTCCCCTACACGACTATTCCATACTTGCTGATTATAGCCCCTGAACTAACAAAATTAGAAGGCGTCGAGCTAGCTCTTTCAATACTAATACTTGCTCTCGGAGCATCTCTAGGTAAACTCGTTGTCTACAGCGCTGGTCGACTAATTGGGCAATTCAAACGAGTGAGAAGAGAGTTGAGAGGACTAGTAGAGGTGGTAAATACACATAGAAATATTACATTTCTCGCAGTCTTCTTAGCGGCAGCCTTGCCCATACCAGACGATATCGTTTACATACCAGTTGGGATTTCCGGGTACAATACAGTATTATTTTTCACAGCTCTATTTCTGGGTAAACTAGTAGTAACAATAATGGCTACTGTATTTGGTTTCATGGTAGTTCTCCTTATAGAAGAAGTAGAAGCAACTAATTGGATGTACGTTTCATCAATGATAATTCTAACTGTAGTATTCACATACGTATCAGGTAAAATCAATTGGAGCGAACTTGGCCGTTTATACAGAGAGGAGGGGCTCAGACCCGCCGCTATTTACGTAGTTACATCTGCTATTAGAGCACTAAGAGGACCCATCACTAAGATCCTAGCTCACTTTAAAAAGTTGTGGAATACTAAAATAAGAATAGGGATGAAGAGGAACCCGGGAGATAGAGAGCACCGATGAATGAGTATGCTTAAAAGCGGGCACGGACCCCCGAACACTCCCTACACTATCCTGTACCAGCCTTTAAACTGGTCGTATCTATATATGTTTAGCTTGGTATCACGGAAGAAGACCCCTCTTTGACTAATAGCCCTTCCAATAATCTTGTATGGTATGTTAAAGTATTCCAAGTCCTTCTTTACCAGATCCAGATACTCGGGCTTAACACCCATCACAACTCCATACTCTTCACCACCTTGAATAGCGTACTCGAGTAGGCATGTTTCATCGTTTTTACATAGCTCAAGTAGCTCACTATGTACCAGTGGTGGAGACTCTATTACAATACCGCATTCGCTTAACTCGCTCATAGTGTAGAGTGTGTAGCCGAGCCCGTCACTCACATCCATAGTAGCAGATATGTACTTGTAATTGTTTTCAATAACGTACGCGGTGTTTACTATTACCAGGGGTCTCTTAGTGTACTTCACTACCCACTCTGCTCGCGAGGATTCATTTAGGCCGGTTTTTGCTACGTAGCCCATTGCTCCGTATATTCCAGTTACTACAATGTAGTCGCCAGGTCTCAAGCCACGCCTGCTAGGAGGAATTCTAGCTGTAGTGAAGCCTATTGCGGAGACAGCTATCCAGTTATCAGTAGAGGCGTTAGTGTCGCCGCCTAAGATTCTAACTCCATAGTAATCAGCGGCTTCGCGAAAACCTCTAAGTAGATCTTTGAGCTCCTCTTGTCTGAGAGCTGAGTGGAGACCAAGCGCGATCATACATGCGTGTGGAATGCCGCCTTTAGCTACGATATCGCTGATAACACCGGTAATAGAAGCCCACGCCACATCACTATAATCTCTCCACGGCAATTTCAATGACGAGACGCTATAAGCGTCCATAGCAATTAGAATCCTGGGCGCTCTAGGTAACAGGTCTCTCGCGTCCTCAGGATAGAAAAGATACTCTCCGTGACTTGGTGTCGAGACCAGAGTCTTAGCTATTAGATCAACTACTAAGTCTTCGCCTAAATCCGTCAAGTACATGTGATGTGGACACCTGATCTTAGAAGCACTGGTTTACCCAGCGCGTAACTCGTGAAAATTACTCTTCCAGTAAGTTAATAATCTCCTCAACTTTTAAGTCCATGAAGAGAGTAGTGGAGCGTGGTATGAGCAGGATTAAAGACTGTATTAGCGAGGCCTTAGTGAGTATTCTGAGCGAAGTCTTTAAGCTTAGTCGCGAAGACGTGATAAAGCTCTTTAGTACTGGGAAGTTGAGAGTAGCGAGCACGCCTGATCCCAGACTAGGCGACTATGGAGTACCCCTGCACACCTTACTCAAAGACCTCGATAAGAGCATCTGGAATGAAATAGGCTCGGAATTAAGTAGAAAATTACTAGAGGTAGCTAGCGAGAAGTGCAATATCGAGAAAGCAGAGTTCGTAAATGGGTACTTAAATATAACTCTGAATCATTCCACTATATTGCGAGACATAGCTGAAAAATTCCTAACAGGGGATCTTTTAAAGGAACTGGCGAGTATCGGTCGTGGAGAGAGAGTTATCGTGGAGCACACAAGCGCGAATCCTGTCCACCCACTACATATAGGTAGTGGTAGAAATAGTGTGTTAGGCGATGTCTTAGCTAGATTACTGAGAAAGCTCGGTTTTGAAGTTAATACTAGATTCTATGTAAATGATCTTGGCAGACAGATCGCAACGCTCATTTTTGGTGTTCAAATAGTGGAATCTGCTAATATTAAAAGACCTGATCACATAAAGGTTGATCACTGGTACGGCGTAATTTATGCAGCAACGAATACGCTAATAGAACTCGAGAGGCTGAAAAAAGAGTTAAAATTGAGAGTGAACCAAGCATTAGGATTACTGCAAAATATAATAGATATGTTAATGAGTAAAAACGAGTTAAGGGATCTTGTAGATGCGTTAATAACAATTAGAGAGGTCCTCGTGAAAGTACACTATGTGCACAGCTCTACAAATCTCATACGAAAACTCTACACTATGTGTAAACGGCTCGGTGAAAAGCAGTTAGAAGATTCAAATCTCGCTAATTTAATCAAGCGACTTCTTGAGGTATTAAGTGAGTACAGAAAGTTGTGGGGTGAGTACAAAAAGTACCTTGTAGCTGAGCTGAGAATTTCTAGCACATATCCTGATCTTTACAGTCACCTCAGATCTGCTATTAAGGACCACGAGAGTGCTGAGAGTGCTATAAGAGATTTAATGAGGAGGGCTGAAAGGCGTGATCCAGAGGTTCTATCACTAGTTAACAGAGTTACGCAGGATGTCTTGAAGGGTTTCAATGAGACTTTGAGCAAACTTGATATAGTATTTAATGGCTTTGACTTTGAGTCTAGCGAAACTATAGTGAGCCTTGCTAAGACCATTGTCAGCGATGTTTCGAGAACTAAATATGCACGAGTAGTTGGAGGTGCCCTCGAAGTGGATCTTAACAGCGCGGCCCAAGATCACGTCTACATTCGGAATCTCTTCCACCCAGATCAAGCTGGCAGATTTATTATTCAGAGGAGTGACGGAACGACTCTTTACATAACTAGAGATATCGCTTACACCCTATACAAATTCAAAGTGCTTGGTGCCTCGAGAGTTTATAATGTAATAGCAGTGGAACAAGAACGCGAGCAGAAGCAAGTCAAGGCAACTCTCTATATCCTAGGCTATACACGTGAAGCCGAAAACCTACATCACTTTATGTACGAGATGGTTCACCTGAAGGGCATGAGAATGAGTGGGAGACGAGGAGTATACTACACTATAGACGAGTTACTAGTAGATATGGAGAACTGTATATTCAAGAAACTAGTTAAAGAACGCGGCGTGTTCAAGCCGGACTCAGAAGTAGTGTCGAAGTTGGCAATAGCTAATACTAGGTCTCTACTACTCTCAGTTGAGCCGGGCAAAGTTCTCTCGCTGGATCCAACTAAACTGTGTGAGTACGAACAGGGTATTATAGTGGAGTACGCGTTTGTTCGTGCACAGGGTATATTGAGGAACGCCTTTAATATAGAACCCTTAAGAGATCGAGAGTTAGATGATAAGGTGAGAGAGCTCTTAAATACCATATTAATGAGTAGTGAGAGACCCTTGTTCTCTATAGAAGAGAAGTCGCTGATTGAATTACTCGCGGACTTCGACGAGGTTTTAATTGAAGCCTACAAGGAGCTCAAATTAAATAGGATCTTAGAATACGCGGTGAAATTAGCACTACAGTTTAATAAGTTCTATGAAAAACACCCAGTGGTTAGTGAAAGAGACGAGAAAATCAGGGCGTGGAGGCTCCTTCTAGTATACACGGTGTTCAGGACTCTCGCGGAATTAATAGATGTCCTGGGCTTGCCTAAGCTCCAGAAAATATAGGGATGGGAAGAGGCTACTTGAGATCTGAATTAAGACTACTAGTACTAGTGTTTGTGGTGTGGATTTCAATTAGTTCTGCCAGCGTATTAGTAATTCTCTCAAACGCCTCAGCAGAGGCTTGCGCGTTCTGGAGACTTCTAATATCTTCTATCATGCTCTACACTTTACAGGCCTATAGAAACAGACTCGTAAATTCTAATTTGAGGAGAGTAAAGTGGTATCACGTTATAGCGGGGTTAAGCTTAGCTTTACACTTTATTCTCTGGATGAGAAGTCTATTCGTAATTCCAGTGTACATAAGTACGCTACTAGTTACGCTATACCCACTGTACGGACTAATAGGCGAGATCGTGATTTTACACTATAAGCCTCCAAGACTACAAGTAGCTAGCTTAATTCTTAGCATAGTTCTACTCGCACTGTACTTAAAAGTTGAAAACTTGGTGTTAAATGAAGGTGCCATGTTAGCGCTATTTGGGGGTTTAGCGGCAGCTATTTACTTCGAGGTGGGGAGGTACGCGAGGAGCGTTGCGAGGGAGGATACAGTGTCGTACGCGTCGCGAACATATATGCTCTCGGCTATTTTTGTGCTGATATATGGACTTGTAACGGGAGCACAGCTGTTCAACTACCCGGCTAGAACGTACCTCTTCTTCTTTCTACTAGCTGTAATACCAATGATCTTCGGTCACACTCTAATAAACTACATTCTAGTGCGCTACCCAGCATCTCTCGCTACAATGATAGCACTGGGAGAGCCTTTTGGGGCCGGTTTACTGGCGCACGTGATCCTCGGCCAGAGCGTGAGCCCTGATCACTTGTTTTACGGGCTGGCACTCGTAGTGTTAGTCTTCTTCGCTTTAACTAGAACAGTTCACAGAAGTGGTGTTCGCGATGGAAGTGGCTAAAATGTTTATAAGTATCGAGGAAGCTAAGGACAGGCTCTTTAAGGTTTTAAGGGACAGTATTGTTCTAGACATCGAGACTATTCACATAATGAACTCGCTTGGTCGCGTGGTTTCCGAGTACATAAAAGCCCCAGTGAGTAGACCTAGAAACAACCTGAGCGCGGTAGATGGGTACGCGGTACGCTCACTTGATACAATAGGGGCTTCTTACTACACGCCAGTAGAGTTGATAGTTAGAGGTGCTTTAAGGCCCGGTGACGACCCTAATAAATTATGTGTTGAACACGGTTCTGCCATCAGAGTTCACACAGGAGCCCCCCTACCGTGTGGGGCTGATGCAGTAGTTATGGATGAAGATGTCGAGTTGCGAGGAGAAACGATACTAGTCTATAGACCAGTCGCTCCGGGGTTGAATGTTATATACAGGGGCGAAGACATAGGTGAAGGCAGTATTATAACTGAACCTGGTACAGTAGTTCAGCCAGCACACATAGCGGCCCTCGCGTCGCTGGGTGTGAGTACTCTAAGAGTATACAGAAAGATCAGAGTGTCTATTATAGCTATTGGAGACGAGCTTATAGAGCCTGGTTCTCCACTAGAACCTGGTAAGGAGTACAACTCCTCGACGTATATAGTGTATGCTCAACTCTTAAAAGATGGGATCTTCCACATTAGCTACACCGGTATATTACCCGATAATGTAGAGTCAATAATATCGGTGATTAAGAACGAGGTGGCGAAAGGAACAGACATAATTATAACTCTCGGAGGGACGGGAGTTAGTGAGGCGGATAAAATAGCTGAATTACTGAAAAAAGCTTCACTAACCGTTTTTAGAGGAGTTAAAATGCGGCCAGGCAGGATGACGAGCGCGTCAATAATGTATGGAAGACCAGTAATACACCTCTCTGGTTTCCCCGTGGCGGCGTGGGCAGGCTACGAGTTAATTCTACGCCCCGCTATAGCTAAGTGGATTGGTATTAAGGGATTTGAGCGCCCAGTGGTCTATGCCTATTTGTCTCGGCGAGTACCGAACACTTCTGGCTACACTTCTATAATTAGAGTTGCGCTGCAGGTGAGAAATGGAGAGTACTATGCTGAGCCCTATATGCTAAGAGGCAGTGGAGTTATTTCTAGTTTACTGAGGACTAATGGCTATATTATTGTTCCTGAAAACGTAGAGGGTTTTGAGGAAGGGGAGAGAGTTCCAGTTCACTTGTATACGTGAATAGCAAAGAGTAAAAGTGTGAGCACCGGAATTACGGGAGGCGAACTAGATCACTCGCGGCACTCTCTATTTCTCTAGGCCAAGTAATCTCTCTACTGTATAGTAGAACCTACTCCACCACTCGCTTGCAGCTTTCTCCGGGTTCTCTTTGAATAACTTCGCCCAAGTGGTATTACCGTATTCCTCAGCGGCCTTGGCCATGAAATCAATAAGTCTCTTAGAATCCCACGGCGCGGGGTAAGCACCAGCTAATTTCTGGTATTTTGCTATGAGTTTATAGATATTCTTAGCCCTCTCCAAGGGGTTCTCAATGCCATATAGCTCCTTCATGAGTTTAGGTAGGATTTTCTCGGCCCATCCGCGGTGGAATCTACAGAATCCAGCATTCTCTACTAGTAGTTCATATATAGCTCTTTCAAGACACTTAGACGCGAAGTCTTCGGGCTCAGCGAAGACGCCAGAATAAACAGTCCAGTACTTACCGAGTATGTAGAGTGGGGCTACAAGTCCAGGAGTCCAGTAGTAGTTCGGTCCTATATGACCTCTCTCTCCGTAAGGCGCGTATACGAGGAGATCACTGAATTTTTGTTTAAGCATGTCACATCTATCGCTATACAGTATATCTAAGATCTTAGCAGCATCTCTCAGCCCTCTCTCGCCAATTAACCTAACTATTGAATTAGTGCCAAAGGCGAGGTGTTCTACTAGCTCTGTAGCCAGCTTTGAGTTTATACTCGCAGACTTCTCTCCGATAGTTGAGGGTTCGAATTCCGGTACTCCTGAAATACCTACATCTTCCGGTTTTAAGAGACCTCTCGAGACGGCTTCAAAGATAAAGCCGATAATATAGCCTAGTTCAATAGCGTCAATTCCGTAAGCGTCAGCCAGTTCAACTACTTTCTCAGCTTCGTGAATGTGGAATATTCCTATAAACGGGCCTAGACCATTATAAGGCTCGTAGTCGCTCTTGTACCTGCCTTTGCGCACTTTTTTACAAGCTAGCGGACACGGCTCTCCACATGTCTTCCAGCTCCTAGTCTCAATCGCCTCTTTATTAAAGATCTCCCATATGTACTTCATTATGATTCCGTGTAGTTTCTTTCTAGTTTCAGCGCTCTCGTATATTATTTTCCAGTTGATCATGGGGGTTGTGACCCCCAGGTGTGGGTAGTTCCCGCCGAGAGTTCCACCGCTGTTAATTTTCGGGTCATATCTGTATTTCACGCCGGCGTCAATAACGGCTTGAATATAGGGCTTGCCAAGCACCTCTGTGAATATTTTGTTTAGGGCGTCTAACTCTGCAAGCTCTCTTGGAAGTCTCGAAGACACGTTATATTCGCCACCGTACACAATAGCGGCAACGTTGTGTGCTTTTAATAACACACTCCCTCCACCAGCTCTAGCCGCGAAGTCCTCGCTACCATAATCCATTTTGCCCTTAGTAATAGTTATGGAGACAAGAGCTCCTATGTTAGTGTGGAGAGAGGCCGGGCCCACTAGAATACTTCTTGCACCGTACTTTTCGTAGAACTCTCTAAAAGTGTCTAACAAGTACTCTTGAAGAGCGTAAACGCCTTTAAGCCCTTTATATCCACGCCATATTTTAATTAACTCTTTTAACTCTACTTCGTGGAATTCTACTTCTAAATTACCCTCGCGGTCGCTCTTAACTAGCAGTATAACCGGCTCTCTACTCAGTCCGGTAATTATTAGTGAGTCTGCACTTATATTAAACTGGTATGCGGCTCCTCCAAGGGCTGAGACATGTAAACCTGTTGTTAAAGGACTTCTAAACACCGCTATTAGTCTGTGAGCTCCATATAACTTAGAGCCTGCAAAAATACCTCTTCCAATAACTAGCGCGTTGTCTGGGTGATATACAGGTTTACGCCAAGACTCAAATCTCTCCAAATGCAGTTTTACTCCTAATTCTACAGGACCGCATACTTCGCTTAACGGAAAACTCTCTTTCCAGTACTTTCTTGAGCCCACGTCTATAAACAATCCGGTGTACTCCACAGTTCCTCCCCCTACTAAATCTTACTATCAACACCTTAAAAATGCTTTGTGGTGCATGGTTTGATCCTGGCCGATATTTTAAATAGTTTGTTTTAATAAAGTAAAAACGATCTTGAAGGGGCCACTCGAATTTACTAGTGTAGAATTAGTAAGTAATGAGTGTTGAAAATAAAATAGCAAGTACAGGAAGGCTTGCTGGCTTACGGGAAGAAGTTCTTGAGGCGTATTCTGAAGAGGTGAGTGAAGGCGCGGAGTTGAACGCGAGATATCTGATCTGGAGATACTCCTTACTAGATGAGTCTGCGCTGGCTCTAGACGTCTCCATACAGGCACAGGTAGTTAACTTGATCAACGAGGTCCTTGGCAAGCCCAGCTCACTATTATTATGGTCACTCATGATCTAGTAGTAGCATGGTAACTAGCTGATAGAATTGTGATGGTTGAAAATAGCGAAGTAATTAAAGATGACGCGATCGAAAGAGTTTTGAGTAGCTCTGCGAGTAACTTTATGAGGCTAGTCATTTTAAGCTATAAGTGAGGAGAGGAAATAGGACATCAAGTGTACAAGTCAGAGCAATAACCCCTAGTCAAGGTGTGAAAGGCCTTGGAGGCGATCTACGTCACGCCGAGACAATATAGAATTATAGCACTACTGGCTGAGAAGGGAGAAATAGACGCTGAGAAATTATCAGAGGCTCTTAGTACTAAGCGAGAAGATTTAATGAGAGATTTAGCCGAGCTTGAACACAGAGGCTTGATAAAAATCGAGCGTCAAAAAGCAATTGAATACGTCCTTACAGGAGATGGAAGTAGATACGTCAAGCAAGGCCTCCCCGAGGAGCAAGTATATAGTGTTATTGATAAGTGCGCTGGTCGAGTCGTAAATGAATTCTTAAAATGCGTAGAAGAGCACGGTGTAATTAGTAACGACGCCTATATAGGTCTTCAGTATCTTGTAAAGTCGAAATGCGTAGTCGTAGAAGACAAGAGAGTAATTGTAGGAAACAGGTCTGCTTGCGAAGAGACTATAGAGAAAGCTAGAGAGCTGATCTCACTTGTACTGGGCCTGATTAATAAGAAGATGTTACCGAGTGAAGATGTAGTAGCACTGGCAAGAAGAAGGCAGATTATTGAGACTCGTGAAAGAGTCATTTTGAAAATTAAGGCTTCAGACAAGTTGCTTACGGCGTGGCGTAGCGGGCTCATAAAAGAGAAGACCGTTCTTACAGTTATTAAGCCAGAAGTCGCCTTAGACCTGGATAAGTATATTATAAAGGAGTTCGACTTCAGTATTGAGCTGCCGAGCATTCCTCTCTCAAGGAAACACCCATTTATGCAGTTCATTGACGAGCTTAGAGAAATAATGGTGAGTATGGGTTTTGAAGAAGTTAAGGGTCCACATGTAGAGGCGGAGTTCTGGAATTTCGATGTACTATTCCAGGCGCAGGACCACCCGGCGCGCGAAATTCACGACACATTTTTCTTAAAAACCGACTTAAGAGCACATATAGACCCAGCCCTCTTAGATATCGTTAAGAGAGTTCACGAAGCGGGCTGGGGATATAAATGGGACCCGGCTCGCTCAATGAGGCTAGTTTTGAGAAGTCAAACTACAGCTGTTTCGGCTAGAGCCCTACGCGAGCGCGGCGGGGGAGAATACAGAGTATTTACAATTGACAGGAACTTCAGGCCGGAAAACCTAGACGCTAAACACAGTATGGAGTTTTACCAGCTAGATGGTGTAATTGTTGGCAAAAATGTTAATTTTAAACACCTCTTGTATTTCTTCAAAGAATTTGCAGCGGCTTTAGGTCTAAGAGAGATATGGTTCAAACCCGGCTACTTCCCATTTACAGAGCCTAGCGTGGAGGGTTATGTAAAGCACCCGAAACTAGGCTGGATAGAGGTATTTCCCGGCGGAATGTTCAGGCCAGAGGTAATGGAGATGTTGGGTTGCTCAGGCTATAAAGCGGCTGCCTGGGGTATCGGTGTTGACAGGCTCGCAATGATTGTACTCGGCATAGACGATATAAGATTACTGTTTACGAGAGACATTGACACGCTCTCGAGTATGAAATATACAGGACTCGAGTACATGCGGAGAAGAACTAGTGGAAGAGACGTCAAGGTAGTTGAAACACCTCGTTAACTATCCGGGGGTAATTAATTGGTAATTAAGCCGGAAAAAGCTAGGTTTTTAACAAGCCTAGTTCTCAGGCTAATCCTCACTAGGAAATGTGGATTCAATAGTGCATATAGGGTTGTTGTTCGAAGATATGGACTAAGCGAGCAAGAAGCTGAGCAGTACTACAAGCTCCTCTACAACATTATTATGTACTATCACACTCTAAAGTTCATTGCGGGTTACCACGGCTTTAAACCTAATATTCAGGGTATTGTCGAGTATTTGTACAAGAAGAGCTTCACGTGGAGGCTGATTGAAGAAGACGTGGAGGATGCGGCAAAGGCGTTTTCGAAGTATACTAAAATAGGTTTACTCTATGGTTATCCCCCGTGGTTTGTTAAAGAGCTCTCTAGAAGAGTAGACTTGGCTGAATTGGAGTCTATACTTAGCGCTCTTAATTATAAAAAGCGATGGCTGCGAGTTAACACGTTGAAGTATAGCGTGGAAGACGCTGTTTTGTGCCTTAAGAATACGGGTATCGAAACTAAGCCCCACGAGATATTCAGCGACCTCCTCCTACAAAGAGACCCTTTTAAAAAGATAGGAGGCAACCCCTGTTTTCTTAAGGGCGTAGTAATACCCCAAGACATAAGCTCGTACATAATTGGACAGATCGCTCAGAGTATAGCTACAGGTGAATTTCTCGACGCGTGTTCTGCTCCGGGCTTAAAACTAATACAAGTCTTAGCAGGTAGTAGAGCAAGACGTGCCATTGCAGTTGACTTGAGTGGTAAGAGGATAAAAGTACTGCCAAAGCTACTTGAATTAGCACTAGGTCAAATAAGTCCGCTAATAATAGCGCTACAAGGAGACTCGCGCAAAATTACCTACAGCTCTAAATTCCACTCTGCACTACTTGACGCGCCGTGTAGTAATAGCGGAGCTATATACGACGATCCAGCCATTAAGGTGCACCTGAATAGAAAACTACTCGAACGTGCACACAGAATTCAGTATTCCCTCCTCTCAGCGCTGGTTAAACAAAGCAAACTGGTACTTTACGCAACATGCAGTATACACCCACTAGAAGGTGAAGAGGTCGTTGAGAAACTATTTAAAGAACACGACGTGGAAATCATAAAAGTAAACTACCCATATCTAGATAGTGGATATGCCGGATACACTGTTTCGCGCAGTGTGCACAGAATACACCCACATAGAGTTCAAGGTCAGGGGTTCTTCGTCGCCTTGATAAAGTCAGAGTGATTCCAAATGGCAGTGATCGAGCTACTACATATATATGGACCTTACTACAGCAACGTTACTGGTAACGCTGTCTTCGTAGATCTTCTTAAACCGCCCAAGAAGTGCCCACTCGACTGTATCACGTGCCCCCTGGGTCCTACTAGAGTTAGCGAGAGCGAGATCGCTCAGGGCGCAAATATAGATCGCATTATAAGCGAGCTCGATGAGGCTATTAATGCTTTTAAAAAGAACTCTCTAAACTTAAACACTATTTACATCTGGGGCTCTGGAGATCCCATGGTACTAAGTAATATTGACGAGGCTCTCGCGACTCTAGGCAATTATATCCGCTCACACACTTCTAATACTAATATTTTCTTGCACACGAGTATGGTGAGTGTGGGTAAACTTGTAAAACATAGCAGAAACGTAGAGGAGTATATTGACAAGGTATTTGTGCCGTATTTGTGGTATGGTGAGGACAAAACTGCTCTAGGGTGGAGTTCGAGACACAATTTGAACCTGTCTTTAGAGGTTTTAAGAAATGTAAACACAATACTAAAAGGCAAAATCGTAGTAGAAGTACACGTCTTTAGAATAGGCAATACACTCTATCCAGATCCTCAACACTTAGCAGAAGTTATCGCGCACTTGAAAAGCACTAGATTAGAAGAAGTTGTAGTTAAGAACGTGGAAAGACCATCAAATAGGTGGGCGGTAAAGCCGACCCCTACGAGTTATATCGAGAAAGTAAAAGAGGAATTGCTGAGCGCGGGATTTAGAGTTACTATTGAAGAGTTGAAAGCCCCCCCAAAGAAGGTTTTATGGAGAAATACAATAACGTCTCTATATAATTATTTATTAAGAATACCTCTGAAGTACACTGAAATACTCAGCCTCTACGGCGACCTCGGAATAGAGGCTTTAAACAACCTAGTTAGCAAAAACCTAGCTATTAAAATACCGTGGAGTGGGAGCATATTCTACAAGTGCGTTTTATAGTTAACTAGGTTTACCTCTCCTCAAGCCCCTCTTTTTAGTCTTCACGTACTTCAGAATACTAATTATCAGTGCAATAATGGCGACTACGAGAGGGTAAATAAAAACAGCTATTAGTTCTAAGTTCAAGGCGTCTATAGACCCCCGTTCTTAAATGGCTATAGTTGTACCTTCACTCCTAGGGTCATTTACAAGCTCTACTCTATTCTCATACAAAACTCCTATGTGAATATGTCCTGGTGCGGAGAAATAGTCTGCAACTTTAATCCTGGCGTTGCAGGGGTTTTGCGGGGGCCTGAGGGGCTCTTCGACAACGACTTCTTGGTCACTATAGAATTTTGTGTAAATAAACCTTGGAAGCTCTACAGCTCTAGCTGGTGGCTGATTGTATACAAATAAGTTTTCATACGCTCTTAAGTGAAGTTGCGGCCTGTAATCGCCTCCAACACAGCCAATTATGTACTTGCGGTCATCTGCGTCCACTGCTAGTATGGAGAGAGTGTGTAGTGGAAGCTTCTTAGGGGCTGGGCTATTAGGAACGTCTCTTCTCTTAGCAAAACCAATAGCTCTATTCTGAACAGGGAACCCCCCAGCCATTAGTCCAGACCCGAATGGGTAGAAAAGACTTTGAATAAAGCCAATTATCGACTCACCATCGGAGACTATGAAGAATGTTGTATCTGATTGAGATTTTCGAAGCCCTCCTACATCTACGTAAGTGCTTTTCAAAGCTGTCTCAACGGATGAGTACTTAACATATGCCTGTGGATCTATGTTCATATAGTTTGGATCTCCGAGGAAGAGGTCTCTAAAAAGATAGACTTTTGCTACAGGTTCAGACCACTTTGTAATTCTACTTGGCGAATTAAAGTCTTCTTTGTAAATGTCGAGTTCGTAGAGCGCACTAATTAGTTGAAGTGTTGAAAGGCCCTGAGTGTTAGGGGGTATTTCATAGAGGACTTTATCGCCGAGTTCTAATTTAAGAGGAGATACTCTTAAGCTCTCGTGCTCCATGAAGTCATCAAGGCCCACGTTCACTCCCTGATCTTGTAGCTCACTTACAATCCTCTCGGCCAAGTCACCGTAATAGAACTCCTCGTAGCCCCGCGTAGCTATAAGTCTCAGGGTAGAAGCGGCTTCTCTATTTACTACACGATCACCTGTCCTCACGCCTTTATAGTACTGCGACCACTTGTAAGGTTCAAGCTCTTTTTCATACATTTCACATACACGTCCTAGAAGCCACCCAGCGTGAAATCCATTATACGCGAGACTTATTGCCGGCTTTAATAGAACTTCTAGTGGAAGGGTAGCGTACTCCTCATATATGTGACCCCACAAGTGTACTAGCCCAGGAATAGTCACTGTTAGAGGGCCTCGCAGTGGGCTTTTTCTTATAAACTCTTCTACTGAAAACCCGCTAGGAGATCTACCGGCTGATGCGAGTACTACTACTTCCTCTCCTACAAAGCCTAGTAAATATGCGTCGCCACCAGGACCACCCATATGTGGCTGTACAATTGATAGAACAGCACTAACAGCTATAGCGGCGTCAAAGGCGTTGCCCCCGTTTTCGAGGATTTCAATTCCAGCTTTAGTTGCAAGAGGGTGGTCGCTTGTAACCCCCTTCTGCCCTATAGCTATCTTGACGGGCAATATCTCACCTATTGATTAGACTAGGTTTAACACATGTTCTTATCGAGCTCAGCTGGATAGTATATAACTCCTTCTCGTCTCAACTCGCAGATTTCTTGCTGACTATAACCAAGTTCTCTGAGGATTTCTACGGTGTGTTCTCCGAGTAGTGGTGGGTGTCTTGTATTCACGTACTTCACTCCGTTTACATATACAGGCGAACTCAAATGTGGTATTTCTCCTAGCTTTGGATGAGTGATTCTAGTAATCACGTCCCCCGTCTTAGTGTAAGGGTCGTTAAAAACCTCGTCAATCTCGTAGACAGGAGCTACGGGGACACCGCCCTCTTCGAGCAATTTGATCCAGTACTCTCTAGTATTGCCTTGAAAGATTTCCTGGAGAATCTTTACTAGTACTTCTCTATTTGCGACTCGGTCAGCGTTGGTTTTAAACCTTGGATCCTCGGCTAAATCGGGTCTTCCGAGTACTCTGCACAGAGACTCCCACAGTCTATCATTAGCGGCTGCGACAATGAACCACTTACCGTCCTTATCTTGAAAAGCTTGGTAGGGTACTATTGAAGGGTGACCGCTACCCATTCTCTTAACTTTCCTTCCAGTGAGGAGGTAGATCATTGGTACGTAACACATAGAGAATAGGGCTACATCAAACATCGGAATCTCTATTTTAACGGGTTTAGTGTTAGAGATCAGCGCGGCTAAGGCATATATGACAGCCATCATGCTAGTCATTACGTCAAATAAGGCAAAACTAACTCTCACAGGAGGCCTCTCCTCCTCGCCCGTTGTAGCCATGAGCCCGGACATAGCCTGTATTATAATATCATATGCGGTCTTGTTCTCGTAGACGCTTCCACGTCGAAATCCCTTAATACTAATGTATATTATCTCAGGGTTTACTTTTAAGATCTCCTCGTAATTAACACCGAGTTTCTCGGCAACTCCTGGTCTGAAATTCTCTATTAATATTTGAGATCTTTTGGAAAGTTCATATACTATTTTACGTCCTCGCTCATCTTTCAAATTAATAGCTATACTCCTCTTGCCTCTATTAATAGATATGTAATACGCGCTCTCCCCCTTCACAAAGGGAGCCCAAGTTCTGGTCTCGTCGCCTTGAGGCGACTCTACTTTAATCACCTCAGCACCTAGATCGGCTAGAATCATAGTTGCAAAGGGTCCTGCGAGAGTGTGACTAAGATCCAGTACTCTTACACCTCTAAGTAACATTCTCAAAGCACCTGTCTATTTTACTATATGAGCTCGAGCCTTTAGCGCTCTAAAGTATTAAATTGCGAGAACACGCATATATTAGTATTACTCTGAGCTACTGCGACTATGTGTGTGTAGAGTGAATACTCAGCTACCCCAGGGTCTAGATCATCTGTGGTCTCTAGGCATGACTCTCATCACGGTATTCATGTTTATTTATGTTGCTATGAAGTACTCTCCGGGTAGTAAGTTTCTCTACTAAGGAGCTTTATATGTGTAAAATATGTAAAAATGTTGAAGTAGTAGTCTTAATCAGTGTCAAGTGTTCCGTATTGTTTATTCCACTCTTTATAGGCCTCTATTAGTGAGGGATCTATGCTTGGATTGTGTCTCTTAATAACCTCCACGAAGTCCTCTGTAGTAATCACTCTTTCTTGTGGATTTATCTTCTTCTCCGCGACTTCCTCTACAATATTGCTCTGAACCTCTTTGACTATAGCTACTATATCGGCTGAGCTGTAGTTCTCTGTCAGCTCCGCGAGCAGGTCATAATTAATACTCCCAACTCTATATGTCTTCGCGAGCTTTGAAATGTAATACTCAAACAGTTTCTTCCTAACTTCTTTATTAGGAGCTGGAACAAAAATTCTCCTCTCAAATCTCCTAATAAACCCTATATCAAGAGCCCACGGCTTATTAGTAGCGCCTATTACAAAGACGTGGTTCTTTCCATACTCTTTGCCGGTTAAACCATCCATTTCTATTAAGAACTGGTTTCGAGCCCTCTTCTCGCCTCCAACTTCTACGCTATACTGCTGAAAGAGTCCATCGACTTCATCTATGAATATAA